>Ga0114919_10001074_pt1 | contig 21942 bp, 20 predicted proteins | sample BlataG_FD_88682 | JGI IMG/M metagenome (GOLD analysis project Ga0114919, IMG submission 88682) | Deep subsurface microbial communities from Black Sea to uncover new lineages of life (NeLLi) - Black_00105 metaG | ecosystem: Environmental > Aquatic > Marine > Oceanic > Sediment | place: Atlantic... | reverse complement strand
TAGAAGATGAATAATTATCAGTGGGTCGCACCAGCCCCCCCCCCCCCCCCCCCCCCCGCCTCGAGATTGGTCTTTTTCTCTTTAATAATATTTCTTCTTACCTTGGTGAGTGGGATAGTGGTACCAGCAAAAACTTCTACTTTAGATATGAATAGATCCATCTTGGGACCCATGTAGGCCATATGAGGACCACCCTGTGTGTTGAAAAAGAGAGAAGAGGAAGAGAGGGAGTCGGTGGATGATGATTGGGTGGCGATGATGACAAACCAAAAAATGATAGGAAAGGGTGTATTATTTGACGTTTCTTTGGGTTATGGGAACATCACATAACCAAAATCGTGTATAGCGGTAGAAGAATCAATACTCACAGTCTCAAGGTCAAGGGTGCGGACTTTAGAAAGCCCAGATGAAATGAATATCAAGGCAAATAAACATCGTCCAATGAAGGCTAGAGTGCTGTTACCCATGTCGACTGAGCTCTACGAAGGAAGAAAGCTATGATTGTTTTGATCGGATGGAATGGTAGTCGCATTGGTCTCTCTTTACAGGACTTCTTGTTTTCAACGCCGAACGTCGATTTGACAGCTGCTTAAATTCCTTGGAAGTCAAGGATAGTAGAGACACAAATGATACTTTTATTCCATTTTAACTGGTTCAAGTTGCGAATTTCACTTACTACATCCCCTATCATAGACACTGACAGGGAACCAACAGAAAGAAAATGCATAGAGTGGTGTTGGGCAATGCTGCTCAAAACAGCAGATACGTTCCTAGTATGAAGTCTGAAAGAAGTTCTAAGGCGGTTGATAATAATAAAGGGATCAATGGCGACTTGCCAGCTGCAATTCCTGTATCTGTCAACAATGACATGCAACTTATTTCCGAGTTTGAAGCCATAGCTGCACAATTAAATCCCCATGTCGAATGGGACGACCGTGTAGCAGCCCTCCTTAGGCTCGAAGGCATCTTGATAGGCAACAACACCGCTCAATTCCCCACTCTATTGCCAGAGCTCATCGCCTCCCTCCTCGCCCGCCCTCTCTCCGACACCATGACAGAACGTCGCTCTGCGCTCTCCCGCCAAGCCTGCCACGCCGTCACCATCCTCGCAACCACCTGCGGATCCACCATCATAGAAGCCGCTCTTTCTCACTTCCTCCCTGCAACATTCAAAGCACAAGCCATGGGCATTGCCGTTGTCACTGAAACTGCCACCATTGCCGCCAGACAGCTCATCAGACACTGCATCTCTCCACGTGTACTCTCATTCATCTGTGACACTGCTACTTCTGATAAAAACACTCGTCTTAGGCACTCTGCAGCTGCCTACATCTTGGAAGCTCTTCAAACTTGGCCATCTCACGTCATTGAGAGACACCTCACTGTCTCCTCCTCAGCAGATCATACGTCCCCAATTAACCTAGGTCATGCCATCATTGCCATTGCTCAGGATGCTCAAGCAGACACAAGAGCTCTTGGAAGACAAGCATTTGCTGCTTTGTCTGGCATGTTTCCTTTGATTGCGGCTCAGATATTGAGTAGGTTGCCTCATACTGAGCGTGCGTTGAAAGACAGACTTGTAGCTGCGAGCAATAATGCCACAGATGATTATAGCGAGTCTTCGTCCTCATATAGTCATGAAGATAGCAATAATAATAACATGACATCTAGGATGATGACTCCACATGTTTCTAAAAGTATTCTTGTCTCTGAGCAGCAGCATCATAACGACGATGATGATGATGATCAAGGATACAGGCAGCAGCAGCAACAGAGGACGAGTAGAGGGAGGAAGTCTCTGGGTGGAGGTGCTCTCAGAGTCTTCCGTCCTCCTCCTGGTGGTGGTGGTATTTCTAATACTAACAACAATCCAGTGTCATCACCAACAGCAGCAGCAGTAACAGGATTCAACTCTCCCCGTAATGCTACCAAGCTGAGCAATAACAATATGTACAGACCTGCACCATTGACTGCAAGAAAGAAGAAAGAGGGAGGTGAGGGTCATCATGCTTCTCTACTAAATCATCCCCCAGCAAGATTGATGAAGCCTCCCAAGACACCAAGTGCAGCAGCAGTGGTGAATGGTCATAATAATAACAATAATTCAGTCATGCATGGTGGTGGGAGAATGACTACAGCTATGAGAGTTGAGATGCCTGCTACTAATGGTGGATGGGGAGGAGCGTCATCGTCATCATTGTCATCACCAAAGTATGGTAATAATAGTAATGATGGAGGTGATGATGGTAATACTAATACAATGGGCTTCTCCGTAGCCAGTACCATCCCTCGCCTCTTGTCATCACTAGAAGAATCATCCGCCTCCCAATGGAGCGAACGAGCAGCCTTATTTGAATGTCTCCAAGGCACACTAGTCACAGTGACTCCACACACTGTAGAAACTATATTTGCACACTCTGACCGTCTCATGGCTGCATTAGTGGCAGGGATTAACGAATCACACTTCAAGATAGCCCTCCCCGCATTTGCAGCTCTCTCCACTGCCCTGATAACTCCAGTCTGTGCCTCAGCATTTGAAATTCACCTCGACAGATGCATCCTGCACCTCTTCTCTAGAGCAGTTGACTTGAAAGAAGCCATCAGAATGGCTGCTTTTGATATTCTAGATATGCTCCCACAGTACCACCCCCCAGATGCAGTACTGACAGCAGTTGTACGCGCGCTGACTGCATCAAAATCACCCAAAATTAAAGTAGCAATACTGCAATACTTGATCAACAGTAGCTGCCATTATAATAACACTACAAGCAACATAGATGGTCACAAAGATCATTATGATGATGATAATAAGAATAATAACAACGACGGTGGTGGTGATGGATGTGTATACCGTCCTCAGGATTATAAATGCGCCATGTTGACCAGTCAAGGACCAGCAATGAGGGGCCTAATCAAAGAACTAAGACAGTTGAGTGTATATAAGAAATCAGATGTGAGAGAAGCTGCTAGTGCTGCGTATCAAGTGTTGGATGAAGAGTATGATAAGCACCTGCAGCATTTGTATACTAATGAAAAAGAGGAGGAAGTTGGTGGTGGTGGTGGTGGTGGTAATGAGGAGAGTAGTAATTGGAGTGGTAGTGTTAGTGGTGGTGGAGAAGATGGTATGATACAGCAACAGCAGTCATCTGCTTCATCATCATCTAGAAAGGCTGCGCCATTGGTTCTAAAAGAGAGCTTTCTCCATTATAATTATAATAATGGTGTTGGTGGTAGTGGTGGTGAAGTGCATCAGCAGCAGCAGCAGCAGCAGCAGCAGCAAGGTAGAACGGGTAAGGGGTCAACACCACTCTCTCTCCTTCTTCAACAGGAAGGCCATGCTTCAACAATCCCATCCATCACCATGACACCCATCAATGCAACTATTGATGATAATAATAATGGTGATATTGGTGCAGTTCAAGATACTTCAGCAGCAGGAACATTCTTCCGTCCAGCCACAGTGACTCCTGAAATAGACCCTGGATTGAATCTCAAGTATGGTATGCCCCCCCCTTCTTGTCCTACTACTGGCAACGATGATAGTAGTGGTGTCGTAGAGCCTCCTGAGATTGCATTGGCATGTACTCCAACAATGCGTCAACAAGAGGTGAACATAGAGAAGGAGGAGGAGAAGCGACAGGAAATAATACTTGAATGCCCAGCGACAGTGCGACTGCCATCTCCTGCATATACTGATGAAGAGGAGGAAGGTGGAGGTGTGATTAGTATGATATCACCAGTTGCCATGCCTGCATCATTGGAAGAAGAAGAGGAGGAGGAGGAGGGGGAGGATGGTGGTATTTTCGACAACAACAAGGAAAATGATGGCAATGCTGGTATAATTAATAGCACTTGTACTATTGCTAGTGTAGATAAGGAGAGTGTGAGACAACAAGTCCTGCCTCTCCTAAGATGCATAACCAAAGATGGAGACATTGCAGCAGCAGCTCAAGTGTGTCTAGATCAAATGATACTCAACACCAACCCAGATAATGATGATGGTTCCACACCCCTCCTCCTCCTTCCTTGCTTGTCTGTGCTGATAGATCAGCTCCCTCAACAACCACTCACCCTTCCTCCTCCACGTCATGTCTTATTATCACATAATAGTAGTAGTAGTGCTAATGATGAGGATGTGTTGCTAGAAATATGTCTAAAAGCCATCTCCACAGCTCTACAGACTCTTCATCATCTTACTGTTAGTATCAGCAACAATAATAATGATGATGGTAATGTTATGGAGTAGTGGAGAAAAGGAAAGGTTGGTATGTGGGTTGGTACATGCATATGGATCAATGGATGCCAAGGTGAGAAGGGCAGCAGTAGATGGTCTGGTAAAGGTATGGAGGGTAGTGGGTGATGAGGAGATGGAGGAGGAGGGTCATTTTGATAAGATGACCATGACATTAAGGAAAATGGTGTGTTTGTATTACCAAAGAGAGATGGTAATATGATGGTTTACGACAAAAGGACATACTTATAAATATCTACTGGTAATGTATAATCTATAATGCTATTAATATGTTGTGAGAACTAGATAGAGAAGAGTTGTGAATGACGTTCCCTCAGCCAACCCAGTAACCTAGCTAAAAGAGCTCCTACTTCAGCTGCTGGTGGGCTTGTAAAACTAGCATCAGTAGTAGTAGCATCTCCCCCTCCTCTACTCATTATCTTCCCCATCTTTGCCACTACTGCACAATCCAAAGCAACGAATATCTCAGCTTCAGATCCAATAGAAGCAGCTAAACAATAGTCCTTCCTTGCCTCATAGCGGTACCGTTGTAGAGGACCAACTCCTTTCTCTCTGGCATGGTCAAACATTGCTGCTCTCATCTGTGAATATGCTACAATAATGTCTCGGTAGAGATGCTTGGCGTGGGGGGCAGGGGGGCCTGATACGTATTGGTTACTGTGGGTGTGGCTGCCAGAGAGTTTGTAGGAAAAATGGAGGAGGGGGGAGATGCCGGGGAGGCCTCCTCCTACTGAAAGAGGGAGGGCGGATGGTTGCAGGAAATGAGGTGGAGAGTCATTATCATTATTCTTACTATCATCACTATTGTCACTATCATTATCTTGATGATAATCATCTTCAGCAGCTTCACTTGCTATCTTTAATGCAGAAGAACATTCCGTTGCTGAGTTCAACATGTGACTCTTCACCGCTCCTGATAATAATGCAGTCATGTCTAATGGTCCTGCTGCCAGCAATGTGATTACCACCCTCCTCTTCTTCTTACTATTAATACTAGCACTACTATCATTATCATTATCATTATCAAGAAACTTTATATATGCATGCATATGCCCATCTGGATTGAATTGTGGCAGGCACAATGGTACTAAAGATTCCCCTGATTGCTGTAGAGATGGTGTATTGGCATGTAGGAAGTTTAATACTATCAACACATCCCATGGTTGCAATTGACTATTATTACTACTAGAAGTAAGGCAGATGATCTTCCTGCCGACAGACACCACACCAAACAATGACCCACTCTCCCTCACTGCCACCTTTAATGCACCGTGTATTATCAATCTTGTATCTACTGGGAGTATTAAAGATGCATACGCTCCTAATAAAGCTGCAGGGCTATCCCTGAAGAAGGAATCTATCATTGAGTTGAGCATGACATCAACCCCTACCAGTAACCTTCCACCTAGATCGTATCCGGGATCCTTGGAAAGTATTGCTTGTATTGCTTTTTGTGTAAGAATGCTGACGAGGACAAAGTGTAGGAGAGATAGTTGCATTCTAAGTACAGCTGGAGGCTCTGCAAGAGCAGAGACTGCTACGAGGCAAAGAGGGCCTCTGATCAAAAAAGCAATGATGTGTCGGCCGGCTCGGATGTGTCGAAGGGATTGGTGATGGAGTGATTCAGAGACTGCAAGAAGAGCTCTAGCTGCTGCCATGATGCTAGATAAATGGCCTTGGTCTCCTTTGTAGGAGTAGATGGGTTTTGCTGCTGATGTCATAATGAAGTAGAGTTTGTCTTCGTTGGCTAGGGCTGATAAAGCTGCTTCTATGGGGGCAGGAGGTGATGGTGGTAGAGTGTCAGTGTGGAGCAATTGTTTATCTCTACTTGGAGATGCATTATTATATGATGAGGAAGAAGATGGAGGTGGTGTATATAGCAAAGAAGGAAATGCTAGGTTGCGTATGTCCGTGTCAAAGCTGCCATCGTCATCATCTGAGAGTTGATCGGCGGAGGAAAGATTTGCGTTTGAGAGATCAGCGGTCAGGGTGGTATGGTTGGGAGACGAAGATGATTCTTCTATAGTTGTATGTTCCGTGGGATCCTCTTGAGCTAAATAATGGTCATGGTCACTTGAATTGTCTGTCATTGGCGTCAATTTACTCAAATTCTCTGCAAAATGATTCAATCTTTGGTGAGTAGAACCCTAGTCTCTATTAAATCGGCAATAAACTTAATGAATCCATGATACGTAGTTAACGAATCCAGTTGGTATATCTGGGAGAATTATTCCATCTAAAGGCGATGGGTCTTTTCTTTTCCCAATCAGAACCTCAATGCAACTGCTTGGTGAAAAGTTCATTTTCTTAAACTGGGTACACATATCCTCAACAAAAAAAGCCCTACAACACTGACAACAACCCCTACTCCATCATCTCATCACCATCACCATCACTACTATCCTCTTCTTCCCCCAAAACCTCAAACCCATTACCACCTCCTCCTCCAGATGACCATAATGCCTCATCAAACACATACTCACCATCATTGTCATCACCTTCATGAGCACCAGTACCTGCTCCTCCTCCTGGTATGCTCTTCTTACGTCTCTTCTTATCAGCTCTAGCTGAATGAGGGTTGAATTGTCCCTCCTCAGCATACAGTGTTTCATCTTGCTTTGCTGCACCGCTCTTTGTCGTTATGCCTTTTCCTCCCGCCCCTGCTTCTCCCTCGTCCATAGTATCAAATATATCATCATCGTCGTCGTCGTCGTGCTCCATCTCTTCCAGGCCCACCTCTACAGCACCCAACGTCTTCATCTGGAATGCATTACTCAATCCAGTACCATCTCCGATACCATTACCTGAAGCATCAGCCAATGAAGGCAACGACTGCACCACCACTTGTTGTGAAGCCAACAAAGCCTCAGGATCAAACTCCTTCCCCCACGCACTCACAACGGCCGCAGACCCTTCAATCTCAGTCTTTCTCTTAGGAGGGAGAGTATAATAAGGAATACGGCCATCATTCCAGTCTTGAAGGACAATACGAGCAGTAGCAGTAACATCCACTGCTCCTCCCTTCTTCAGTTTGCCTCGAGTAGTCCCGACATTAGTCATAAACTCATCCGCATCTGCAAACTTTGGAATCTTATAAATCTGCATTAGTTGCTTTGCAGGACACCTACGGACTATCTCCCTCACTGGTGCTGCTGGGTCTACAAGCTTCTCAACCTTAACTGCATTTCTCAGCGCAGCTGCCGCTTCTCCTTCCGTACTAGCGTCTGCAAACACGACACCGGGTGAATCCAGGAGACGCACTTGTTTGTCAAGATGGATTTCTTGAATACCTTTGGTCACTCCTGGCGTATTACCTACTTGAGCTACTTTAGATCTCTTCAGGGAGTTGATCAATGAAGATTTACCAATGTTGGGTAGACCGACCACTCCTACAGTGATGGCAGTTTTCAGGCCGGCGTTACGGGCATAGTTTTTGATCAATTGCAATAGGACATCACCGCCTGCTGATTCAGATCCTCTCACTTCAGGTACATCATTGTTATTAGTAGCATTACTATTATTCTTGGATCTGCTGCGTGTAGACATTCCTCCTCCACCACCCAGGTTGGTGGATTGTTTCTGAGTGCTGCACTTGAATGCCACTGCTGGTAGCTCCTCCTTTAGATACTTCAACCAACTTTCAGCAACTTCTCTAGGCACCAGATCTATTTTATTAAGCAAAAGAATGATTCTTTTGGAAGGATCAACTTTTCTAATGAATCTCTCTACCTCCAAGCAGCGAGTGCCAGCGGGATCCCTAGCGTCGAGGACTTGAATGACGACGTCGGAAGATTCAACGACTTTGGTGAATTCTTTGTAAAAGGCTTTGCGTGATGAATCTATAAAATCTGTTGCTGTTGGATGAGTGGAAGCGTGTTGGGTGTTGTTGAATGAGTGGGCTCTGTGAGCAGCAGCAGCTTGGAGGTCACCGAGTTGATTGTCGGTGTCCATAACAGAGGGTTGTTGTTGCTGCTGAGCAGCACGTCGGGCATCCCTGAGAGCTTGTTCCCGGTGGAGTGCACGCTCTCTCTGAGCTCTCAATTGCTCAATGAGCTCCTCCTTGAATGGCCATGAGTTTGGAATACCTGGGTCTTTGGGCCCCTTCGTCTTTATGCCGAGTTTTTTGGCTTCTTTGCGTTTCTTGCGATGATGCTCTTTGACCTTCTTGATTTGTTTGTATTTCATCTTCAAAGAGAGCCTCCTGCTCTTTGATTTCTTACTCTTCTTCGGCATCTTGTCTAGTTTACGTCAAGAGAAGATATTCGAATATGGGATGCAAAAAAGGAAGAGGAGATTCAATTCAATTTATTTTCCTTACTTGCAATAGCTTTCTGCTATTCAGACGGCTCTTCTGTGTAACCAAATTCAAGTTATATGTACATGCATTAAGTATCTCAACTACGAATTTCACTCAACTTAACTATTCACGCCGCCATAAAATTGTCTCCTCTTCACGACCACCTCTTCCAGCCCACCAATTCTCTCTCTCACACACATCAATGTTGACTCTCTTTCTCTCTCTCTTTTCTCCCTTTTAATTTCTCCTCCTCTTCTCAACCTAAACTTTTTACTGTACATTCTCTATTCATATATCTACACCTAACTAAACAACAATGTACAGAAGAGACGCCTCTCCATACGGCTGCCACTACCCCACCCCCTCCTTCTCACCATCACCATCATCCTCAGTTGACCACCACTACAACGACAACAGCAGCAACAACTATGACACAGATATTGCCATCTGGGGCCAATTTGCCACCCTAGAAGTCACCCACAGTACCTCTCATGACAGTTACAAACCGCACTCTATTCAACCACCCCTACTCCCACCTCCACCACCCCCCAAACCACACGTCCCTTTCCAAGGTGGTTCTTCCTCCCACGATGTCCACCCCCCTCTGCCCCTCCCCTCCTCCCTTCCCTCCCTAAACTTTCCTACCAAGCCACATATCCCTTTCCAGGGTCAATCTACCACACATCAACATTATACCAATCCTCTAGATTCATATCTTCTGTCTACACGTAACAATAACAATAATAATAATAATAATAATAATAATAATAATAATAATAATAATAATAATAATAATAGCAACAACAAGATGATGGCAACAGTTCTAAGGGGGAGGCCAGCTGTGTCAATAGCAATACAAGGAGGGCTGGTGAAGATTCTCATCCCTCCAACTGATATCACCACCACTATGTATCCAGTCATTGGAAGGGAGATATTCACTAATACCAAGGATGATCAGAAACAATTGAAATTTAGAGTATATCAAGGTTGGGGGTCTCGTATTGATCAGAATAAGATCATGGGTGAATTCAGCCTCTATTTTGATACTGATGCTACTCCGACAACCAATGTATTAAGAAAAGGAAACACTGTAGTAAAGGCAGGAAGCATGAAGATTCAGGTGGCAATGAGACTACTTGAAGATGGAAGTTTACAAGCAGAAGCTAGGGATTTAGTGAAGAAGACGTCTCTTGGATGGACATTTACACTCGCTCCTACGTGATCTTTGGACAGAGAGAAGATGGGAAGAAGGTTGGTGGTAGCTAGTTGATGTCGGGTGTGTGGGACTCTAGGATATAACGTATTTATGTATCTTTCATTGTAAACAATGCTCCAATACTATTTGTAATAAAGTGATAATACTAAAGATACACCTTCCAACATATAATGGTCTGTCCTGTATGTCTGACGAGTGCTCTGCTAGCCAACGCACCACTCTTGGCTGCCACTGTAGGCACATCCATAGCTGCAAAACATGCTAAAGCAAAGTATAATCAGAGCAGATCTATTGGGATAGCTAAGAGAGCTGCCAATGCTAATAATGGTCAGCAAGTGTGTAGAAAATCGGCACCTCCAGATGTATCAAAACCCCAGCCACCACCACCACCTTCTTCCTCTTCTTCTTCTTCTTCAAAGTAGTTGTGGTTGTCTGTGTAACACTTTTACACTATTAGTAATTCTCACCAATACATAGCCAATGATACTTAGATATATGTCATTCTACTACAATAGCTTCTTACGTTGGAAGAACCGTCTCAAAAAGTACAACTGCCACACTGCCATACCTACACAAAACAAGAGCAACAAAACATTAAACCAAACAACTCTTGAATTAATAGCTTCATTAACATCCCTCATTTCCTCTTCCTTCCTTCTAATATATTGCAGCTCTACGTGTATATCGTGTACAGTCTTCTCCAGCTTCCTCATCTCTGTTTGAATGGCGTTGAGGTTTTCTTTTCGAGCGACTGCTTCCCAGTCGGTGGCAGACGCGCCTGATCTCCAGGACATCTTGACTCTAGTTCTCTGTGCAGTGGCGTAGTCTTTAGTGGTGAAACAGAGTTTGTATTCTCCTTCGATGGTGTCTTCTAGGTTGAAATCGGCTGTGGTGACGCCGCGTTTTTCAAAGACGACGATGCCATTGGGATCCTCAAAACGAGCATCGATGAGGACGCCGGCATTGGCGTCGTTTTTGTCGAAGGCTGCATAGGAGCCTGTGACTCCGGAGTCTTCGTTGACGTCTTCGCTGATGCATTTAGTTTGGAAGACCATGTCGAATTCGTATGCGTTGGCGATGTGGGGGAGGGAGAGGAGGGAGAATGCTGCGAGGAAGAGGAAGAGGGTGGACGGCGGCCTTTGACAACATGTTGTTGATCTAAAACCCATCGCGCTAGTATGGTGTGTGTTATGGTGCTATTGCTATACTGTGATGTTAGATATTTGCTTTGATGACTGCTCTGGATGGGCTCAACGCTTAACACAAGTGATCAAAAACGTTTTTTGATGGCAGATAGATATAGCGTCTTTAATTCAGGACAGCAGGCAACGTTTCAGTCACTTGCAGCTCATATTATATCTTTATAGATTGCTTAAATTTGAGCTGCCAATGCGTTGGAAGATTGCTTTCCTTGTCATTTCATTCAAGACACCGTCTCGGTCGGTGACAGTTGTCAACTGAGGAGGGAACCTCTTAAGGAGAAGGGTTGCAATTCTCACTTCTACCCATCTGCCTTCCCCGTGTTTGTACTGTAAGCTGATTTTATGGATCAACCATTGCTCCTCTTGACTTTTCAAGATGCAACCCACACCTCTCTGTTCTCCACTCTCTCTTCTCTCTCTTGTTGAAAGCCAGAGTGGGAGCGAGTGATCTTATCAGTAGAAGTGCAAAGGCTGCCGCTGGGGTTGAGTCGGGTCAAAAGAATACATCTTTATAGACGCATATATAGTCTCAATGGACGAGCAACAGTCGGGCTCGCTGGATGAAGCCCTGGGCTCGTCTGTTGAAGTGCAATTCAGGGTGAATGTGGGGGAAGAAGTATTAAGGGTGGGACTCGTCGGTGATGCCGTAGAGCTTGGCTCTTGGAATATCGAGAAGGCCGTCCAATTGAGACCAGATGGTTACGATGGTAAGTGGGTCAATCACAGAACGCGCTTACACAGCTAACCCAGCCCTACATTGTAACTTCCAATGTCCCTCGCCACCCTCTCCCCTCCAACCATCGCCCTCCTCCTCTCTCCCATCCCCTCCTACCACACAGACTCCTCCTCCTCCTTGGATGCTTCTCCCAAAACAGAAACCACCACCAGCAGCAGCAACAACAACATCATCTGGCACAGCCCCAAAATCTCCCTCCCCTTAATCCGCTTCCCTCTCCGTGTCCGTTTCATCGCCAATGGCCACAGATCATCCCCCACCACTCGCCCGCTCATCTGGGACCAGCTCAGCCATGTTATAGACCACGTCCCTCCAAATGGCATCATACATTGCTCCTTTACACCCACCCTCGACAACAGTGACAGTGGATGGGTCCATTCTGCTGGTCAGGGTGCTTTCCAATTAAGAGTAGGTCAACCTCCAGGCAGCATGCAACCACTCATCACACTAGATCCCCAATATAACCCAGTACAGCCGTATAGAGTGGATATATATGAAGCTTCCCCTAATGATCCTGCTGTTACTCATGGTAAAGCCTTTGCTAGATTGTCTTTTAACGATATGGGTATAGACATGGGTAACAGTAATGGGTATGGTAATGGTAATTATAGTGACGATACTGCTACTAGTGATGATGCGATTATTATTAATAACACTACAAATAGTCACGGGGAAGGTGAAGCAGCTGCTATATTCTTATTAAATGCACAAAGCCTAGAAGCCCTATCATTCAAAGTAGACGTCACCTCCATAACAACCGGAGACCTACTGTGCAGATGCTTCATCTCTGCCGCGACGCTGTCTCCCTTGGAAGGCGTCATCCACGCTGTGCTCGTGACGCCCGATCTCCAGCCTGCGGGGACCTTCAACGCTGGGTTCTTGGTCGTCACTGCCTTTGACCATGTGAACAACAGACTGTGCAACCTTCAAAGACAGAGATGGGTGCCGAATGTGCCCACACTGGACATTGGTCACAGAGGGTCGGGGGCTTCTAAAGTGCACGGACACAGCGTACGTGAAAACACGCTGTTGTCATTCAACAAGGCTGCAGTCAATCATAGTGATTTCATTGAGTTTGACGTACATGTCACATCTGATGGTGAAGTAGTGGTGCATCATGATTTTGATCTAAGTCTGAGAATTGGTCAGCAGCAGGTGTTGAAAATTGGTATTCCATGTCTGACCCTGGATCAGCTGGAATCGGTTGATTTTAACAATGTGATGGTTCACCCCAGAGAGGATTTCATCAAAGCTAGAGTTCAGGAAGAAAGAGCAAAAAGACGTAATGGGCTGAGAAGGAACTTGAGTTCTGGAGAGGATATGCTGAGAGCAGCTTTGAAACCACAAATTGAGCAGCACCATGCACTGTCGCCAGAAAGAAGACCATCCAGCCAAGCATCTGGAGTTGTAGCAGGACATAATGCAGCTGCAATGTCAAATGCAGCCACTTGGTTCTTACAAGACAAGATTGCATCACTAAGAGAAGCTTTCCGTAGCACTCCTGCTTGGCTTGGATTCAACATTGAGTTGAAGTATCCCACTACTGTAGAAGTAGCAGCAATGAGAACACACTTTTATTCTCGAAATCATTTCGTCGACGCTGTGCTCAAAGTTGTCTTGGAAGAGGCCAAGAGCCGTAAAGTCATCTTTTCCACTTTTGATCCCGACTGTGCCACTCTGCTCAGCCTAAAGCAGCCAAGATATCCAGTTTTATTCCTAACATGCGGAGGTACCAAGATATTTGACGATCCAAGAATGAACAGCCTGGACGCCGCCCTACGATTTGCCCTCTCCTCCAAACTCCAGGGTGTTGTAGCAGAAGCAACAGCGGTCCTTCCCCAATTGACAGAAACAGTAGCAGAGTTCCACAAACAAGGCCTCTTCCTCTTCACATGGGGTGACATCAACAACGACATTGTCCAGTACACTGCTCAGAGAGAAGCTGGCGTTGACGCCATCATCATGGATGACGTTGCCAAGATTGCTAGAGCAACAAATAAGCAGTACTCTTTATTTGCGAGGAAACCAATGCGCGCGCCATCATCTATGCAAGATTTGGAGTTACATGAGGAGAAGATGGTGGAGGTGGGGCTGGAGAGGCTGAGCAGCAGTTTGAATATTATGGCTCTTAGTCCTATTGGGTCTCCTCATGGTGGTGGTGGGGTGGGAGGAGGGGTGATGTCGACAAGGGGGTCTTCGACACACTCCCTGTTGTCTCCCACTCATCCTTTGGCCAGTGCTGCACTGCGTAATTAAGATCAACAAGAACCTTTGTGCTTGTGTATGTATATTTATCTCTGCAATTCTATATTTTCATAGTTGATGTGCCTGTTGTTGTTTTCTTGTTTTTTTTTTGAAAGTATGAGAAAAGAATTATAAAAAATAAATTGAAAAGATTGAAATACCCCCCAATATGATTTTCTTCGTTGTCCCCTTTATGTCTCGCTCCATCCTATAATTGTTATTCCTTTAGCTTTGTCATTACCATACTGCTTACTTGGTTACAATGTGTGAACTGATGATGCTATGGTCCTTATTATTTTTAACTAAATTAGAAGATACAGAAGTGGTGATGATGATATTATCTATTTGTGTAAAAAACAATGACAAGGAATTTGAGGGAAGAAAGAATAGACTCGAGACCTAATAACGGCGTTGAGATGTAGAAAACAGCAACGTATGTTTTCCACTCTTTTTCCCTGTTGTTGCCCTACTTTTCAAAGCAGCAGCAGGATCACTACTTATATTGTTGCTACTTGTTGTTGTTGGAACATTGCCCCAAGCAGAGGGCCCTTGTCTACTAAATAATGTACTTACCCCTCCTCCTCCTCCTCCTCGACCCCAGACATTAGGACTGTTGGTGTTGCCTCCACCACCTCCAGTTTGTCTGAGTACTAGAGGGGGGCTCTCTCCCAGAGCAGGTCCAGTGGCTGCAAAGCCCAATTTAGCAATCCTGGCAAAACTAACAACTCCTTCTCCTTCACTGTTATTGTTGTTATCCTCTTCCAATGGAACATAAGCATTGTTATTAGTATCCTCATCTTCATGAGAAGGAAGCAAAGATACAGAAGAAGATGAAACTGATAAAGCTGGCATAGCTTTCAACTCAGCCGCCGACGGACCTACCGACAATTTATTTACTTCAACAGCAGCTGCAGCTGCCATCTTTGCTTCCTTTGCAGCTATCCTCTGCTCTTGCTTTGAACGCAGTGTTCTACGTTTCTCCCTTGCAGATAACTCCTCTGAAAATCCAGCCATAACTTTATCACTTACTATTCCAGTCATATCAAGCTCGACCAGTCTGTATGCCCCAGTTAATGGTAAGTGACCTACTACTACTTTGGACCTCTTCCTACCTGCCTCTGTCTGTACAAGCTCTTCTAACTCTAGCACTTTGGCTTTTATTGTGCCAGGTAGACTTTCATACAATTGACTTATACTTATACTATTAGTAATATCCGTAGCATTGTCAGATGATGATGACGAAGATGATGATTGTTCTTGTTGATGTTGAGCTAGGAGCATTCTCATATTGAGACTATGGAGGAATAATGATTGACCATCTGAACTTTGATAAAAATAATAATATTCCTCTTGCTGCTGATTAGTGATGGTAGCTGTAGTGGGAGGAGGAGGAGGAGGAGGAGGAAGAAGAGGAGTGTTGGTGTTGGTGGGTACCGTAGTGGGCTGTTCACCCCCCTTCTCTTCTGATGAGGAGGAAGATGATGATGGCAGTGGTTTCTTATCCTGTGATCTAGATAGAGACAGAGATGGAAACTCTCTATCAAGGGCAACTTGAGCTTCATTTGCATCTCTATCCATTATTACGGTAGCTGCTGCAGAAGCTATGACTGCTTTGATTGCTGCTGAGGCAGCTTCACCAGCTTTGTGTGGAGACATCGTCATTACTTCTCCTATAGGTTCCCCCTCTGTACTGACAGTACCACCAACAGTACCAAGACCTGTAGTGATCTCCGTGGCATCTTCTCTTCTTTGTATCACCATCCTCTGTCTCCTCTCCGCCCAAACCTTGGCCCTCATTGCCAACGATTCAAGAGCAGAAAATGCATGAGGAGCTTCAAAAGCAGCATCCAATCCACCTTCTCGAGATACACGAGCTGCATGCTTTGCTAGGCGTTCTGCTTCAGCTAGTAAGAGTGGCATGGGGTTGTTGATCGTTGTGAATTTGGAAAATTTGCTGCACAAAGATGATGATGATGATGATTTGCTCTTATTACTACTGTCACCACCATCACCACCACCATTACTGACTGGCTGGGCAAGAATGCTTTCTTTCCTTCTCTTCAACAAAGTCAGACTCATTTCCTGACCTACATGTACCTTGTCTACCCGTAGAACATTCACCATCCTCAACTCTCTAGCAGCAATCCTACTAAAACACAATGGACACGGAGCGGACCTCTTCAACTCCCTCCCTCCGTGCATAACTAGGTGCCCCATGAGTGGTGCAAAGTCGAATACATGGCCACATGGAGTTATTTGGGGACATAATGGCCGGTCCAGAGATATGGGACATGTCAGCAGTAGGTCACCACCACCACCACCACCACCACCTCCACCTCCTCCTCCTCCTTCTTTCTCTACTACTATAGGCACATCGACCTGGACGACATCGTCCCAGTCAAACATGAGATCTGGGTTGCTTGCATATGTCTTGGTGTCCACTGCATCTGAGACAAGGAATCTGAAGTTCGCTTGGAGGAATGTAGTCCTGTTGAATGGTGTGGGAGGCAGGGAGGAGGAGTGATGATGACGACGTCTGTTGTTGTTGTATCTGTCAGCAGCATTAAAGGAGGGGGCATTGTTTGATGATGATGATGATGATGATGTAGAGTTAGGGTTGGTTCTATCTCTTGAAGGTGTTTTGAAATTGAGAAGAAAGTTGGCATTCTTGGTGAAGGAGGAGCCTCGGTTGGATGATGATGACAATGGGCTCTTACCGCTCGGTGGTGGTGCTGGTTGAGAGGAGGAGGAGGTTGTGGCTGTGGTTGTGGTTGTGGTTGGTTTGGGGATGGAATGGGATGAAGATGGAATGGATCTTTTTAGTGTATTGGTACTGGTAGAAGTGAGTTCAGAAGGAGCATTGAGTGGGTGGGTTTGAGTTGCTGCTGCTGGCTGGAAGGCCGCAGCTTGGGGGTTCAGGTTTTGCTCATTGGTCGATGAGGTGTTGTTGATGAGATTTTCAGCACTTTGTTGCGATGTATCGGATTTATTTGGGAGAGGTCTGCTTTGCATAAATCTATTGGTGGTTGGAGAATGTGAAGCTGGAAACCCACTTTGCGCACAGTCAAAAAAACAGAGCAAAGTGGGGAAACTCCTTGAAATGTGATCCTCCAGAAGAGCGTGCGAAATTCCCGGTCTGATCGGTTAAACAGTCTTTAATTCCCTTTTTTCAACTCGTCTTGTAAAGAAACGTACGACTATGGAAGATATTGTGTTGTGAGGATCATTTTATGCTTCCCCGACTCCCTCTCGACGCTTCAATCAATTCATTCCTCGCCAAGAACTTGCATAGTTGACATGGAAGTCTACGTCTAGACTATACTGTAGTTGTGCAAAGCTCTCTCTTTCATATCAGTGATTAATGCTAGAAAGCAGCAGCATGTATGGTTTCGCACCTGTCAAAAAAATATGCTTGCCATTTCCAGCCTGGGACCTCTTCTTCTCTTCTCTTGAGGCTCGCTGAGCGTTTAAAACCAGCCAGACCCAAAAATTTTGGGTGTACTTAAACCACGCATAGAATAAATAACTAGACTAGATTGAGGGTAAACCATTGAGAACTTAGGTGTCACTGAGTTTTGCGTCTTGAGGCCATATACAGCACAAGACGTAAATTTACTTATTAGTGGTTTGACATACAAACCCTTTGGGTGCCAGACATGAAGACATTCAAGCTAGCTTCTAGCACACATAGCCATACATTCCTGTCAAGCCCTACATTCCGCGCTTCCTCTCCACGCCACAACCGAACAACATCCAGGACACCACCACAGACAATTTCACCCCACGCCTTTTCCATTGACAGGAACAAACACCTCGACCTAGCCTGGCAGAGGCAACTAGAACAAGAACAGCTCATCAAACAAGCAGCCAATGATGCAATAGCTGACAATGTCACACAAGTCTACAATTTACCTCATTTAGAAAGCTTAATCGAGGCAGCTGGTGGCTCTGTCGTCGTCGTCTCCTTCTTCTCCCGATCTTGCGGCATCTGTAAAGATGTCCTGAGAGAGCTAGATGCAGTGTGCAAAGATGCTCATGGATCTAAAGCAAGAATAGTCTTCTTAAAACATGATATATACAACGAATATGACTTTCTAAGTGACATTAGCCGGCTTTATGCTGTCAAAACGACCCCTTCATTCTTCTTCTTTGTAGATGGTGCAGTCGTCATGCGAACCAGTGGGCTACCTGATACAAGAAGAGTCATAGGCACCAGGAGTCAGTTACAGGGACGGATTAGAAATCAAAATAATAGATTAAAGGCCCTTTTGTGGGAATGTTTAGTTAAAAATGCCCCTAGTTCTAGAAGGTAACTTGTAGTAACAATGTCATTGTAGTGATTGTATATAAATTTATATTGTTTACAGGCATCATTTCATAGATATGTATCATAATGATGCTCTTGTTTAAGTTATAGGTGTAATTGTACATTAGATATGATAATAATACAGCAGTAAGGCAGTTTCTTTTGTGCATGAATTCCATTCAGGAGAGATAGAGAGAAGGGCCAGTTGTATGTCTCCAAACGGGGGAGTGGAGGAGGAGAGTCAGTTCTCTGTCTGTTATGTGTAAAGGTAAGGGAAAACATGTATACTAGCTATGATCTCTCAAATTTGATAACTTTCTAGCACCTAGTGGGTTATCCTGGGACGGCTCCAGTCGCTTGATAGGGAGAGATTCAGTTGCTTGAGGTGTTGAAACGGAGCCGACTGCTTCGGGTGAACGTCCCTCTGCCTTGGAGAGAGCCCAATCGGCGGAGTCAAAGCACTTGCGGCCGGCTTTCTGTAAAAGGAGGTGTTTCTTTGAAGGGAGGCCACCGTATCTCTTCATTAACTCCGCTTCTTGCTGTGCTAAAGAAACAGAGGCCTGTAAGAGAGAAGAGGAAAAGTGGATTAGAGAGAAGATTATTGAGATCCTCGGTAGTAAAAGGAGCGTTGTCCTGCTCATGGTGGCTCATTCAATGTAAGCAGTCAATAAATTGCTAAGTTGGCTTGTATATTGTTCGTTTTCTTACCTGGGTGCCAACGTTTTCTGACATTATAGTTTCTAGCAACTCTAGAATTAGCTAGGGGAATAAAAGAAGAGCTGGACAACTGCACCTCGATTGCTCTCGTCAACTACGAGATATTCAGTTAATCAAGTTATTGAGACACCAACCTTGCCCATCTCGAGAGTTTAAGCACATCCTTTCTTGGCAACCCAGGTCAAGGAGGAGGAGCCAGCAAGGAGGAAACCAAGGAGGGCTACTAGTTCTTCTTCACGGATATCCCCTGCTTTAATTTAAGCTTCTGGAAATGCATTTGTAACCCACATTCGTTAGTTATAAAGCTTTTAGGTCGGCCCTTCTATCACTCTCTGCTATTGACATCTAGCTCCTGACCGGCTGCAACCAACCTCTTGATTGTTATCTGTGTGGCAAAAAGGCAGCAATCGGCAGTGATTGGTGTGAATCTGCATTGGATAGACAATATCATCATTCATCAGGCCTCATTTAACGCCTAGGGGCAGGGTTGCCCACGGCTCCTGCGATTAAAGCCAGATTTCTGCCAAGAATCTAGCTCAAGTTTTCAACTCAAGGCGTACTGTAGTCTAATTGCCACATTTTACACCATCTTAGGTAAGCTTGCGTTCATTAGTAACCTTCTATGAGTTCCTTTCCTTCGACCTTGCTGCTAATTGCCCATGGAATGCCAGCGGTTGCAAACGACCCACCCTCGTAGAGGGAAAAAAAAGCCCTTGGGACCCGGGACAGCAGTTGCTTGTGTGCAGTGCATACACGCACAATCTTCCTTTCCACATAAATGACCCTGACCTATGTATCTAAATACGCATTATCTCTCCCCCTTTACAAACATCCAGGTACCTAGCTTTATCTATAGGAGAGAAAAAATGGACTCCAATGAGTTCTTTGCAGCCACTGGCTCCACAGAAGCCCAACGCTACAAGTTAACAGAAGTAATAGGAAAAGGCAGCTACGGAGTGGTCGCTGCTGCTGTAGATCAATACACTGGGGAAAAAGTAGCCATCAAGAAGATCACAAATGTCTTTGATCACGTCTCTGACGCTACTCGCATCTTGAGGGAAATCAAGTTGCTCCGTCTCCTCCGCCACCCAGACATCGTAGAGATTAAGCACATCATGCTTCCTCCTTCTTCAACAGACTTCAAGGACATATATGTGGTCTTTGAGTTGATGGAAACAGATTTGCATCAAGTCATCAAGGCTAATGACGACCTCACCCCTGAGCACCACCAATTCTTCCTCTACCAAATGCTCAGGGGCCTTAAATACATCCATTCAGCCAAGGTCTTCCATAGAGACTTAAAACCGAAGAATATATTAGCTAATAGCGACTGCAAACTGAAGGTTTGCGATTTTGGACTTGCTAGGCCGGCTTTCAATGACATGCCAACCACCGTCTTCTGGACAGATTACGTCGCCACTAGATGGTACAGAGCCCCAGAGCTATGCGGGTCTTTCTACGCTAAATACACCCCTGCCATAGATATCTGGTCCATAGGGTGTATTTTTGCAGAGATCCTCAAAGGCAAGCCTCTCTTCCCCGGTCGCAACGTCGTTCATCAATTGGAACTCATCACCGACTTGCTCGGCACCCCCACCCCCGATGTCATCAACAAGGTCCGCAATGAAAAGGCCCGTAGATTCCTCGCCAACATGAGAAAAAAACCAGGCATCCCATTTGAGCAATACTTTCCCGGAGCAGATCCAGGGGCTCTCCGTCTTCTCCGACGACTCCTCGCTTTCGACCCAGCCGAACGGCCCACCGCCGAAGAGGCCCTCGCCGACCCCTACTTTGCAGGCCTCTCTCAACCCAGCAGAGAACCAGCCTCCCAACCCGTCTCCAAAGTAGCATTCGAGTTTGAAAGACGTAAACTCAACACTGAAGAGGTCAGAGAGCTTATCTACAGAGAATCTCTAGAATACCATCCTCAAATGTTGGCTGAATATCTATCAGGGCGACAGCCCAATTTTGTCTACCCGTCTGCAGTGGATAACTTTAAGAGGCAGTTTGCTCATTTGGAAGCTGGAGGTCAAGGGCAGCATCATGCCTTGGGTCAAGCAACTTCCCTACCAAGAGAGAGGGTGAGGGAATTCCAATCTGAAGCGGCAAAATATGCAACGGCATATCAGCGAGGAATGAGCGGTGTGTCTGCCGCCAGTGCGTATCCTCAGCAGCAACAACAACAACCGTTGGTGCCTGGGTATCCAACAGGCTACCCATCCGTACCACCACCCCCACAGTCTCAAGCAGCGTCAGTAGGTGGTGGTGGCACTAATGGAAGTGGCATGCCCCATCATCATCATCAACAACAACAGCATTACCAACAGTATCATCAACATGCAATGGTAAACAATTATAGCAATAGTAATAGCAATGACAGAGTAGTTGAGATGCTAGGTAGCAGTGTAGAGAAGATGAGCATGATTGATGCAGCAGCTGGCTATCAAACCACAGTTGGTGGGTACTTGCAGCCAGCAGCTAGTGGCGGTGGTAATGGTGGAGCGGCAGCTATGCAGGCACAGTACCATCCTCATTATCACCCTGCAGCAGCTAGTAAGCAGCATCTTACAGGTGCAGCAGGTATTTATGGCAGTAATCCATTGCTTAGATCCAATAGTGTAGTGTAGTGTAGTGTAGTGTAGTATAAAGTGGTGGTGGCTTTGAGGGAAAATAAGGCCATAGAGAAAGGGAGGGAGTAGTGATGGCTACGCAATGCTATGCTATTGATGAGATTGCGGTAGCCTTAGTTCCCCCCCTCATGTTGGTGAGTAGTACTGACATTGATTTTTGTTTTAAAAACAGGACTTACTTTCTCTTTTACTTCCTGGTTGCTCTTAGAATTGATGCACACAGTTGGGGGGTTGAGGGGGGGGGGGGGGGGGTATTGTTCTCCCCCCTTTTCTCCCGCCCCTCGGGCGGTTTTTTCTCCTGCTTTTCCCTTTTTTCCCCCTTTTTTTCTTCTTTTTTTTTTT
>Ga0114919_10001072_pt1 | contig 21946 bp, 25 predicted proteins | sample BlataG_FD_88682 | JGI IMG/M metagenome (GOLD analysis project Ga0114919, IMG submission 88682) | Deep subsurface microbial communities from Black Sea to uncover new lineages of life (NeLLi) - Black_00105 metaG | ecosystem: Environmental > Aquatic > Marine > Oceanic > Sediment | place: Atlantic... | reverse complement strand
TTGGCGTTGTCCGCAAGCGCAACAGCTACCTGGAGAACAAGGGCTACAACGCGATCAACTACGTGTTTGAGACGGACGGGATTCTCTTCGAATACCAACTCAAAACGAACATCAACAAGCTTGAAGCCGCTTTGAGCCACGACCTGATCTACGCTCCCGAAAAGGCCATCGCCCAACTCTCCAAGGAGGAAAAGGCTCTCGTAGCGCTCGTGATCGATGTCTCTACTCAGCTTTCCATGAAGGAATGGGGGAGTGTTTTCGACATCCAGACCCGCATGGCGAACCTGGACGCTGACCCCCTGCCCGAAGATCCCTGGCGTTACTTCAAAAAGACGCCAGGCGCTCAGCTATTCCCGATGGATAAGCTTCGCCCAATTCGGGCTCGGCCGAAGGGGATCCAAAATGCTCGGAAGTACATGCGAGGGGCTTACCTCGGCAAGAACGATCGGCGGGTCCCTCTTGACATCGAGGATCGGGGGGATGGGACCTTCACGGTCTTGGACGGGAACTCGATTTTTGCCGTTGCCAAGCAGTCCGGGTGGCGTCGAATCCCTGGAATTCTCGTGAAGTGAAGAAACTCGGACGAGGCTGGAAGAAAACCGTCCTCCAGGGAGTATAAGAGGAGAGGTTGGCACAGTCTCAAATCCGATGCTTACTTTTGAGTAGGTTTTGGGATACGGTATACTCTCCAGTAAGGTTTTCTCTCGGTAGCTGAGCCAAGATCAGCGGTTTAGGTGATCCCTCCAAGCTTGATAAATGGGGGTTTGAGGATGGGAAAAGCGGTGCGCAACGCTTCTCTCGGAAAATATCTTCGGCAATTTGACCTAAATGACATGGTTGGGGGTGAGACTCCCAAGAGAGAAAAGGCCCGTGTGTCCGAGTTTGCTCGTGGAGTTTTAGGGGAGCATAGAAGCGACAAATATCACACGTACACCATGTAAATAATGGTGTCCCTAGCCAAGAAGACTAGGACCCCTCGAAAAAGGTGAGGTGAAGTTTGCAGACGGGGTTCCCTCCCTTGTGGACGCAGCCCCCGAGGACAGAAGCCTGACCTTTCCGATAATAGATGGTAGTGAAACAGTGGATGAAAGGGGAGGGGGCGAGAAATCGCCCCCTCCCCTTTCTTTTTTGGAAGAAAACTCCGAGTTCTCCTGTTCTTCGCGTAGAAGGTTTGGAGGGGCTATGCCATCGACACTCACCAAGACCACACCACCGCCATACGTTTCCTCCCGCCCCATGACTTCGGGGATCTGGATCGAAGACTCAAACGGTGGGTACGTTCGAATTCCACTAGAGCATGTCCCTGCTCTCATCCAGAAGCTCCAAAGTCTTCTGGATGAAAAACGGAGCTAGGTTTGGGAGACCCTCGTTCCCTGTCCCGGGAAGTATGGGCTTGACACCGCTAGCGTGCGGGTGACCCGAACTTCGGAGGTCTCCTAATTTTTGGGCCGGTAGCTCAGATGGTAGAGCAACGGACTTTTAATCCGTTGGTCGTGGGTTCGACCCCCACCCGGCTCACCTCATTATCTGGACTATTTTTTACCTATGATATGCCTACCCTTATCGATCCCAAAACCGGTCGTGTCCAGCAAGCTTACGTCGCCCTGCGCCGTAAGGGCCTGTATGCCAACGTTCTCAACGCCGCCCCCTCCACCCAAGCAGACAGCCAGAAGCCCTCTCGGGTGCAAGGACAGGGGATCTCAGGCCCCCTTCTGGGGGGAAAAGGCAACCCCAGCGGCGTTCTTGTGAAGGCCAAGGGCCGTTTCTAACCCCCGCGGGAAGAAAAGCGGGGCCTCTGTTGTTTCTCCACTATGCCCCGAAAAGAGGATAACCTCTCTGCATCTTGGAAGGGTCTTCGTACCGGAGACCCTCTCACGACGCCTCAACTTGAAGCGATGCGAGAACAACTTCTTGCCGCGTTACCCTTCCTAGAGTCCTACGATAGCGGGGCGTTTCGACGTGCCGTCATGTGGGATCTACACAGGATCGAAGATTTTCTTCGCAACCGCGACTAACCCTCGCTGGACAAAACCATGGAACTACTCAACTACATCAAGACCCTTTCGGATATCGACGGCAAGCACTTTGCCGAGGATTTCGGCATCAACATGAACCAGGAGGGAGACTTCTTCCAGTTCAAGTACATGATGCTTACCGCGAAGTGGACCGTTCCGATGGTCCACGAGTCCCGTGGGGTGATCCTGGCCCGCGAAGGTAAGGATTGGCGGATCGCATCTCGCCCCTTCGACAAGTTCTTCAATCAGCACGAGGGCTACTGCCCGGTGTTCGATGCAGAAGAGTTTGCTCGTCGCACCTCTCGCATGGAGTTCCATGAGAAGGCTGATGGCACCTGCATCCAGGCTTGGCATGATGGAACGCGCTGGCGCGCCTCTACGCTCGGCACGATCACCCCGTCGTCGGTAGGGGACGAGCCCTTCACGTTCGAGGAGTTGTTCTGGAAGGTAGCTTGCCTGGACCCGGTACTGGATTCCCTCGACAAGGAAGCCACCTACGTTTTCGAACTGTGCGCCGACGCAAACCGGATCGTGACGCGGTACGAGAACGACCACTGTGTGTTGATCGGCATCCGTCACAAGGTCTCGGGTGAGTACGCCTCGTTGGATAGTGGTATGGCTCTGACCGTTTGCGAGGGGACGAACGTTCGCCTGCCGCACCGAATCCCCTTCCGAGACATCGCCGTCAAGAACCTCGATCATGCTCGCCAGTTTGTCGAAGAGGCCAAGGACGACCCCCGATACGGCGAGTGGCCCGAGGGTTTCGTGGTCTACCAGGAGGGCGCCCCCGTCGCCAAGATGAAGAACACCCGGTACGTCGAACTGCATGCAGTGGGCGGCGGGGACATCAAGCAGTCGAAGAACAAGATCATCGAAGCCGTGTTCAACGGAAACTTGGATGACTTCTACGTCATGCTTTCGGAGCGACTCAAGGCATTCGCGGATGGAGTCCAGGAGAAGGTTGCCACCATGATCTCTTCGGATATGAAGAACATCGCCAAGGTCCAGGAAGGGTACTACCCCGACCAGAAGGCATACGCTCTTGCGGTCAAGGAGTACACCAACGGGCCCCTCCAGTCCTTCATGTTCCAGAACAAGTCCGCCGTTCTCTCCAAGGACCCGCTTCTTCAGGTTCACTTGGAAAAGTGGCTCTCGCAGAATTACGCCAAGTTCAACTGGAAGGATTAGAGTGATACGGGGCCCCGTTGATCCCATGTATGTGGGTTGTCACACCTGCCATGCGCAGGTGGGGCAGCCTTGTAGGTGGGAGACCGGTGACGGGAAGTACCACCGCTCCCGCCTGTCCCGAGCGCTACGAGGCCCTTACTGGGTAGATACGGAGCATGCTGTTGCCCATGGGGAGTTGTGTGTAGACCACCCCCCAGGTGATCTACAGGGGATCTGTGTCCTCTGTGGGAGGAAGATTGCTGCGTTGAGGGACATCCCGAAAATCAAAGAGGAATAGCCGCGGGTAGGGTGTCCCCGATGCCCTACCCGCGAAATCATCTGTACCGCTATGGTGGACAAAGTGACGCAGTTGTCTCCCTTCAAGAGCAACTAATTGAGGCAGGATACCCCGTTGAGGTGACGGGGACCTTCGGCGAAGAAACCCGATACGCCTTGATGCGCTTCGAGGAAGACCTTGGATTGTCCGAGTCCACGTCCTTCACGGTAGATCCCACCACCCTAGAGTATCTGTTCGGTGGGGGCGTGTTGACCCCACCTGTCCCCCCCGAGCCCTCTTTGGGAGTTCCCAAAGGGAAGGGAATGTTCATTCGTTCGTGGGACCACTGCGAGAGCCCTGAAAAACTCCGATCACGTATCGTGGAGGGGGGGCTGAGTTGGGTTTGCGTACTGCGATATTGCCAGTACGAGGATGGGGAAGATCTTTTCAACGGCAACGATGAGGATCTAGATGGTTTCATCACCACCCTCAAAAACGAGAACTGCGATCTTTGGCTTTGGGGGCGCCCTTTCCCAGGCCGCGAAGAGGAGTTCGTCTCTCAGATGGATAACTCGATCTCCCACTTGGGCGCCTTCGGCATCATTCTCGATTGTAAGGATGGAGCCGATTGGGCAGGGCACTCCGCCAAAAAGCTCATGGACTTAGCCTTGGGCACGGGGACCACAGTAGGGGTTTCTTGCGACGGGGGTGTCTGGAAAAACCCGAGCCTTCCCATGGAGGAATGGGCCAGGGCAGACTTCGGCATCCCGCAAATCTACGAGGCCCATGGGACGTGGGACCCAGACTTCCCGCAGGATGCGGTGAATGCCTGGCAACAGGCAGGGTTCCGTCACGTGGTCCCAGCAACGGGGTCATTCGTCCCTCACATGGATGAGCTTCTTCAGAGGATCCCTACACCAGAGCAAGCAATTGTCTTTTGGGATTGGTACTTCACTACTAGGAATTCTCGATGGGATGCCCTCGCCAAGTTCAGTGTTCACGATTCATGAACGATGAACCGTGAAAAAAGGGCCCCAAACTGATTTCAGTTTGGGGCCCTTTTGGTGGAGGCGCGGGGGATCGAACCCCGGTCCAGAAATCTTCAAACAGAAGATCTACATGCTTAGCCGGCGAATTTGAGTTTCAAACTGAAGTTGTGCCCATCGGCAGGCCCCTAAAGTTCTAGTCCCTGATTTCGGTACTCTCAGTCGGAACAATCTGAGAGCCTATCCCGTGTGCTGGCGACCTTCCCCTACTCGGGATCCTGGGGGTTGGTCGTGCCTGAGTGATCAGGCAGCGGCGAGATCGCCGTAATCGCTGTCGTTTGCAGCTAGGGTTGCTTGTCCGTTTTTAACGCGGCGGTTAAGCCCCCGCGGCATGCACTTGCCATTCTCAGAGTCCCTGTCGAAAGCCAGAGCACCCCCAAGTGAAAACAGCTCTAGCACCCCCCATCGCCGATGTCAAGCACTATCTACCGCGGTAACATGGGAAGATGCCTGTCGATGTGACCCCCATCCCTTGCTACCTGGACGACTATCCAGGAGAGATCTTCCTCGTGGAGTTCACTCCAGATACGTTCCTCACCGTCGCCTTCCTGGATGAAACCGGGGCGATCCACTGGGATCGGGAGATCGGAGACTTCTCCGTCACTCCAAGAAACGGGAAAGCCCCAACTCAAACATACTCCACATACGTGTATCAAGGGGACGAAGATGAAGTTCCCATCCTTACCGAGTTTGTATCCTCTCATTTGGTCCACAAACCGGTGATGATCGAAACCTACGATGTACCCGCGAAGTACCTCAAGACCTTTACGATTGCCACTCGGGAGCTTGTGGAGTACGTCCACCTTCTCTCGACTGACCAAGGGCTAGCCCTGTGCTTGGATATCAACGTGTTGTTCGGGGTAGAACCGAAGACGGCCAAAGAGCCTCCCCCGCAAGTTCAAAGGGAACCGATTCGGACCGCGGGGGTTGCCGGAGGTAGAGTCCTGGATGTATTAGGGATCTCCGGTCCCGACATTTTTTGAGCGGGGATTCGGGGCTTCTTTTAGAGGCCACCCACATGTGACACAACTGGGACCTATATGGGGTTGCTATAGGGCGCTACCTCGTTTATAGAGGCGCGCGAAAGCAGGTTCCCATGCTCAACTTCATCTCCATTGTCGGACTCACCATTATCTTGATGAGCCTTGTTGCTACCTATGCGATCGATCCAGGAAGGAGCTTGCCCCGCAACTCACGAGGCAAGCTCCTTTTCTAGAGGATCTTGGCCGCCAAGGATGCCAAATCTGAGCGTTCTCCTTTCAAGAGAGTGATGTGCCCACAGACCTCCTGATCCTTCATCTTCTCGATGAGGTATGCCAGTCCATTGGTGTGTGAGTCGAAATGAGCACGGTCTACCTGCTCAATGTCTCCGGTGATGACCAGTTTGGAACCGGGACCCATTCGGGTGACGATGGCCTTCATCTCGGGTACCGAAAGGTTCTGAGCCTCATCGATAATCATGTAAGCATTTGGGATGCTTCGTCCACGGATGTAGCTCAAGGCTTCCACCTCAATTGTCCCGTCAGAAAACTTCAACTCCATCGTCCTTTTGTCCTTACCAATAAGGAGACGCAGGGCATCTTTGATGGGTTGAATCCAAGGGTTCATCTTTTCTTCTAAAGAGCCGGGAAGATAGCCCATGTCCCGACCCATGGGGGTAATAGGCCGGGATACCAAGATCTTTTCGTAATGGCGATGGTCAATGACCTGCTCCACCCCAGCCGCCGCAGCCATCAAAGATTTGCCGCATCCAGCGGACCCAATCAAGGTCACGAGGGGGATGTTCTTGTCCATCAACAGCTCCAGGGCAAACTGCTGCTCCTTGTTCTTTGGAAATATCCCACCTACGTTGGTCTTCTCATGTACAAGAAGAGACTTCATAGCTTCTCGGTGGTACCTGCCAATGGCAGACCGCCCCATGGGGTCCTTCGCAATCAGGAACTGGTGGGGATAGAGAGTCTCTTGTAGCTCGGGATCAAGCTTCACAAACGAAGAAGCGTAGAATTGGTCCAGTTCCTCGGAGGTTAGCTGGATACGCTGAGCCCCTGTGTAGACCTCTCGGACGTTTTTGTGACCATTCCACTCATAGGATTGAGAGGGAATGTCGTGTGTCTCGGCCATGACCCGAAGGGCGATATCGTTTGTAATCAGAGTGACCGATTTGCCTTCCCCCTTCATGGTCAACGCTGAAAGCATGATCGATTCATCATGATTTCTCGCGTTTGGGTGAGGTTGGCAAATGAAAAGGGAGCCCCCTTCTTCAAGAGAAACGCCCGCTGATAACGATCCATGTTGTCGGAGCCTGTCTAGCTCTCGGATCGTCTCGCGGGCGTTGTGTCCGGCCAAATCTTGGCGTTTCTTGTTGTGGTCTAGCTCGTGAAGAACCTCGTAAGGGATGGCAACGATGTGATCCTTGAAGCGGAACAGAGCGCGCGGGTCTTCGAGAAGTACATTGGTGTCCAAGACAAACGTCTTACTCACACCAGGGGGGCCTTATAATGAATCAATCGTGCTCCCTGCACCCTCCGAGTTTCGGGGTATGCTCTTTCCAATGAAAGTCTGTCTGCCCAGTTAGCAACATCTTGGCGACATAGGGGAGACACATCCGGCACCCCATGCCAAACTCCACATGCCTTTGCAGCTCCTCGATCGTCCGGCAGTCGTGCTTTTCTGCGATCTCCTTGAGATCCTCGAAATGGACCGAGAAACAGACACAGCGGGTGACCTGAGTCAAAGCTTGATCCTCAGCCCCATGTCCTTCATGGCGATGAGGGCTTCGACGTTGCCTTTCGCATCATCAACAGGATGGTGCGTGTGCTTCGTTTTCCTGAGATGTTTGAAGTTCTTGAAGACATCCTTCACCAACCCCTTGTAAAGGGAACCCAGGTTCGTGCTGGAATGCCCTAGTGGGTTGTATCCCAAAAACCGGAAGCAGTAGTAGTTGAAGAACTGCCAATCGAACCCATTGTTGTCAGAGATGAACAAGCAGTCGGTTGATTGACGTCCTCGAAACGCCCGCTGCTCGAAATGTTCCTTGATCCACGTCTCAAGGCGCTTCATCTCCACCTCGGGGTCCGGGAACTCTAAAACCTCTTCTCGGGTGTGACCGGATACAGCCAAAGTCTCGGGGTCCCACTTTTCTCCGATAGGTCTAAACCGTCCGTAAAAGGACTCTCCGGTACTCACCTTGACCGCCCCCAGGGAGATCATGCTGTACAGGTGCGGGCACGGGCCGTCTGACTCAATATCAACCATTAGGTAGCTCATGTGTCCTCTTGTGAAAAGTGGTCCTTGACCTGTGGCACAATGTCCTTGAAATGTTCCTTCCAGTACCGGTCTTCCGCATCCGCATTGGAGTCCCTACAGCTTCGAAAGGCATGGACCTTTTGGCACATTTCTGGACCCTCCATCAAGGAAATCATCTCATCGTAACTCCCATACTGCTCGTCAATCAGACGCGCGTGCTTGCATCCTTCACACTCGTCAAGAATGGGTGCCCCTGTTCTAAACTCCGTCCAAATAGACCACTCAACGGCACAATGACGGCATGTGGCGGTTGCTTGAGATCTAGGGGGTGATCCTCCGATAAGCATGACCTACCCCGATGCCGTGGACGGCCCCACAGGGTCCACAGATGAGCAGTTACACGAGGATTGACAAACCGTATGGCAATGGTGCGTGCTTCCACACATGGCCAGCTTACAGCATGATGTGTCATCTCCACCAGCACAAGCCCCTGCATGTTCGATGCACCAGTACCACTTAATGGGGCACGCATCATTACACGACTGCCTTTGGGAACAACCGCCGGCCGCGTTGCTTAGGAGACTTTTCTCCAACAGCTCATGTCCACCGCATGAAAGGGCGGCCCCTTTGATGTCCTCCATCACTTCCAGGGCCTTAGCCTCGTCTTCGATGTGAAGCTCTTTCATCCGCTCAGGGACCTCCGGCACCTCACAAGAGAAGTACAGACCATCCTTGACTAGGGACAAGATTGACTCGGCGTTCTTGGGGGAACTTGAGGAAGAGGGGGGCGGCGTCTCTTGGGGCTTGGGGCTCGTGCAGCCCCAGATCCCGGCAAGGAAGACGGTTAGAAATGCGCGTCTCATGTCACAAAGTACCACGTTTGCAGGAAAGGAGGATCTCCCCTTGTACTCCTTAGACGCCTTGGGCAAAAAAATAGCGAGCCGAAGCCCGCTATCCATCCTGAGATGTCTAAATCTTTTGCAGACTTAGCCTTGAGGATCAACGCGCCGGAAACACACGGGCTTGAAGTGACGCCCTGCATTCTTGCGGTTCATGGTACGAGCGTATGTACGAGCATCTTCACGTCGTGCGAAGAGCTGCGAAGTAGCCCGTCCAGTGTCGTCAATCACTGTCCAGAGGTTGTGGCCAATTTGTGCTTGATTCAGCACACCGATGTTCTTGTATTTGCTCATAGTGTCCTTTTGAAGTCTGAGGTTATCAGACCGGAGAGGGGCCTCAGACCATTCTGAGGCCCCTCTTTGGCTCCGGCAGTAGGACTCGAACCTACGACCCAACGGTTACGCTTATCTCCGGGTTTCCCTGGAGGGCTGACTATCTCATCATCCACAGCTTGACCTGTTTGGATGCAGGGCGCTCTAGGAGAGGTTATTGCTTGGTCTGCTCACTCTCTAGTCGATGCACCTTTCCGAGTACATGTGACCTTTCTCGGACTTGGCTCAGGATTGCCGTATGTCGTTTCCTTTCACTTAGGTTCCCCTGAATTCACCCTGTGTTCACTCTGAAGTTTCCCCCAGAGGCTGCCTTTTGACAGCCGTTTGCTCTACCAACTGAGCTATACCGGAATGAAGGTACTTCACAGTACCCTAGTTTTCAGCCATCAGTCAAGCCATCGAGACTTTTTTGAGCGCTTGATATTGACGAGGGAAGATCACAATTTCCGTGCCACCTTCGTCAACGAAGCTCCCTGCTGGGATACTCCAGAAATGTTTAGATCTAGAATGCCCGCGTGAACTTCAGCATGACAGTTCGCACAAAGCATCACGCATTTCTTCAGCTCCTTGCGTACTTTCTCCCATCCAAGGTAATTTTTCTGACCAATACTGAAGTCTTTTTCGTTGGGATCAATGTGATGAAAATGCAGCGCCCCGATACAACGGTTGTACCCACAAGCCTGACAAGAGCCTCCCATGTGTTCAACAGCAATGCGCTTTCTTTTTCTTCGGGAGCGCACTACTCTTTGAGGAGGGGAAAGGGTTCCGGTGGGAAGCATTTGAAGAGGCTTGCATTTGGAACATTCGGTACGATCAGAGCTGATCCTCCTTTTTTTCCCGTCTTCAACCGCTGTGCGTCCAAAGTGCTCTCCACAATTTGTACAGGTTCGGGTGATTTCTTGGTTTGCGTTCTTTGCTCTTTTGATCTCTGCTTTCTGCGTTTCCGTCAGAACGATGTCTGAGCACCATTTGTGAACGGAGCCTGGTGAAACCCCTAGTTGTTTGGCGACTCTCTTGAACGGAACGCCTGCTGCTCGTAGTTTTCGGGCTTCTTCTTGCTCTTGTATCTTAGCTCGCATGTGAACCTTCAACCAGGGAGGGTTCACATGCGAGCTATTGGAGGGCCAGGTGGGGTTCGAACCCACGTAAGACTTACGTCCCCGGGTTAACAGCCCGGTGCTAAAACCAACTCAGCTACTGACCCATCTGATATCACGCATAGATTCCAAAATGTTGGTGCTCCGTAGGAGACTTGAACTCCTATTTCTGCCTTGAGAGGGCAGCGTCCTAAACCATTAGACGAACGGAACGTGTGGTACGGGCACGGAGGCTTGAACTCCGACCGCGAGCTTGAAAGGCTCGCATCCTGACCAGTTAGAAGATGCCCGCACAAGGATGCTTTACCTGTGCGGGGGCTGTCAGCCCCGTTTCGTCCTGGAACCAATCAATTACCCCCGCACAGGCAAGCTTCGCGCTCTCGTTCAGAGAGGCGGCTACGCCCGTGCGGATCCGTATTGAGGTTCGACAGGAACATCGTGCGGAGACCGTACCCGAAACAGAAAAGCAAGTCAAGAACTTTTTTCAACCCCGCAAACCCGCTCCACAAGCCGCCCTCGCGCCCGCGCTTTATGTCACTCCGCGTTCCGCCCGCCGGTATAAGTAGCGATGTAGGGGGCGCGATATTCGGCTTATGTCCCAGGGGTAGTGAGAGCGGACGTTCATTAATCCGCGCCTTGAGGCGCTCTCACTCTGGCTCGGAGCCGAACTTCAGAAGAACACATGGCAAAGTCCAAAAAATCTCCGAAGTCCGACAATAACCTGGAAGCATGGGTCCAGCAAAAGACCCAGGAGCATGCCCAGGGGCGTGCTCGATGCGATGACTGGCCTGATAAAGTTGTGGATGAGATCAAGTTCGTTCTCAAGTGCAACGATGAGGGCAAGTCGAAGATCACCATCAAAGACATGATGGGGCGTCTCCGTGATGTTCACGGGATTGAGTCCACCTCCCATGACTTCCGTCACTTCGCTTGCCAAGTGCTCAAGCGACACAGTTGGTCCAAAAAATCATGAGCAACGATAACCTTCACGAGTGGATGGATAATGTCGAGGAGCAGAAATCGCTCTCCGACAACGCCGTCGAAATCAGTCGCCTGAAACACCGCCTTCAGCTCTCAAACCGAAAGGTGAAGGAGATGACGGTCCGTCTCTCTCAATCTGAGGAGAGGGAGCAGTTGATCCTCGGGCTTCAAGATCACAACCCCAATCCCTTGGCGATCAAGCCCATCGAGAAGGCCATGAAGCCGGAGGCAACTGCTGTCATGCTGGCTTCAGATTGGCACGTTGAAGAGTTGGTCGAGGCCAAGACGATCAATGGGATGAATGCGTATACTCCTACAATCGCACGGGTTCGTGCGGCTGAGTTCTTTCGGGGTCTGCTTTGGATGATTCGAAATGCCCGTGCTGGACAAGACGGGAGCTACGGATTTTCGATCAAGAACTTGGTCCTTTGGCTGGGAGGGGACCTGATCTCCGGTTATATCCACGATGAGCTAATGGAGTCGAACGAGCTTTCGCCCACGGAAGCGACTCTACTTGCTCAGGATCTGATTGCCTCCGGCATCGACTTTCTTCTGGAGCATGGGGAGTTGGAGAAGATTGTGGTGCCCTGCTCGTATGGTAATCACGGTCGTTGTCACGATGACCAAACCGAGTTGTTGACTCGTGACGGGTGGCGTAAGTATGACCAGATTTCCATTGGTGATCTGGTCGCCACCTACAACATGGAGTCAGGAGCTACGGATTGGCAACCTCTGCAAGATGTGTACATCCGAGAGTATGAGGGGCCCATGGTGGCGGTTCAAACCAAAACTGCGGATTTTCAGGTGACTCCGCACCACCGGATGGTGGTGAATGACTTCCACACCAATAGAAACTCCATTCTTTTGATGGAAGAGATCCTCGGTAAGGGAACCTTGGGGGCTGGACGACTCCCCAAGTGTGCAGAGGGGAAGGTTGAAGATCTGGCAGACGTGACGGATGATGAGCTTCGTCTGCTTGGCTGGGTAATGACGGACGGGTGTTACAACTCGACAGACGCCATCACCATTTATCAGTCTAAGGAAGAATCCGTTTCCGAAATTGACGGTCTGCTGACGAAACTGGGGATGTCCTTTTCTCACAACACCAGGGAAAGGGATGCCTCTCAGATTCAAATTTCAGGAAAGCAAGTCAAAACGGCCCGACCCGAGCACTCTTTCTACATCTACAAGGAGAGTCAAAAACGGCTGCGGGAGTTGCTCCCTGAAAAGAATCAGATACCTGATTGGTGTTGGGATCTCTCCCAACGTCAATTTGGGGTGCTTCTCGAAGCTCTTTTATCTGGAGACGGATCTGTTCGTTCGAACGGAATGGATCGGGCCCTCTATGGTAAGAAGGACTTTCTTGATCAGGTGCAGGCGTTGGCTCTCGTCAACGGTATCCCCGCACGTATCCGAGAGGACAATCGAGGGCATCATGTCTTGAGTCTCCCTCAGTCCAAACATGCGTATATCAACAACTTGGAGGATGCGGCACAGCCCGTTCAGTATTCTGGAATCATCTGGTGTGGGACCGTTGAAAACGGAACTCTAATCACTCGAAGGAATGGTATCCCCCTGGTAAGTGGGAATACTACTACAAAGCGCCGTCACAGCACAGGGGCGAAAAACAATTATGAGTGGCTGATGTACCACCAGCTTCGTCGGTTGTACAAGGACGAGCCTCGGGTGGAGTTCCACATTGCAGACGGTGCGCACCTCTATATGGAGATCTACGATTGGACTCTGCGGTTCCACCACGGGGATGATGTTCGGTACCAGGGAGGCGTTGGTGGCCTAAGCATCCCCCTTCGTAAAGCCACGGATTCCTGGAACATCGGACGACACGCGGATATTACCATAATCGGGCATTGGCATCAATTCTTCGACTGCAACTATGCCGTCGTAAACGGTAGTCTCGTAGGCTACAACGCTTTTGCTCTGGGGATCAAGGCTCGCTACGAGCCTCCAATGCAAGGGTTCTTTTTGATGGATCGTGACCGTGGTAAGCGTCTGGTGTCCCCGGTCATGGTGGACACGGCCCAGCGCCGCATGCTTTCAGGCACTCGCTAACCCAGCGGTGGCCTGAAAAGGAAAAGGGGGGGAGGCTGAATCAGCCTCCCCCCCTTTTCGACTGGAGACCCCTCTGAGAGCGGGTCTCCATCAATACGATCCTACTGGAGAGGCTTGGTCTTGTCAAGGAGGATCTGAAGGTCCTTTACTTGAGGGACCGTGTTGTCCGTTACGGGCATCTTTTCATCCAAGAAGATCGCCCCCTCTGGCGTCATCAAGGAAACGACCATGCGAAGACAAGGCTCTCCCTTGGGGAGGATCAAAAGAACCTGGCCTTCTTTGTGACGATAGACGAAGACGCTGCTCCCTTGTAGGTCTACATACTGGTTGTTGAAGGCGAAGTTCACCTTGAACCTGTCCTTCAGCACGTCAACGATTGAGCGCTCTTTCTCGGGAGCATCGTATGGACCTTCGTAGATGTCTCCCAGACGCCGTGCCAATTCATCCTGGATCTTGGAAGCGGGCTTTAGATGCTCACACTCCCCCCAGTGGAAAAGGAGACTCAGTTCCGTTTCCTCCAATACGTTTAGAGCATCCCGCTCTTGCTTTACATGGCGTTGAATGTCGCAGAGGGCACTCATCTTGTTCTCCAAGGAGGGGTTCTTGCTGTCAAGCAAGAGGCACGCTTTTCGAATTGTGTTCACAGCCTCGTCTACTCCCGAGGACTGCTTGAACTTTTCCTGGTACTCGCGGATGATGTCTTGAAACACCGTGGCAGGATTGGATTCATTTTGTGACGACATAACGCAGGTAGAACAATACCCTCAAGAGGGGCAGGGGAAGGGACTCCGGGGCGTAGGCCCAGCGTAGGGGGGTGTTGGAACCTGTAAGGGCAACTCGTTTTGCTTTACGCTCTGCAAACCGGCGTTGTATTTTCTGTTTCAACGCTTTGAGCTTTTCCTTTTGCTCGGGGGTCAAGTCATTCATAGCAGCGTCAGCCCCCCCGTGATAGGATCGAGATCGGAAGAAGGCCCAAGAGCCATACACGTTACGGTAGGGACGCCATGGAACTCTGTCCTTCCCTCATCCGTGATCACCTCGTGCTCTACCCCGGCTTCTCGCGCTTTCTCGGCCAAGGCGTGAAGCTCGGTCTCAGACGAGACCCCGACACAGATTTTGGTTTGCCCTGTGCGGAACCATTCTTGGATTCTCAGTTGTAAGGCATCGTCCTCGCTGTCTAGATGGGCGCGCAACAGTGAACACGCTGCGTGCGCTGTTTGCGCTGCGATTTTGCCTTTTCTCATGCCCAGGTCTTTCCGGACTACCAGGACCATTTTGAGGAGGGACATGGGGGATATACACCGTCGCGGGAAGAAATTTACCCTCGCGGGTGTATCTACGATGTGAGAACGCTTCGGACCCAAGTCACGCTCTGTGGGCAAGAGATCGAGCTGGTTACGCACCGCGGAGGCCCCTTGGAGGTTTACCGTGAGTACGAAGAACAGCCTGGTCTGTACCGCTTTCTCGGGTACTACGACGCTCTGTGCGTCGAAAAGGGCCTTCGAGGCTTCATCGAAAAGCTCCATCCGGTGGTGATCCGGCACCTGGACATGGTCCGAGACACCCGCGAGCGCGCCGGGCTACTCCGTGGTGCCGAGACGTGGTGACTCTCGATGGGTTTTCCAAACCTCTCCTTGTTAGAGTAGAAGAACCATGGCAACCAAACTTGCACGAAAGACCCTCCCCTCTGGGATCTCTGCTGGGGACTTGATCTATCAAGGGCGCCCCGCCTCGGCGCAAAACGACTTCGGACCGGATGTGGGCCTGGCGGACATGGCGTGTGTCAACCAGTTTGGTGATGCCAACACGAACAAGTATTACCACGCTGGTGTAGCACAAGCCTCTGGCAAGTGGTTTGTTTACCTGGAGTGGGGTCGGATCAGTGGGGGCAAAACGTGGGATCCTCACTTCCGGGGGCAGGACTTCCAGGTGGTCGCGTGTACCTCAGAAGAGGATGCTCGCACCTTCTTCCAAAAGCAGTGCCAGAGCAAGAACATCAAGCGCCTCCAGGAAAAATCGGTCAACGGTAGGACCATCTGGGTGGGGAAGAACGGCAAGGACGGCTACGTGGTCCAAAGACTTGCCACCCGCGAACGAGGGCTCCCCGACGCCTACTCCATCAAGGATGACTCGGGCCTTGCCAAAAAGGTTTCCGTCAAGAAGGTTGCCAAAAAGGGTTCCTCCAAGGTGAGTTACCACCCCCAGGTAGTGAGTCTCGCCCGTGACCTTGTGGGGGGGACCGCCAGCTATGCCCGCGCAGCCTCCAAGGCCACGGGCATCATCCCAACCATGGATGCGATCCAGGAAGTCCGGGACGAGCTGATCCCCGAGGCGCTCAAGCTGATCAAGAAGGTTGGCAACGACGAAAGCAAGCAAATCAAGGATAAGGCGCTCCAGGATCTCAGCCGGTATGTGGCCACCATCGTACCTCGGCCCATTCCCCGTTCTGGCGATGCCTCGGCGTTGATTCTCAGCACGGCAAACATCATGCGGGTCCAGCAAGATCTGGATACGTTCGAGGCTGCGCTGAAGAACGAGGATTTCGATGTGGAATCCACCACGAACGAGGTGGACCCGGATGTTCTGTTGGGGGCCAAGGTCACCTGGCTCGATCCTACCTCGGAGCACGGGAAGTGGGTAGCGGACACTTACCTCAAGATGACCAACAACCGTCACGGCTATATCCGGGGTCGGGTGCGGGTGAAGAACGTATTCTCCGTGGAGCGCCCCCCGTTGGATACCTCCTTTGTCAAGGAGGCTCGAAAGGTCGCCAAGAAGTACGCGGGGAAGACCCTGACTCGCGCCCGGCTCCAACCGAAGAAGCGTTCCGACGTGTCCGATGTCTCGGACGTGTACGACGATGCGAACATCTTCCTCGGCATTCACGGAACCCGCGCCGTCAATGTCCAGCCCATCCTGTCCAGCAACCTTCGCCTTCCCAAGTCGCTCAAAGGCGTCCATGTGACCGGATCGGCCTTTGGACACGGGATCTACTTCGCTACGGACGTGCTCAAGTCCTATGGGTACACCGGGCACGGTCGGGCCATCTACGGGGGCGGCGGTTCCATCGCCCGCCGTGGCTTCTTCATGTTCCTGTGCGATGTGGTCAGCGGCAACCCTCACCTGGCGAGAAGTACCATGTGGGATGCCCACAAGCCCCCGCGGGGCCACGACACGATTGCGGCTTACCCCGAGTACACGAGCGTCCAGAACGACGAACATGTGATCTTCAACCCGGACCACCAACGGATCCGCTATATCGTTGAAGGTGACCTTTAGGTCTCTTCATCGGGCTCCATTTGGAGTAAGAACAGTAACAGAAAGAACCATCATGACTCCTGACACCCTCAGCCCCGCTGCTCAAAAAGTCCTTTCCAACGTTGCTTCTTGGCAGCAAGGGGCGACTAGCCTCGTGGATCTGTACACCAGCAACGATGCCCCCTTCACGTCGGGGCACGTTGTGCGTGAACTCCGCACTTTCCGGCCCGATCTTGCCTTCCGACAGCGCTCCGTGGGGGAGCATGTGCAAGAGATGTACTGGAACCAGCAGATCGTATACCAGGGAGGAATCGCGGTCCAGGTGCCACGGACCACCACGGGGAAGGGGCGTACTCCGGCCGGGCAGGATGTTTTTGTCTACGGCCCGGACAGTCACGTCGCCTACAGCCTCGACTTCGAGATCGATATCCCGGTTGCGGGAGCGAAGGCGCCCCCCTCTTCTCCCCAGAGCCCTCAGCCCCCTCCACAGGGGGCCTCTAGCCTCGCGGACTACCGTTGTGCGGTCCATTCGGACCGTCGTCTCTGTGTGCCCCGAGCGGCCTTGAACGCCCTGTCTGCGAAGAGGAACAAGAACATCACTCACACGACGGAAGCCTGGGTGTCCCTTGACGGGGATCAGGCAATCGTGTCCTTTGATCCTCACTCGGGAGCCGTCAACTACGCGCTTTCCGCGAGCCGGGGCCGAGTCCTCTTTGCCAAGCCGGGAGCGGGCCAGTTCGAGCCCGGGACCATGTACCAAGGCAAGTTGGATACCGTGTCCACCTTGGACTCTATGGGCAATAGCGTGCCGCTCGTGGCACTCGTGGTGGACCTTTCCACCGAGATCTGAAAACGCGAAAAAACTGCGCCACCCTCATAAGGCCCTTGTCACCGATTACCTTCGGTGATAGGGTGTCATCGGAGCCCGCAAAGAGCAGGCGACAACTAAAACAAGGAGATTGTTATGACCAAGGAATACCCTTTTGCGGTTTTCATTGCACGAATTCAACCGCCTCACGAAGCCCATATTCAGGTGATCGAGAGGGCGTTGGACAAAGCAGACCAACTTATCATCGTGTTGGGATCACACAGAACTGCCCCCAACATCCGAAATCCCTGGACCGCCGACGAGCGGGCGGAGATGGTTCGACGTTGTTTCGATTACGAAACCTCATCGAGAATTCGATTCGTAGCAGTGCGAGATCAACCGTACAACGACACCAATTGGATGGTCGAAGTACACAACGAGGTCACTTCCATCACCCAGGGCGCCAAGACCATCATTGTGGGGCACATGAAGGATAGCTCCAGTTTTTACCTGGAGTTCTTTCCCCAATGGGAGTTCTGTGATTTGGGGCTTCTCCATGAAGGTCTGAATGCCACCCGAATCCGTGAGGAGTTCTTCTCGGAGGGAAAGAAGACTCCCCGAGGTTTCGTCAACCGACACTGGTCGCACGCGGTTCGGCCCGGAGTCCGTGACTACATGGAAGCTTTCCGCAAGCTGGAGAAGTTCGATACGCTGCTGGAGCAATGGAACTACGTCCAGGAGTACAAAAAGCAGTGGGCCTCAGCCCCATACCCCCCAACGTTCGTCACTACGGACGCCGTGGTGGTCAAGAGCGGCCATGTGCTCATGGTTCGGAGGGGGTTCAACCCCGGTAAGGGACTCATCGCCCTCCCCGGTGGCTTCATCGACCAGGATCGTAGCCTGGAGGATTGCATGATCCGGGAACTCAAAGAGGAAACCCGGATTGCCATCCCTGCGAAGGAGCTTCGTACGCACATTCGAAGTTCCCGAGTGTTCGACCATCCGGAACGATCTGTTCGTGGTCGAACCATCACCCATGCTTTCTTCATCAAGCTTCCGGATGGGGGGTTTCTCCCCAAGGTGAAGGCGAGTAGCGATGCCACGGGCGCCTTTTGGATGCCTTTGGGGGATCTCCACCTTCACGAAAACCTCTTCTTTGAAGACCACCTCGATATCATCGAGACGTTCACCCATTTGACCTAACCCCTGGAACGCCCCAGAGAGGGGCTAAACCAAGACAACAAGGAGATTGTTATGTTCGGTAAAAACTCAGATTTCAACATCATCCTGGCCACAGACGGATACAAGCTCTCGCACTACAAGCAGTATCCCCCCGGAACCGAAGTGGTGTATTCGTACATGGAGAGCCGGGGAGGAAAGTTTCCGTCCACCATTTTCTTCGGCCTGCAATACTTCCTGCGCCGGTACCTGGAGGGGCCTGTCGTAACCCAAGAGAAGATCGACGAGGCGGAAGAGAAGATTCGTGCCTACTTCGGTGGGGCCGACTACTTCAACCGTGAGGGGTGGGAGTACATCCTGCGCGAACACGGCGGGTGCCTGCCGGTGAGCATCAAGGCAGTTCCGGAAGGGACTGACGTTCCCACCGGGAATGTTCTCATCACGATTGAGAACACCGATCCCAAGTGCTACTGGCTCACCAACTACCTGGAGACGATGCTCGTGGAGGTCTGGTATCCGACCACGGTCGCAACCCTCTCGAACTACGTGCGGCGTAAGCTTCTTGCCTACCTCCGCAAGACCGGCAGCGATGCCGGAGTGGATTTCATGTTCCATGACTTCGGGTATCGAGGAGTCTCCAGTCAGGAATCTGCGGGCATCGGTGGAGCAGCCCATTTGCTCAACTTCGAAGGCACGGACACGATCGCAGCCATCGAGCTTTTGCGGGAATACTACGATCCGGACCCAGAGAGCCCGATCGCGGTCACCATCCCCGCAAGCGAACACAGCACGATCACGTCGTGGGGCGAGGATCGAGAAGTCGACGCCATGCGAAACATGTTGACGAGCTACCCCAAGGGCCCCGTCGCCTGTGTTTCGGATTCCTACAACATCTGGCGGGCCTGCTCCGACTACTGGGGCCGTGAGCTTCGGATGCTGGTCAATAGCCGAGACGGCGTGCTGGTGGTACGCCCGGACTCGGGGGACCCGGCAAAGGTCGACGTGAAGTGCCTCAATCTCTTGGGGGAAGCCTTTGGGTTCCAGGAGAACGAACGTGGATTCAAGGTGATCAACCCGAAGGTCCGACTGATCCAAGGGGATGGAGTGGACTACGAAACCATCGATACGGTCTTGGCGGAGATGATGCACGAGGGGTGGGCCGCCGAAAACATCGCCTTTGGCTGTGGGGGGGCTCTACTACAGCGCCTTGACCGGGACACTCAAAAGTTCGCCTTCAAGTGCTCTTCCATCCGTATCGATGGAGAGTGGAGCGATGTGTACAAGGACCCCATCACGGATCCCGGGAAGAAGTCGAAGCGAGGCAGGCTCATGCTCGACAAGCACAGCATGAAGACCCAGAAGGCGACACCCAGTGACGCTTCGAGCGACCTTCTTCAGGAGGTGTTCCGAAACGGAGAGGTCCTGGTAACGCATACCTTGGGGGACGTTCGAGAACGAACCCGGGAGGCAGCCGGATAAGAGACGGATCAACGAGAGGCCGGAACTTCTAAGTTCCGGCCTCGTGTCAAGTTCCCTCTCGGAGGGAGTACAATAGACAAGACCCATCAAGGGTCAAGGGTCAAGACGGCCCAGGAGTAAAAAATGCAAGCAAGTCGCTTCTATGTCATCACCGGAGGAACCATGGTTCACGTGGCTCCCCATTTCTCTCTTTGTGCGCCAGCTTACGGTAGCGTCGGGAATCAAATCTACGACCACCTGCCGATTAGGTTTGCTGCCCTTTCCTATTCCTATGGCCGTGGCCGGGATGTACGTGTTCATCTTCTGCCCACACGAATGGCAGGAGAGGCGGAGGGCTTTGCTTTGAAGGTCTTCAAAGCCGCGGGGATCAATTTCCTGGAGACCAACGATGACCTGGAAAAGCTCATCGACTACCTCCTGCTTCAACCGGACACCAAAGGGATTATCCTGGCCGCGGCTGTCTGTGACTGGGAGCCCCACCAGATCAGCACTACGGGCCACGAAACCTTTGGTAAGCGAAGGCCCCGTCTTCGGACATCTGAAGGGAATGTCCAATTGACGATGCGTCCGAGTGCCAAGATCATCGGCAAGATCCGCCGGGAGCGCAAAGACATCTTCCTGGTCGGCTTCAAGGCGACAACGGGGATGGCGGAACAAGAGCAGTACCTCACGGGGCTCGGGCTGTTGAAATCCGCTTCGTGTAATCTGGTATTCTCCAATGACCTTCACACACACGTGAATATGGTCATTACGCCCGAGGAGGCCAAGTACCACGTCGGCGATCGGAAAACGGCCATGCGTGGGCTGTGTGACATGATCGTCATGAGGAGCGGGCTCCAGTTCACTCGGTCCACGGTCGTCCCAGGAGAACCCGTGGCATGGGATGACGAGAAGGTACCTGCCAACCTACGAAAGGTCGTCAATCACTGCATCCAGCGGGGGGCGTACAAGCCCTTTCAAGGAAAGACCGTAGGGCATTTCGCAACACGAGGGGAGACGCCGGGGGTCATCTACACGAGTCGGCGCAAGTCGAACTTCAATCACCTTCCGGAAGATGGATTGCTTCGAATCGAAACCGTAGGCGAAGATCAGGTCATCGCGCACGGTGCTAAACCTTCCGTTGGCGGACAGAGCCAACGGATCATCTTCGATCAGCATCCGGATGTGGACTGCATTGTTCATGCCCATGTGCCGCTCAGAACGGGGGCCCTCCTGGATAACGCAATCCGGCCTCAATACCCCTATGAGTGTGGTTCACATGAGTGTGGGGAAAACACTTCGAAGGGATTGCGAGAAATCGTGCCGGGGATCAAAGTCGTGATGCTAGATGAGCACGGTCCCAACATCTGTTTCTCAAGGGAGACACCGCCGGACAGGGTGATCCAGTTCATCGAAGACCACTTTGATCTGGAGCGCAAAACGGGCGGCCCTGTTAGCCTGGAGAGCTAAGTAATGGTCTGGGTGTGGCCTTTGTGGGCAGGTCCTGCGGCGTTGCCCGACCCCCCGGGAAGATTTGGGTTCCGACGAAAGTATGACATCCATACTGGAGTGGACCTTTACACCTACCCGGGGATGCCTGTCCTTGCTGTGGAGGAAGGCACAGTCGTGTTCATCGAAAGATTCACGGGACCTTCCGCAGGGACTCCTTGGTGGCATGATACGGACGCTGTCCTTGTAGAGGGCCCTTCAGGCGTTATCTGCTATGGTGAGATCTCCCCCTTGAAGGAGATCCAAGTCGGGTCCACACTTGCCGCTGGAGACTGCATAGGCTGCGTGAAAACCGTCCTCCGTAAAAACAAGGGGCGCCCCATGACCATGCTACACTTCGAGTGGTACCGGCACGGTACACGCCAGACGGTGGTTTGGGAGCTAGACCAAGAGCAGCCAGAGGGCTTGCTCGATCCTACCCCTCTTCTAGAGGAAGCCCTCCGAAAAGCCGGCTACTCCTGTGTATAAGAACCATGGCATCTGCATTCCCCACCGAAAAGCATTTCGAAGCTTTTCGTAATCTACAGACAGGACTTCCTCCACACACCGTCTCCAAGATATTTGAGGCGCTGGCCTTTACGCTCCAAAGCGATAAGGACGCCT
>Ga0114919_10001071_pt1 | contig 21952 bp, 24 predicted proteins | sample BlataG_FD_88682 | JGI IMG/M metagenome (GOLD analysis project Ga0114919, IMG submission 88682) | Deep subsurface microbial communities from Black Sea to uncover new lineages of life (NeLLi) - Black_00105 metaG | ecosystem: Environmental > Aquatic > Marine > Oceanic > Sediment | place: Atlantic... | reverse complement strand
GTGAGCAGGCGAAAGGTCTTCTCGGGGTTCTCCCGGCGCATGCGACGAAGAACCCCCTCCTCGGTGCTACAATCACCGCATTGCGCAATTTCTCGAGCTTTTCAATCTTTTGTTTAATTTCATCCGATTCCATCTCGACCATTCCTAGTCTTCCTTCACAATGCAATATGCTGCTCTCCAACCTATAAATCCCTTCAGGCTATTACCGGGTATTCCCTTTCCTTTTCGTCGCAACACCGCAATCTCTTGCCTAACTTCTCCCAAGTGTCTTTTCTCTATATGGCTTTTCATTTCTCCCTTTGCCACTTCACGCTCCCTGCATGGAGAAGCTTCCCAGTTGCAATAATAGCATTTCCCTTGGTACATCTAATACGCCACCCTAATAACCTACCAACCCTCCCTGAAGCGACCAGGGGCTGGTTTTTTCGAGCTTTACCTCAACGAGTTGTCCCATGCGGTCAGCCTCATCCTCAAAAAAAACGAGCTTATCCGTCCTGGTGCGCCCCCACCACTTCCCCTTTTTACGCCCTTCAACCAAGACTTCAACAGTTTGACCTAGGAGCTTTCTATTGATCTCGGTGGCGATGCCCTCCTGAAGCATTTCGATCTTCTTTCGGCGGCGTATCTTTTCCTCAACAGGGACATCGTCGCGAAGCTTCCGTGCGGCGATGGTGCCCGGTCGCGGCGAGTAGCAGGCGACATGAACGGTGTCAAACCTGAGCTCCCTCAGCAAATCGTAGGTTTTACCAAAGTGCCCCTCGCTCTCCCCGGGGAAGCCAACGATGACATCGCTGCTCATGGCGAGGTAGGGAAGGGCGTGGCGGATACGGCCGACGATCTGGCGATACTGCTGGACGGTGTATCCCCGCCGCATCGCCCGTAAAATATCATCGTCCCCCGCCTGAAGGGGTAGGCTCAGGTGCTCGCAGACCTTCTGGAGCTGGGCCATCGCTTCGATAAGCCGCTGGCTCATATCCTTGGGGTGGGAGGTGAGAAAGCGTATCCGAGCTAAACCATCGATCCGGTTCAGCTCCGCCAAGAGGTGGGCAAGTGTGGGTTTTTTAGGCAGGTCATGACCATAAGAGTCAACATTCTGCCCCAGTAGAATGACCTCTTTTGCACCGCGCCTCGCCAGCTCTTCAACCTCACAGACAACCTCCGCCACGGGGCGGCTCCGCTCCCTCCCCCTTCGATAGGGCACGATGCAATAGGAGCAGAAGTTGTTACAGCCCTGAATGATGGTCACGAAGGCGCTGGTTTTGGGCCTGAGGGTAACCAAGCCTGAATCCAATCCGCTAGGAGCCAGCCCCCGATCTTCAAGGAATCGGACCAGCTCGAAAAAAGCCTGCGGTGCGAAAAAGAGGTCCACATGAGGAAAGCGATGCCTGAGGCCATCGACCCTCGAGTCCACTATGCAGCCGGTAAGGGCGAGGATTATACCGCTCTTTAATGATTTGAGGGAGTTGAGCCTGTTGATGACGCGATCCTCGGCGCTCTGGCGCACCACGCAGCTATTAAGCACAATGATTTCCGCCTCCTCAGCCCTCGGGCTAGGCTGGTAGCCCATTTGCTCCAAATAGCTGGCAATGCGCTCCGAGTCAGCCTTATTCATTTGACAGCCGATGGTCCAGATGTAATAGTGAGGCATCAGGGGCTCCCATAATAATATACCCCTCATTCCAGGGGCACATCATAAACCTCTGTGGCGGAGGGAGTGGGATTCGAACCCACGACCCCGCTTTCGCAGGGTAACCGCTTAGCAGGCGGCCGCACTAGACCACTATGCGATCCCTCCATAGCCAAATATAGCACAAAGCTGGCACATTTTCAACGATGTTGCCTCGCCCCCCTCCCTATGCTATACTGAGGCAACAGAATCGCCATAAAGGGGGAGCATGGAAGAGGAAAGGATCGAGGCAGAGGAGGTATCCATTAAATCGTTGCTGGCAGCGGGCGCCCACTTCGGTCACCAGACCAGCCGCTGGAACCCGCGAATGAAGAAGTATATCTTCGCCGTGAGAAATGGCATCCATATCATCGACCTGGAGCAGACCGCTGATATGTTATATAAAGCCTGCGAGTTTGTCCGGAATCTCGTTGCTAAGAGTGATAACATCATCTTTGTCGGCACCAAGAGGCAGGCAAAGGATTCAGTTGAGGAGGAAGCCAAGCGCTGTGGCATGCCCTATGTGAATCAACGCTGGCTGGGGGGAATGCTCACTAACTTCACCACCATCCAGGCAAGAATAGACCATCTGGTGCGCCTGGAGGATCGCAATGCGAGGGGGCAGTTTCATTACCTCCCTAAGAAGGAGGCAATGAAACTGGGGAAGGAGATCGACCGCCTCAACCGACAAATGGGTGGCTTCAAGGAGATGACCGGATTCCCCGGGGCTGTTTTCATTATCGACCCGGCCAAGGAGAGGATCGCCGTCTCCGAGGCCAGGCGCACTGGGATCCCTATCGTGGCCATCGTGGATACCAACTGCAACCCTGATGAGATAGACTACCCCATCCCTGCCAACGATGACGCAGTAAGAGCGGTTAAGCTAATATGCGGCCGGATAGCGGACGCTGTGCTTGAGGGTAGGGAAGACCGCGAGCTGGCGGAGGAAATGGTCTATGAGGAGGCTGAGGTGCCAGCAATCTTAACCTTCACCCCTGAAGAAGACTCCACCGCTGAAGATAACTCCACCCCTGAAGGCGATTCACCATTGTGAGCGACTCCCACACTGAGGTTGAGGAAAGATCATGATTACTATAGAAGTAATAAGGGAGCTGCGCGGGATAACCGGGGCCGGTATCATGGATTGTAAAAGGGCGCTCCAGGAGGCGGAGTGCGATCTCGATAATGCCATAGAGATTCTCAAAAAGCGGGGCTTCGCCAAGGCGGAGAAGAAGGCACATCGGGTGGTGCGCCAGGGGCTGGTTGAGGCCTATATACACACCGGAGGACGTATCGGGGCCCTGGTTGAGGTGAACTGTGAGAGCGATTTTGTGGCACACACCGATGAGTTCAAAAGGCTGGCCCATGACCTAGCGATGCAGGTAGCAGCCACCGACCCCTCCTTTTTGAGCAGCGAGGACATCCCTGAGGGGGTGGACCCCAGCGAGGCCTGTTTTCTCTCACAGCCCTTTATTAAGGACCCTCAAATAACCGTCCATGCCGTCATTGCGGAAACAATTGCCAGGGTGGGGGAGAACATCAAGGTGCGCAGATTTGCCCGCTTCGAGCTGGGTAAGGAATAAGCGATGAAAGCTGCCAAATACAAGCGCACCATCTTGAAGCTGAGCGGCGAGGCCCTGATGGGAGGAGAGGGATTCGGCATCGATCTAGCTATCCTCTCGAAGTTCGCCCAACAAATAAAGCAGGTAGTGGGCATGGGGGTTGAGCTCGCCATTGTGGTTGGTGGGGGAAACATCTGGCGAGGGGCAATAGCGGAGGCGCAGGGAATGGAGCGCACTAGCGCCGACTACGCCGGGATGCTGGGCACCCTGCTAAATGCCCTGGCACTACAGGACGCCTTGGAGAGAGGTGGGGTGACCACCAGAACCCAAAGCGCCATCAACGTTCAAGCGGTTGCCGAACCCTACATTCGGCGCCGCGCCGTGCGCCACCTGGAGAAGGGGCGAGTGGTCATCTTCGCTTGCGGCACCGGAAATCCCTATATGACCACCGACACCGCAGCAGCGCTCAGGGCCATAGAGATCGGCGCCGAGGTGCTGCTCATGGCAAAGCACGAGGTCGATGGCGTTTATGACGCCGACCCCCTGAAAAACCCCAATGCCAAAAAGTTCGAAAGCATCAGCCATTCCGATGCCTTAAAGCTGCGCCTTAAGGTTATGGACGCAACTGCCCTTTCCCTCTGTATGGAACATAATCTCCCTATAATTGTCTTCAACGTCGGTGACCCCCAGAGCATTGTGCGGGCAGTGGCTGGCGAGGTTATTGGCACCATAGTCACCAGCTAGAGGTGGGCGATGATCGATGAGGTACTCTCAGCGGCAAGCACCAAGATGGAAAAGACCATCGAGGCACTGCGGAAAGAGCTGGCCACCATCCGCACTGGGCGGGCGACCCCGGCGCTGGTCGATAATATTAAGGTGGACTGCTACGGCACGCCCACGCCGCTTAAGCAGATAGCCACTATTTCAGCACCGGAGGCCAGGCTCCTCTTGATTCAGCCCTGGGATAGCAGTACGCTGCCCAGCATCAAGAAGGCTATCCTAAAGTCGGAGCTCGGCCTCAACCCCACAAGCGATAGAAATGTGATCCGCCTGGCAATCCCCCAGCTCTCCGAGGAGCGAAGAAAAGACATGGTTAGAGCAGTTCATAAGAGAACTGAGGATGGCCGAGTTGCCCTACGTAATATAAGAAGGGACGCCCTGGAGGAGCTCAGAAAACTGGAGCGAGAGAAGAATATCTCCCAGGACGAGCAAAAACGCGCCCAGGAGCGACTTCAGGAGCTTACCGATAGCTTCATCGCCACGGCGGGCAAGGTAGCAGCGGATAAAGAGGCCGAGCTACTGGAGGTTTAGTAGAGGAGCTCGGGAATCTGGTTACGGATATAAACAGTGGCAAAACCCAGGATCAAGCATATCCCCAATCACGTCGCCATCATTATGGACGGGAACGGACGCTGGGCCAGAGAGCGGGGGCTACCCCGGCTCGCAGGTCACCACGCCGGAACTGATAATATCCGCAGCGCCATCAAATGCCTCGCCGACTACGAAGTGAAATACATCACCCTGTTTGCTTTCTCCACAGAGAACTGGAGCCGCCCACGGAGAGAGGTTCAGGGGCTCATGCGCATCATGGTGGAGGTCATTGACCGGGAGACCGCAAACCTCCACAAGGATGGGGTCAAGCTCCTTCACCTCGGCCACCTCGATGGGCTCTCCGAGAGGCTCCAGCAGAAGGTGCAACACGCCATCGAGCTGACCAAGCACAATACCAGATGCACCCTATGCATCGCCTTCAACTATGGCGGTCGCGCCGAGGTCGTAGATGCGGTGAGGCGCATCCTTCGCGATGGCATCCCAAGCGATAATATAGACGAGGCACTAATTTCTCGCTATCTATATACCACAGACCTGCCCGACCCGGACCTGATCATCCGCACCGGGGGCGAGATGCGCCTCAGCAATTTCCTTATCTGGCAGGCAGCCTATAGCGAGTACTACGCCACACCAACCCTCTGGCCCGACTTCGGCCCGGAGGAGATCGAGCGGGCCCTCATTGCCTACAGTAAGCGGGAACGGCGTTTTGGGGGACTAAAAAGGGAGGGCTAAGGCTCAGCGGCAGGATGATCAGGCAAAGGGTGCTCAGCGCGCTAGTCCTCTTACCCCTCATCTTTTTGGCCATCTGGTTTGGCGGCCCCGCTTATTCCTTATCGGTCGCCGCTTTCGCAGCTCTGGGGGCGCTGGAATTCTATGGCATGATGGGCCTCTCCAGGAGGCATCCGCTCACCCTTTTCGGGCTCGTCTGGGTGCTTCTCTTCATCCTGGTAGCCCATTTTGAAGAAAGCTATACCGCGCCCCTCTTAACCTCGGCAGTGGCCTTTTCTCTAATCTGGCTCCTTTTCCGCTCCCCGGTGAAGGATGCCGCCACCAATTGGGTTTGGGTCCTCGCCGGGATCATCTATATCGGGTGGCTAATGAGCCATTTCATCCCCCTTCGGGAACTGGAGGGCGGCAGGGAGTGGGTGCTCTTTGTGCTCCTTGCCACCTTTGCCGCGGACACCGCCGCTTTCTTTATCGGCAGGGCCTGGGGCAGGCATTCCCTCGCCGCTAAGATCAGCTCGGGGAAGACCTGGGAAGGGGCCGTGGGGGGCTTTCTAGGGGCCATCGCCGTATCTCTGATCCTGGTGCTATTGCTAGGCCTGTCCATCCCCTATTGGCAAACGGTCATCCTCGGCGCCCTCATCGGCATCGTCGCCCCGCTGGGCGACCTCGCAGAATCAATGCTCAAGCGGAGCACCGGCCTGAAGGACTCGGGAACACTGATCCCCGGTCATGGGGGCCTCCTCGACCGCCTCGATAGCATCCTCTTTACGGTCGTTGTAGTATACTATTATGTGATATGGGTAATAATGTAAAACGGCTCGCCATTCTGGGCGCCACTGGCTCCATAGGGCAGCAGACCCTCGACGTGGTGCGCTCCGTCCCTGACCGATTTCAGGTGGTCGGTCTTGGCGCGGGGAGGAACGCCGCGCTTCTGGCAAAGCAGATCGAAGAGTTCCAACCAAAATTTGTTTCTATCGAGTCAGCCAGTTCGCCAGAGAGATTGCGTAGCTTAAAGTGCGAAATGCTGTCCGCGGAGGAGCTTGCGGCTCACCCCGATGTTGACCTGGTGGTAATCGCCATCTCAGGCAAAGCAGGTCTGAACCCCACCATGGCAGCGATCAGGGCCAAAAAAAGCATCGCACTGGCCACTAAGGAGGTCCTGGTAATGGCCGGGGGGATTATTACCGCCGAGGCAAAGAGGCACGGCGCCCAGATCCTGCCCATCGATAGCGAGCCCAGTGCGATATGGCAATGCCTGCACGGTGAGGAGCAGCGGATCTCCCGGCTCATCCTGACCGCCTCCGGTGGTCCCTTTCGTCACCTCTCTGCGGAAGAGCTAGAAACGGTGTCGCCGCAGCAGGCTCTGGCGCACCCCACCTGGAGGATGGGGCCGAAGGTCACCATCGACTCCGCCACCCTGATGAACAAGGGGTTTGAGGCTATTGAGCTAAGCTGGCTCTTCGATGTCCCCCTTGACAATATCGAGATCGTGGTCCACCCCCAGAGCGTTGTGCACTCCATGGTTGAATTTATCGACGGCTCTATCAAGGCGCAGCTAAGCCCCCCGGACATGCGCCTGCCCATTCAATACGCCCTGTTTTATCCGGAGCGACTGCCTAATAAGCTTCCCCACCTCGACTTTTCGAACACAAGCGCCCTTACTTTTGAACCCCCCGACAGGGAAAAATTCCCCTGCCTAAGATTAGCGCTGGAAGCAGGTCTAAAAGGAGGCACCTACCCCGCGGTGCTCTCCGCCGCCGATGAGGTGGCGGTGGCGCTCTTCTTGGAGGAGCGCATCGGCTTTATGAACATCCCGAAGCTCGTGGCAGAGAGCCTGGAGGAGCACCAGAGCATCCCCAACCCCTCGCTGGAGGATGTGCTCACCGCTGACGCCTGGGCCAGAGAGAGCATGCACAGATGAGCATATTTATAAGCATACTCATCTTCTTAGCCATTCTTATGGTAGCCATTCTGGTCCACGAACTGGGTCACTTTATTACCGCCAAACGCTCCAAAGTGAAGGTTGAGGAGTTGGGTTTAGGGTTTCCGCCTCGCCTCCTCAGTTTTAAGAGGGGTGAGACGATATATTCATTGAACCTCATCCCCCTCGGCGGCTTTTGCCGGATGGCGGGTGAGGAGGACCCAGATGTGCCCGGTAGCTTGGCGGGGAAAAGTGTTAAAACGAGGCTCCTCGTCCTCAGTGCCGGGTCGCTCTTTATGCTCCTGTTTCCCCTCCTACTTCTCCCCCTAGCCTACATGATACCGATGGCGCGCCCGGTGGAGGACGGGGGGGTTAGGGTCGAAAGTATTGCCGAGAGCTCGCCAGCCGAATTAGCCGGCATTGAAATAGGCGACATTATCATGATCATTGACGGGCAAGAGGTCAAGACCTTGGAAGAGGTGCAACAAGCGATAGAGTACAAGCTTGGCGAGGAGATCACCCTGCTTCTTTTGCGAGATGACGACCTGCTGGAGAAGACCCTGACCCCACGAACCAAAGAGGAAACACCCGAGGGTGAAGGGGCGATAGGCATCGGGATGGGCCCTATCAGGGAAACCAGCTCTTATCCACCCTGGGAAGCCATCCCCAAGGGGCTTGGCGATTACGGGCGGTTGTGGGTGGCGGCGAAAGATGCCCTCGCCAGCCTCATTGCAGGAGAAGTGCCGCTGAAGGACGCCGTCGCTGGCCCCATTGGCATCGCCCAGATGACCGGCGAGGTTGCCGCGCTGGGAGCTGAGCCCCTGATCCGGCTTGCCGCACTCATCAGCGTGAGCCTGGCAATAGTCAACCTGCTCCCCATCCCCGGCCTTGATGGGGGAAGGATCGTTTTTGTCGCCATCGAGGGCATCAGGCGGGGGAAAAGAATATCGGCAAAAAAGGAGGGAATGATCCACCTCATCGGCTTCGCGTTATTACTTATGCTGATCGTGCTGGTAAGCTATAATGACGTGATGCGCCTCATAAGGGGGGAAGGTTTTATCCAATGATGCGGCGTCGCATGTCCCGACCAATTAGCATAGGCGATGTCACCGTGGGAGGCGGGGCGCCAGTCGTGGTGCAGTCGATGGCCAAGACCGACACCCGCAACACCCGGGCGACCATAGACCAGATCCGCCGGCTGGAGGAATGCGGCTGCCAGCTGGTGCGCGTAGCTGTCCCCGACGGCGAGGCTGCCGCAGCCATACCAGCAATAAAGCGAGGGATTGCCATCCCCCTCATCGCCGACATCCACTTCGACTATCGTCTCGCCCTTCTCGCCCTGGAGGGCGGTGTCGATGGGTTGCGCCTGAACCCGGGGAATATCCAAGACCCTGAGCAGATCAAAGAGGTAGTTCTGGCCGCAAAGGAGCGAAATATCCCCATAAGGATCGGGGTGAACGCCGGAAGTCTGCCCATTTTGCACAAAGCAGCAAAGCATGAGCAAACCATCGTAGACCGGATGGTAAGCGCCGCCCTGGAGGAGATTCACTTGCTCGAGAGCCTCGATTTCGAGCTGATCAAGGTATCGCTCAAGGCCTTCGATGTGCCCGATACGGTAGCAGCGAATAGGGCGCTGGCGGAGCGGATGCCCTACCCCATTCACCTGGGCATTACCGAGGCGGGCACCCCGAGAAGGGGAGTTATCAGGAGCGCCGTGGGCATTGGCATCCTGCTTCACCAAGGGATCGGGGACACTATTCGCGTCTCGCTCAGCGGCGACCCCTGCGAGGAGGTCTTCGCCGGCTACGAAATTCTTAAATCGCTCGACCTGAGCCAGCGCGGCCCCACCCTGATAAGTTGCCCCTCCTGCGGGCGAACCGAGGTTGATATAATTGCGCTGGCGAACGCCGTAGAGGAGCGCTTGGTGAAGATCGAAAAACCGATAAAGGTAGCGGTAATGGGTTGCGTGGTCAATGGCCCCGGCGAGGCGCGCGAGGCCGATGTAGGCATCGCCTGCGGCAAGGGGCGGGGAGTCATCTTCCGCAAGGGGGAGCAGGTCAGGACAGTGGAGGAAAAGGATTTTCTATCCTCACTTACGGAGGAGATAGAGGCATTTTAGAGAAGAAGGTGACTGGTGGTAGCTAACACTATCATTAAATTCATTCTAATTCCTATGGGTTTCATTTTACTTATCCCTGAAATGGTAACAACAGCCTTATTAGGTCTTGTTATTGCGATACCTCCTATAGGTTTAGTTTATCTGTTCATCATGACTCTGATTTGGCTTCCCTTTTCAGGCTTCATAATTGGCATGAGTTGGCTGTATAAAAAGGTGCCAATTCTAGGATTCCCCTTGTCTTTAATAGGGATACCTTTAGTAATCATCATCAATATATTTTTACAACTCATGCCTAATCCAGACAAAGTAGACAAGTATAATAAACTTACAATTTGTGAATCGTTCCCGTTTTCTACGCCTTCTCAGATGGTTAACCCCTTGGCTTCACCCTTGTCCTAGTCCGAAGGAGGTGGAGAGGTTATGAATCAAGAAAACCAATCGCAAAAGAGTCAGCGACGCCCAGTCAGTGAAAAATATATTGACTTGGGCGGCAATGAACAGACTCGGGCAAGTAGTGTTGAGTTTAAGACACTCCCCTATCGCCACATTGAAGTAGTATATAACCTGCCTGGTTTTCAAGAGGATAAGGAGCTAATCGGATGGATGGGAAGTGCACGTGGTCATTATGACGCAGGTTATTACGACGTATTACTCGAGAATCTTACTCGGTCGCTGAAAAGAATGCTTGCCCTCGAGCCATATGTCTTTTACTACATGAGAGTGTGCGAGCGCGTTATCGCGATTCCGCTAACAGAGGAGGAAGTGCAATATGAGGCGAAACTTGCTCGATACCGCACTCTTCCAAAGTGGCGCAGATGGATGTCGCCAAAATTTGACTTCCATGTGCGGTGCAAGTGGTGTGGTCGGTACATCCGATACATCCATCCAGACGTGCCCACATACGGGTTCGCAAGTTTAGCGAACTCCTGTCGGTATTGCGAAAGGATGTACCCAATGCCATCTTGGATGTGGGATAGCCCTGATGGACGCGCCTACAGCTACTACCGGATGTCCTTTAGTGACGAGGAGTTCTATGAGGAATTTGAGCAAGACTACGCCCCAAAGCCACTGTGCAAGCGTAGGCGAAAGTAGGGAGGAATTTTACTCAACAAAGACAAAGATGGCGGCAAGGCTGCTTATGGCGGAAATAGAAGTATTTTAGGAAAGCGTTATGGATTGGGAACCATTTGTTACTGTAGCTACTCTAATAGTGGTCATAGTTACCCTTATTTGGGGAGCTGGCCTTTGGACACGCAGGGAGAAGGTTAAAATTAGAGTTACAGGCCTCAGTGATAGGGTTGATGGAGTCGAGAGACAAATCAGTGTGTACCTAGGCATTGAATTCCGCAGGTCGGGAGGAAACGACATCCGATATATAAGCCGAGTTCTTCGAAAACCAGACCAAGAAATCTACGGCCAGCTAAGGCAATATTTCGAGCTTCCCTCAGATGGAATGATGAAATGGGATACACGGATAGAGCTCCCAAGAGACAAGTTCGTGTCGTCCTTTAATAATTTGGAGCCCCTTACTTATAAAGCACTTCCAAGTATTCAGAGTGGGGTAGACAGGGATAAAGCGACACAAATAGCGTCGCAGCTTAGCCAAAAGAGCTACAAAATCGGCTTAGTTTGGGAGGATAATGGGAAGACCGTGTGGAAAACAATTTCGACTGAATGTCGTGGAAAGTGGGTATAGACCGTGCGCATGAGCCAGCTGTTCGGTAAGACGTTGCGGCAGACGCCGGCGGAGGCGGAGAACATAAGCCATCAACTGCTGCTTAAGGCGGGGATGATCCACCAACTGGCATCGGGGGTGTATAGCTACCTGCCCCTGGCTTTGCGGGCGCTACAGAAGATCGAGAATATCATCCGCGAGGAGATGGACGCGGTAGACGGTCAGGAGCTGCAGATGCCGGTGCTCCAGCCGCTGGAGATGTGGCGGGAGACGGAGCGCGACCTCGCCTTCGGCAAGGGCCTGTTCACCCTGAGCGACCGCCGTGAGCGAGCGCTCGTCCTGGGCCCTACCCACGAGGAGGTTATCACCGAGCTGGTCAGGAGAAATGTGCAGAGCTACCGCGACCTCCCCCTGCTGCTGTATCAGATACAGACCAAGTTTCGAGATGAGCAGCGCCCCCGGGGAGGCCTGATGCGCGTCCGCGAGTTCGGCATGAAGGACCTCTATAGCTTCGATACCGACGAGGAAGCCCTCAACATAACCTACCAGAAGATGATCGGGGCCTACAAGAGAATCTATGAGCGCTGCGGCCTCGATTCCGTGGTGGTGGAGGCCGATAGCGGCGCCATCGGGGGCAAGGAGTCCCACGAGTTCATGGTTATCGCTGAGAGCGGCGAGGACCTCATTCTATCCTGCCCCAAATGTCATTACGCCGCGAACGTGGAGAGGGCGGAAAGCGTAAAGCCCCGCGGCGGTGAGGTGGGTGGAGGGAGCGAAAAGAGCGAAATGCTCCCCATGGAGGAGGTGGCTACCCCGGGCAAGATAACCATCGAAGAGCTGGCAAACTTCCTCGATGTTACCGAGAGCCAGACCCTCAAAGCGGTCTTCTATGCTGCCGACGGGGAGGTAGTCTTCGTCGCCATAAGGGGTGACCTGGAGGTAAATGAGGTGAAGCTGAAGAACGCCCTCGGCTGCCATGAGCTGCGCCTGGCCACCGAGGAGGAGGTTGCGAAAGCGGGCCTGGTGGCAGGCTCCGCCTCTCCCTTGGGCCTCAGCGGGATTAAGCGTGTTGGAGACCCCTCGATAACGCTGGGGACGAACCTCATTGCCGGGGCAAATAAGCCCGATACCCATATGAAAAATGTTAACTACCCGCGTGATTTCGCCATCGACCTGCTGGTAGACATCGCCACCGCTCAACCAGGCGAGGGCTGCCCCAGGTGCAGCGCACCGCTCCTCACCACCCGCGGCATCGAGGTGGGGCATGTCTTTAAACTGGGCAGCTTCTTCAGCGAGCGGATGGGGGCCACCTTCCTCGACCGTGATGGGGTGGCGCGCCCCATCCTCATGGGTTGCTATGGCATCGGCATCGGGCGGCTCCTCGCCTCTGCCATCGAGCAGTATCACGATGAAAATGGTATCATCTGGCCCACCTCAATCGCTCCCTATCAGGTTTACTTCTGCCCGCTATCCACGGACAACGAGGAGGTGGCGGCAAGGGCAGAGAGCCTCTATGCCGAGTTTAAGCGCGAGGGACTGGAGGTACTTTTCGACGACCGTGCAGAATCGCCCGGGGTTAAACTTAACGACGCCGACCTTCTCGGCATGCCTCTAAGAGTGGTCATCAGCCCCAGAACCCTGAAGACGGGGAGCGTGGAGGTGAAGATGAGAGGGGAGAAAGAGGTAGCGTTCGTGCCCCTGAAAGGGGTGAGCGGGAAACTCAGGGCGATGCTCTTTTCAAAATAGCCTGAAATAACATCCTCAGGGGGGTTGCATAATTGCTTTATTTGTGATATACTTTTTCAATAGAATAGTGGGAAAGAAGTGGGGAGACCCACTTTTTTGTTTCATAGGAGGAGAGCTTGGTCAAGACGAAGAGCGAATTCATGCTCGCCATCACCCAGCTTGCTGCCGAGAAGAAACTGTCTCGGGAGATAGTGCTGGATGTGGTGGAGGCTGCCTTAGTTTCCGCTTTCCGCAAAAACAGCTTCGCACCAAACCAGGAGATCTCGGTGAAGCTCAATCCCGACACCGGTGAGGTAACCGTTTTCGCTGAGAAGACAGTGGTGGAGACGGTAACCGACCCCCGCTGTGAGCTATCGCTGGATGAGGCAAAAAAAATAAACCAGCACGCTCAGCTTGATGAAAACCTCATGGTGGAGGCCACCCCCCAAAATGCCGGGCGGATCGCCGCCCAGACAGCCAAGCAAGTGGTGCTCCAGCGCTTGCGCGAGGCGGAGCGAGAACTCGTATTCGAGGAGTTCTCCGATCGCGAGAGTGAGATCGTCACCGGGATTGTGCAGCGAATCGAACCCCGGCAGATCACCCTCGACCTGGGAAGGACCGAGGGCGTCCTTCCCGCCTCGGAGCAGGTGCGCACCGAGCATTATCGCCTGGGGCAAAGGCTCAAGGTATACTTAATGGAGGTGCGCCGCACGGGTAGAGGGCCTCAGGTTTTAGTATCGCGCACCCATCGAAATCTGCTGCGTCGCCTCCTCGAGCTGGAGGTACCGGAGATACACAGCGGCGTCGTAGAGCTCAAAGCCATTGCCCGGGAAGCGGGACATCGGAGCAAGGTCGCCGTGGCGGCTCGGCAACAGGGCATCGATCCCATCGGCTCCTGCGTCGGGCTGCGCGGTATTAGAATCCAAAACATTGTAAACGAACTAAACGGGGAAAGGATCGATATTGTGGAGTGGCATCCCGACACAGCGACCTTCATCGCCAATGCCTTGAGCCCCGCTCCGGTGGATAGCGTTGCGGTCAATAGCGAGGAGAAGGTGGCCACTGTAGTGGTGCCCGACCGCCAATTATCCCTCGCCATCGGCAGAGAGGGACAGAATGCCCGGCTCGCTGCCCGGCTCACCGGATGGCGCATCGATATCAAGAGCGCCTCAGTAGCCGAGGCGGAGGAGGCGGCACTCGCCGAACAGCCTCCCCCCTCAGAGGAAGCCGTGGTAGAGGAACCCGAAGGGCTGGTCGAAGTGGAGCAGCCGGAAATCGCGGCTCCTGAGGAGGACGTTGCATTGCTCGCTCCTGAGGAACTCGTTCCTGAGATAGAAGCAGAGGAGGCGCTCCCCGTTGAGGAGGCGGCACCGATAGAAGAAACGTTAGTTGCCGCGCCAGCCCCTCAACTCCGCTTTGCCGAGGACATCCTCCCCGCGATAGCACCTAAGCCCAATAAAAAGGCAAAGAAGGGCAAAAAGAGCAAGGGCAAGGCGATAGAAGACGACGTGACCAGAGGCGTGGCTAAACCGAAGGCTCGCCGCGCCCCGAAAATCCCTATCGATGAAGAGGAGCTCGAGGAACTGTAATTAAGATGACCACCACAACCCAGAGAATGAAGCAGCCGCGACCGAAACATGTGCCAGAGCGCACCTGTATCGGCTGCCGTGAGATAAGACCGAAGCGGGAGCTTATCCGCATTGTGCGCACCGAAAGCGGTGGCGTTGAGATCGACCCGACAGGGAAGAGGTCAGGGCGAGGGGCTTATTTATGTAAAGCAAAAACCTGCTGGGAGGCAGGGTTGAAAAAGGAGCACCTCGACCGTGCCTTGCGGATGAAGATCGCCGCGGAGGATCGAAGGGGGCTGGCCCAGTACGGGGAGATGCTCCCTGGTTAGTGGGGTTAAATGGCTAGAAGAAGACGAAATCCGGCGAGGCCGGCTCCAAAAAGACGTAGAGTCGCTAAGGCAGCGCCGCATGAGGATACAACTGTCGCTACCAAAGCGGAGGGGAAGCAACGCGTCAAGATCCCCCCGTCCCTCACCGTGAAGCAATTAGCCGATCTCATCGAAGTGAGCGCCATAGAGGTGATCAAGCAACTGATGAGAAACGGCATCATGGCCAACATTAACCAAGTGATCGACCACGATACGGCAGTGCTTGTGGCCTCGGATCTTGGCTATGAGGTGCTGGAGGAGAAAGGACGAGGGACGAAAGCCAAAAAGTACAAGCGTTTTCAGGAAGACGATACCAGTGTGCAAAAGCCCCGTCCTCCGATAGTTACCATCATGGGGCATGTAGACCACGGAAAAACCAGCCTCCTTGATGCCATCCGTGAGACCAACGTGACAGCCACCGAGGTGGGCGAGATCACCCAGCATATCGGCGCCTATCAAGTAGATATCCATGGTCAAAGGATCACCTTCCTCGACACACCAGGGCACGAAGCCTTTACTGCGATGCGGGCGCACGGGGCTCAGGTAACGGATATTGCCATCCTGGTGGTCGCCGCCGATGATGGGGTAATGCCCCAAACCTTAGAGGCCATCGCCCACGCGCACGCCGCCGGTGTGCCCATTGTGGTTGCCATCAACAAGGTGGATAAGCCAGACGCCAACCTGCAGCGGGTGAAGCAGCAGCTTGCCGATCATGAGCTGCTTATTGAGGAGTGGGGCGGCGATGTGGTTTGCATCTCAGTCTCGGCAAAAAAGAGGGAGGGGATCTCAGACCTCCTGGAGAACCTGCTCATCGTGGCCGAACTGGAGGAACTCAAAGCAAACCCGGAGCGCCGCGCCGTGGGCGTGGTTATCGAGGCCAAGCTGGATAAGACCAAGGGACCGCTGGCCACTGTTCTCATCCAGACGGGCACGCTCAAGGTGGGCGATCCCTTCACCGTAGGCGATACCTGGGGCAAGGTAAAGGCAATGTTCAACGACAAGGGTAAGCACCTCAGAAAGGCGGAGCCGGCGATCCCGGTGGAGATCCTGGGGATGGAGAGCGTGCCCCAGGCTGGCGATACCCTCACCGTAACCGACAACGAAAAAGAGGCGCGCACCCAGGCCCAGAAGCGCCAGGAGGAGAAAAGGCTTGCCTGGACCACCACTAGACCCCTTAGCTTGAGCAACTTCTTCTCTCAAATTCGTGATGGGGAGGTGAAGGAGCTTAGTATCATCTTGAAGACCGATGTCCAGGGGAGCATCGAACCGATAAAAACCTCACTGGAGCGCCTGAACACCGACGAGGTTAAGGTGAATATCCTCCACTCTGACAGCGGAAGTATCACCGAGAGCGATGTGCTCCTTGCCCTCGCCTCTAAAGGGATCATTCTCGGGTTTAACACCCGCCCCGAGCCTGGGGCCAGACAGCTTGCTGACAGCGAGGGGGTAGACATCCGCCAGTATGCGGTGATCTATAACCTGGTGGACGATGTAGAGAAGGCGATGAAAGGGATACTGGAGCCGACCTACATCGAGGTGGTGGAAGGGCACGCTGAGGTGCGCGTCATCTTTTCCGCCCGAGGGAGCAAGGTGGCTGGGGTATATGTCACCGATGGCACGATAACCCGAGGGGCGCTGGCTAGGATCATGCGCCAGGGTGAGACGATATTTGAATCCAGCGTCAGCAGTCTGAAGCGGTTTAAGGATGATGTCAAAGAGGTCGCCAGCGGATTTGAGTGCGGGGTGGGCATTGAGGGATACAGCGACCTTGAGGTCAGTGATATCATCGAGCTATACAGAACGGAAAGGGCTTAGGGATGAGCAGGCGCACCGAGCGGCTTAACGACCTGATCCGAGAGGAGATAAGCGAACTGCTTCGCCGCCAGATTAAGGACCCCAGACTTGGCTGCTTTCTAACGGTGACCCGGGTAGATACCTCCCCGGACCTGAGATTTGCTAAGGTTTTTATCAGCATCATGGGCAGCGATGAGGAGAAGAATAAGGCGATGGATGGTTTAGCCTCGGCCTCAGGCTTCCTCTACAGGGAGCTCAGGGGGCGCCTCTCATTGCACCGCACGCCCCGGCTGGTCTTTTATAAGGATGATTCCATCGAACGGGGGGCTCAGGTACTTCATCTGATGAAAGAGGTCACCCCTAGCGAAAAAACTGATGTTGAGCATTAACGGGATCCTCAACATCAATAAGCCCGCCGGGAAAACCTCTCTGGAGATTGTCGCTCTGGTGAGGCGCTTGAGCAGGCAGCGACACATCGGGCACGCCGGCACCCTAGACCCAGGAGCCACCGGGGTATTACCGATTTGCCTGGGGCAAGCAGCAAGGGTGAGCCCCTTTATCGTGGCGGCGCATAAAACCTATAGGGCTGAGATCGAGCTGGGCGTAGCCACCGATACCTATGATGCGGAGGGGAAGGTGACCCAACGTGTTGACCCCTCCCACATTACTAAAAAGCAGGTGGAGGGGGTGTTTCCCTCCCTTAGGGGCACTATCCTTCAGAAGCCCCCGATGTATAGCGCCCTGAAGCACCAGGGGGAACGCCTCTATAGGCTCGCCCGCGCCGGCATCACGGTAGAAAGGGAAGACAGAGAGGCTGAGGTCTTTCGTCTGGAACTCCTCCAGTGGCAGCCTCCCTTTTTCACTATCGAGGTGGAGTGTGGCAAGGGAACCTACATACGCTCCCTGGCTCACGATCTTGGCCAGTCCCTCGGCTGTGGCGCCCATATCAGCAGATTGGTCCGCCTGAGGTGCGGAACCTTCAATATCGACGATAGTCTCACCCTTCCCCATCTTGAGGATTCCTTCCATCATAACTACTGGCAGGACTTCCTTTACCCCATGGATGTGGCGCTAGAGCACTGGATCGCCGCTATCGTGGGCAAGGAAAAGGAGCACGCTATTAGCAACGGTCGCCCCCTGGACCTCGACAATGGTAACGACAAGGGGTATTGCCGTGCCTACTCCCTTGACGGGCGCTTCCTCGCTGTGCTTCGCTTCCTGCCGGAGAATGGCCTGTGGCAGCCGGAAAAGGTATTCTCCCGTGAGCAATAATATAAGTTAGCTTTAAAAAAGACTTGACACATAGCTAGATAGGGGTTATAGTGCAACAGGATTGAAAGGAGGTGACACGGATGCAGGCATACTGCTTCAAATGTAGGGCGAAACGGGAGATCAAGGATCCCCAGAAGGTTACCCTGAAGAACGGCAGGCCGGCAACTCGCGGAGTCTGCCCGTCATGCGGGACAAAGGTGTTCCGCATTGGCAAGTCCTAATTGATGCTTCACCGCCAGGTCGCAATGGGGCGGAGTGGGACGCGGCGTCATATTCAGCCTATTTCTGGTAGTTTTGCCAATAGGGCTTGAGCATTGGTGATCAGGATTTCATCGATCTCTTTTTCGTCCAAGCCAGCCCCTCGGGCAACTTGGCGGGCTAAAGGTGGGGTGAGCAGTTCCGTTTCATCGTGGGTGTCTGAGTTGAGAAGGAGCTTGGCTCCCGCAAGCCGAGCAATTTGAGCGATGTGACCATTGGCGAGCGAGTGACCTCTTCGAGCACTGACCTCGAGGAAGATGCCCGCTGTGGCGGCTAGTTCAGCCTCCTCAAGAGTGATGAGGCCGGGGTGTGCCAGAATATCAACATAAGGGCATTGAAGCGCTGCTTTATTAGTGCCCTTCTCTACGGGTTCGATGGTGGATTCGCCGTGCACCACCACCAGCCAAGCCCCCAGCTCTTTGGCCCGCATTGCGGCCTCGCCGATTGCCCGGGGAGGAAGGTGGGTAAGCTCTATGCCGGGGATGGCGCGAATCGGCCAGTGTGCCCGCGCCAGGGCACAATCTGCGGCGATTTCCACGATTACCCGCTCAAGATAGCCAACCCCGACATGGTCGGTGAGGGCGATGGCGTGGTAATCTTGTTCAAGGGCTCGGCGGATTAGTTCCAAGGGTGATAGGGCACCATCGCTAAGTGAGGTATGGGTGTGAAAATCGTATATCAAGTTTCACCTCCAAAGAGCTATTATATGATAGGAGATAGATTTGGGCAAGATAAATGTGGCCATAATTGGGGTGGGAAATTGCGCCTCCTCGCTGGTGCAAGGCGTTCACTACTATCGCAACGCAGTAGAAAATGAGCCCGTCCCCGGGCTGATGCATGTTAACCTGGGGGGCTATCATATCCACGACATCAACTTTGTCGCCGCCTTCGACATCGCCAAGAATAAGGTGGGCAAGGATATCGCCAGTGCGATCTATACCCCGCTGAATAATACCTTCAAATTCTGCCAGGTACCCCGCACCGGGGTGAAAGTGTCCCGGGGGATGACCCACGATGGTCTGGGTAAATATCTCTCCCAGGTGATCACAAAAGCCCCGGGCTCCACCGAAAACATCGTTGAGATCCTTCAAAAAACCCGCACCGATGTGGTGGTCAACTTCCTTCCCGTAGGAAGCGAAGAGGCCACAAAGTGGTATATCGAGCAGGTGCTGACCGCAGGCTGTGGATTTGTGAATTGCATCCCGGTGTTCATCGCCAGGGAGAAATACTGGCAGAACAGGTTTAGTGAGCGGGGACTGCCGATAATCGGCGACGATATAAAGAGCCAGGTAGGGGCCACCATCACCCACCGCGTGCTCACCAACCTCTTTCGCGACCGTGGTGTCAAACTGGAGCGAACCTATCAGCTGAACTTCGGCGGCAATACTGATTTTCTTAATATGCTGGAGCGGGAGCGGCTGGAGTCAAAGAGGATCTCCAAAACCGAGGCGGTAACCTCGCAATTGGACTCCAAAATCGAGCCGGATAATATTCACGTAGGACCCAGCGACTATGTTCCCTGGCTCGGCGACCGAAAATTTTGTCACCTCCGCATGGAGGGGCGCACCTTCGGCGATGTTCCCCTCTATATTGAGGTAAAGCTTGAGGTATGGGACAGCCCCAACTCAGCAGGGGTGGTGGTGGATGCCATCCGGTGCTGCAAGCTGGCGACAGACCGCGGCATCGGCGGGGCACTTATCGGGCCATCGGCCTATTTCATGAAATCGCCCCCGGCTCAATATACGGACGATGAAGCCAGAAGGATGGCGGAGGAGTTCATCGCCGGAGATGGCGAGTGATCCGCTACCAGCGGGGCACTTCTGCTGCTTAATTGCATGTGGCTAAATGGGGCTGACCAAGAGGTTATCATATAGAATGCACCCCCAGGAAGCGCTAGGTAAGGAAAGGGAATACGGAGCGGCGGACATCCATATCCACAGCAGCGTGGACGATGGCATGGCGAGTGTTCCCGAGATAATCGAAGCCGTGGCGCGCAAGGGAGATCTCGATGTCATTGCCATCACCGATCACAATAAAATTTCCGGCGGCTACCAGGCGAGGGAGCTCTCCGCAAAGCGCGACTACCCTTTCGAAGTGGTGATCGGCATGGAGGTGAGCACCATGGAGGGACACCTGCTGGCCCTCTTCATCGAGCGCCCGGTCCCAATCCAGCAGCCACTGGCAACCACTATCGCAGCGATCCACGCCCAGGGTGGCCTTTGTATCGCGCCTCATCCCATGAACTGGCTGACAGATAGCATCAATCGGCAGAGCCTGGAGAAAATCGTCAACAGCAGTGAACCGGATATCTATTTCGATGGCATCGAAACTGTTAACGCTACGACATTAGAGTTCATCAATCGGAGAGCAAAAAGGTTTAGCCTAAAATATAATCTTGCGGAAACAGGGGGCAGTGATGCCCACTTCCTGGCTGCCGTAGGTAGTGGTCTCACCCTGTTTCCCGGCCGAAGTGCCCAGGAACTGAGAAGAAGCCTCCTGGAGAGGACGACCCAGGCCCGAAATGGCACTCGGGTGAGGTTTAAAGATATCGGACTTATTCAAATAATCAGGCAGCAACGCAAGAGCAGAGGGTATTTCGTTCGCGGCATGCTGAAAAACTTCACTAGGTGGCTGTCTGCATGAAGATCGCTCTCGTTTCCCCATACGATTATTTTTACCCCGGTGGGGTGGTCATCCATATCGCCCACCTCTATGAGCAGTTCACCGGGATGGGGCACGATGTCAGGATCATCACCCCTTATTCTGGTAGCAGGGACTCTCTTGATAATCAGGACATCATCACTCTGGGTAGGCCTGTCCCCATACCCTCAGGCGGCTCTATCGCCAGGGCCACCCTATCGCCGATGTTGTCCTCCCCGGTGCGGGCCATCTTGGAGCGCGAAAGGTTTGACATCATCCATCTCCATGAGCCAATGGGCTCCACCCTAACCATCTTAACGCTTCGCGTATCGAACACCATTAATGTGGGTACCTTTCACGCCTGCCACAGCGGCACCATGGGATACCGAATAATGAGCCCCTTTGTCATGAGGTGGTTTAACAAGCTCCATGGTAAGATCGCCGTTTCTAAACCGGCAATGAATTTCATCGGTAAGCATTTTCCCGGCGAGTACGCGATAATCCCCAACGGCATCGACGTGGAGCACTTCTCCGCCGCCGTGTCCCCTATCGACAGGTTCAGTGATGGTAAATTGAATATCCTCTTCGTTGGTCGCCTGGAAAAGCGCAAAGGGCTGAGGTATCTCCTGGGGGCCTACAAAAGGGTAAAGCAGGAATTACCCAACTCTCGGCTCATTGTGGTAGGGCCAGGGAAGCGCCAAAAATATGAAAAGCTGGTAAGGAAGGCGAACCTGAAGGATGTGGTCTTCACCGGCTATGTACCCAATGAAGAGCTCCATATATATTATCAAACGGCCGACCTTTTCTGCACCCCGGCTACCGGAGAGGAGAGCTTTGGCATTATCCTGCTGGAGGCCATGGCTGCCTCAAAGCCCATAGTCGCCTCAGCGATCGAGGGCTATGCCAGCGTGATGAGTCACGGCGTTGAGGGGCTAATGGTGCCTCCCAGGGATGAACAGGCCCTTGCCAGTGCCCTGATTCAACTCCTTAGCGATGAACACCTCCGCCGAGAGATGGGCGCAAGGGGAAGGCTAAAAGCGGATGAATGCAGCTGGCCGAACGTCGCCAGAAGGGTGATCGAATACTATACGAGCTTGCGCAACGGCTCATAACCTTATAAGGGCAATATTATTAATAACGCCCCCTGGCGCCCTGCACCAGGGGTTTGGCACATTCAGGGAGAGAAATGTGGCGACCTGCTGAAATACTTAGCGATAGTGTCCACCGCCTTGCCGAGCCAGTGGGCCGTGTGGTGGCTAAGACGAGGGTGCCACCTAACTTCCTGACCATTTTAGGCTTCTTGTTCAATGTTGGCGTCGCCTGGAT
>Ga0114919_10001070_pt1 | contig 21956 bp, 28 predicted proteins | sample BlataG_FD_88682 | JGI IMG/M metagenome (GOLD analysis project Ga0114919, IMG submission 88682) | Deep subsurface microbial communities from Black Sea to uncover new lineages of life (NeLLi) - Black_00105 metaG | ecosystem: Environmental > Aquatic > Marine > Oceanic > Sediment | place: Atlantic... | reverse complement strand
TTGGCACAAATCCCAATGGTTATGCGTTGGCGCAGCCAACGCATGTTGGCTTAGTTCGGGCCAACGCCTCTCTCACAGACCCGCAGCGCCAACGCAGTGCCAACGCTAGCAACATCCCTAGTGCAAGCAATTGCCCAACGAAAACGAAAAATAAATAGCATTTTTTCCCATTACATCTCAAAATTGTATAATCGTACATGCAATGCAAAGAGTATGTGCCAGAATCTTGGCTTCACGATGCTTAAGGTGAGTGCCGATTTACCACACATCTGATCAATCATTTTTCCAATGATCCACTGAAAAAACACACCTTCATTGAACCCCATTCACAGCCAATCAACAGCGTTAGAATCCCGTCTCTTACCATCATCAGTCATACCTCTCACCAACCCTCGCTGCTACTCCACCACCCCAACCACCGACCTTATCTCCGATACCGTCATCACCACCACCCCTTTATTCTTCTCACAACACGTCGCCTCCCTCATCGACCACCTTCATACCACCACCGGCCTCCCTTGGTGGGCCACCCTTGCCTCTATAGCAGCCCTCACTAGAACAGCTCTCTTCCCTCTCTCCCTTAAAGCCACCAAAGCCAGCCTCACTCTCTCCTCCCTCCTTCAAACCGCCAGGGACAGAGCCAACCAGGAGGTCAATGCATCCTTCATCCACCAGGCTATCAAGGACCATCAAGATGATCCAGATAGGCTTAAAAATATGCTGGAGTTGAAGAATCTACCTGACAAACCTAGTCCTCAACATATAGCTAGACATCTAACTACACTAATCAAACATAATAAGAATAAGAGTAACAGTGCAGCAGCGGTTAGCCCGTTATGGATCTTAGCAGCTCCACTCATCCAACTACCAATATTTATAACAACAATGGCAACAGTCAGACACATGAGTCTCTCCAATTGGCCTGGATTTAGTACTGGGGGAGCTCTATGGTTTACTGATCTCACACTGCCAGCTGTCAAACTGAGTCAAATTGTAGAGCTTGATACTACTACCACTAGTAGTAGTAGTGGTGGTGCAGTAAATGAAGCTATAATAGTCAATATGACACCAATGGGAATAGCTGGTATTATACTGCCTGCATGTATACTGTTGTTCACATTTACTACCATCCAAACCAACTTCAAATCTGGTAGTGGCGATCAAATCACTACTGATTCTAAAACAGCAGCAAGTAAAAGTATGATGATGACTGATGTGTTCAGGAGCGTGTTTGAAGTAGCCTTAATACCAGTTTCCCTTATAACATTATTCTTGCCTCAAGGAACGTTGTGTTACTGGGCAAGTAGTAGCAGTCTAGCGTTATTACAAAGCAGAGTAATGAAGAATTCATTGCTAAGAGACGCACTAGGAGTGGTCCCACCACCAATAGATAGAACATTGACAGCTGGACAGATAGAGGTGCTGAATAAAGCAGCTCAACTGAAAGCAAAAGGACAGCATATGCAAGGTATAGAGATATTAGTGCCTTTGTTGAAACAATCGAATAATCACCCGAGAGTGTTGTTTGCCCTGGGTACGATGCATTCAGCACTGGGAGAATGGCAGCAAGCTGCAGTGTGTTTTGTAAAGTCTGCAGAGAGTCATGATGATGTGTACTTACAAGCTAGAGCGTGGCTGGCTGCTGTACCTGGTTTGTTATCTGGCAATGAAAAGGAGTTGGAGCGTGCTGAGATGGCATTGAAGAGAGCAAAGATGGTGTTGAAGGCGGATGCAGATAGGAAGATGATTGGCGAATTGGAGCAGGTGCTGTATCTCGAGAGACAGAAAGAGAAGGAGAGAAGAGGGGGGTAATAAACCTATGTGTTGTCGACCATTTTCACTTTACACACATTTAATGTTCATTTTTTTACTATTTATTTAACAAAACAAAAAGCACTCATCATCATCATCATCTCATCTTCTTCCCCGTACCTCCTCCTCAAACTTTAAGCAGCCCAGTTCTTCCCCATACCTCCTCCTCCTCCTCCACTCCTCCCTCCCTTCCCAGTACCAGAAGGTGGAAAGTTATCAGGCCCACTCCTCCCATACCTCTCCTCACCTTCACCATACGCTCCCTTCACCCCTCCCTCAGTCCCTGCCTTCTCCCTCACCTCTGTATTCTGCCCATACCCTTTATTCATCTCCTCACCTCTACGCTCAGCCATATTCTGCCTTGTAACACCTTTATTACCAATATCAGCAGCAGTACCAGTATTGTCACTGGGTACCATCTTGGATGGATCATCAAGTTTCCCCCCTTCCCTATTTGTCTCTGCTCCAACTGTGCCCAACGCCGCAGAAGGGCCCTGCATCTGGCCCTGCATCTCGTACCGCTGGTCCATAACATTAGATACTGAAGCAGCAGTACTACCAATAGTGGTAGTAGTAGTACCAGTAGTAGTAGTACCAGTGCGTCCTTTACTCTCAGCTCCCAACATGCCTGGAGCGTTTGACCCTGGATCGTAGCCCACTCCCTCTCCCTTGCCACTCCCAGTGGCAGGACCTCCTTGAGCGATGGAGTATTTTGGGAGGGAGGAGGGGTCTCGACGGTTGACCCATTCTGGATCTGTGGGCTTGTTTCTATCTGACATTATGTATATATGGTTTGAGTTGTTCCCTATTGTTCCTAGAAAGTCTGTAAATGATGCATTAAATGAACAAAACCAAAGTAATTTTGCAGTTTTTGTTGTTGTTTTAGACTTCTCCCGCCCACATCTAGCTTCCTGCCAATTTCTCCCTTCCCCCCCCCCCCCCTCCCCCCCTCCCCCCCCCCCCCCCCCCCCCCCCCCCCCCCCTTTTCTTCCTACCTTCATCATCAACCACCCAGATCTTTACTGAGATCTTGAAAACTAACAGTAGCCGATCCTCTCTTTGCTGCTTTTGGTTGAGATGCATCAGGACTCCACCCTGTCATATAGATCACCTGATACGTCCCCACCACAGATGATGAAGATGAGGAGGGAGGTGAGCCTTCACCTTCACCATTACTATTATTATCACTACTACTAAACATTGTTTGGTAAATTGCAGCACTAGCAAGTGCAGTATCCCGCCTTAACGCCTCCCTCCTCTGTAACATCAACCCACCCCCCTTCCTCATCATTCTCAAATGCTCCACCAACCCCACCACATCTTCATACTGCACCTCTATGTCATCAACATCTACCGTAGGGAGAGAAAGACCGGTCCTGGTCAGCAAGTTGCCAGCATCTCTGACTCGGGCTAGGGGGGAGAGACGCGGAGAGAGGCCTCCTTCGCGTTCTTGTTGGGCTATGGTGCAGGCAATGCGGAGTTCTTGGAGGGTGTCGCCGCCGAGCATGGCTGCAAGGAATAACCGGTCGGGGCGTAGGGCAAATCTGCATTGTAGCATGTATGTCTGTATGTGTATGATCGGGAGGAAGGGAGGGAGGAGGGGAGGAAGGGAGGAAGGGAGGGGGATTATTATTGGTACTTATATCAGCAGCTTCAGAAAATATGTATGCATGTCGAGTCTCTATGTGTGAAAGAAAACAGATACACACATCAGTGAACTGAAATATGAAATATAGACAGATCAAATGACTCAACAATGCATCAACGGTGATGGCTGTACTCCTCAGGAATTGACCTAGTCTGTCACGTTGTTGAATTGATATAAAGACAGCTGGTATGCAGAAATTGGGAGATGATGATGATGATGATATTTTATCTCAAAGATAGATAGATTACAACGTACCGGAATATCGTTGACCCAATGCAGGCCCAAACAACTAATGACAGCATCAAACGTATCAGGTTTTACTGGTAACAGTTCGTTCTCTGTTGACGATGCTTGGACATACTCTACTTCTGGCCATTTTTTCCCTTCATTTTCATTATTATTGTTAGATTGCTTTATAACACGCTCTGCTCTCTGGAGCATGCTCGGTGATGTGTCGACATAGGTTGCCTTCTCGACGCCAGCTCTTCCTCCACGTAATCGAGTCAACACCTCTAGACCTGCTCCTCCTAGAACTAAGACGTGTGGGAAGGGTCTGGTGCAGTCTTCTAGTCTATCTACAAGCCTCTCTGCAACAGTGGTGAGCAGAGGGTCTTTCTGTGTGGTGGTGGTGGAGGAGAGGAGGTGGGCGGCTCTGTCTCGATGCAAGGCTTTGAGGGCGGTGTCGAAGATGAGATTTGATTCTGTGGAGAAGTGTCTGGCTGTGCATAGGTAGAGAGCTTTTCTGACAGATTTCATAGTATAGTGAAGTGATGCGATGGTGTGTTGGTGAAACGAGGGTTCTTATTGTGCAGTGGAATAAGGAATCGCCAGTTTTGATGGCAAGTTTCCATTTCAGTGAACATCGGTCTGCAACATGTATAACATTATCCAATTGTCGTTTTATACATTAAGGTACGAATCATAATGCTAGAAACGGACCTCATTACACTTATGAAGCTCACTCCAGTCAAAAGACCACCCCTGTTCTCCCTCTCTTCTTCTCTCATCCCATCACCATGTCTTCCCAATCAATCTCACCCTTGGCCACACCTATCAATGTATCTCTAAACTTGGCTCCACCCACCTCTTCACTGGCCTTCAAAGGAGTCTCACCTTCTTGCTCACTTTCTGCCTCTAGATCAGCCCCCTCAGCCACCAGTACAACTGCACATTGGCGATGATCACATTGACACGCCAGCAGTAACGGTGTCTCTCCTAAATTGTTTCTGGCATCAACTTTAACGCTCCCTCCTTTACTTTCCTTCTTCTTGGCCTGGGATTTTATCAGTAGTTGCATGCTTTTTAGTTTTCCACAGGCAGCGGATCTATGGAGAGGAGTATTGCCGAATATGTCTGTTACAGACGGGTCAGCGCCAGCCTCCAAGAGGAGCTGTGTGATATTAGCATGTCCTTTTGAAGCAGCGTAATGGAGAGGAGTTCTTTTTTGGTTTGTTTGTGCGTCTACCTGAGCGTTCTGTGATAGGAGCATCTTGACCATGTCTTCATGACCTGCAGATGATGCACTGTGGAGAGGAGTCCAGCCATCTTCGTCGGAGAGGTCGACAGCGGGGTGATGTCCAGCGTCGATGAGGAGTTGAAAAATTGCAATGGATCCACCGGCAGCGCACGTGTGGAGGAGCGTTCGCCCATCTTCGTCTCTTGCCATAGAAAGAGATCTTAGAGTGATTTGGTCAAGAGCTTGGAACGTGGCAATGTTGCCTTCTCTGGCTGCATCTGCTAATCGAAAATCCATCTGAAGTGATCTAGAAGAACTACTAGCCTTCTTCTTAGGCCCAGATTATTGTAATGAAGTCGACAAGTGCGTTAAGTTGCTTTACAATGCAATGAAAAATGCTTGCAATGCAACATACAACATGCAATTTCCTCTGGGTGCATCTTGCATCTAGTACCGGTGCAGCAAGGTTGCCCCACTGTAGACCATACTTATCATCCAGAAACTGTCTCACCTTTGCTCCGAAGCTTCTGCACCAGCTCCACCAATTGTTTCTTGAGGGCAGATTTCAGCAATCTCACAACCCTTGTCTTAATTTAAACCCTTTTTTACAACTCAACTGTGAAGCCTTCATGCATTCAACTCTTCCATAATTCACAGCACAACAACCTTACGATTATAGATCCAACTAAACGCCACATCATCCCCCTTCACTTTCGTCTTCCTCATCTCCCTTCTCTCAGCCAGCTTCCTAAACCTCTCTGGCAACCCGCACACATACTCCTGTGCCTCCATCCCCTCTGCAGACAGCCCCCTCAACTCCCTCACCCCCCATCTCTCCAGTAGATGGTCAATAATATCAACATAATCACTACTTGTATAGACCCCTATCCTCTCTGCAATTGAACTAAAGTCATCAAATAAGTTTCTATCACTGGCATGCATACCACAGTCATCCATATAGTGAGCTGGCATGACAATCTTCTTCCTCATCATATTGGCGAATGACACAACAGCGTTATTAGGGTCCCGTTTGAACAACTCTCCTACTATTCTTGAATATGCCTGCTCATGTCTACCTTCATCAGCAGCTATTAGGCCGCACATTTTAGCTAATTTACTGTCTCCAGCAATCTGCTGAGCTAGCCGAGCGGTGTTGCCGTGGCTAATCTTGGTCGCTCGTTCTTGGAAAGATGTGTAGATGAAACACAAGTAGGGATTATTCTCAGTTTTAGGATCCATACCTGACCCTATCAGTCTTTGAATGGTCAACTCAGCTGCTTTGAGATCTACTCTCCCTGTCAGCCATAAATATTTATTTAGCACATCCCCGTGTCTGTTTTCCTCAGCGACCCATTGTCGTGTCCACTTGGCATAGGGGTGTTCATCCTTCCCTGACTCGTCTCTTACTCCATCTAATGTGTTGAGCATGGCCATATATGTAGGAAGAGCTTCCTCTGTGATCATATCTCCTACTAAGACGACAAGAAGATCATCAGGGAGCTCTCTGGCTGTTTGTTGTAGCTCATTTAGTTGGTCAATGAAGAGACCCGTGTCTGAAGAGGGGTCTGGGAGGAAGTCATTGGGTTGCCACATTTTATCGACATCTGTAAGGAGAGAGAGGACATTATCGGTGAAGAAGGGTTTGATGGAGTTAATGCAGTCTAGTTGTTGTTGGGTGGTGCTGTGGAGAATTTGGGGGTTGGTGATGAGGGTTGGTGAAGGTACAGGGTTGGTGGTGGAGAGAGCGTTGGCGTTGGTGACGACAGGTGTTGTTGTCTTCTTGCTGTTGGAGATGGAAATGTGGGTGTTTGGCGGTGACAGCTTGTTTGCTCGTGGTGTTGAAGGTATCATTGTGACTAGGAGAGGGGCCAGGTATAGCCTTGTTTCTTATACTGCACAATGTGCGATTCGAAGATTAAGGCGTTTCCTTTTTTTGATCGATCGACCTAAAGATTCAAGCGTCGTTAGTTTTGGGTTAGTAACCAATCGAATCACTTTCACGCAATAGTATTATACTCCTCACATATAAGGTCACTGCCACATCCCCGTCGACAAAGAAAGAGAAAGAGAGACCACCGCCAGGTCGATTAATCATCATGAGAGAGCAGGAGAGAGAGAATTGGGAACCTTGTCTAGTTTTTGTGGCTCTTACAGCATTCATGTATGATTCATTCATTTATTTCACAGACAACCCTAGAGCACACACATAACTAAAGACCAGAACACAAAAGAACAGAAGACTGAACGAGATTGATAAAGTAAAAAAGGGGGGTTAATTCTGAGCATTCCTTGTACATTTCAACATTTCTTTGCACCGACTTTCACTCATTCATTATTTATTCCATTCATTTACTTGTACATCATCACTATCACTATTCCCTCCACCACCACCACCACTATCATCGCTATTCGCCACTGCTACTACTGCAGGGATACCATACCCTACAATATCCTCACCTTCATCAACATTACTCTCTCCATTGTCAACCACGACATGCCCCAGTCCCCCCTCCCCTCTCCCACCATCACCACCCTTCTTCTCCTTGAGAAGAGAAGAAGACAGTGGGCAAGGAAACAGTGAGGAGGAGAAGTTCTGAGGGTACGTCCACCCAGCTGCTGCCATCATCATCATCATCACCTCGGGACCTTCACCCATGGCATTATTAGACCATTCTGGGATTGGTTGTCCTTGTACTATTATATCAGTAGTTGTTGTTGGTACTTGTTGTTGATGATTGTTATCTAGTGGAGCTTCTCCTTCTTCTTCTCCTTCTGCTACTGCCGGTGCAGCAGTTTCCTCTTTGACACCTCCCTCCTCTCCTACTGCTGGAGGTTGAGAAACATCATTCCCTGCAGGTCCAGCTGTTACTCCTGTATGAACAACGGTACCATTGGCATCAGGAAGATCTTGTTGTTCCTGTTTATCACCATCATCCTCATTCTGTTGTTGCTGTTGCTGTTGCTGTTGATGGTGATCAGAGTTTAGTGCAGCTGCCATACTGCCACTGGGCATGCTAGGTAAAGCCAGGCTACCATCATAATTATAAGCCCCCATAAAAGCAGCAGCAAAGGCATCATACCCAGGATAACCCGCCGTAGTCATTTTTTGCTGTAATGCCTGCTGAGTTGCCATTTGCTGTACATTCTGTTCATGGAGCCGCTGTAATACATCTGACTCTAGCTTCTCCCTTTGAGCATAGCCACCGATGCGTTTCAAGTAAATACGGTACTTTTGGAGATGACTAGCAACATTTTCTCTGGACATTCCTTCTACATTCATAAGAGATAAGATGGATTTAGGGACGGCATTTCTGAGACCCAACTGACTCAAGGCGTTGATGAATCTATTGTGGAGTTCCTGGGTCCAGACAAGACGCGACTTCTTCACTCCTCCTGTCTCATTGTCATTGTCATCGTCATCTTGGTCTGCTTCCATCTCTTTTTGTTGTTGTTGCTGCTGCTGCTGCTGGGGTGGTACTGGTTGTTCTGCTGTATTTACTGCTGCTGTTAGCCCTATGGTCTCTCCATAGGCATGCTGGAGAAATAGGTTGGTAATATTGTCAGGGACGGGAACAGCAGCGTTGTTGGCAACACGGTCGTCCATTCCAAGGAATGGTCGGCGAGTTGCTATCGGTCGTGTTGGAGCGTGATTGTCTGCTGGCTGGTATTTGTATTGGTTTGGAAAGGCTTGATGGCTGGTGCCAGGTATATTGTGAGCATCTGCTCGTGCTGGAATAGTATGATGTCTTGGTAATTCTGTGCCCCTATCTGCTTCCTTTGGAACTGCATCGTCTTCATCGGTATACTGACTATCAGAGTAAGTCCTCTTAGATCCTGCAGATTAGGGATATAGGTTTTTAGTCCAAGTTTTGAAGGAGTCTAAGTTTTAGGGGTTTTGATCGTTGGGAAAACAACTCACCTCTACGTGAAGGACGCCCCATCTTCGTATCCTAAATGTTATGAAAATAGTAATCACATTATTATAAAACAAAATTATGCTTTCAAATCAGATTCTAGGCGAAACAAGATCTAGATACAATTTCTATCTTTCTCTCTCTCTTGTTTCTTCTCCACCTGCAGACTTCTCCTGCTCCCTCTTCCACGCCATAGCGCTCCTCCCTCTTTGAAAAGTAGGCATTTCTGTAGGGTTTTCTCATTAAGTTTGCAAATAATGAATGAACAAGACATCTCTTCAAATGATCTGGCTGCCCAGATAGCTATTACGGATCCGGAACAGCCACCATTTAGTCAAAGATTACCACTGCCAGGTGATGAATTAGAAACATTCTCACATTGCCATACTCACACACCAAAGCGGCATTTTATGCTACCCATAGATGACACCGATGTAATTCTATAACAAACCTTAAACAACCCAAAACAAATGCATAAAAACTCTCTCCCACCGTCCCCCCAACTCTCTCCCACCGTCCCCCCCCTCCCCTCCAGGACTGTGAAACCAAAAGCCTCTCCTTCTTCATCCACCACATATACAAGCCAGGAGATATCCTCCATCTACTCCACATCATCCACGAACCCTCCACTCTACACATGTGGACAGGACAAATCATCCCTCCAGACGAAAGCGCCGAGATGGATGAAGTAGAACAAGCCAAGCATTTTGTCGCCCACAGATTTGTCAAAACATTGCTAAATCAAGACATCAGCTTCAAGCTTCATATTATTCTAGGATCAACAGATTCGCCTACTATAGCTGATTTTATAGTAAAGAAGGCTGGGGAAGTGGGGGCAGAGGGTATTGTGATGGCAAAACATAGGAAGGGGAAGGTGACAGAATTGGTGGTGGGTAGTGTGACCAGTGAAGTAATAAAGAGAGCAACTGGGCATTGTCCTGTTGTAGTGGTGCCTAGTCAATGGAAAGCAGTGATGGAGTAGCGATACAAGTTTTTTTATCAGTAGAGATAGTAATAATTTAACATGCATGTGCTTTCATGAAATGAAAGGGAAGGGGTCCCAGAGTGTGTGATTGGTATTCGCGATGAACACGGTGGTAAAGAGAGCAACTGGGCAGTGTCCTGTTGTGAAGTACAGTTACCCGTTTGTATTTACAAATAAAGTAGCAATATATCATAAATAAATGTATACAGATCAATGTAAGACTTCGTTTTGAATAAACTACGCATCATCACCAGCTGCTTGTTGTTGTTTCCTCTTCTTCTTCTTCTTCCCGCTACCCTGCCGACCACTATTATTATTGTAATTACCAGCTTCATCTTCTATAACTTCTTCCATTAGATCTATATCCTCATCAGCATCCATTTCTTGTGATTTCATTAATATGGCAACATGCTGCAAGAGCTGTGCCTTGAGTTGATGGATGGCTGTTGACGTGTCGCCTGGTGAAGCGACGGGGGGAGCGTTGAGATCGATTGATTGATTGATGACTGGTTAATCACAGTGAGCTTCTCTTTCAGTATTCTATATGATAGTATACTCACCAGTGATAGGAACGTTTATATTGAATGTTTGATTATCTGCAGTCCGCAATTGAGCAACTATTTCTTCTTCTTCCTGCATTTCTAAGTTGAATAAGGCAATAAATCACTCGAACGAGTACTTTATTACCGAGAAGAGCAAGACCATTCGTTGAGATAATATCTTTAATAATTTCCTCGATATCTTCACTCGTTTACATAATATATTCCGCAATTTCAGATGGATGGGCAGGCACAGGGGCCGTCTTCAACGCATATGGCTCCTTCAACCTCTTAAACTTGGTCGCAAATGGCTTGCTCATCCTCTCCAACTTCTGCAACGCCACTCCACAATCATCCCCTCCATGCAACGCCACCCTTGCAGCCACTGGTAGCACATGCTTTGATGCCATCGCAGCAGCAGGATCATACGCTGCTCCAGGACTGAACAATATCTCAACTCTAAACCTCCTTGGATCACTCAAAGGCAGTGTTTTGCTCTCAAACATTCTAAACACAATGTGTGTCATGTAGTCCAGCTCTGGCACCTGTTTCAAAATCTCCTGACCATCACTACTCAGCAGACCAGAATCACCATCTACTCCCAGGTGACAGTACCGCAGAACATTAATCAGACTGTGCATGTGGGATTCAGAGGTGAAGTAGATTCTAGTTCTCACATGACGGAGAGGGGAATTGATGTCTTGAGCATAGGTGGGACAGAGACGATGGAGAACAGCATCGTCTCCATCTTCATCTGGCTCATTGCCGTTGATTTCATCTTCATTGCCTTCTCTCGTCTCACCATTATCTTCACCAGTATCCCCCTCATCTTCCTGTTCATTATCATCTTCAGTAGTAGTACTGCTCATCTTCTTTAGACTCTTCTCCTTCTTCCACTGCTTGTTGCCGCTATTGCTCTTTTTCTTACCATCACAGCCCCCCTTCTCTCCTCTTCCACCACTACCTTCCTCGTCCATACTGTCACCCTTCTTATGCGTAGGAGATTGAGGAGTACTGCTGGTAGGCCTTCTACCACCACCACCACTATTCTGCCTATCCCCCTCCCGCATCATCATCAACTCCTCTTCCTCCTGTATTAACGTCAATGAATCCAACCTCAACTCTGCCTCTGTCAAATCCGGACTATATTGCTGTTGAAACCCAGCTGTAGCTATACTTTCCTCCCTCATTGATGCCAGGTCAGCAAGTAGTTTCCCCAGGAGATGGCTACATATCATACTACCTATACGGAGCTTCCCGGATTGTGTCAGTCCATATTCATTGGGAATGACAGTGTTGGCCAGTTCTTTGGAAAGTTCGTATACTTGGCGAATGGTGTAGGCTTGGTTGTCTCCATCAAACAGAGAGAAATTGTGAATCATGTCGTATTTGGCTGCGTCGTAGATGTCGGGGATTTTGGAGATGTCGAATGTTCCTTGAGGCATTGTAATTGGGGGAGGAGATTGTGGATGTTGTGATGATGAGCCTCCGGCTGCTGCAACGGCTGCAGCAGCAGCTGCATTGGTGGCATTCATGTTGTTAGAAATATACATGGTATCTGACTGACCCTGACTGCCCGTTGAAGCAATGGAGGTCGTCTTACTCAGTCCCTTATCTTTAGAATAAAATGCCTTGAGCAGCTTCCTCCATCTATCAAACATCAACAACAGCTTCTCTCCGGTGCATGGCTGCCCCTCATCAGGAGGCATCCAGTCTCGAGGGTCTTGGGTGAGAGCTGAGAAGTTCTTACCACTTCCACCACCACTGGTACTACCACCAGCACTGGTACCGGAAACAGAACCATTGCTACCACCACCATTAGCTGCTGCAATTGCCTTCTCTTTCTCTCTCTTACTATCCTCCATACACTTCTGTCTCAAACAATCTACCAACTCACCCAACAGCCCATACAGCTTCCTCAGTAGAGCCAAAGGATCAGGGGGCATTGGGTAGATGTCCACTTTACTTTTGCCCCATGTGGGGGTGTAGGGGAGAGCTGCTGTTGATGATTGGGCACTGAGACTTTGACCTTGATTGTAGGCTACTGCAGTGTCTGCAATGCTTATTGTTCTCGATGGATTGACCATATTGTTGCTGTTATTGGTATTATTATTGTAATTATTATTGCCATCACCATCACCATCATTATTATTATTATTATTAGCAATACTACGGGGAACATTCCCCCAGGAAGTAGAACTGGAGAAGAGACCAGCAGTGGTACCAGCAGGAGCAGATACAGGACGAGGTATTTGATCAAACGCTGTTGTATGTATAGTAGTTGTTGTCGTGGAGGAAATAGGACCAATAGCAGCTGTAAATGCAGAAGGAGAGACTCCATCGCCAATAGGAGTAGCGGTTGTCCTCCGTGAACTGCTATTACTGTTACTGCTATTGTTATTCAATTGCTGTACTTGAGTCAATGTGTCACTCAAACTTCCACTCAACAAAGCACCACCACCACCACCACCACTACCAAGAGTCCCAGACGTCACCGGGGACGCAGGAGGCGTCACTTTCTGCTGTCTCCAGCTCTGTTCAGACTGCAAACTCGTCCCAGTCTCCCTATCCCAAGTCATCTGCTGGTACAATTCCGCTTTAGCTCTCCTAATATCCTCAGAAGCACCTTTTCCAAAAGCATCCAACATTCCAGCATCCTTCTTAACCAACGACACCAATATAGGCGTCAGTGCAGCACCTTCTAAGTCTAGTAAGCCCTTGGTGAAGGCGGCGGCTGATGATTGGACTCGGCCTTCATCCGAGGAATAGATCTTGAAATCATGGCGGTAGGTCGAGTGAAGGCGGAGGAGACCCCCTCCAGCTGGGCCTTGGTTGGGGTACATAATTTCTCTGAACAACATGCCAAGGGATTCAGCTTGTTCACGACCTGCGTGGGTTAGCACTCCCCCGTGTTTTAATATGAGGAGGGCTTCAGTGCATCTGGGCTTTCCATTCTGAGACGGAGACGGAGACAGAGCTCCCTCTCCTCCTCCATTACCAGTACCAGTACCATCTTCATTAGTTCCATAATAATAATTATTATTATTGTTGTTATTCCCCGAACCATCTTGTCCTTCTGCAGCAGCAGCCCACTTTAGAGGTTTAAGTTGTACCTTTCTATTTATACCTGTAAAATGACCTCCTTGTTCCAGTACCGTCTTCATAATTCTAAACTTCTCTCTCATCTCATCTTCATCTTCATCAGCATCTTTATTCTGTTGTTGTTGCTGCTGTTGTTGTATTTGAGCTGGAATTGGTGATGGAGGTAGACTATTAGGACCGCAACCAATATCAGACTTTCCACCACCACCATTAGAATCTATACTACTCGTGTTGTTGGCTTGTTTGGCAGCTTTTTTTTGTTTAGCTTCCAACTGTTCCAACAACTCCCTCGTCACATCCAATAGCTCTTGCAACTCATTAGGGCTCTTCAACTTGGCTTGTTTCCCTTTAAAATCAACGTACTTATGAAACAAGTCCAATAACGGTCCTTGTGTGACCTTCATCTTCATCTTTTGTTTAGGAGTTCTATCCCCATGTCGTATCACTGCCAGCACGCATCTCAGTTCTTCATCGCTGTATTTTGAACCTTCAGCAGCAGCTGCTGCTCCTGGGATATCAAGACTACTGCCTCGTCCTACAGGGACATCATCGTAGGACACAGAATAGCGGAGAGCTGAACCTTCTACCCCGGCAACACCGGGAGGAGGGGTGGACCCCGCTCTCAGAGCAGCTCCAGAGGGGGAGGCACGTAAGGGATCACTGGCGCTCAGAGGACAAGAGGCGGCTATGGAGGCGGTTAGAAGACGATGAGGAGCTATGGCACTCAGGATGATCATCCTCAGAATACCAGCTGCATCGTCATAATACTTGTGAGAATTCTTAACGAAGCTCCAGCCGTTGACGTCACACACGTAAGATTTCCCCCGCTCTGAACGCAGCAAATCAAACCCACACACACGTTGGCCAAAGGCCAGGCACACCATTCTTGCTGTCTCCTTCTCTTGTGGATTCAACAACACTGGAAACCTCACTTCTTTCCCATCTGCAGTTCTCATCACTTTACCATCAACCACTGGAGACTTCCTCGCCTCAGCATGAGCATACCGTGGTCCTACAGTATATACTTTCACATCAGTACCACCAGTTGGCAAGAATTCCTCATATATGAAGCTTCCATCTCTTCTGACACTTCCAGGATGGTCAGGGTCATAATCAGCAGACTTATTATCCACTTTTCTAAACAATCGCTTCACTCCACCTCCCATTGAATGCGGATAGTAAATGTGCACATTGTGATCTTCCCCTGACGCTGGCTTCTCCACAAATGGTTTATTTATCCTTGCTCCATCTAATTCAACATAATCTTCAGTTTCAATAAAACCGGGAGGATCAGTTTCACCTTGTGTCAGACTGTCTCTACTCACTATTATATGATTAGGCACGGGGATGGAATTCTCTTTCAGACGGAGGTACACTTGACGCCTGTCTAGCAACACATTTTGTTGAAAAACGTCATTCACACAGTATGGCTTTCTGAGAGCTACGTACTGCTGTGCTTTATGGAGGGGATACTTTTCAGAGTGCCAGGCCAGAAGGACTTGGACTATGGGCCAGTCTTCAACTCCTTTATTGAGGATGGTGTCGTCTCCAAAAAGGGTCACCTGGAATTCATTGTAGCTGAGAAGGCGGTCGATAATGGCCGTCATTTGTTTGCTCTTAGCTTTCTTGTCCATAGCGCAGACACCGATTGTGATCTTGGGCATTTCGTCGGGGGAGAGGGAGGATGTGCTGCTGGAGCCCTGGGGGGTGTTGAGTTTGGGGGCCTGCAATGTGGGTGGGCGCAGTGAGGTTGTTGTTGTTGTTGGGGTGGTGTTCGAGAGCAAAGCCATAGCTACGGAACTATGAATCCCACTTACCGAGCTCACACGTGGCATGGCTTTCTTCACCATTCTTTCTACAGTTGAGTAGCCCAGAGAGGATTCTTTTCTGATCTATTTGATTCAAAGGATTTAGGCCCACGTTTAGTGCCCTGGGGATATATACAGATATGTATCGAGTTCTTAGTTGTATGATAAGGTGAAGAGGAGGAATATGCTACGAGATGCCTTTGAGGAGGCTCCCTTTTATACCTCCCTCGACAGGGCCCCCCCACCCCCCACCACCCCCGCGCGTTGCTCTGTAGAGATCTCTCCTTCTGAGGAACAGCCTCTTAATAGAGCATATCATCATTGCAATCAGCTGCATATTTGATGCCTCATGACCATCAATTATTAAATTATGATGATCATTCTTATATAATAAACCCCATTCTCTAAATGAGCCATTTTCTGAGGGGAAAACTCTACTCTTGTTGCGTCCTTATATTCCTCCTTGGCGACTGCCGTTTTCGCTTGTTCTCCTACACTTCTCTTAGGTGTGGTGTGGCAAGGCTTTGCATTTGGCGGTAATGGTGACGATGAATGTAGAAGTGAATGAATCAATGGTATAGGGCTCATCAACCCAATCAAACCTCCACTGCTCAGCAAGGGAATGGCAATGGCGGGGGTGGGGTGTGGGTGGGTGGGGGGTGGGAGGCGGTCACTTCTGTCTCCTAAAGATGCGAGTCGGTGTGGCTCTAATACTTGCCTATTTATATTATATTTGGAGCAAAATTGCATCACAGCATTAGCTGATCATACTTTGTTCCAATCTAATCGCTGCACAGTCCTCTGAACTTAGCAGTTGGAAAGGTGCAGATCACTTATTCATTAATGAGGGTGTTTTTACATAACAAGCCCCTCTATACCGCAACCTTATCGCTGTACACCTCAGCCGGTGCTATGGTAGGCATTTCAACTGGCCTTATCGACGCCGTAACCTCCCTTTTCCATTTCAATTTCCCACCACTCCCCAACATAGAGCACATCATTCTCAAAGGCTACCGCTACGCCGGTGCAGCCTCCGCCATCCTCTCCAGTAGCACCAAACTCCTAGCATCCATTATATACACCACTGATGATGATGACGTCACCATCAGACTTCTTGGATCTCCCATTAGATATAAAGTCAAGGTATGGGACCCAATCAATGGAGCTGCTGTCAACTCCAAGCAGTACCTCTCATACCTCCAAAGTCCTTACCATTCCACTGACATAACTAAAACTGTTAGAATCAGCAGTAGTATACATAATGAGAGTAGTAGAAGTAGTCAGAATAGTAGTAGTAGTATTAGTAGCAGCTCATCTGTGAGCATAGTGTCAGTAGACCCCCCTTCTCCTCATGGTATTGGTCTTCTTCTCTCATGAAGGACCCACGAATAAATTAATAATAATCCCCTTTTTTTTAGGGGGGTGAAGGTTCGCCCCCTTCCCCCTTTTTCTCCCTGCAACCATATAGATCTATAAATAGTATATAATTCAATGTGATGGTCAATTTACAGTATGTAACACTCACTTACTCCTCCTCCTCCTCTTTAACATCATCACCATCACCTTGTATATGTGCAGCTATTGGTTTTATAGCCTCAATCATAGCCACCTTCAATTCATCAATACCATCCCCAGTTAATGATGAAACTTTATGTGCCTCCCCTTCCAACATGGCCGCATACTCTACTGCACTACACACCTCTCTCTCATTACGATTACCATTACCTTTCTTCCAAGTAGTGGTAATTGCCAGCTCAGCAGCCTGTTCAAACACGTCAGTCAACAGATCAGCTTTAGAAAACACATCCACCCAAGACTTCCCCTCAAACCTCCCCTTCAATTCCCCCCTAATTCTCCATTGATCAGCTGGACTCGTCCCACAATGACCAGTCAAATCAGTCACAAACAATACAGCGGTAGGAAGGTACTCCAAGCTGGCCAGCGTTAGTCGTTCCATTGCGTTTCTATCATCGTCCGGTCTATTCAACAGTCCTGGTGTATCTGTAACTTGGTGCCTTCTACCATTTACGTAGAAATGGCCCATTTTAATGGATCTAGTAGTAAAAGGATAGTCTTGTATGTCGGGTAGGCCTGTGGAGAGGAGTTGAACTAGGGATGATTTCCCTACATTGGGAGCACCAACAAGAGCCATTGTCGGCAACTCTGGACGTACTACTGGTAATTTTCTAAGATTTCTAGCTACTTCTTTCAATCTATCTACCGCATCTGATCCTTTAGAAAAAACAGTCTCCATCCTGGCAAAACCTTCTTCCTGTAGAGCTATGGCTTCTCTTTTATTGGCTGCTCTGGATGCTCTGGTGGCGTAGGCTTTTCCTACCTCCAATGTTGACCGTCTCACTGCATCTACGTTTCTTAATACTTTCTCATACACACCAGGCTGGAGGGTAAGCTCCATTAGTGCACGTTCAAAAGGGTGAAGACGGTGTGGCGCTGGGAATCCTTTAATATAAGATGTCAGTGGAACACACAGCTCCTTGGTCAAAGTGTCTAATTGCCTGGCAGCCTTGTTCTTGGCTTTTTGGGCTTCATTTTTAAGTTTATTGTTGGCAGGTACACGAGACGCTCTTTTGAATGCTGATTCCATTATTTCTTTTCCTGGAGCTACCATGGGGAGTTGGTAGAATGCTCCTGTGGTATTAACGTTGATGTTGGAAGCTTCAGCACCAATGTGTTTGGGCAGAGGAGCTGGGTCGAGTGTGATTGATTGTTGTTGATGTTTTTGTTGCTGCTGCTCTGTTGTTATGTCTTCTTCTAGGTCTTTGGTTTGTGCTTCTTCAATGCTGGTGGAGAAGGAGGCTATGCATCGTGTCGCGGTGGATGATTGTTGGAAGAGTGTGTGTGTGGTTGTGAGTCTGTTATTGTTGGGAGAGAGACGAGATGGTGTCGGGAGCGGCGGATGGCGATGAGGAGCAGAGACCAGTTGAAACACCCGACACAGAATTCCTCTCTGTGCGCTGGGTTTCATAATGTCGGGATAGTTGTGCAACATGTGCAATGCTTGGTGATAAGCTGGGTAAACGTTGGAAGGATTTGAAGGATCAGTTTGTCGAATCTTCACCGCATGCGATATGGTATGGAGATATGAACGTCTTGGGTATGTTTGGAACAAGAAGAGGAAATGTTATTTATGGTAAATATAATGCAATGGCGAAGAAAATTGCAGGTTTATAGTCTTCCAACTTTTCAGAATTGTTTCCATGAAGTCTTTTAAATATCGAGCCCTAAACACCGATCTGCAATATTCTAACACTTGTATATACTTGTCAAAACAAGGAATACATGGATGTTTGATCCTTACCTTCCACGCAAAGGCTTCGTTATGCATCCCGAGAGTCAATCCACACTATTTTCCTTTTAAACTCCATCTTGTTGTCACCATGTCACAGAGCAGCGATTCATACAGCGATGGGGGACATCCTATAGACGATGTACTTGACAACAGAGCCAAGGGAGGTTCTAACGCCCAACAAATCTCGCCGCCCGAGAGCGGCGAGTTGGCACAGACCCTCACGTCCAACAAAAGAAAAACTGCTGCTGCTGCTGCTGCTCTCCAACACCAATCAGACACTGAAGAAGAAGAAGAAGAAGAAGAAGAAGATGTTATCATAAAATACAAAAAGACTAAGAAACAAAAACCATTAATAGAACCTCTAGGAGTCACAGTGCTGGAGGAAGGAGAGGAAGATGGTCGCACCTCTGAAATGCGCCGCCTGCTCCGCCAGCCCCGCTACTTTGACACTGACGATTTTGAAGAATTCGGATCTCGATGCTACAACTGTGGTCAAGTTGGCCATCTTGCTAGAGACTGCACTTCCCCAATCCTCAGGCAAAGATCCTGCTTCCTGTGCGCCCAACTAGGCCACGACAGCAGAGATTGCCCCAACAGCTTATGCTGGAAATGTCAAGAACCGGGGCACCTAGCCAGAGACTGCCCCCACAAACACACCCATCTAGTGAGAGAGATAGTTTGCCTGAGATGTGGTCGCTCAGATTGCCCCTGTGCCGGCCACTCTGACGCCTACAGAGCAGAAGGAAACTGCGCATTTAGTTACTCTTCTCGAGATGTACAACAGATTAGATGCTACGCATGTGGCGAGCTGGGTCATTTGATTTGTGCTCCGTATATAGCTCCATTGCCAGTCAAGCCTACATGTTATAATTGTGGAAGAGGTAGTCATTATGGGGAGGAGTGTACTAGGGAGGCTCCTGCTGTCATGAGAGCAGAGAGGAACAACATGATGAGGGAACACAGAGAGAGTAATAATAATAGGGAAAAAAGTACCATGAGAAGTGGAAGTGGTGGAGGTGGGTTTAGGGGAGGTGGCAATAATAATAGCAGCAGTAGGGGAAACTTCACATGGTCTAGAAATTATACGAGTGGTGGCGGTGGTGGTTATAATAACAACAACAACAACAACAACAACAACAATAATAATTATTATAATACTATTGAGATGAAGGCAGCACAGCAATGGATAAGGAATGAACAAAGGAGAGGATCTATTAGTTTAGATAATAGAGATGGAGATGGAGAAGGTAGCAAGAAGAAGAGGAAGGTTAGTAATAGCACAGATACACATATCAGTGGTGGAAAACAGACCAAAAGGAGGCAGCAGCAGCAGTCTACTGCTTCTCAAGGTGGTCCTTCTCCTGATGATGGTGGTGGTCAGAAGAGAAAGAAGAGGAGGCTAACAGAGCCACCACCTCCAAGGAGTAGGGGCGAATATAGGGGCGGGGATTCAAAGAGGGGAGGGAATAATGGTAATAAGAAGTTTAGATCTGGGCAGAATAGATGGACGCGACGATGATGAGAGGGAGGGTCGAGCAGTCGATGGTTTTCTTCTTATGTATAAGGGATGGATGGAGGTATCTTGATTATTTGTATGTTGGATTCATTAGTGTGATAGAGATACCATCAATACGCGCATCGACAGTTTATGCTGAGATAACTTGGGTGATAAGAAGGATTAATCCAAAGACGCTGGTGATGAAAACTAGTATCTTTGCTTCCAGAGGACAATGTACCTCTCTTTTCCGAACTCGTCACAATAAACTAGCTCCACATCGCATCAATGCTTCCAAATCGACGCCAACTTCACATCCACGTTTCCATCGCTTCATCAACTCCATCATTTCCGCCGCCTCTAATAATCAGCTACAACAAACCGCCATCACCATTCTCCCTGAAACAGAAATCCCAGGCATGACTGCCTTCCTAGATTCCATCAAATGGGACAACAACGGCCTTGCTGTCGCTATAGCACAGCACATTGATACCGGAGAAGTACTAATGCAAGCCTTTGCTGACCGAACTGCAGTGAGTGAAACTATGCAAACCAAACTTGCCACATTCTACAGCAGATCGCGTAAAGGACGTTGGTGTAAAGGAGAGACCTCTGGAAACTTTATAAAGGTGGTAGATATGCATTTGGACTGTGATAGGGACTCTTTGATTTATCTGTCGGAACCAATTGGGCCGGCATGTCACACCAATGCCGACACATGCTACTTTACTCAACTTGCAATTGGTAGTGATAGTGGTGTATCAGAGGCTGGAGATCATCATAGCAGGGATGCTTCTCCAATGAATACGTTTTATGCATTAGAAAGGACAATAGAGCAACGTAGAGCAGCAGCAGCAGCAGCAGGAGTAGGGGAACAGAAGCCAGGAGAGAAGCCCAGTTGGACTGCCCGCCTGCTGTCTGATAACACATTGCTGTGTAAAAAAGTGAGAGAGGAGGCTGGTGAACTATGCGAGACGCTAGAGAATGACGAAGGGAAGGAGAGGGCTGCTAGTGAGGCAGCTGATTTGTTTTATCATGCTATGGTGTTGTTGAATGCGCAGGGTGTGAAGATGGAAGAGGTGGCAGCTGTGCTGAGAGGAAGGTTTGGGGTGAGTGGCATTGAAGAGAAGGCAGCACGTCCTCCCAAGTCCAGTTCATAACCAATGTAACAAATATAGCGTATCATATGTGTTACTTGTCTCGATTAAGCTACGTATATAATTACATAAGCAAAGATTTTGACGAGTTTTCTTCCATTTAATTTAATTCAGATCAGTTTCGTTCTCACGCTGAAGGTCTTCTTTTTCATTTCGTACAGCCAACCAGTTGGAACAAAGCCTATCACTCTCTCAGACTTGTATTGTTGCCTTAGTTGAGCTTAGCTTAGTTGAGCTTGGGAGGAAAACAATCGACCACAGATGAGTGTTCTGTTCAGCATTCCGTCTTGATTTGGCCATTCAATTCACGTTCTCACATCTTATTAGATACCATGAATGGCAATGGCATGGGTTAAAATGGCGTATTGGTCACTTATCTTTGGGGTTTTCAAACTTCAAAAAAAAAAAGGAGGTTTCAAAACTATGCAAAAACGCCGTTAACCGGCCATCACTGGCCATAAAATCCGTTTATTTCGATACCACTGGTTATAAAGATATATGGTAGACCCATGAACAGTCATATTGTGCTCTGATCCTGCGGCATTCCCAACAACTGGCTAGTTTAGCGAACATGGAGCCACCAAGTCTCCACGCACAGTTCAGCGACATCCCTAGTTTCTTTAGATCACTGCAAGCCATCAAAATGGGCGACAAGCCGGTAAGTAGTTACCAATTGCTCTTCCCTCGACCTTCTGGTCTGTCTAAGACGCTTTGCCACTCACGCCGCCCC
>Ga0114919_10001069_pt1 | contig 21971 bp, 19 predicted proteins | sample BlataG_FD_88682 | JGI IMG/M metagenome (GOLD analysis project Ga0114919, IMG submission 88682) | Deep subsurface microbial communities from Black Sea to uncover new lineages of life (NeLLi) - Black_00105 metaG | ecosystem: Environmental > Aquatic > Marine > Oceanic > Sediment | place: Atlantic... | reverse complement strand
TACTGCCCGTCAGCCTGAAGAATATCTCCCAGAGAAGAAGTCTCGCCTCTCTTCTCCATTGCCTCACGGAAAAGATCCGGGGCTTCACGAATGAGCTTGATATCAATCATCTGACTTCGCCTTCAACTGGGGAAACAGTATAACTTCGCGAAGTGATTGCTGGCCGGTGAGCAGCATCACCAGGCGGTCGATCCCCACACCCAGGCCACCAGTGGGCGGCATGCCATATTCCAGCGCCTGGAGGAAGTCCTCGTCAGCAATCTCCACATCCTCATCCCCAACTCGCTCCCTTAGCTGCTGCTGAAACCTCTCCCTTTGTTCCACGGGGTCATTGAGCTCGGTGAAAGCATTGGCAACTTCAATCCCGTTGACGAAGGCCTCAAACCTCTCCGCCAGACGCTCATTGTCTCTTTTCCTCTTGGCCAAAGGCGACATCTCCACAGGGTAGTCAAGAAGAAAGGTCGGCCGAATGAGATCTGGCTCGACGAAAGAAGCCAGCAGCTCATCTATGAGCCTCCCTCTGCCCTTGGCCGCATCGACCTCCATGCCCGCTTCCCCCATTCGTGACCGCAGGGAAGCGGTATCAGGGTAGTCTTCGAAGTCGATGTCACAATAGCTCTTGATAGTCTGGCGCAGATAGCGTCTTTGCCAGGGAGGAGCAAGGTCGATTTCCTTTCCTCCGCAGACGATCATGGTGCTGCCCGTAATCTCACGAGCAACACTGGAGACCATCTCTTCGACCAGATTCATCATGTCGTTGTAGTCGGCATAGGCCTGATAGCACTCCAGCAGTGTGAACTCGGGATTATGTCTTACCGAAATTCCTTCGTTGCGGAAGACGCGTCCTATCTCGTAGACTCTGTCAAAGCCACCCACCACGAGCTTCTTGAGAGGAAGCTCTAGTGCAATGCGCAGGTAAAGGTCTTCATCCAGCGCGTTGTGATGGGTGACAAAGGGACGCGCCAGAGCTCCCCCTGCCTGCGATTGGAGCACCGGCGTCTCCACTTCCACAAACCCCCGCGCGTTGAGGAAACTTCTGACTGCGGCGGTAATCCTGCTGCGCACGCGGAAGATGCTCCTGGCTTCCTCGCTGGCTATCAGATCAAGATACCTCTGCCGGTAGCGTTTCTCCACATCAACCAGTCCATGCCATTTCTCCGGCAGGGGGCGGAGAGACTTGCACAGCATGGTGAAGTCGGACGCCTCAAGGGTGATTTCTCCAGCCCTCGTTCGGAAGAGCTTGCCCTCCACCCCTATTACGTCACCGATATCGATCTCCTGAAGGAACTCATAGCTCTCGTCGCCCAGAAGGTCACGCCGAAAACAGAGCTGTATCTTGCCCGACCCATCGCGGATATCAAGGAAGGCCATCCTGCCCATCCTGCGCCTGGCCACAACGCGACCGGCAAGGGACATAGACTGCGGACTCTCCCCCTGTCGCCCAAAGAGCGCTACGGCATCCGCGCTGGTATGACTGGGGTAATAGGAGTGCGGGTAGGGATTCACTCCTTTGGAGCGAATCCTTTTCAGGCTGTTCAAGCGCTGCTCGGTTACGCGCTCCAACCTTGAAGTCACAGCTTACTTTCCCAGGATATCCCTGGCCCTTGTAGCCAGATGCTCGGACACCATTATCTTCACCTCACCCAAGCCATCTACGGTAAGCCCATAGACCAAGCCAGCACTCTCATAGCTCAAGAGGACCGGGATGCCTTCGCTTTCCAACCTCCCCTGTATTACTTGTGCCTCTATCTGCTGGGCAGTACGGACGGTAACGAATTGGTCTTTCGTAGACATGTGCCCCAACCTCCGCTATTGTAGCAGAAACCTATCTCCCATCTAAAGCGGCACCCCTCTCCCAGAAACGGACTATCGCCGTTACAGCTTGACAATGACACATCCTTATGTTGAACTTAGCCACAGGCGACTCAAGAGAGGAGGAGGGCAAATCGAGAGATGAAAGTAGCTGCAGTTCAGGCGGCGCCTGCGTACCCGATAGACAAACAGGCTTCTCTGGATAAGGTATGCGCGCTCATTGCAGAGGCCGGGAGGGAAGGGGCAAGATTGGTTGTATTGCCTGAGACTTTCCTGCCCGCCTATCCGAACTGGTCTATCGATCTCAGCAACCCTCAAGAATGGACAAGAAACCTGCTTCAATTGACGAGAAACTCAGTCCAGGTCCCCGGAGATGACCTCGGCAGGGTCGCCGAAGCGGCACAGAAGGCAGGGGCGTATGTCTGTCTGGGCGTAAACGAATGCGTTCCCCGATACGAGGGGATGCTGTTCAACTCACTGGTTTTTTTCGCTCCCGACGGTCGCATAATTGGAAAACACCGCAAGCTCACGCCATCGAACCGCGAGAGGTGCTTCTGGGCCAGGGGCGATGGAACGACTCTCCGGGTATACGATACGCAAGTCGGCAGAGTAGGCGGGCTCATTTGCTACGAACATCTCCAGCCACTGTGGAAATACATGCTCGGCTGCCAGGGAGAACAGATACACTGCGCCTGCTGGCCGGGATGGCCAAGCTTTCCCAACGGAAGAAGCAACAAATCCATCATTGATGTGGCCTCACGAGCGTACGCCCTGGAGAACCAGTGCTTCGTGGTAGTGTCTTCGATCTATGCAGCACCGGAGCTGGCAGCCAAAGCCAACCTGGGAAACGCCAGCTGGACCTTCTTCGGCGGAAGCGGCATCATCAACCCGGAAGGCGAATACATATCCGGCCCGGTCTACGACAGAGAGACGATTGTCTACGGAGAAATAGACCTGGAGCAGATTGTGCTGAGAAAGGCTGCCGTGGACGTGAGTGGCAAGGACAACCGGTGGGATATCATGCGTGTCGAGACAAACGCGCAACCTTATGTGCCATTCACCGGGACATTCGGCACCCGGTTATGGGAGGAAATGCAGGGTGAGCTGTCCCCTCAGGCCGACGACCACCAAGCCGGGATTCCAGAGCTCCTGGCCAGGGTAAGAGAACTCGAGCGAAAGACCGGGCTTGCCAGAGAGAACCCAGCCCCCGAGAACGACTAGCTCACCTGGCCGCAGGTCCTGCCGCAGCCCCAATATCCTGCCACAAAGGCCGCAATCGGTGCCCGACCCACCCCCTTCCTTCCAGCAGCAGAACCTTGACCCTAAGGGGCGCAGGATATAAAATCTGCTTGCCGCTCCAAAGAACCCCGATGCCGGACACAATTTCTGAAGGAGGGAAGGTGATTTGTATGCACTAGGAAGACATCTGCTGCTGGAACTGAAGGACTGTAACAAAGAACTGTTGGATGACCTGGACTTCATAAGAGAATGTCTCAATGAAGCTGCCGTTAGGTGTGGGGCTAGCGTAGTGGGTGAATCCTTCTATCATTTCTCTCCCCGTGGAGTAAGCGGCGTGGTTAACATCGCGGAGTCACACATCTCCATCCATACCTGGCCCGAGTACGGATACGCTGCCGTCGACGTATTCACCTGCGGAGATACGGTGACCCCTGAAGAGGCCGCCAAGACCATAGCAGACAGGCTGGAAGCTGGGAATCATTCCCTGATTGAGCTGCGGAGGGGAATGCTGGAGGAGAGCCAGGTCAGCAGCGGGACGAAATGAGCGAAGACGACCCGCACAAACACAAGTGGTTTCATGACCACCTCACCCCCAATCTCACGCTGTTGCACAGCATCAGAGAGGTGACATATTCCGGGCAGAGCAAGTTCCAGTCCATAGACATCATCAACACCAACAGTTTTGGCGTCTGTCTAGTTCTCGACGGAAAGATTCAATCCAGCGAGCACGATGAGTTCATCTACCACGAAACCCTGGTGCATCCTGCCATGCTCACCCACCCCGAGCCAGAGAAGGTGCTTATCGCCGGCGGGGGAGAAGGCGCAACCCTGAGAGAGGTTCTAGCACACAGGTCCGTGAAAAAGGTGACCATGGTTGATCTTGACAAGGAAGTGGTGGATATCTGCCGCCGATTCCTGCCCTCATTTCACCAGAACTCCTTCGACGATCCCCACCTAGAGCTTCAGTTCGCGGACGCCAGGGACTTCCTGGAGAAGAATAAGGACAGCTTTGACGTTATTATTCTTGACCTGCCCGACCCCATAGCTGAAGGGCCGGCGCGCTTGCTATACACCCGGGAGTTCTACCACCTGGTCAAGCAGAGGCTTGACCCCGAAGGCATCATGTCCATGCAGGCTGAACCAGCCACCTACCATGACTTGCAGGAGTTTGCCGCCATCGCCAATACCCTGAAAAGCGTTTTCCCCGTAGTCCGTGTCTATCAAACACACATACCTTCGTTCGCCAGCATGTGGGGATTCATCACCGCCTCTGCGAAACTGGATCCCGCGGGACTGGCAGCCGAGGAAATTGACAGTCGCATCGCAGCAAGGCTGTCAAGAGAACTCAAGTCATACGATGGACACAGCCACGTAGCCATGTTCAACCTCCCCAAGCACGTTCGGCAACGGATGGCCGCAACAGAAAGAGTCAGCACCGACCAAGACCCGATCTCCGCCTACTAGATAGCCGGGCTCGCTTCGGAACACTGTTCCCCGTGCTATAATTCCATCGAACCCTCATGGATATCCTGGCTTCTCTCAATCCCACCCAGAAAGAAGCTGTAGAAGCAATTGAAGGACCGGTGCTCATCCTAGCCGGCCCGGGAAGCGGCAAGACCAGAGTAATCACCCATCGAATTGCCTACCTGATCAGAGTCTGCGGCGTCAGCCCGCACCGCATTATAGCGGTCACCTTCACCAACAAGGCCGCCCGCGAAATGAAAGAAAGGGTGGACCAACTCCTGGGGCAGGTAAGTGACGAGCTGACTCTAGGAACCTTCCATGCCATCTGCAACCGAATTCTCCGCCGCGAGGGCCAGGCTGCGGGAATCAACCCGGGATTTGTCATCTATGACGATGAAGACCAGTTGAACCTGATAAAGCAGAGCCTTCAAGAGCTGAACCTCGACCCCAAGCAGTACATTCCCCGTGCCCTGCAATCAGCCATCAGCGCCGCCAAGAGCAGACTGGTCACTCCACAGGACTATGCCCAGATGATCAGCAGTTACTTCGAAGAGATAGTGCAACGGGTATACCAGCGATACCAACAGTTGCTGGCTCAGAGCACGGCGGTTGACTTCGACGATTTGCTGATGAAGACAGTGCAGCTATTGGATGGTCATCCCAAAGTCCTGAGCCGATACCAGTCACGCTTCCTTCATGTCCTGGTCGACGAGTTCCAGGACACCAACACCGTCCAGTACCAGCTCATGAAGCAACTTGCAGGACGCTATCGCAACATCTGCGTCGTCGGCGACCCCGACCAGTCTATCTATTCCTGGCGATCTGCCGATTTGCGCAACATCCTGACCTTCGACAAGGACTACCCTGAAGCCAGAATAGTGCTGCTGGGACAGAACTACCGCTCCACCAAGACCATCCTGGAGTTGGCTTCGGATGTCATCTCGGGGAACACGCTGCGCAAGCCCAAAGAGCTATGGACTGAGAACGAGGTCGGCAGCCCGGTCACCATCATTGAGAGCTACAGCGAAGAAGAAGAAGGCCAGTCTGTGGCTGCTGAGATCGAAAGGCTGGTCAGTCAGGACCAGATGTCACTCAGGGATTGTGCTGTGATGTACCGGGTCAACGCTCAGTCACGAGTGTTCGAGGAAACCTTCCTCAGATACGGCATGCCCTACCAGCTGGTGGGCGGCACACGCTTCTATCAGAGACGAGAAGTCAAGGATGTCGTTGCCTATCTGCGGGTTATTCACAACCCGCACGACAGTGTCAGCCTGGCGCGAATCATAAATGTGCCCGGCAGAGGCATAGGCCAGAGCACGCTTGGCAAGCTGCAGGGCCAGTCGAGAGCTCGCAATGTCTCCCTCTATGAGGCCCTGAAGCAGGCCATCGAGGATAACGCCGTCCCTTCTCGTGTGGCTCAAGCACTGGCGGCATTCGCCGCCCTTATCGACGAGCTTGCCGCCAGGAGCCACGTATTGAGCCCTGCCGGGCTGGTGGATGAGATTCTGGAAAAAACCAGGTACAGAGAGTATGTCCTGGACCGGGAGGATGGAGAGGAGAGATGGGAGAACATAATGGAACTCAGGAGCGTTGCCAGGGACTACGACGAAGGCAATCCCGACGCTGCCCTGACCAGCCTGCTGGAGAAGATCAGCCTGGTATCGGACATAGACGAGATGGTTGAGAAGGCCGATGCCGTCACTCTCATCACCCTACACCAGGCCAAGGGATTGGAGTTCCCCGCGGTGTTCATCACCGGAATGGAGGAGGGACTCCTGCCTCACCGGAAATCCTTCGGCGATGCGGCAGAAATGGAGGAGGAGCGGCGTCTCTGCTATGTCGGCATAACCAGAGCTGAGAAGCGACTCTATCTCACTCGCAGCTACCGGCGACGCTTGTTCGGCGGCTCGGGAAACCCGCCTTCCCGCTTTCTCCGAGACATATCGCCACAGCTGCTCCGCGCCGAGGACTCCCGGGATGAGGAAAGCTCTGGCCCCCCGGCTATGGTTTACTCCCAGCCCTTGACTCGTCCCCCGGGCAAGCCCCACCTGAAAATAGGCGACCTTGTTCGCCACAGCAAGTTTGGCGATGGGACAGTGCTGGATTGCCTTGCCGACAGAGGAGACCAGATAGTAACCGTTTCCTTCGAAGAAGCTGGGGTCAAGAAGCTCCTGCTCAGCATGGCTCCTCTGGAGAGAATCGACGGAGGCTGAGATTCCCCTGGCAAAGCATTGACAGGATACACGCAAGCGTGTAAAATGATACTCAAATGGCCATCAGGGTTCTGGCACCCGAGCTAGTCTCCAAGATCGCTGCTGGAGAGGTGATCGAGAGGCCAGCCTCTGTAGCAAAGGAGCTGATTGAGAACGCGCTGGATGCCGGAGCCAGCCAGATCAGCGTAGAGGCACAGGGCGGCGGGGTAGATCTGATCAGGGTAGCGGACAACGGAGGAGGAATCCCGGCATCAGAAGTGGAGCTTGCCTTCCGCAGACATGCCACAAGCAAGATCAGCAGTCTCGAGGAACTGGGATCCATATGCAGCCTTGGCTTCCGGGGTGAAGCTCTGCCCTGCATCGCTGCCGTCGCCGAAGTGGAGGTCCTCACCAGGACAGGACCAGACGCCCTCGGCAGCTACCTGTGCTTGAGGAATGGCGAGGTGGCCCGGAGGGAGAGCCGTGCCAGACCCCAGGGCTGCACCGTCACGGTACGTCGACTTTTCCGCCACGTTCCTGGCCGGCTCAAGTTTCTCAAATCAGGAAACACGGAAAACAGCCATATCGCCAACGTAGTCAGCCAGTACGCCATGGCCTATCCCGAGGTTAGATTCAGCCTCCTTCTTGACGGGCATGTCAGCCTGCGCACGCCGGGCAATGGACTGCTGCGCGATGTCATAAGCCAGACATACGGTCTCGATCTGGCCCAGGAGATGCTGGCCATGGAGGGAGGCGAGGCAGCCATCAGGGTCAGCGGCCTGGTGAGCCCGCCTTCCCTGGCTCGCTCCAATCGCCGCTATCTCAGCTTCTTCATCAACCGGAGGTGGGTGCGCAGCCCCTTGCTCCTCAGGGCAGCCGAGGAGGCCTATCACGGCCTGCTTATGGAGGGGAGACATCCCATAGCGGTAATCAATGTGTCACTGCCTCCCGAGGAGATAGACGTCAATGTTCACCCCGCCAAAGCCGAGGTCAGGTTTTCCCGTGAACAGGCGGTTTTCTCCAGTGTGGCAGAGGCAGTGAAGGGAGCGCTACACCAGGCGCCTGTGGCTACCACAAAGGTCATGTCTTTCCCTGCCAGTTCATCCCAGCAGCAGAGCACCTGGACAGTGAGGGAGAGAGAGACAACCTTTATTGCTCCACTGCCTGCTCCCGGCCTGCCGGCTCTGCGAGTGATGGGACAACTTGCCAGCACATATATCATTGGCGAAGGGCCTGAAGGTCTCTACCTGGTTGACCAGCACGCTGCACATGAGCGCGTCCTCTATGAAGAGATCCAAGCGCAGTGGTCGCGCCACAAGATCGAAGTGCAGGGATTGCTCCAGGCCACGACCATAGAACTCAGCCCGAGGGAAGAACAAATATGGCAGGCCAACAAGGAGAACCTGGCCCAGTTCGGTTTCGCCATTGAGCCCTTCGGCGGTCGTAGCTATTTGCTACGGTCGGTGCCCGCAGCGGTAGCCGGCACAGACATAGTTGAGGCGTTGAGAACATTGCTAGAGGCCATAGCAGGTACGGAGAATGGGACTCTCCAGGAGGAGAAGATAATCCAATCGCTGGCCTGCCACGCCGCCGTCAGGGCAGGACAGCGGCTGAGCAATGGAGAGATGGCGGAACTGATGCAGCGACTGGAACAAGCGAAACAACCACGCACCTGCCCTCACGGCAGGCCTACCATGATTCACCTGAGTTCACGTCAACTCGAGAAGGAGTTCGGCAGAACAGGCTAGACCTGGCCCCTTGAGGCCCTGAGCTCGTGGTAACGCATGAACCGGTCTATACCCCTGGCAGCGCCCTCCATTGAGTGATAGGCGGCAATGCCAGCCTCATAGAACTTCTTCTGCGCTTCGAGCATCCATTGATAATGCCCGTCATAGACCGCCATCTGTATCACCGCCACCACGGGCTTGGCTGACACCTGATGAGACTCGATGACATCCCGCGCCAGCGAGCCCCAGGTTTCCGTGTGCTGCTGGGCCGGCGGCGAGATCAAGCCCAGCGAGAAGTGGATTATGCTCAGGTCAGTGCCGTCATAACCATCCAGTAGCTTGAGAATGTCGGAATACCCCACCTTCCAGGCCTCGGCAGAAAGATCTATGGGATTGTTCAGTATCGTCCCCGCCTCGTTTCCCAGCAGGTTAGCTGCTTTCTCACCTATCTCCCGGGGAAAACGGGGCACCTTGAGCCCAGCGTTGACACAGGCATCGCTGGCCAGAACAGTGACTCCCCCACCTATGCCAAGAACACCGACCCTTCTCCCCGAAGGCAACGGCAGATAGGAGAAAGTCACTGCCGTGTCCAATAGCTCCTCCAGGCTGCTCACTCTTATGGCGCCGACCTGGTGCAAGAACCCGTCCCACACCCTATCGGACCCCGCCAGAGCACCGGTATGGGAACTCACCGCTCTTGATCCGGAGTCGGTAACCCCTGCCTTGAGCACCACGACCGGTTTGCAGTCAGCAGCTTCCCTCAACGCCCGCTTGAACCGCTGTCCATCTTTGGTCCCCTCGATGTAGGCCAGGATCACGCCTGTATCGGGATCGGAGGCCATGTACTCGAGCAGATCGCTCTCGCTGAGATCACCGGCGTTGCCATAGGAGACCACCTTGCTGAAGCGAATCCCCCGCAGGCCTCCCTCCCGAACCAGGTAGATGGCATTGCCTCCGCTCTGACAGATCAGGCCGACCTGGCCGCTCTCCCTGGCGGAGTCAGGGATAAAGGACAGGCCCGACTTGGGACAATACACCCCCATACAGTTGGGCCCGATCACCCGCATGCCGCTCTCTTTGGCTATAGCGCAAATCTCCCTTTCCAGCTCCTCTCCCTCCTCGCCGAACTCGGAGAAGCCGGAGGTGAAGAAATGTATGGCCTTCACTCCCTTGGCGGCGCAGTCCTTAACCAGTTCCAGCGCGCCAGTCACCGGAATCGACGAGATCACATAGTCAACCGGCCCGGGGATCGCCCTGATGCCCGGGTATATCTTCAAGCCCCAGATCTCCCCGCCCTTGGGGTTCACCGGGTAGATGTTCCCCTGGAAACCGTTGTTCAACAGGGATCTAACGTAGTTCGTCCCTCCGACCTGCGTCCTCTGCTTCTGCGTGGAGACACCCACTACCGCCACCGACCTTGGGTTGAAGACTTCTTCCAGATCCGACCTGTTCATTTACCTCCCTCTGTCCTGCCGTTTCCGGTCAAGCTGCGGGCAACAGCCCCATTCGAGACCCGACCCGGCGCCAGTTGCTGGGACTACCACAGCCTACTCCCAAAACCCGCTATTTTACTCCTCCGCTACTCCAGACGGCAAGCTCGGGGCGGAACCAGGCAACATGCAATCCCGGGGTTACCTGTGACGCCGCATAGGAACTGGTGAGAATAGAGCCAACTTGCGGCCGCGTCCGTACGCGCGCTTGCAATATGTGAGTCAGGTGCTAAAATCTGTTGTCTTCAGTTCGTATTCTGAAGGGAGAGAGAACATGGTAAGAGCAGCGATTGTAGGAGCCACCGGCATCGTGGGCCAGCAATTCCTCGTCGCCCTGAGAAAACACCCGTGGATTGAAGTGGCTGTCCTTGCCGCCTCCGAGAGGTCAGCAGGCCGCAGCTACAGGGAGGCTATAACCGACCCTTCATCGGGGGCGTTGCGCTGGTTCTGCGAGGAAGCACCGGTGGAAGAGGTCATGGGAATGCCAGTTCAGAACGCCGCGGAGCTGAACCTTGCCGCCGTGGACGTTGTGTTCTCCGCCATAGAGTCCGGCCCGGCCAGGACGCTCGAACCCAGGTTCGCCGCTGAGAGGCCCGTCATCAGCACGGCTTCTGCCTTCCGCTACGAGGATGATGTGCCGATTCTGATACCCGGCATCAACTCGGAGCACGCCAGGCTCCTTGAAGTACAGAAGAGGTCGCGGGGATGGAGGGGTTTTATTACCCCCATTCCCAACTGCACCACCACCGGCCTGGCCATCTCGCTGAAGCCGATCTATGACGCCTTCGGCCTCAACTCTGTCATCATGACCTCCATGCAGGCCATGTCAGGCGCAGGCCGAAGTCCCGGGGTGCTGGGCCTGGACATTCTGGACAACGTTATTCCCTTCATCCCGGGAGAAGAGGAAAAGGTACAGCGCGAGACACAGAAGATTCTGGGAGCCTTCACGGGCAATTCCATAGACCCGGCCAGGTTCGAGGTAAGCTGCACCTGCACCCGCGTCGACGTCAGGGAAGGACATACCGAATCGGTCTTCGCCTCCACCGGGAAAGCTTGCCAGATAGACGATGTCATCAGGGTGATGAGGGGGTATGTCGGCTCATCGAACGAAGCCGGGCTCCCCTCGACTCCAGAACACATGATAGTGGTCCACGAAGACCCATTCCGGCCTCAGCCCCGCCTTGACCGCGATGCCGAAGATGGCATGGCCACCACGGTTGGCCGAATCAGGAAAGACAGCGTCCTGCCAAACGGCATCAAGTACCTTCTGGTGTCCCACAATACCAAGATGGGGGCGGCCAGAGGGGCGGTCCTGGTGGCCGAACTCCTCATCAGGGACGGATACATCTCTTAGGCAGGCCTGCTGGCGCTTTCAGCTCTCAGGATGTGTCTGCGTCCTCCGGCCGTCGGGTCGCGGAGCACCGCGCATGCATTGCCCTGGCACAGCAATCGCAAGTATAATCTCCTGGTTCGCCAACACCGCGTTTCCCTCCCACACAACAAAGTTATGGCGTTGACCAAGAACAGAGTCCTGATACTGATGTGCCTCTGCATGCTACTGGGGTACATGCCATGGTACAACTTCTCCGCTGTTTCCAAGTACATCGCCAGTGATTTCAGCCTCACCGCAAGAGACATGGGAACTATCCTGTCATCGTTCCAGGTCGGCTATGTAGTCATGGTGATAGCAACCGGCTGGCTGGCTGACAGGGTGGGCAACAAGAACGTGGTGGCCTGGGCAACTTTGAGCACCGGCGTGTTTTCCACCCTCTTCGCCTGGCTGGCGACTGATTTTCGCAGCATTCTGGTCTTGAGATTGCTGACAGGCCTGTCTGCCGGCGCGATCTACGCTCCGGGAATGTCATTGCTGTCAAGCTGGTTCCCGCCAAAGGAAAGAGGCAGGGCAATAGGAGCCTACACCGGGGCCCTGACTGCGGCGTATGCCAGCGGATACCTGGTGGCCTCCTCCGTGGCGTCCAGCTATGGCTGGAGAATAGGGATACTGGGTACATCCCTACCCGTGTTCCTAGCCGCATTTGTTATGTTCCTCCTGATGCGGGAAAGACCTGGCAGCGCAGGGTCAACGGAGGGCAGCCCGGCAGAAACTGCCGCGGCGGAAACGACCGACCCCCACCGGAGACTCACCGCCAAGCGCAGCTATCGGGGCCCTGTACTGATAACGACGTCCTATATGGGCCACATGTGGGAACTGTACGCATTCTGGGGCTGGATAGGGCCATTCATGGTAGCGAATGCCCTGGCTGCGGGCTACGAGGAAAGTCGTGCGGTCTTTCTCGGAGGGCTGCTGGCGGCCGTGATCATCGTCAGCGGAGCGCCAGCAGTATGGCTCATTGGAATGCTTTCCGACAAGCTGGGCCGTACCAGGACGATAACCGTCGCCGCCCTCTGCAGCCTGACGGCTGAGTTCTTCTTCGGCTACCTGTTCGGCCAGTCCCTGGTGCTGGTAGTCATAGTAGGGTTCTGGATAGGCTTCTGGGTGATTTCCGATTCGGGCATCTACAAAGCCGGGTTGACCGAGATGGTCAGGGATGAAATCAGGTCCACCGCGCTCGGCATCCAATCCGCCGCTGGGTATTCCATGACGATTCTGGCGCCGTTCGTCTTCGGCTGGCTGCTGCAGATGTTGAACACTCATTCCATCGACCCCACCCAGGCCACCAACTGGGGCCTCCCCTTCCTGATACTCGGGGCCGGGGCCCTGCTGTCCCCGGTGTCCGCCGCCATCCTGGGGAGACTACCCGAGTCCAGCCTGATGGCCAGAAAGAGCTAGCCTATCCAGGTGTTTTCCACATATCCAGCACAGTACCGCCCCTGTTGGCCGCGATAGAGGCCTCTCAGCGCATTCCAGCGCAATAGGCCCTCCCCCACACTCTCGACCCCGGAGGCGTTCACGGACGGCAGGTCAATTCCCACCCCATCGCCAATGGACGCGCCGATGCCTGCATAGTAGAATATCCTGCCGAAGCGCTGTTCGGCACATCAAGACCAGGCTGGCGCCTGAGACCGGAGGACTCTATGGCTACCAAGGAATATCTGATGGGCAACGAGGCTATGGGGAGAGGGGCGGTGGAGGCGGGGGTAAAGGTAGTCACCGGGTACCCCGGCACGCCTTCTTCGGAAATACCCGAGTATGTTTCTCGCTACCCCGACGTCCGTACGGAGTGGTGCATCAACGAGAAGGTGGCCCTGGAGATAGCCCTGGGTGCCTCTCTGTGCCGCACCCGCGCTATGGCAGTCATGAAGCATAACGGGACAAACGTCGCCCTGGACTTCCTGATGCACCTGGCGAACACCGGCGTTCGCGGCGGACTGGTGCTGGTCTCGGCAGACGACCCCGGAGCGAATTCGTCACAGAATGAGGAAGACAGCCGCATCATCACTTATCTCGATGCCCATCTGCCTGTCTTCGACCCGTGGTGCCCGCAAGAAGCCAAGGACATGGTGAAGGCCGCCTTCGGCCTCTCGGAGAAGACCGAGCTATGCTTCGTAGTGCGGCCGGTCATGCGGGTGTGCCACGCGCGCAGCCCGGTGGCCCTCGAAGAGATCGCCGCCAGGGATGGCACTCCCTTCTTCGAAGATGACCGCTCGCGCTTCATCATGAGCGCAGTGAGGGAGCCCAAGGCCGGTGGGACCCTCAGGCCCGTCCTGCGACACCGATGGCTGAACCAGAAACAGGCGGAGCTGGCGCTGATCATGGAAGACAGCTCCTTCAACTACATGGAGGAGGGCGAAGGAAGAACCGGGCTGGTTGCCTGCGGCATCGGCTACGCCTTCGTCAAGGAGGCCGAGCAGATGCTGGGGAAGAAATTCCCGGTCCTCAAGCTGGGGACTCTGCCCCTTCCCAGGAAGAAGGTACTCCAGTTCGCCCGCAATATGGACAGGCTGGTGGTCTACGAGGACAGCGAGGCCGTGGTCGAAGGACTAATCAAACAGCTATTGCACGACGAGGGCATTCAGACAGAGGTAGCTGGCAGAAGCGGCTTTCTTCCCACGGAAGGGGAGCTATCGACCGAGGCCACAGCGGCATCGCTGGTCAAGCTCTACCCGGAACTGGAGCGGTCCGTGCCCGAGTCAGCGCCTCTCGATATAGACATCCCCATCCGGACCCGCACGCAGTGCATAGGATGCCCCTATCGCGGCCTGCTGCACGCGCTCAAGCTGGTTGCCCGCAAGACCCACGGCGTCGTGGCCGGAGACATCGGCTGCTATGATGCTGGCTCTTTCCCCCCCCTCGAGCTACAGTCCACCATCTACTGCATGGGCTCGTCCATCCCGGTGGCCACCGGGATAGCCTACAGCGGCTCCCAACAACCCGTCTTCGCCATCATTGGCGATTCGACCTTCTTTCACAACGGGGTTCTGGGGCTGATTAACGCCGTGCACAACGGGGTCGACATGGTGGTAATCATATGCGACAACCGCACCACGGCCATGACCGGCTTCCAGCCCCATCCAGGGAGCGATACCGATATCGGAGGAAACCCGGTAGCAGCCATAGATATCGCCAAGCTCTGCACCGCCATCGGGGTAACGAGCGCGCAAATGGTCAACCCCTATCACATTCCGGAGGCCTCAGAGGCACTGAACAGGGCCGTTGCCGAGAAAGGGGTCTCGATCATTGTTATCCAGGCCCCGTGCTACCTCCTGGGGAGGCGCACGGGCGACATCGGCTTTACCCCGCGGGAGGTCAGCGTGGAGGCCGAACTGTGCAACGGCTGCAAGATCTGCATTGACTACTTCGGGTGCCCGGCAATAAGCTTCAGCGACGGCAAGGCCGCCATCGACCAGGCCACCTGCGTCCACTGCGGAATGTGCGTGGACGTGTGCCAGAGAGGAGCCATAAAATGAATCTGAACATACTCATCGCCGGAGTTGGCGGACAGGGCAACCTGTTCGCCTCAAGCGTCCTGGCCAAGTACTTCACCAACAGGAACTATGAGGTGGCCGCAGTTGAGACCATCGGTGCCGCTCAGCGGGGCGGCTCTGTGGTATCGCACCTGAGGGTGAGCGACTCGGACATATACTCGCCTCTGATCCCGGCGGGGAAATGCGACCTGCTGATGGGCTTGGAAACCATTGAGATGCTGAGGCATTTCAGAATGCTGTCGGCGGACGGCAGCTACCTGCTCAACGACTACAAGGAGCCCACGGTGCTCTGCAATATGGAGCTGGATACCTATCCATCGGACGAAGCCATTATGGGTGCGCTTAAGCAGTCCGGGAAGAAGGGCTACGTCATCGGGGCCACCCGGTGCGCCAGGGAGATGGGCAACAGCCTCCTGACCAATGTCGTCATGCTGGGCGCCCTGTGCCGCCTGTCCCCGCTTCTCGATACCCAGGGAGTCAGGGATGTCCTCGCCGCCCGGGCACCGTCGAAGGTGCGGGAGCAGAACCTCGATGCCTTTGACGCCGGTGGAGGTCTGCTCTCCACCGCCACGGGCCAATCGTAAGAAACCCGGCCCGCCTTCTTACTCCACAACGACGGTCAGGGAAAAGGTCCAGACTCCCTTCTCGCCGCCTTCCCAGGGCCGGCTGTAAGCCATAGACACGGTGCTGGCGCCTTGCTTGAGTGCCTTGAAAGTCCACACTTCCTTGCCGGCAGCGCCGGGGGGAGCTCCGGAGCCAGGAGCCTGGAATTCGCGACCCGCTTGCCTCAGCACAGACGAATCACTGATCACCGCCTCTTCCCACTCGAAGCCCGTCGTGGGATTGGAGCACAAGGTCACGGTGAACGAGTCGCCGATGGTGACCTTCAGTTCCCGGTCAATGGCCTGTTCACCGGGATCGAGCTCCATGAATTCGTCGCAGGTGACTTCCAAAGCTCCCTGCCCTGAGCCCCCAGCGCAGCCACCAGCGCAGAGCAGGAGCGCCAGCACAACACCCGTCAGTACTATCCGTGATTCCATCGCCGTCTCCTCCTTGCTTATTGTGCGAGATGTGGGCGATTGCTGCAAGTCTCTGGTGCCAGCACACGCGGGGTCAACGCCTTCCCGTTTCAGCCGCCCTTCGGCACCAGCTACGCTCGCCTGCTAGCGCCCGGCCCGGGAGGGGACCGGCCTTAGCTTGCCCGGAGCAATCAGCCACATCAGCCCGGCGCAGAGCAACAGCGCCCCCACAATGGCAACAAAAGCGATGAAATAGTTGCCGGTCATATCGTGAAGAAACCCCGCCAGCCATGGACTGAGAGCGCCGCCCAGGGCAAACCCCACGGTCACGGAGCCCTGGATTGAGCCGAAGTGCCTCCCCTGGAACAGGTCCGCCATCGTGGCCAAGAACGACGTTATGGCAGCTCCCATTCCGGTGCCAAAAAGAAGAGCAAACAGGAACAGCATCCACGGCTGCGATGTATCCGTTATGAGAAACAGAAGGGAAGCGCCAGCGGCGCTTATCAGGCATCCCGGTATGAAGATCCTCTCGCGGCCGAAGCGGTCCGAGAGGGAACCGCCCACGTACCCCACCATCAGGGCAACGCCGAAGGCACTGAAGGCGGTGGCAGCCAGCATCGGGTCGTAGCCCACGTCCCTGAAAAAGTATACCAGGTGTGCTATCGCTATGTGCTGGGCCACTCCCGTGAGGCAGAAATTGAGCAGGAAGAGCAGCCAGAACTGGTGAGTCCTCAGCGCCCGCGCCAGCGTCCACGTGGTGGCGGCCCACTCGCTTGGCGGGTCCGATGTTTCCCCAGGAGCAGGTCGGGCTTCTGGCTGGGCTACTGCCCCGGACACACCATCGGGGAACAACCCCTTTTCCTCTGGGCTGCGGCACATCAAGAGAGTTGACACGGGTACGATAACAGCGATGGTGAGGATGCCTATGGTGAGAAACGCGGTCTGCCGCCCGAAGCTGGATATGAGGGACTGCACGGCGGGAGCTGCCACCAGGCTCATGCCGAAGCCCAGACTCAGTATGCCAAAGACAACACCGCGCTTCCTCACAAACCATCTGGACAGGATGGCGTTGAAGGGACTGATCCCCGTCATGCCCACGCCGATTGCCACTACCACCCCGTAGAGGAGGTAGAATTGCCACTGGGCTGTCGCCAGGCTGCACAGCGCAATGCCTGTCCCCATGATGCAGGCCCCCAGAGAGAAGGTCACTCTTGGATCGAACCTGTCCACCAGGCTGCCCGCCAGCGGCGCCGTTAGCCCGTAGACCAGGACATGGATGGCGAACATCAGGGCTGTGCTCCCTCGCTCCCAGCCGAAGTCCTCCACCAGGACAGGATAGAATACCGAGAAGATGTTCCTCAGGGCGTAGCCGGTGCCCATGATAATGAGTGCCGCCGCCAGAACAATCCAGCCGTAGAAGAGATGCGGTCTGCCTTTCACGCTTGCTAGCCTCCGCCGCCGGGCGCTCCAGGCTGAACCGGCCTGAGCTTGCGGGGAGCAAGCAGCCACATCATCACCCCGCAGGCCAGCAATGATCCGATGAGCAGGTAGAAGGAGGGAACGTAGCTGCCAGTCCTGTCATAGAGAAGTCCGGCAAGCCAGGGGCTGATAGCGCCACCCAGCGAAATACCGAGGACTATGAAGCCCTGGATGGAGCCGAAGGACTCCCCGTGGAACAGGTCGGCTACCGCGGCGAAAAGCACCGGCGGCATGACGCCCAACCCCAGGCCAAAACAAACGGCGAACAGAAAGGCCATCCAGGGCTGGGAGCTATCCTTTATCAGGAACAGGAGGAATACCGCGCCCGTGCTCAGCAGACAGCCCGGTATGAACACCTTCTCCCGCCCCAACCGATCTGACAGCGAGCCGCACAGATTCCCCACACCGAAGGCAATGCCAAATACGCTGTCGATGGTAGCAGCCATCATCGCCTGATAGCCTGCATCCCTGAAGATGTAGACCTGGTGGGCTATCGCTATCTTCTCAGCCAGGCCTATCTGGCAGAAGCCAACAAAGAAGAGCACCCAGAATTGATGGGTCTTGAGCGCCCTCGACAGTGTCCAGCCGATGACGCTCCACCTGCCTCCCGTGCCGGAGGTCTCCCCTGACACGTGTGAACCGGCCGCGCCCGATGTGGCCGGCGTATCTGGGGGCTGCGACCCTATCCTCAGCGGAGCACGCCGCACCAGGAACAGACACAGCGGTGCGATGATCGCAATGGGACCCAGGCCCATGATTACATAGGCATTGCGCCAGCCGTAGCTGGAGATGAGATACTGCGCCAGGGAAGCCATCACCAGGCTGAGCCCGAAACCCGCAGCCAGTATGCTGAAGACAAGGCCGCGCTTCCCGGCAAACCAGGGCATGACCACGGCGCTCAGAGGTGCAACCCCTATCATGCTGAGCCCGGCGGCCACCACGAGCCCGTAAAGGAGATAGAATTGCCACTGGGTCGTGGCCAGACTACAGAGCGCGATGCCCCCACCAAGTATGCAGGCCCCCAGCGCGATGACTCTTCCTGGCTTGAATCTGTCCACCAGGCCCCCACCCACCGGCGCCATGAAACCATAGACCAGGATATTGAGCGAGAACATCAGCGCTGTGCTGCCGCGGCTCCAGTCGAACTCCTCCACTATGGCGGGATAGAAGACGGAAAAGGCGTTTCTCAGGCCGAAGCCAAGTGCCATAACCACAAAGGCGACAGCCAGGACAACCCAGCCGTAGGAGAAGGCAGGTCTGCGTCTCACACTAGTTCCTGTATTCCAACATGCAACTTCGACCGTGGCAACCAGAAGGTCCCGAGGGTCAGGATGCGGTGATCCTGTTCCAGAGCGGGAACGAGGCGAAGGTCAGTTTACCAGCTACAGCAGAGTATCTGCAAACAGGGCTGCCACGCGCAGCGAAGGGCACGAAGAACCCATTCTGGACAGACGTTGCCAGAGCAGCAACGCCGGCGCCGTCTAGCCTATCCTGGCGAACTTCTGCATCGCCCGGGGCCCGCGGTCGATATTGCTGTGAGTATGGCAGACCTCACCGACATAGAGGTCGCCCCTCGAATCAACCGCTATGGCGTGAGGAGCAATAAACAGGTCATCCTCTTTCACCTCCCCCTCGCAACCCCAGCGCGACAGCAGCTTCCCATCAATGCTGAATATGCTCACCCCGCGTTCCAGCTCGGCCACGTAGACGGTCTCCTCGCCATCAATGGCGATATCGTCCGGCCTCCCCAGGCCGCTGAGCAGCCCGCGGAACCCGCCCTGCGCATCGAAAATCTGAAGCCGGTTGTTCTCCCTGTCGGCCACCCATACGCGGTCGCGCCCGTCCACGCGAACGCAGTGAGGGAGCCTGAACTGCCCCGGGTCTCGCCCGGGCTCGCCCCAGGAAAAAAGCAGCGTCCCGTCAGAGGAGAACTTGTGCACCCGCGCGTTGCCATAGCCATCGGACACGTAGATTTCTCCCGAGGAGGAGAGCACCACTCCGGTCGGTCGGTTAAACGGCGGCCCGCCCCGCTTTATGGCGGCCAGGCTCTCGTAGAGGTCGGCCTTCTTCACATAGCCGGTATCCGAGGGCTGGTCCTCGTGGCCCAGGAGCATCAGCAGCTCGCCCTCAGGGGTGAACTTGGACACAGTATGCTTGTGGTCGTCGGTGCAGTAGACAGAGCCATCAGGGCCGATGCAGGTGCCGTGAGCGCGCCCGAAGAACCCTTCTCCCCATGACTTCAGCAGGTTCCCCTCACGGTCGAACACCATCACCGGATGGGCTCCCCGGTTCAATACGTACACCCTGTCCTGCGAGTCGACGGACAGGCCGCAGACGTCCACGAAATCCCACCCCTCCGGATACTTGGCCCAGTTGTCTACCAGTTCATACTTGTACTTGCCACTGCCATACGTCGTGCTCATGTTCTCCGGGCTCCTTTCGTGGTGCTTGGCCTGTCCTCCTCCCGCCATCGCCGACGAGGCGGCGCCCACACTCCCTCTACGTCCCAAAGCAGGAGATAGTATGCACCATCACTGTCTGCCAATCAAAGCCTGGCGGGCAGTCCTGGTGATACGAAAGCTCTTCCAAATCATGAAGCCAGCAAGTATCAGCACAGCTACCGTGAACAGAAACCACGGCGCACCCAGCCCGCTCGCTCTCTCCCAGGCTATCTCTATGGTGATGTAGGTCCCGTAGGCAGCGAGTCCTTGAATGAGCAGCTTCAGCAGAAGAAGGCAGCGGTTCATGAAGACGCGCAGCTCCTCGGTCTGTTCAGCAGTCAGGGCCGCCTTCCATTTTCCCGGAAGATTTATCAGCCTCTTGGGGTCCTTTGTGACGGCAAACCAGATATTGAAGGAGGTAAACAGGAGATAGATGAAAGCGCTCAGGGCTGGGAAAATGAAGATCGAACTCTTGCCGCTCCAGCCGTCTGGATTTCCCCCAGCGTCGAAGTGGATCGGGATAGTATCGGGAAGGGCAGAATAGTCAGACAGGACCAGGTAGAAAGTCAACACCAGCAGAAACAGGCACACCAGTTCAAGCTGAGGAGGATAGCACTTCGCCAGTTTTCGCCACATAGTTGGCCTTCCGTGGAGTATAGCACGCTCGAATCTCCCCGCTGGCACGGCAAGACCCATCCACCGCATCCCTCTGCCAGATAGTCAACCAGCTAGCTAAGTGTTTACTCACCTGACCGAAGACATCCTGAGAGTATTCCGTAGCGGGAGACCAAATCGGCCCGTCAAGCCCCATACTTACGTCCAAGATAATCTTGATGCAGGGGGCGGAGCCTAGCCACGCGCGTGCTGCCCGATTCGCTCTTTGATCCAATCCCAATCTGGATTGCCGTGGTCGAAGAATGACCTGAGGTTGTCCTTGAGCCACTCATAGTAGTCGTCTTCAACATACCGGCAGAAGGCCTCGACCAGCGAGTCCTGATCAATGCCCTGGGGCATCTCTATCTCCATGTCCTCCAACTCGCCATCCAAGAACTCCTTCACCACTTCACGATCAAGCATCCTGAAACCTCCTCACGTTTTCACCTAGTTCTCCACCTCTTCCAGAACTAGGTCAGTCTTCTGCCGATCAACCCTGTACCTGACCAGCCTGACCGTCTTTTCCTCTATGGCCCTTCTTTTCCTGCAGAACTCAAGCACTCTCTCATTGAAGCCACCCCCTACCAGAATGCTCTGAACCATCTCCGAGTCCCCGTCAGCGAGCTTCCTGGTCAGCCAGTTCTCGTACTTGATAATCTGGTTCAGAGCACCCTCATCAACAACACCCACCTTCAGTTCCATACACGTGAACTTGTGCAAGATGTCGACGGAGTCCACCGTCGTGACATGGGTGAGAAACACATCCATTACCTTGTTGAAAGACGTGGGCACGTAGTTCAAGTAGTCCCTGTACTCTCCGATGAGTTCCTTCAATCTCCCATCCACAAAAGCCCTAGCAAGCCAGGCATTGAGATAACCTTCGTATCTCAAACGGCCGCCTTTGTCAGACTCAAGGCTCAGAGGCAAAGCTCGCTTCGTCGCAGGTCGGTAGGGCTCAGGAACAGCACCGGGCTCTCTGAAAACAGGATTGTTCCTCAGCAGCAGCCGTATCAACTCCTTCCCTTCACCACTGGTAATCGGGTAGTGATTCTTGCGCATAATGACTCCCAAGTCGAAAGTCCATATCTTCCCTTTGTCTCTTAGGTCCAGGATATCAGCCATTGCGACAGGAGTAGGGAATTCCCTTACGGCAGGCTCAAGACACACTCGATACGGATAGACCTTATTCGGATCGTTCCAAATAGGGCTTGTATCATAGAAGGGCCCAGCGGTGACCTTCCACAGGCCACGAACCCCCTGATTCTTCACGTAGAAGAATACGAAATCCCCGACCCTGATCGCCGAAAGACTTGCCACAACCTCAGAGTTCAGTTGTGCTGCCCTAGGTGAGCCGCGAGCCTCGGTGCCTCCGTAGACTCCCCTCCGAATGCAGATTTCGAAGTTCTTCTCTCCAGCAAGGAAAATATGATACCCCATGACTACTTCACCTCTCTCTCAGCGCAGATCCGCGAATTGCCTCCTCTCCTTCCATGAACTTGACCATCTCTAGTCCCACCTCACTGCACCACACACAATTCTATTATACCTGGCCTGTCAAGTCCCCGTT
>Ga0114919_10001068_pt1 | contig 21991 bp, 22 predicted proteins | sample BlataG_FD_88682 | JGI IMG/M metagenome (GOLD analysis project Ga0114919, IMG submission 88682) | Deep subsurface microbial communities from Black Sea to uncover new lineages of life (NeLLi) - Black_00105 metaG | ecosystem: Environmental > Aquatic > Marine > Oceanic > Sediment | place: Atlantic... | reverse complement strand
AGCTGAAGTAGGAAGAGGATAATACGGTCTTATTGTTTGCAGGAAATAGACCAACCCAAGGAGAGATTGATGGCTACAAATACAGCGAATCAGAATATGGGAGTTTGTGGATTGATCTGCGATGAATGCCATATCTTTCGGGCGGAAAGCGGCGAAAAATACGGCGAATCCCTGAACCGACTTAAAGAGATTGAGAAGGGATGAAGATTTTAAAGACAATTTGATAGCTTTTTCCATAAAGCACTTCCCCAGACATTTTCATCGCCACTAACCACAGCGATTTCTATGCTAACAAGCAATAAAGAAGAAGGTAATTCTAACCAATGGACCTGAACGACTCATCAAGAGCGGAACCGCTCCAAGACTTGGATAACAGATGAAGACCCTCTATTTCGCCGACGAAACTATTGACGAAAAATCGCGCGAGATGCTCCAAAGACTGGAGCAGTTGACTGTAATACACAAGGTTGACCTCTCACCCCCACAGTCGGCTCTGCTGATAATAGACATGCAAAGATATTTTCTGGATGAGCGCTCCCATGCGTATGTCACCAACGCCGTTCCCATTATCCCCAGAATAAAACGACTGGCGGATGCCTTCAACCGGATGAACCTGCCGGTAGTTCTCACCCGCCATATCAATACTAAAGAGGACGCCGCTATGCTTGGTCGGTGGTGGAGCGATATGATAACCGAGGATGACGAGCTGAGCGAGATTTCCCCGGTGCTGGACTCCCTCAGCTCTACAGTCATTTCTAAGACGCAATACGACGCATTCTATAAAACGCCCTTAGAAGAGACGCTGAGGGGAAAAGGGGTCAATCAGCTGGTGATATGCGGGGTGTTAAGCCATCTCTGCGTGGAGACCACCATTAGGTCCGCCTTTGTTCACGGTTTCGCCGTCTTCTTTCCCATTGACGGTAGCGCATCCTACAGCAAAGAACACCATTTTGCCACTCTACTCAATCTCTCTCACGGTTTCGCGGTGCCGGTGCTCACCGAAGAGCTGTTGAAGATTTTGGAGGCGGGTAAAAGTGGTAAACGATGAAGTAATCATAATAGGCGCAGGACCGGCGGGGATAGCCAGTGCAATCCAATTGAAACGCTACAGAGTTAAGTCCACGCTTCTGGAACAAAAGGAAATCGGGGGTCTATTGATAAACGCCCATCGGGTGGAGAACTACCCCGGCTTTCCGGAGGGAATAAGCGGACCGGAACTGGTGGAGAGATTCAGAAACCACCTGAAGAACGCCGGCGTTGAAGTTCACTACGAAAAGGTTGAGGAGATGGAATATGGGGAGAAACAATTTATTATCAAGACCGACCGTGGAATGTTATCATCCAATATTGCCATAATCGCAACCGGCACCCAACCAAAAGAGCTGTCAATCCCCGCCATTTCGGAGAATATCAAAGAGCGGGTATTTTACGAAGTCCATCCGATTAGGGGGGTTGGGGAAAAGATAATTGCGGTCATCGGCGGAGGAGATGCGGCGTTTGACTACGCACTCAACCTATCATTGAACAATGAGGTGATAATACTAAATCGCAGTGAACGAGCCAGGTGCACCCCCGTGCTCTTTGAAAGGGCAATGAGTGTAAAAAACATCTCATATTTAGACAACATCAGTGTAAAAGAAATCTCCGACCATCCACACAAGGTAATATTAAGATGCAAAAAAAGCGACCTGCAAAAAACAACTCAGGTTGAAGCGGACTATGTAATAGTCGCCGTCGGTCGCAAACCCCGTCTGGACCTCTTGGGGAGCGAGCTAAAAATGAACTACAATGCACTAGCACAAGCAAAAAAGCTCTACCTTATCGGAGATGTGAAGAACGAAACATATCGCCAGACTGCAATCTGTGTCGGTGATGGAATTAGGACCGCTATGGAAATTTATGAGACGATTGGAAGGAAAAGTGAATGAGAATAATCGCTAAAACAGGAAAAGAGAACATCGCTACTGTATATATTGCCGATATGGGCAAAGGCAGACTGATAGAGTTCGTGGAGTCGCAAACGCCTCAAATTCCCCGCACTGAAAAGTGGGTCTTGAGCATCTCCACCCTGTATGGGTGCCCGGTGGGCTGCCGCTTTTGCGACGCCGGGAGCCACTATCAGGGTAAACTATCCAGAGAAGAGATAATCTCCCAGATAGACTACCTGATAACCAATTGCTATGCGGATGGGCTTGTTCCCACCAAAAAATTCAAGATACAGTTCTCCAGGATGGGGGAGCCGGCTTTTAATTATAATGTGCTAGATATAATCGGCGAACTCCCCAAGCTCTACTCAGCCCAGGGACTGATGCCCTCACTATCCACCGTCGCTCCCGCCGGAAGCGAGCGTTTTTTCGGGAGATTACGGGAGATAAAGGAAAATGTTTATAAGGGCAGGTTTCAACTCCAGTTTTCAATTCATACCACCGACACCGATAAAAGAGACTGGCTTATACCGGTGAAGAAATGGGGTTTTGCCAAGATAGCCGAATACGGCGACACTTTTTACAAAGAAGGAGATAGAAAGATAACCCTCAACTTCGCATTGGGGAATGATATGCCGGTTGATGTGCAGGTTCTCCTGGACTATTTCTCTCCGCAGAAATATTTTATCAAGATGACCCCGGTAAATCCCACATATCAGGCAAGCAGGAACGGAATCTCTTCTCACATACAACCGTACAAGAAGGACTATGAAGTTGTTGATATGCTGAGAGGTGCAGGGTATGAGGTGATGGTAAACATCGGCGAAGTGGAGGAGAACTACATCGGCAGTAACTGCGGTCAGCATATAACCAACTATCTTAATGAGAAGGGAAGAGTGAAGGGGGGGTATACATATACGTTGGAGAAGGTTTGAAATATACATTGAAAGGATAAAGAAAATCGGGGGGGATGAGGCTCTGCTTGATAAGGGGGAAAGATTAAAAGAGCGAATCAAGAGGTTTGGCTTAACGCTGGCGTCGTCGCTATTTGCGGTGGCTATAAAGTAGCTGTCAATTACACTTAATTGAGACCGGAAAATGTTTGATTATTACGACGACAAACTCTCAGCCAAAAAGCTTAAGCACGCGTATGAGCTTGCCCCGCCCCGCACGCATCAGTATCTACGGGCGGAGGTGGAGCATGTCCTCTCCTGTATCCACCCCGGTGATATGGTGCTGGAACTCGGCTGTGGATATGGGCGCATACTCCCTGACCTGGCTGGGAAAGCGGGGCTAGTTTTGGGCATAGATACATCAATTGGAAGTCTACTTCTGGCGCGGGAGATGCTTAGGGGTCTTACCAACTATCTATTGGCGAATATGGATGCGGTTCAGCTCTCCTTCCCTGACCACACTTTTGATTGTGTGGTATGTATTCAAAACGGCATATCAGCATTCCATGTTGACCATGGGGCGCTAATTACAGAAGCGGTTCGGGTGGTAAAGCCCGGCGGAACGGTGCTCTTCTCCAGCTATAGCGACAAATTCTGGAGACATCGTCTGGAGTGGATTGAGCTTCAGTCGCGGGAGGGGCTATTGGGCGAGATTGACTACGAGAGGACCGGCGAGGGTTTGATAGTTTGCAAGGACGGCTTCACCGCCACTACTGTGAGTCCCCAGCGATTCCTTAAGCTGAGCGAGGGACTGGATGCCGATGTGCGGATTGTGGAGGTGGATGAATCCAGCATATTTTGCGAGATAACACGCACTATACATAAAGAAAACACTGTATAATAAACCTCATCAAATTTTGGCAGGTCTAATAGATAGTAGCCTATTCAGTAACCCGAACCATCAATAAATCTTTTGAGGGGAAAATGAAAAAGCTTGCCCTCATCCTTATCTTTTTGGCGCTTGCAGCGCCGGCACCGGCGCAGGAAGAGGCGACTACGGAGGAAATCACCACGCCAGAAGAAGGAACACCATCAGATGAGGGGGCCATTCCAGATGAGCCTGTACCCCCTATCACAACTGATGTAACCGGCGAAGAACCGATTATCGGCACTGAGGTATCCCCGCAGGAGGAGACCATACCCGGTTCCCAGATAGAAACCCTGTTTGACCAGGAGTTACTTGACTTCGGGGGCTTCGGCGGCGCAGTCCTGAAAGTAACCAGGTTAAAGGACGAATGGACCCTATTGTTGGGGGGGCGCGGCGGCCTGTTAATAAATCATTCCATTTCGCTGGGAGGAGGGGGCTGGGTTTCCGTCAAAACCCTCAATCAAAACATCACTGACGGCGAAGACTCCTCTCCGGACCTGCTCTTTATGTATGGCGGACCGATACTGGAGTATATTTTCCTCTCCCACAAGCTGGTTCACTTCTCGGTTCACACGCTGGTCGGCTACGGTGCATTGGCTGAATATCCCTATCATGACTACTACCGGCGTTATTACGATAGATTGGTTGACGGATTCTTTGTCGCTGAGCCGGGCGCAGAAGTTGAGATCAATGTGTTGGAGTTTTTCCGCATCAGCCTGGGCGCCAGTTATCGCTATGTTAACGGGGTTGAATTGGAGAATTTTGTGGACAGCGACCTAAGCGCAATCGGGACATTCGTCAGCTTCAAGTTTGGATACTTCTAACTAGGCTCTGCTACACATTTAAAAATTTTCATAAATTCTTCTCTACTTTTGCAGAATTTAGGAAAGGGAACTTCCCTGCAAGATACCCTTCCCCAATTCCCCCCTTGAAATCTGGGCAGTCAATGTTAAACTCGTTCCAAGGATGGAGCGAGTTTAACATTTTAAAAGGATGGACGTCAGTCCGCAACGACGAGGAAGTTGAGCGGGAAAAGGTTGGAGGAGCACAGAATGACAGACCGCAATCCCCGACAGAGGGCGTTCTTTGATCAGTTGGCGGATGAATGGAATGAGATAGTCCATCACCACCCGGAGAAACTGGAGCATATCGTAAGTCTACTGGTGCTAAAACCGGGGCAGTCGGTGATGGATGTGGGCTGCGGCACCGGGGTGATGGTCCCCTATTTACTCCGCTACATCGGAAATAGCGGCATAATTTACGCCGTTGACTTCTCCGAGAGGATGATAGCGGCAGCCCGGCGGGAATTTCCGCCCGAGAATTATCCCAATGTGGAGTTTTTGGTCTGCGATGTAAAACACGCACCGATGCGAGGCGAATACCACGCCATCCTGTGTTACTCCTGCTTCCCTCATCTCCTTGACCAGCCGGCAACCGTCCAACATCTAGCCCAAGGTTTGTGCAGTGGAGGAAGATTGATGATAGCCCACTGCGAATCCAGAGACGCCATAAACAAAATGCACAGCGAAGCGGGTGCCGAAGTCCGGGAAGATTATCTGCCTCCGGCGGCTGAAATCGCCGATATGATGGAAGATTCGGGATTGAGGGTTATCCTGAAGATAGACAATGACCAGATGTTCGTAATCGCCTCTGAAAAGCGGTAATGAGTCTCTTCAAAACCAGACAGCGACGTCAAAGAAACGAGTTTTCCTTTAAGGAGGGAGAATGTTAGTCCGCAACGCCAGTGAAGCAAGGCAGGACAATTTTGAGAAGGAGGGCGCCAAGGGTGTGCGCATCCGCTGGTTAATCTCCAGGGACGACGGCGCGCCCAACTTTGCCATGCGAGAGTTTGAGATAGAGCCGGACGGATATACACCCTATCACTCCCGCGACTGGGAGCACGAGGTCTATGTGCTCTCCGGCGAAGGCGTGGTAGTCGGCGAAGACGGCGAGAAGCCCCTGAAACCGGACATGGTGGCATTCATCCCCGGAGGTGAGATGCACAACTTGAAGAACACCGGCGAGGATATTCTGCGCTTTCTCTGCCTGGTTCCGCATATTGACCAGTAGTTCCTTCTAATAACCTAGCCGAAGACCTCCTTGATTATGGGCGATAGATAAGTGCATTGATGTTACTATGGATTAGGGCACAAGTTAATATGGAGGAGTTTAGCTTTATTCATCGGCTGGAGAGTTCGCTGGAAAGGGAAAGCAGAAATTCCAGATGGCAATCTATTTTCGCCGGGCTATTAAAATATCCAAGAAAGTATTACCCGATTGTTGCAATCACTTGTGAAAATTCTCTCTTGACTATTATAATTTCTGTGTTAGTTTTCGGCGAAAATTTATTTCAGGAAAGTTCAATTCAAAAAAAGGAGCACTGAATGCACAAGGTTGTAATATCCCTCCTTATCCTGGGGGTATCATCTACACTTCTCCTATTCGGATGCAAGAAAGCCGATGAAGGAGAAGTCGCCATAATCGGCTCCACCACCGTTCTGCCGGTAATGCAAAAGGCCGCCGAGGACTATATGGACCAGAACCCCGACGCGGAATTAAGCGTCAGCGGTGGGGGCTCTGGCGTAGGAATTACCGCCCTGCTGGACGGCATCGCCGACATCGCTATGGCTTCCCGCCTGATGAAGGATGAGGAGTGGGAGATGGCGAAGGAGAAGGGTTTGGAGCTGAAAGAAGTGGAGATTGCAAAGGACGGTATTGCCATAGTCCTTCATCCTTCAAACGGAATTGACGAGCTGACTCTAAAACAAGTGCATGACATCTATGCCGGTGAGATTACCAACTGGAAGGATTCGGGCGGAGCTGATATGGAGATCGTGGTGGTATCCCGTGATACCGCCTCCGGGACCTTTGAGATGTTCAATAAGGTCGTTTTGCAGAAGGACCCCCTCCGAGACGATTCATTGATGCAAACCTCCAACGCCACAGTTCGTTCGGCGGTGGCTGGCGCTGAGGGTGGAATCGGCTACATCGGCATCGGTTATATAACCGATGAGGTAAAATCCATCAAGGTTGATGGCGTAGAAGCAACTGAGGAGATGGTAATCTCCGGCGACTATCCCATAGCCCGCAGTCTCTTCCTTTATCTTGAAGAAACCGCACCAGAACGTGTGCAGGAGGTCATCAACTTCGTCCTAAGCGAGCAGGGCCAGAAGATAGTGGGGGAAGCCGGCTACATTACCCTCAAGTAGTTCGTTCCTCCAATCGCAAGGTGATTTAGCATTACGAGGAGGAGAGGGTCATCCTCTCCTCCTCCCATTATAAAAAATATGAAATTTTGCCTAACCTATGATACTTTATGAGAAACTTCTATAACCCAATACTTTAAAAATATGCCTCCCTCTAAAACAACATGAAAGAGTTCTGGGTAAAAATAATACTAGGTTTCTTCGCCCTCTCCTCGCTCATATTCCTTCTGGGAATACTGATAACCCTTCTTTCTCAGTCCCTCCCATTCTTTGCCGAGTATCATCTTCTCGATTTCATCACCGGCACACACTGGCGTCCCACCGTAGACCCACCAGAGTTCGGAATCCTTCCCCTAATCACCGCCTCCTTACAGATTACCGCAGGCGCTCTATTGCTTGCTGTTCCTCTGGGACTTGGTTCGGCAATCTTTCTATCGGAAATTGCCCCCCCACTTCTCCGTGAGATGATAAAACCCATCATTGAGATATTAGCAGGCATTCCCTCGGTGGTCTTCGGATTCATCGGAATGGTCTTGCTCGCTCCAATAGTGAAGGAACTCTTTAATCTTCCTACCGGGCTTTGCGGGCTTAACGGTGCTTTAATACTCGCTTTTATGGCTTATCCTACTATCACCAGCATGGCTGACGATGCCATCTCATCAGTGCCTAAAGATGTTAGAGAGGCGTCTCTTGCCCTAGGCGCCAATAGGTGGGAGACGGTGAGTAAAGTAGTGGTTCCCTATGCCCGCTCAGGGATACTCTCTGCGACAATCCTCGGCTTCACCCGTATTATCGGCGAGACTATGACTGTGTTGATGGTCGTTGGAGGCGCCGTAAACCTGACTCCTAATATCCTCAAGCCCCTGCGTCCCATGACCGCGACCATCGCTGCGGAGATGGGTGAAGCTCCCTCCGGAGGGATACATTACCTAGCCTTATTCGCCATCGCCCTATTGCTCTTCTTAATAAACCTGGGATTTAATCTCATTGCCGAGAAGTTGAGAGGGGGAGGAGGCGCAAAATGAGAAAACTGCGGGAAATATTTTGGTTTTCCATGTCAGGTTTATCGCTTTTGGTAGTGATAACACTTCTCGGCATAATAATAACATTCATCATAATTCGTGGCGGTGGAGTGCTCAGTTGGGAGTTTCTAACTCAATCACCGAAAGACGCCATGACAGCAGGTGGCATACTGCCGGCAATCGTCGGAACCGCCCTTTTGGCATTTGGTGCGATATTATCCGCCGTTCCTTTGGGGGTGTTGTCCGCAATATACCTATCTGAATATGCCCGGGAGGGGTGGCTAAAGCGCACCTTACGAGTGGGAATAAATTCCCTTTCCGGTGTGCCCTCGGTGGTCTTCGGTCTATTTGGGCTGGCGATATTTGTGAAGTTCTTTGGATTTCGCATATCGCTTCTCTCCGGAAGTCTAACCTTGGGCTTGCTGGTCCTTCCGCTCATTATAAGGGCTACAGAGGAAGCTCTACTTGCGGTTCCACAAAGCTTCCGGGAGGCTTCGCTTGCCATGGGCGCCAGCAGATGGCAGACTACGGTCCGGGTAACTCTGCCCACCGCATACCCCAGCATCTTGACCGGTGTAATACTCGCCATCGGTAGAGCCTGCGGCGAGACGGCACCGATAATGTTCACCGCAGCCGCCTTCTACTTACGGGGGCTTCCAGATAGTCCGTTTGATAAGGTGATGGCTCTGCCCTATCACATTTATGCCCTGATGACCGAGGGGACACACCCAGAGGAGCAGACCGCCATCGCCTATGGAACCGCCCTGGTCTTGCTGATATTGGTTTTGGGGATAAATGCAGTGGCTATATCTCTCCGCATTAGAGCGAGGAGAGCGAAGAGATGGTAAAAGAGAAGATAAAGGTCTCCGACCTCAACCTATGGTTTGGTAAGGCACATATACTGAAAAGTATAGATATCTCCATCCTTGAAAAGACAGTTACTGCGGTGATGGGTCCCTCCGCCTGCGGAAAATCAACCTTTCTACGATGTCTAAACCGTATGAACGACCTCATTCCCGGGTCTCGCGTTGAGGGAGAGATTTATCTTGACCATGTGAACATCAACGAACCGGACACCGACCTCTACGATCTGCGAAAGAGAGTGGGGATGGTGTTCCAACAACCCAATCCATTCCCGATGAGCATCTTCAATAATGTAGCCTATGGTCTGCGCATACACGGAATAAGAAAGCGCTCTATAGTTAAGGAGAAGGTGGAACTGGCGCTGAGGAACGCCAACCTCTGGAATGAGGTGGAGGATAAGATAACTCGCTCCGCTTTTGACCTTTCGGGCGGACAGCAACAAAGGCTCTGTATCGCTCGTGCACTTGCAATTGAGCCTGAGGTGATATTGCTGGATGAGCCGGCAAGCGCACTTGACCCCATCTCCACCGCAAAGCTGGAGGAGCTGATTGAGGAGCTTACCAGAAATTACACGGTGGTCATCGTAACCCACAATCTGCAACAAGCGGCAAGGGTTTCCAAATATACTGCTTTTCTAATGCTGGGGGAGATGGTTGAATATGGGAAAACGGATGATATTTTCACTAAACCAAAAGACGAACGAACCGAGAACTACTTGAGAGGGACATTCGGTTAAAAGATAGGAGAGTGTGTTATGCTTCACGATGAACTTAACAAGTTAAATGAGAACCTGGTAAAGATGGCTGGATTAACCCGTTCAATGGTTGACCGTTCAATTCTTGCATTGCAGGAAAGGGATGAGAAACTGGCTCGGGAGATTCTGGAAGTTGACGAGGTTGCGGTCAACCAACTGGAGATAGATAATCTGGAAGATTCAATCAAAGTTATCGCTCGCTTTCAGCCCACAGCTACGGACTTACGGATGTTGATAGCTGGCATCTTCATCAACCGAGACCTGGAGCGCATAGCGGACCACGCCGAGAACATCGCAGAGCATGCCATCTTCTTATCATCTCTCCCCGACACTAAGCCATCAAAAGACTTCGCCCAAATGGCTCAGATGGGGATGAAGATGTTGGATGAGAGCATACAAGCTGTCTTAAACGGCGACGAGGAATTGGCGAAGAGGGTAATTGCGGAAGATTCCCAGATGAATGCTCTCACCGATAAGGTTGTAGGGGAACTGGTAGAGGAGATGGCAGGCGACATTCAAACCACCGAGCAGGGTTTGAAGCTAATCCTCGTCGCTCGTAATCTTGAGCGCATCGCCGATATGACAACCAACATCGCCGAAAGCGTTCTCTTCGTGGTGGAGAGCAAGATATATCTGCACCGCAAGAAGGATGTTGCTAAGGAGCTGGAGGAGTGGTAAGGTAAAACTTCCATGGAACACAACATTCACTTTAATTGAGGTCTCCAAACTATAACCCTCGCCGCTCCCACCTCCAAAAGCCCACTTTATATTATGATTTCCCTTTGTGCCCCCCAAATCATGGGGAGCAAAGATAGAAGTTTAATTCACCGTTCAAAAAGTAGACACAATTTGGACAAGATAATCTATCACTTCCTCCGGTTGGATTGCATCGCCCACCGGGCGTTTGAGATGTTCACCGAAAATAAACATCTGGAGTCCTGGCTGACCCTTAAAGCCGAAGTGGAGCCCAAAGTGGGGGGAAAATATGAGCTGTTCTGGAATCCGGATAACAGGGAGATTGACTCCACCATCGGCTGTAAGATAACCGCCCTTGAGCCGGACAAGCTTCTCTCTTTTGAATGGAAGGGGCCGGCACAATATAAGGACTTCATGAACGACGCCGACCCCCTGACCCATGTAGTGGTCCTCTTCCTCCCCTGCGGTGAGGGAAAAGCCCCCGAAACGGAGGTGCATCTGGTTCACTCCGGTTGGAGGAGCTCAGCCGAGTGGGAGGAGGCCAGGCTTTGGTTTGAAAGGATGTGGAACGTCTGTTTTAAGGAACTGAGTAAAAAGGTCAATGGATGATGGTGGAGGAAGGCTGACAAGTGTTTGCGGTTATAATGTTGGAAGAATGGTATTTATATGGCAAATAAGGATAGTTAATATCTCATTCTGGGCTTCTATTTTTCAGCGAGTAGCACAATTGAAAAGTTGGACTGCTCGCTTGACATAAAAGGACATATTTGTTAAAATTATACAATTGACTGGAAATGCTCCCCATGGGAAGACTCTTAACAGTATCAAATAGGTTACCGATAAGTGTGACAAAAAGAAAAGGTGGACTCAGCTTCCAGCCCAGTGTAGGCGGTCTAGCCACTGGGCTGGCGTCTTTTTATCAGTCCCGTTCCAGCGCTTGGATTGGGTGGTCGGGGATTCCTTCGGGTGAGATGAGTGAGAAAGAGAGTAAAGAGGTTGCGGAGAGATCGGCTGAAGAGAGGTGTCATGCTGTATCCATTACCAAATACGAGATGGAAAATTATTATAACGGTTTCTCCAACAAAACCATATGGCCTCTTTTCCATTACTTCCCACAATATGCAAAATATAACAAGACATTTTGGGATGTTTACAAGAAGGTTAACCATAAGTTCTGCGACGCTGTGCTTGAGATAGCTGAAGCTGATGACGAGATATGGATACATGACTATCATCTGATGCTTCTCCCACAACTCATAAGGGAGAGACTTCCGAATGCAACTATAGGCTTCTTTCTCCACATTCCCTTTCCCTCATTTGAGATTTTTCGCCTCCTCCCCTGGAGGGAAGAGATTCTGCGCGGAATCTTAGGTTCCGATTTGATAGCTTTCCACATCTGGAGTTACACCCATCATTTTTTAAATAGTGTCAGTCGTCTTCTGGGATACGATTACGAGAGGGGAAATTTATCTGTGCATAACCGCGTCTTGAAGGTGGAAGCCTTCCCCATGGGCATAGATTATAGGCGTTTTTTTGACGCTGTGGGGACATCGCATGTTCAAAGGGAGGTGGAAAAAGCGAGAAAAACGGTGGCAGAGCGAAAAGTAGTTCTATCCATTGATAGGCTTGACTATACAAAAGGCATATTAAAGAGGTTGGAAGCTTTTGGTCAGTTCTTGGAGAGGAACCGGAAATATCACGAAAAAGTGATTCTTATTATGGTGGCTGTGCCCTCTCGTGTCGCCGTAGAGACCTACGCGGTGCTAAAGAAACAGGTTGATGAAATTGTAGGTAGGATAAATGGCAAATATGGGACAGTAGGTTGGGTGCCCATCTGGTATCTCTATCGCTCCATTCCTTCTAACAGATTAGTAGCATTCTACAATATAGCGGATGTAGCATTGGTTACCCCATTAAGGGACGGTATGAACTTAATAGCCAAAGAATACATCGCTACAAAATCCAAGGGCTTAGGGGTTTTAATACTTAGCGAGCTAGCCGGCGCTGCCAAGGAATTGGGGGAAGCCATAATAGTGAATCCCAATAATACCGAGGAAGTATCTTCTGCTATAGTGGAAGCGTTGAACATGCCTCCACAGGAGCAGATTAAGCGGAATCGCAAGATGCAGAAAAGGCTGGAGAGATATAATGTAGTTAAATGGGCGAGTGACTTCCTGGATGAGCTGAAAGAGATTAAGGAGTTTCAAAGAGAGCTGGGTGCAAGACTTCTTATTAAGGGAACTGAGAAGCAGATAATATCTGAATATCATCGTGCGAAAAGAAGGTTACTTCTTCTTGATTATGATGGGACTTTGATACCCCTCAAGACAAAACCGGAGGACGCTTCCCCCGATGATTCGCTGCGCAATTTGTTACAAGACTTGACAGAAGTAGTGAACAGCGAGGTTGTGCTCATAAGTGGGCGAGACCGAGGGACATTGGATGACTGGTTGGGTTCATTGAACTTGACCTTGGTAGCGGAGCATGGTGCCTGGATTAAAAAAAGGAGAGGGGAATGGAGCACCATTGAAGCGATGCGAAACGATTGGAAGAACGATATTATGCAAATATTTGACATATACATAGACCAAACTCCCGGCTCACACATTGAGGAAAAGGATTATTCAATAGTGTTTCACTATAGGGAAGTTGCCCCTGAGTTGGCATCTGTAAGGATTGGTGAATTGAAGGACGACCTCCTTCATCTTATTACTAACTTAAAATTGGATGTCTTAGAGGGGAACAAAGTAATTGAGGTGAGGAACGCCGGCGTGAATAAGGGACAAGCCGCCTTGCGAATTATTGAGAGCGAGCGGTGGGATTTCATCCTGGCTTTAGGCGATGACCAAACCGATGAGGATGTCTTCGCGATCCTCCCAGATTGGGCTTATTCCATAAAGGTCGGTATCGGTCCAACTCGTGCGAAGTTCAACATAGATTCAGTGACTGAGGCTAGAGCGCTATTGAGGAAGTTGGGTGGGTGATTATATGCCTGGTTTGGCGGATTATAGAGAGATTGTCGGGGATGGAGTTATATATTCAATATTCAAGAAGGAGAGAAAGCTTTATGGTAAGCATTTCCTCCACCTAAACTCCACATATCAGGGTGGCGGAGTGGCGGAGATGTTGGTCTCCCTCCTTCCACTGATGAACGATATCGGTACAAACGCAGGATGGCGGATATTACACGGTCATCCTGACTTCTTCACTATCACCAAGAAATTCCACAACGCTCTTCAGGGAGATATGATAAACCTTACTAAAATGAAGAAGTATCTCTATGTCCAAGCCAGCCGGGAGTTCTCTATTTATACGCACATTGACAACGACTGCGTCATCATCCACGACCCTCAACCACTCCCCTTGGTTCAATTTTACAAAAAAAGCCAACCATGGGTGTGGCGATGCCATGTTGACCTTTCAGAGCCCAACGAGGAGCTATGGAACTATCTGAAGCAGTTCATTCTTAGGTATGATGTTGTTATAATATCCAATGAGAAATACAAGAAAGAGGACTTACCGGTGGAACAAAGGGTTATCTATCCGGCCATAGACCCCTTCTCACCGAAAAATAAGCAGTTATCGTCAAAAGATATCGCAAAATACCTAAAGAAATTCTATGTCCCCACAGATAAGCCTTTGATAACTCAGGTATCCAGATTTGACAAACATAAGGATCCGGAAGGGGTGATAAGGATATTCAAGCGGGTTAAGGAAGAAGTGGATTGTCGGCTTGTATTGTGTGGGAGTCTGGCGACCGACGACCCCGAGGGATTGAAAATATACGAGAGAATTGAGCGAAAATCAAAGAACCTTATTGACAGCAGGGATATTATTCTGATAAATGTTGAAAACGATATCCTCGTCAATGTGCTGCAGGAAACCTCGTCGGTGGTCATTCAGAAGTCATTAAAAGAAGGTTTCGGGCTTACTGTAACCGAAGCTTTATGGAAACAGAAGCCGGTTGTGGCTTCAAATGTGGGGGGGATTGCGCTTCAAATTAAGGACGGTGAGAGCGGTTTTCTACTGGAAGCGGACGACGAGGACGGCTTCGTGGATAGAATCGTCCATCTGATAAAGAATCCCGAATTGGGGATTGAGATGGGAAGAAAGGGTAAGGAGATAGTCAAGGAGAATTTCCTTATTACTCGGCTCTTGAGCGATTATCTTGACCTTTTTAACTACCTTTTGAATTGAAATCTCTGTAAAACAATCCAATTGAAGGGAACTTGATGCCCTCACTACAAATCCACGACATGGGCGCAGACGATGAATACTTCGTCTCCACCTGCTCGCATGTAAACGAATCCAAGGAGATTGACGCCTGCTGGCGTTGGCAGGGCTAATCTGCGGACGAATAAACCGGGGATGTATCCTATTTGAACATATTTATGAAATAAAGCAGGTCTCCCGAAATCCCCATAAATTAGAGATAAGTTTTAGCCAAAGTAGCCACACCTAAAATAACGGTTACGACACCAATGATCATCACCAGCCAACGAGCTGGCACTTTACTCACAAGCCATGCGCTGGGTAAAGTGGAGATGAAGGCTCCCCCAGCAATAGGCACCGCCAACCCCCAATATATTCCCCCCTTAATAATTATATACAAGAATAATCCTACACCACAGGTCAATCCCTCCGCCAGAGAGGTAATCCCAACCGCAGAGGTGCCTTCTACCCCCGTTAAAATTTGCCCACCCGTAACCAAAGGACCGTAGCCCCCTCCACTAATACCTTTGTTAAAAGAAGCCAAAAGTCCCAGTCCAACCATCCTTTTCCAGGAGAATTTAAATTTTCGTCCCCAGGTAAATAGTATCACCAATCCTATAGCAAGAATCAAAATACCGATATAGGTTTTCAATGCTATTTTAGATATACTTACCGCAATAAATACGGCAACCGTTGAACCTACAACACTACACACCGCTATGACCAGGGCTATGCGCAAATGCCTGCTTTTACGGGCTAAATTCACATTTCCGAATCTATGATGGAAAACAGCAGCGGATATCCCGGTAATCAGTTCGGAGAAGAGAATCGCAGGAACCACCTGAAGCGGTTCATAACCCATTAAGAGCAGAACCGGGGTAAGGGTGGTCCCATAACCCATACCCAAGGAGGAGTCCATCAACTCCAGCAGAAAAGCCAAACGCACCAGCCCGAGCAGAATAGCCATACTAGAGAACGAAAAGGAGAACATATCCGTCATCAAAACCCTCTCTCTCAAAGCAACGATATATGCCTTTACATAGAACCGCAGATCTTCCCTGATTAAAGAAGCTTCAGCCCTGTCCCAAAAAAATTTAATTATAAATAATCATATAGGATAAGTAGTATAACTTTGAAAAATAAAAAATTCTCATATGATGTCCGCCAGGGTAGTTCTTTCCAACTTTTCCGCCACGAAGTCACGAATATCCTTAAACACCTTCTTCAGTTTTTTCTCCTTCTCTATGGGTGTGGTATCATAGAAATGTTCGCTCACCGATTCGGTGGGGGCCAAAGCACCATCAAAGAGACGGATTACCTTTGCCAGAGTTATCTCTTCCACCGGCTTTGCCAGGCGATAGCCGCCATGTTGCCCCTTGGAACTATATAAAAACCCTGCCCGTTTCAGGGTCAACAATATCTGCTCCAGAAATTTACGGGGAATACTCTGCGCCCTCGCTGTCCTCTCCACGGTTATGTAATCACCAGAATGGTTCCGTGCCAGATAGACCAGCGCAAGTAGTGCATATTCACTGCGGGCGGTAAGTTTCATTGGCTTAAGAGAGCATTAACTCTACTAATCCTATAGAATTACTAACATATTTAAAACCCCCTGTCAAGCAAAAAAAACTCCACCGGCGCATAAATCCGGTGGAGTTTTCAGCAAGTGCCTCCGCCCGCTCCAAGCGGAAATTTCACTCCTTTTCGCCCTTCAGATTCTGCTCATCATCTACAAGTGGAGCTGTAAGATGGGCTTTCGTTTGAGTCAACCCAAAAACCGTCATACCACCTATTCCCCAAAGACCGCCCTGCCAAAATAGTTGACTTCGTAGGAGATGGGATACTGCCAGTCTGCTGTGGATTCCATAGCCATCTCTTTGCGCCGGAAGTTTATCCGCCACTCATCGCCGTGCTTGGGGGTCTCGGCGTGCAAAGCTGAGAAGGGTATGGCTATCTCTATAGACCACCGGGTATCGCCCATGTCTGTCGCCACCAGGCAGTCAATGTTCCATTCCACATCCCCATCCAGGTATCCCTGCTCGTTGGTAAATACCCTCTGGTCAAATATCACCCCATCGGGGTTGAAGTATATCTGATAGACATCGCCCTCCAAACCGCCGGGCGAAAGGAAGAAGCCCACGCAGTCGTCCATCCAGACCGCGCCGTCTCGTTCGGTGGCGTTTACCACAAAGTCGCTCTCCTGCTCGCAGTCCGCCCGGATGTAGAGGTTATCGTCGTCATAGGTGAAATAAAAGACCGTATCCTCAATGGTCATCTTTTCGCCCTCCGCCGAGCAGAAGTAATCCACAATCGCACTTTCCGTCCATTCGTCGTCTCCTAGCTTACCTTCAATCTGTGCAGCGTTGCCGAAGGGAATCTTGAGGGTGCGGGTGATGTGGGCTGGGCTTTGGTAGTCGTAGAGATTTCCCTCCCCGTAAGGATACCGGATATGGACCGTGGGAAGGGGATATATCTCGTTCTCATATTTCACGCCAAAGGTGAGCTTCTCGTAAATCCCAGCGGGAATCTCAATTTCCATAACGGATGGCTTCACCTTCCAGTCGGTGCCCTTGGTAGTATCCCAGCGGATTTCGGTCACAAACGGTTCTTCGTAGATATTGGTGATGGAGACGGTCAGAAATCCCCCCTCCTCTCTAACCATGTTGTCCTCAAAGCACTCACCCATGACGATATATTCCTCCTCCACCTTATCAAAGAATTTCAAATCCGAGACCGAAACGCAGTCGTGGGTCAGCCGTTCGTCGCCTTCCAGCGGAACGACGGTAATCTCAAAATTATCTCCCGAAACATCAACCACACAGTAGTGGAAGAAATGACCTTTGTACATAAGCTCGTCCGACATTCTACCGCCCGATGAACCGACCATGGTGTAAGCGATGCCGTCGTAAAATGCTGAACCGTAGGTGTGAAAGTGACCGTTAAAAATACCGTCCACTCCGCCCGCTTTGAAAATCTCGTGAAGACGGTCAGCCTCCCCCTCGGCGAGGGTATCATACCAGAGCGGTTTGTGGAGGAACACCAAGGTCATGCGGTCGTCGGAATGTGCGCTTAGGTCAGCCTCCAGCCACCGGTAATACTCGTCGGGCAGGGAATCGCTGGTCTCCCAACGGCTGGTGTCCAGCATGGTGAAATGGACGCCCTGGTAATCAAAGCTGTAGTTGGGCTCGGTGCCCACCCGCTCCCGCCAGATCTCCTCAGACTGGTCGTCCCAGATGTCGTGGTTGCCGGCGAGGAGATACAAGTCGTTTGGGATTCTCTCCACTATACTGAAGTATTCGTCCCACTCATCCTGGACCACATCGGCGTCGTCGGTATAACCCTCAATCTGGTCCCCCACGGTGATGTAGAGGTCGGCACCCTCGGCGAGGGACCTCTCCACCACCACGCCGTAAATCCCCTCCACATGGTCGCCGGTGCGGTCGCCCAATACCACGAAGGTGAAGTCCTCGCCTGCTCCGGCGGTAGCTGCAACTGCTACTAGAATTAGCAAAAGTGCCGTTATCCTTCTCATCTCTCCTCCTGAAATAAAAACTCTATTACATTTCAGCTGAATTGCCCGCAAAGTGACATCTATGCCACCCTCACACCTTGAGAGGTAAATCTAGCAAAGTGAACGGTCTAAGTCAAGGGATGAGTGGGGAAAGTTTCCCAAACAACTTTCCCCCGGCAAACCCGTCTGGGTAGCTCTGTCCAGGTTTATCTCCATTCAACTTAACCGTCCCAAAAACATATTTGCGGCATACCCTTTCAAGGTTATGTTACACTTTTATGACACCGACGAAAAGGAGATGTTTATGCATAGGAAGCACCTGATTCTTGGAGGTTTATTTGTTGCCCTCAGCCTGTCTGTGGGCTTACCCCTCACCCACTCGTTCCAGGTGGAGCAAGCCCCCACCGCCACCTTCTCCATCGTCGCCTACGACCCCGGGACGGAGGAGTGGGGTGTCGCCGTCGCCTCCCGGGTCTTAGCGGTGGGATACATCGTCCCCTGGGCTGAGGCGGGTGTCGGCGCCGTCGCCACCCAAGCCCTCGCCGATGTGGACTATGGGGTGGAGGGGCTCAAGCTACTTGAAGCCGGTTACTCCGCCGAGGAGGTTCTGCAAACCCTCCTGGAAAAAGACGAGGGCAGGAACGAGCGACAGGTGGCTATCGTGGACGGAGAGGGCAATGTCTTTGCCTTCACCGGAGAATCCACCCTGGAATGGTCGGGGCACATAATGGGCGAGTATTTCTCGGTTCAGGGGAACATCCTGGTCGGGGAAGAGGTCCTGGAGGAGATGGCGAAAGCCTTTCAGGACTCGTCCGGACCTCTGGGACGGAGGCTCATTGAAGCCCTGAAGGCGGGGGACGACGCCGGCGGGGACAGTCGTGGCAAACAGTCGGCTGCCATACTCGTGGTCAAAGAAGGGGGGGGCTATCAGGGTAAATTTGACCGACTGGTTGACATCAGGGTTGACGACCATTCCGAACCGATAAGTGAACTGGAGAGGATATACCACCTCTGGGAATACAACTTCATGGTTGAGAGGTATCTTGATTCAGGTTTAGCGGGGGACCGCGAAAATGTTCTCATGCTGGTGGAAAGGATCCTGCAGGAGAAGGTGGACGACGCCGAGGTTCACAACGCCCTGGCCTGGGCGCTTGCCACCAGAGAGGTCTTCCCGGAAGAGGCGCTGGAAATTGCAAAAAGAGCGCACAGCCTGGCTCCCGACGACCCGAACATAATGGATACCCTGGCGGAGGCTTATTACGCCAGCGGAGACTACAGAAGTGCCATCGTGTGGGAGGAGAAGGCGCTGGAGATGGACCCGGATAATGAGTTTTTTAAGGAGCAGTTGGAGAAATTTAGAGGCGGGTTAAAGGACGAGGCTCAAGAGGAGTAGCCTGGATATTGATTGGAGTGAGGGGTAGTGTCGGGTCTTTTGCCCAGTGTTTCCGCTAGTTTTCTCTTGTCCCGAGAAGTTATATTGAGTATATTTATTTTTTGGAGATGGGCATATCCAGGTCGCTCAAGTCGTTTTTACAGTTTATCACACTCGCATAAAAGCCCTCACCACTTCACAAAAGTCCCTTCCAATAAATGAGTATCTTTAAAATTACTCCCTCAGGAGGTTAAAATGGCAAAGAAGATTGATAATCTGAGCTGGAAATGTATGTGGACCACCCACATTGGCTGTATCAAAGGCTGTCTTGATTTTCTGGGAATAAAGGTATCCGACGGCTGGCTCTTCGGTGCCAGCGGACATGCCTTCATCATCAACTTACATGAGGTTGTCTGCCCCAGCGGACCCACCGCCTGGAACACGGAGATGCTCCTCAAGCTGAGCAAGAATGTGGGGTGCGTCATTGAAGGAATATCGGTCACCAAACGGGACGCCGACTTTGCCGAGCTACAAAAGCAAGCCTGGGAAAGCACCAGAAAAGCCCTTGACGATGACACGCCCTGTTACGGCTGGGAGCTGGATATTCCCGAGTATTATGTCGTCTATGGCTACGATGATGTAGGCTATTACTTCTCCGGTCCCAAATGCGATGGGGGCAAAGGACCCAAGCCCTGGCAGGAGCTGGGGGATTCCGATATAGGCTTTCTGGAGATGTTCACGGTGAAGCCCGGCAAGTCCGCAGATAACATCAAAACTGTAAAGGAAGCTCTGACATTCGCCCTGGAGCACTCAAAGGATAAGGACAAGTGGACATACCCCAAGTATAAAACCGGCTCGGCGGGCTATGATAACTGGATTAAGGCGCTGGAGGAGGGCAAAGCCGACGGCTTCGGTATGGCTTATAACTCAGCAGTCTGGAGTGAGTGCCGTCACCATTCGGTTGAGTTCCTGAAGGAGGCGAAGGAGCGCGTCGGGGGGAAAGCGGGCACAGCCTTTGAGGAGGCGATAGGTCATTACCAACAGGTGGCGGAAAATTTGAAAAAGGTGGCGGATACATTTCCATTTCTGGGACTGGAGCCGGAGCATATCGCCGATGAAGCCCGCATAAACACCGGATTGGAGTGCCTGCGAAAGGCTAGAAGTTCCGAAGAAGCGGGGTTGAAGGCATTAGAGGGGATACTGAGCGAGCTTTGATATACCAGAGGTATCGTTCCCTAACAACGCTTTTTCGGCTCGCTTCCGCCAACCCACCTCCGCTCAATAGATGTATCCTTCCGTAAAATGCTTCAGCTGTCGCCGGAGGGGAATCCTCTCTTCACGGACCGGGCGAGGTAAAATGTGACTACAATAGATTTGCTTTTTGGCGCAAGCCCCATAATTTTAATATTCGTTCTTCTGGCGGTTTTTAAGCGACCCGCAGACATCGCCGGCGTCGTCGGTTGGGTCTTTACACTTCTGGTGGTAGTCTTCTACTTCCACACCTCCTGGGAAGTGGTCCTCAAGGCAAGCCTCTCCGGGGTGGTCGGCTCCCTGCCCATCACCCTTATGGTGGTTGCCTCCATCTTCCAGATGACCTACATGATGGAGACCGGCGCAGTCAAGCGGATTGTAGCTGCGGTGAAGACCATCGCCAGGGACGACAAGGTAGTCCAGATACTGATAATCAACATGGGGTTAGGCACTCTGCTGGCGGCTCTCGGAGCCACCCCGGTCAGCATTCTCCCCCCCATAATGCTCGCCCTGGGTTATTCCAGCTTCGTGGCTATCGCCCTGCCGGCTATAGGCTATGACGCCCTGTGCACCTACGCCCTTCTGGGAATTCCGGTGGTCGTCTTCGGCGCCTTCACCGGCTTGACCCCCAACGAGGCAGGCTACTACTTCGCCCGTTTCATGCCGGTAGTCAGCACCTTGATCGGCTTCGGAATGCTCTACCTGGTGGGCGGTTTTCGGCTGATACTTAAAGGCATCGTTCCTACACTCATCGCCGGGCTGACTATGGGCTTTACCGCCATACTGATGAACCGGCTGGGGATGACCACAATCACCGGTGTATTCGCCGGGCTGTTCGTAATCGGTATTATGCTGTTCTACATGTTAGTGCGCCGAAAGAAGATTTACGACCGGGGCGCACTGACCAAGGAGGACCTGGGCTGGGAGGGAAAGATGGGGTTATTCACCGCTCTGTCGCCGTGGCTAATTCTGGTGGCGTTCGCCGCCCTGACCAACATTCCATACATACCCATCTTCAACCTGCTCTTCAACAGATGGACTATGCCGGTGGAGATTATCCCCGGCAAAGCGGAGAATCTGCGCATACTCTGGCAGGCATATTTCTGGGTAACCGTCTCCACCTTCCTGGCTATGCCCTTCCTGCGACCCAAAGGAACCCAGTTTAAGAGCACGGTGGTCAAATGGCTCAGGCGTTCCTGGCGCCCGGCAATCTCGGCGGCGGTCTTCTTCGCCATCGCCTACACCATCAATCACTCCGGCAAAGTGATAGTAGAGGGCAGGTGGGTGCTTCCCAGCCCAAACAACAACATCATATACATAGTTGCGACCGTCTCGGCTCAAGCTTTCGGCGACTTCT
>Ga0114919_10001067_pt1 | contig 21992 bp, 17 predicted proteins | sample BlataG_FD_88682 | JGI IMG/M metagenome (GOLD analysis project Ga0114919, IMG submission 88682) | Deep subsurface microbial communities from Black Sea to uncover new lineages of life (NeLLi) - Black_00105 metaG | ecosystem: Environmental > Aquatic > Marine > Oceanic > Sediment | place: Atlantic... | reverse complement strand
GTTAAAAAAATAAAATTTTGGTGAAACTTGTGAGTGAAGATCTAATTGAAATAGGCAAAAAAAACGCTGCGTTTAAAGCAGTCGAGGAAAATGTTAAAAAGGGTATGATTTTGGGAATTGGAAGTGGCTCCACAGTTGTATATGCCGTCAAGAAAATAGCGGAGATCAATAAAACAGAGGATTTGAACTTGAAGTGCATCCCGACTTCTTTTCAGTCTCATCAATTAATAGTGGAAAATGGACTTACTCTCGTTACTTTAGATCAGTACCCTGAAATTGACTTAGATATTGATGGTGCTGATGAAATTGATAAAGCATTAAATTTAATTAAGGGAGGCGGTGGGTGTTTAGTTCAAGAGAAAATTGTTGCTTCTTCATCAAAAAATTTAGTAATTATCGCAGATTATCGTAAAAAGTCAGAAAAATTAGGGGAGAATTGGAATAAGGGAGTACCAATCGAAGTTATACCTTTTGGATATGTCCCAATTTTGAAAAAGTTAGAAAAGCTAAGAGGGAAGCCAGTTTTAAGGATGGCAAAAGCTAAGGCTGGACCTATAGTAAGCGATAATGGCAATTTTATTATCGACGTTGATTTTGGTTTAATTGAAAGCCCCTCAGATATGAACGACAAGTTATTAAAAATTCCTGGTGTTGTCGATACGGGTTTATTTGTAGGAATGGCATCAAAAGCCTATATTGGTCAGAAAGACGGTAAAGTTGTAATTCTCCAAAAATAACGTTGTTAAAACTCAATCTTATTAATTCTTGCACTAAGTATTAAAATGAAAAAAGTAGCAGTATCTTTACACGCAATAGATGAATTTAACCCGGATATTATTAAGGGATTAGACGGTCTTGATTACATTCACATTGATGTAGCAGATGGAAAATTTAATTACATTCAACATCTTAATTTAGATGTTTTTCGGATATTAAATGAAAATTATAATTTACCTATTATAGCTCATATGATGGTAATTAATCCTTCTGATTACATAGATAAAATTATTGAATATATAGACATATTTACATTTCATTATGAGATAGAAGGAGATAAAAAAGCAATTATATATGAAATCAAAAGTAAGAATAAAAAAGCGGGCTTAGCAATCAATCCAGATACAAAAATCTCGGAAATAATACCTTATTTAGATATTATCGATTTAGTATTAGTGATGTCTGTACATCCAGGTGAATCAGGTCAAAATTTCATTCCTTATTCAATTGAAAAAGTTAATCAGTTATTGAAGCTTAAGAAAGAACATGATTTTATTATAGAGATAGACGGAGGAATAAATCTTAAAAATGCTAAAAAATTAAATGTTGATATATTAAGCAGTACAAGCACTATTTTAAAGGCAGAGAAACCTAATCGGATTATTAATTTGCTGAAGCATTCCGAAGATAGTTAACATAATTATTTGATTTAAATTATACGGTAATAACTAAATCTCTAAGATTTATAAAATTATTTACAATTAAAAAAGATGAAAAAAAGAAATTTTATTCTTGAAATTTCAAAGGTTTGCCGCAATTAGGACAGAAATTTCTTTGTGTAGTTAAGTGGTATCCACAATAAGGACAAAAATGAACAGTTTCTCCAGCGAAATCATTTGTTGGTGTAGAGCCATCCACATAATCCTGTTGGTAATATCCCTCGTATGGAGACGAAATACGAGATTTCCTTTTCTTCCTAACCATGAGTAAGATGAATATTAATAGTCCTAATCCAACTGCAATTACAATTCCTATAATTATGAAAGTTAATAATAAATCAGGTGTAATTGATTGTTGAATTAACAAAACCATTAAAAAATCTTCAGATTCTCCTTCACTATCAAAAGCTGTGATCCATAAAATTGCTAGATAACCATCTTGAGAGTTAGTATCATATTGAGAAGCAGTTGAAAGTTGTTTTGTTCCAGTAATGGAATAGAATTCCATAGTATATGGAATTATAAAGCTTCCATCATGAGTATTCGAGCTTGATTTATATACTAATTCCGAAAAAATAAACGTCCTTGGAGTTATAGGAACAATAGTATTATCCTCTGAGAGCGAAGCAATAAAAAGATTGACTGATACTCTCATTTTTGAACTGTCTTGATCTTCATAATCAACAGAATCAGTAAGGTTTATAATAAAGTCGAGTTGATCCCCCTGGGATACTTCGACAACCTTTAAACTGTCTTCTGTATGAGTTTCATCGAAACTAACTATGTAGGTACTATCAATAATCACCGTTGATGTGTTCTCAATAAATTCGGGAGGGTTATTGCTTATAAAGGAAATTAATCTAGGTGAATGAGGATAGTAATAATCGAAGGTCGGATTATAAGGTAATATATAAAAAGTGGCATAACCAGGCGGATCTGTAGGTGTTGGTTTATAACTAAAGGAATAGTGGGATAGATTCGGTAATGAATTAGATAAGGTAAATGTTTTATTAATTGTTCCTTCTTCAGTATAATAAGTAGATGGATATATCGACATGTAAGCAATAGTGTTATAAAGAAATCCGTCAAGTGTGGCATTAATATCTAATGTATCAACGTTATTTCTTTCAATATCAGTAGTGAAAAGAATATTAGAGATTTGTGGAACTTTGGAGTTATCATAATAAAGAATTTTAGAAATTTTATTATACACTTTTGAACCGATTGTTAAATTTGCCTTTATAACATAAGGAGTACTACTTGAGCTAGGTAAAGAGTAAGTATTATTTATTGTTATTCCATCTGAGGATGAAACCATATTGATCATCTGAAAATAACCGTCATTTTCTATAGATACATTTAAATATGAATTTAGAGTAGCTGAGTTAATTGGGGTTTCTCCATCTTGATCTTTTGCATAGATTGAAATATTTATTTGAGAAGTTGGTGTTCTCTCAGAATCTAGAAAGATATTTATTGAAACCTCATCTTTTTCTAAAAAATATTCCATTAAATTTTTTGTCAAAATATTATGATCTTGATAATAATTCTGCGATTTATACATTCCTGCTAAAAAGTGTAGATCTCCAAATGCCGCAAAGCGTCCTTTTCCTGATAATCTGCCATCATATGCGGCCGCAACGGTACTTCCATTTATTGTAGCTATTGATTCCGCATTCCCTGAAACTGTAAAACTACTTCCATATCTCCATATAAATTTACTTACATTCTGAAATATTAGCGAATTATTAAATTCTGTTATGCTTTGAGTGCTTACAGTTGCTCCAATTCCAACCCAATTTTCATTGGCAATATTCTCTTCATCTAATTGTATATCCAGGTCAATTGTAGAAAAAAGATCATTAATATTATCAAGACATAAATCTTGATATCTGGTTCCTAAAAATAATATATTTCCTCCATTATCAAAATATCTTTTCAAATTTTGAAATTCCAAAGGACTATATGGTAGAATAGGGTTCTGTAATACTACCAAATCATATTGAGCTAATCGTTCTTCTGTTATTATTGAATTAGTCGAATTTTTATAGTAATTTGGAGTCCAATATTGCGCTAAATAATCGACTGAAATATTAAATTCTGAAAGGTCTTTCATCCAACTATAAAAATCCATCTGATAAAATGAAAGTTCTGAGAACCAATCATTAAGACCGTGGTAAGATTCCATTAAAATTTTATACTCAAGTAATCGAATTTCTATTGAGACATTAATTTTGTCATATAATCTAACTCCTGATGTTATATTTAATTCAAATGTTCTTATCCCTGGTGTAGCATCACGTTTTATCTCAAATTCTAATGTTACGAAATTTACACCTGCATCACTGAAAGGTATTTGAGATTTATCTGAAGATAAAGAGATGCCATCGATATTACTTGGATAATTAATATTATAAATATTGCTTTTACCAGAAATAACGGTTAAGTTAAATAATTGATAATCCCCAGGGAAATTCAACAAATCAAATGGTTTTACAGGCAATTCGTCAGGCGCAATTTTAGCTACATCATTTACATTGGGAAAAGTTAAATTTACATAGTTTAAATATTCAATTGAAGCGGTTATGTTAATTAAGCCAAAGCCAGATTTCAAAAACTCAGCATCCTCTAAATAAGAAAGATCTTGAGCACCCTCTAAAAGAGCTATTCTTGCAGTTTCAGGTGTTAGAGAAGGGTAAGCTTGTCTTAGAATTGCTAAAGCACCAGCAACAACAGGGCAAGACATGCTTGTTCCACTTAATGGTAAATAATCCGCATCACCAGAAAAATCAAAATAATCTCCAATAAATCGATACTCATCAGATATAACCGATTCTGGAGCCTCAGTTGAGATAATATTAACCCCCGGTGCAACAACATCCGGATAACTCAAATAGGATAAGGAAGGTCCCCAACTACTAAAAGATGCTAAATAATTATTTCTATTGGTTGCTCCAACTGAAATTACATCTATACCAGAAGCAGGTGAACCACCAGAAAAATAGTCAGGACCAGAATTTCCCGCCGATGATACGCAAATTACACCATTATCTGTAGCATTTGCCAGAGCCAAGATCATCACATCACTTGCTACTGGATTATTATCACCGAAACTCATAGAAATAATATCTGCGGAAGCATTTTCAACACACCATTCAATAGCACTAATTATATCACCTTCTTCTAACCCCGAAAGGTCTCCAGCCCTAGCATTTATTAATGCAACTCCAGGTGCAACTCCTCTATATAACCCACCAGAACCACCCCCATCACCCCCAATAATGCCGGCAACATGAGTTCCATGACCTACATTATCGTTAAATTCAATGGGAGATTCTCCAGAAACAAAATTGCTGTTCGTTGTTACATTTAAATCAGGGTGCTCATAAATTCCGGTATCAATCACCGCAACTTTAACTCCGGTACCGTCATAATCCAGATTTTCTGCTCCAATTGCGGGGATCCACCAATTTGGATAAGAATTCTCATTTAAAGCACTTGACTCTGGAAACTGCTCTTGTGAGTAAGGTATATCATAAGATCTTGATTTGTAAAACTTTTTAAAAGTAGGTATTTCTTCTAATATATCCTTTTTAGCAAAAATTTCGTTTGGATTGCATTTAAGATAAACGCCTGGAATAATATTATAATTCTTTATTATTTCATACTCATCGAAGACAGAGTTAATTATTCTAATTCTTTCTGATTTTGAGGTTCCTTCTTTGAATTGTATTATAATCTTAATTTCCGTAGCGTCTATTTGTTGAGATGATTTTATGTAATTTAATTCATTTATTAATAAGTCATCAAATAGAGAAATTTGCGAATGCAAGGGTATTACTGAATTATCATTTTCATTATTTACTTGATCTGAAAAAGAGTTCGAGATTTCGCTAAAATCTAATTTAAAATTTTGAGGTTCATTTCGATTAATATCTTTCCTCATGCCAATTCCAAGAACGGGGCTAAAAATCGCATTAATAATTAAAATCGTGATAAATAAAAGGCTATATTTTCTCCAAATATTTTTCATAGTATTCAAATAATAAATCTGTTATTTATTTCTTAGTTTAATAGTTCAAAAACCACAATTTTTTTTAAAAATCCATTATTATTAAAATCTACAGTTAATGATCTTATATGTGTCCGATAATGTTGAATTAATATTTTTTATCTTTAAATGGGGCTGTGGATTAGTGGATGATTAAATCATTTGATTTGGTCTACTAGAGATCGTTCGCTTGGCATGCGAAAGGCCGGGGGTTCAATTCCCCCCAGCTCCACTATTTTTATTTTTATAAATCTCCAACATATGGTGTTTTATAAAACCACGCTAGTTCTGTATCTAGCATGAACCTAACACTCGGTATTCCTCTAAACTCCCATTTCCTAAAGTTCTTTATTGAATTGTAAATGTCTTTTGCCGTTTGCGAATTTCTTTTTTCCAGAAGATCTTCAATTAATACAATTAGATTTGTGGGTTTTTCCTTAGCTTCTTTTAAAGCTATCATGAATAACTTATGATAAGGGAAAATTATTTCGTTATGAGCAAGAATTAATCTGCCTCCAAACAATACTAAATCTGAGATCGCACGAGTTAACAGATAATTATCACTTCTTCTTTCCGCTTCTTGGATATACCAATATGCGATTTCAAATTGAGCGTAAAATTTTTGAATTTTCTCTAGCTTCTCCGATTTTTGATAAACTGGTATTTTTCTAAGAAGATTTTCGAGCTCAGGAATTTCAGAATAGGCGATCCACGTTCTTCTAAATGCGTCTCTGGCGGGTTCAGTACCTTCCTCTGCAACCAATCTCAAATATTCAATGTTTACTATTTTTCCGTCAATATAACCTCCAGGATAATCGCAAAATTGTGTTTCATAGTATAGAATATTATTTCTCTTATTTCTCCTCTCATACTCTTTATCCGTTGCAACTAATATTACATCGACATCGGAATCCTCGCGCTCTACCCCTTTAGCCACTGAACCTGTTATAATTAGTGCGTTATACCTTAGATTGCTCCTAATACTCTCTGTTAATCTTTCAATTGCCTTTTTGTGGTGCTCTCTCATACTAATCTCTTCTTAAATTGTTATTCTCAAGTGTCAAAATGTTTTTTTAATTATAATTTTTATCCTATTTAGTTTAGTTAAAGGATTTGTGTTTCTAAGTAATTGAACAGTACGTGAAATCGGGATTTCACGATGATTTATATAAACTTTTCAATGGGAATTAAACATACATTCTGACTAAAAAACAAGAAACATATGAATAAGTATGAATAATTATTAGTCTTAAGAATTCTTATATATATAAATATTTGAATTTTCAGAAGCGAATGGGAAAAGAGGTTTAATTTGGATGGGTCTGATAAAGATAGGTATATTGGGAGGGATGAGTTACGAATCTACGATAAAATATTACGCCCAAATTTTAGAAAAGTACTATCAAAAAAAGCAAGACTACGCTTACCCTGAAGTAGTAATTTTCAGCTTAAATTTTCAAAGAGTAATTAATCTTGAACATGGTAATAATAACGCTGAATATGTAGATTACTTAATGGAAGGAATCGAATCTTTAGAAAATGCAGGAGCTAGTTTTATCTTAATGGCAGCAAATTCTCCTCACGCGGTTTATGAAGATTTAATTCAATTGGCGAAAGTTCCAATACTTAGCATTGTAAAAGCTACAGCTGAGAAAGCTCAACGGGAGAATTTAAGCAAACTCTTATTGTTAGGTATTAAATTTACGATGCAATCTTCGTTTTACCAAGACTTTTTTGCTAAATTAAATATGCGGATTATTACGCCTTCAGAACCGGAGCAAGATACAATAAACCAAATTATTTTTGATGAGTTAGTGATCGGTAATTTTACAGAAGAAAGTAAGCAAAAACTCTTAAATATAATAAATAATTACGAAGTAGATGGTGTTATTCTTGGATGTACTGAGCTACCGTTAATTCTCCAACAAAAAGATACTAACATAAAATTACTCGATACTATAGAAGTCCACGTGGAAGCGGCATTAAATTACTATTTTATCCAGATTAAATCTTTTAGTGACTCTTAACATTAAATACTTAATTTGGTAATCTACATTGTTTGAAAGCTTTTTTAATTACCAAATGCTATTTAATATTTAACATAATTAATTATATTTAAGTGGTAATTGCTATAGGACGGCCAAAACTTACAAAGATTAAAATAAAGGATTTAGCTCCTATCATTTTAGTCATGTTCTTACTATTTGTGTCAATAGCATGTGCTAACATGCTAATTCCGAGCTATGGGGTAATTAGGATTGAGTTTAATATCCCTGAAGCGCTTATAGCAATTCCAGATTCGGGTTTTTTGTTAACTAGCGCTTCGTTTGCTTTAATTTGGGGGTATTATACCGATCGTATTGATAGAATAAAAGTAATAATGGCAGGAGCTTTTTCTTGGACTTTTGGGATGATGCTAACTGCTTTTTCCACAAATTTTTCAATGTTATTGATTTCTAGAATGGCGAGTGGAATGGGGCTTGGTTGTGTCTTGCCAGTTGGTTATTCAATTATTTCTGATGCGATTCCCCCTGATGAGAGGTCCGGATGGTTTGGTACGCTTGCAATACTAAGTTCAGTTTCCAATGGCGTGGGTCAGGGTTTATCTTCTTTTGTAGGACCAATACTAGGTTGGAGGTTTCCTTTTTTTTTGTTAGCTGGAATTAGTACAATAATTGTATTTGTTTTATTTTTTGTCAAAATCCCTCAGCGCGGTGCTAGCGAGAGCGAGCTATTGGACATGGTTGAGATGAACTTAGAATATAGCTATAAAATCTCAAAAAAAGATTTGTCAAGTATCTTAAAAAAGAAAACTAATCGATATTTAATAATACAAGGCTTTTTCGCGATCATTCCTGGAACGATCTTAGTTTATTTTATGACTTCTATGCTTTCAAGTCATTATTTCAGCGTATTACCTAACGAAATTAGGCTTCAAACAGCGACGATATTTGCTGGCTTACTAGGTATAGGGTACTTACTGGGAAACGTGATAATGTCTTATATCGGTGATATTTTATTTCGAATAAATAAAAAAAATAGATCGCGATTAGCGACAGCTTGTATGATACTGAGTATTCCTTTTGTCTTCTTAACTCTTTTTTCTATTCAAACTCTTAGTAGCGAATTTGCTACTAATTTAAGTTATCCAGTTCCAATCCCTACTGAAGAGATTGCCTTTTATATAATTTCAACAATTATAGAGATTTTTAAAATTTATCCGAGCTACATTTATTACTTCATTTTTGGGTTTATAGGTTCGATCTTAAGTACAGGATGGGTTTCTAACAAGAATGCAGTTATGGTAGATGTAAATCTTCCCGAACATAAGGGTACTTCTACCTCATTTTTTAGCCTTTCGGAACAAGTTGGAAAGGGAATTACGTTATTAATATCTTTCACTTTAATATCGATTCTTGGAAGTGTATTTAATATGATGATTTTTGCTATCTTTTTTTGGATACCTTCAGCTCTACTATGGTTTTTCGTAGGTAAATCAGTAGAGGCTGATATGGCAAGCAAGTCTAAAATTCTTTCTGAAAGGAAGCAAGTAAATTTATTAGATTATATATTCGAATTGGAAATCCAAATGGATAGAGCTATTCAAAAAATACAAGATTCAAAATATTACATATTATCTAATCAAAAAAAATTTAATAAATTACTTGAAGAAGCTATTAAGATTTTTAAATATTGCGAAAAAGTAGGAGAAGTTAGGAGTATTACTAACATTGGGAATAGGGCTCATAAATTGAATATTAAAGCGCTATCGATTAAATCTATGGCTAATCAAATATTTAAAATTCTTAAATTAGATGATCTATCTGCTAGAGAAATAGATATGCTTAACGAGGATTTAAAACAAATAATTTTAAATATTGCTGAAGGAGAAAAAAGTACGTTCGGGGAACTTCTAATTTTTTACGAAGACGCGTATTTAAAAATCGTTGAAGCTCGATTGTTAAGAAAAAACGACTTAATTAATAGTAAGGAAAAGATTTTATTAGCAATTAAGATTTACGAGAGAGTTAAAAGCCTTTTAAATGAAAGATTAGAGGAGATTGGTGATAATTCGCAATTGACAGAAGAAGATCTTTTTGTTTACGAAAAAGAGCAAGATTTGTTCAAGAAATGTTCCAGTATTTTAATCGCAACAAATAAATTGAAAGAAGATATTGAGGGTGTCTTCAAAAAATTAGAAGAAAAAGGAATAACTGAAAAAGATTTAAAAAAGATTTTAGAACTAACCTCGGAATATAATGTTAACCTATATAAAGTGATTATAGACACTTTTGGTCAAGATAAAAAGACAAAAACGGCCATTCAGGAGATATTAAGCGAGATAGATGCTATTTTTAACGATTATGACAAATTTAAGGAAGAAGAATTAAAAGTTTTTTAAATTAATTGAATCTTACTTCTCTCTAATTACATAGAAACTCTGATTTAAGTATATCTATATAATTGGATTTATCGTCATCCAATAGCTCTCGAACGTTTTTTCCTTTTTTATTATAAAAATCAGGACTATCATCGTTAGAGAATAAATTAACGAGCAATATTAAACAATTTTGTAGCTCTAAATCGTTTGTTCGCCCTTCGTTAAAATTCTTCATGATCTTAATAAGGAGATTGCTTAGCCAAACTTTATTAAAATGAGATAGGTCTATTTCCTCGTCCTTAGATTTGTTTTTGTAAAAATCTAAGATATTGGTTACACAATCCATTTTTATTATATTCCTATACCTATATAAGAATTCATGAAATACTTGAGCTTACGCTCTTGAATCTCATCGATTCAATTCAAATTACATTTACTATCACATGAAAATTCAAATATAAAAATATTTTTAACTATTTGTCGTACGAGAATAAAGAAATTCTAAAATAATAGATTTTTTTAGAAAAACGATGTATAGGATTAAAAAAATAATTTACTCTTTACTTTATATCAAAGAACAAAAAAGAATATATTAATGTGGCATATTTAACAACAGTTTCAATAAATTTGAAAAAGATTATAATTCCACTTCTATACTTTTTACGAAAGTTTCAATAGTTTGTTCTAGGTCGATTAAGTCCTCAACTTCTTTAATATCAGAACTGGCAAGTTTATTAAGAAATTCTTTTAAAAGTTTTTCTTTTCGCTTATCGTGTGGGAAAATTAGACTGCTTTTGTAATGCTCCCAGTCCAGAATATTTGTAAACACTAGGAACAAACTCTCGATATGGGTGTAATCAATCAAACTTAGAAGTTTCTCTTTTGTAATGAGGTTTTGTGTTTGATCCTTATAGAAACTAGATAGGTCATTATAGTAATTAGTGATTCTCGCAACATTATCAAGTTGAGTACGCAAAGCAACTTGATTAATTGGGCTTTCATCGCCTTTATACATAATCTCAAAATAAGCATTGATGAAATCTTTTAACTTTTGAAGCTTTTGTTGGAACACTCTCGTTTTGACTATTCGAGTGAACATTGGGCTTTCTTTATCTTTATAGAAGCGAAGCTCGAACTTTACTATAGCTAAAATATCAAGAAATAATTCCTTAATCTCAATATCGTCGTTTTCCATTTTAATACAGTGGTTGTTGTGAATAAATTTTTATTATTGATACTAAATACTAATATACCTTTGATAATATAAAATTATTCTATCTATAGAATTCTAATTCATTAAGAAATATAATTTTTAAGTTTACTAATTTTTAATTAATATCGTATTGGAAATTCCCGTTGCGATACGTTGTATCTCTTTACTTCAAAAAAGTTTTCGGTAGATTTTCTTTTTGTTAATTTCCTAAAAAGGATTGCTTTCATGTGAATCTTTAAAATTCTAAAGGGGCACTGTACCATAAATTTTAAGTTATTAAACGGTTGGTTTCTTAATTCGAGAAATTTATTATAGAAGCGCTTAGCTTTTAATTGGGCTTTAGGCTTTTCAAACGAAATAAATCGTTTAACAATTGTATTTAACAATTCTGAGTCTTCAAAACAGTAATAGTTCGAAGCTTTTAAAGACCATTTAATTGCCTCTAATTGGTATTTTATTGAATTAAGTTCTTTTCTCGGTGCGATTAATAAAGCAAAAAAGGAAATAAATAGGTTCATTACCGTACTTCTAAACATCTCTCGAACAGAAATCTTGATCTTTGGTTTAATAATACTTCTTATATCATCGCCATACAAAATAGTACTATTCTGAATTACATTGCTCAAAACAATATTTCGAGGGGCAAACATAGCAGAAAATACTTTATTTACTCGGAAGATTTTATAAAAGATCGCTTCTTCCCAGTATTTTCGTTTAGTTAGAAAGTGGCTCATGAACATCCCCGTTGAGTGTTGTATAACTTCTAATACATTACGAGTTAGTTTTGTAGTTGGTTCTTTAAAATTATGTTTTATTTCTAATGCGATAAAATACCGTTCAATTTCTTTAATATGATGGTCTGAAACTCTATTTTTAAAAATAAAGAGGAGGTCACAATCAGAAACAATAGTATTATCTTTATTTGCTTGTTGGCTTCCAAATAAAATAATAGAGAAAATTTTATTAATGCCAATTTCTCTATTAATTAAAACTACAATGTCTCTAATGTAATTTCGTGATTGTTCATTGATTCCTCTTAAATTATTAGATAATTTATGCTTTATTTTATCGTCAGCTTCGCTGGAACCGGTATCTTGCACTTTAATCAATAATTTTTTTTTTTTTATAAATATTTAAAAATGAATATTAAAATTTTTTTAAAAGATTTTAAATCGCATTTCCGATTTTATAACCTCTAGCTACAGCTTCCATTACCGTTTGTGGTTTTCTTGCATCTCCGATTTTTTCTACCTTCATATTTAATAATTTAATCTCTTTAGCGAGAGAATCATTTGGTTCCACACCCGTAGCGTAGTATATGTAATCAACGTCGTTAATTACTTGTTCTTTATCAGCCGCGTCTAAATAATTTACATAATCATCTCCAATTTCTTGAATATTGACACCTGTAATTAATTTTACGCCTAAAGCGTCGCATTTATCAAGTAGCACCCATTTAGTGGTTTTTCCTAAAGCGGAACCTAGTTTTGGTAGCATTTCTAGCACAGTTACTTGATTTCTTCCTTCATGGAGCATTTCTAAAGCTATCTCTGGCTCTAATGCTTTGTAAAAAGTAAGGAAATCAAAAGCTTCGCGACTTAGTGCGCCGTATTTAGTTAAGAATATTGCTAATTCAATTCCAGTGGCACCTCCTCCAATTATTACATTATTTTTACCCACTGGAGCATCTCCACTAAAAACATCGTTAGCCCAGAAAATATTTTTTCTGTCTATGCCTTTTATTGGAGGTCTTTTTGGTTTCGAACCAGTTGCGATAAAAACTACATCGGGATTAAATTCCTTTACTTTTTCTATTGATACATCTTGCTGGAGATGCATTCGAATTCCATGTTTTTGAATCCAGTAAGTATAATTTTCAATCATTCTTTTAAACTCGTTTCTTCCAGGCGGTACCCAGATTATATTTAATAAGCCTCCAATTTTATCTTCTTTTTCAAAGATATGTACTTCGTGACCTCTAATAGCAGCAACTCTCGCGGCTTCTAATCCCCCTGGACCAGATCCAATAACCATCACTTTCTTTTTTTCTTTTAATGGATTAAGTTCAGTTTTAGCCTCATTTCCGGCGCGAGCATTTCTTAAACAAGTTACTGGCATCATTCTAAAAACATTGTCGAAACATCCTTGATTGCATCCAACACAATTCATTATATCTCTTAACTCGCCTTTCCTTGCTTTCATTGGAAGATACGGATCGGCAATCAATCCCCGGCCAATGCATATAGCATCGGCTTTACCAGACATTAATACTTGTTCGGCTAATTCGGGAGTATTGATCCTATTAGAAGAAAAAATCGGAATTGATACATGTTTCTTAATGTTTTCTGCAAGATAAGTATAGCACCCTTCTGGAACATCCATCGTCAATTGTGGTGTTTTGGTTTCGTGCCATCCCCCAGTGACATTAAAGTAATCTAAATAATTTCCTAATTCTTCGGCAATAATTGCTTTTTCTTTGTAAGTATTACTTCCAGGTACAAAATCATCTCCAGAAATTCTATATCCAATAACAAAATCAGGTACAATGGATTTTATCAGCTTAATTGTTTCGATTGGAAACCTCAAACGATTTTCAAGAGAACCACCGTATTGATCATTTCTTTTATTAGTCTTTGGAGAAAGAAATTGATCCATCAAATAACCTGCATTAGCACAGATTTCTACTGCGTCAAAACCCGCTTTTTTCGCACGCATAGTAGCATCTGCAAATGCTTGTTGTTCTCGTTTTATATCTTCCAGCGTCATTTCTTTAGGTGTAGTTTTACTAAATTTACTGTAAACTGCCGAAGGTGCTATTGGTTGCCGACCTATAATTTGAGGAAAAGCGTAAGCACCACCGTGATATAACTGACAACAGATCTTAACATTTTCTCGGGCATCATGTACTGCTTTAGTGAATTCAGTTAATTTTGGAAGATATTTATCGTCATCCACCGCTATCATTGACGGTAATCCTTTTGCGTATATATCTACATAACATCCACCTACAACTAATAACCCCGCGCCTCCCTTCGCTCTTTCAACATAAAAATTGGTTAATTTATTTGTAATAAATCCGTCGTTAGCTAGGCCGAGATGCATTGCAGGCATCACAATCCGATTTGAAAGGGTTATATTGCTAATTTTCAAAGGTTCAAACAATTTGAAGAATTTCATATAAATTTCACATTAATTTAGTTAGATTTAATAATTTTATTAGTTAGTAAAATTGATAACAATATAAATTATTAACCTTTATAGTAGGTCCTAAGCACTATTCACTCCTTTAAAGTAACATCAATAAGGAAGTAATTTTAAAAAGATAGATTTATCGAAAATAAGAATCAGAACCTCGATCGTCTCGACTCCCCTTCATAAAGTGCTCTGCTTGCTTTTTATATGAATCAATCACATGTTCCATTTCTTCAATTTGTTTGTTTAATTCATCGAAATTCATATTGATGTTGAAATAATCTTTTAAAATTGCAACTAAAGCTTTAGATGCGCGAGGGTCCAGTGCCATCATAGGCAAGGGTAATGTTTCTGCTAGCAAACACACTCCAGGTGCATAGCCCTTGTTTCCCGCCCAAGCAGGTAAGATCCCATTTGCTCCAGCAATAACGCCACCTTCCATTAATTTAGTATTTTCATATTTCAAAAAAGAATCAACAACTTCTTGATCCGTTCCACATACATGCACAAGCGATGTGTCTATCACTCTATCAATGACCATAGCACCAGTGCTGATATACATTTTAATTTTACTATCTGTTAATTTATCCATCTCTTCGCAAAACTTTTGAGAAAACTCAAATACGCCTTGTGGGGTCTGAGGTTGATAATTCGCCGTTAATATAAAGAAATCTTGTTCTTTTTTTTGTTTTCTTGATTTATAATAAACTTTTGCACTTGGGATTTCCAATTTCCCTTTTTCAACATTAGATTTGGGCGGAAAATCAAAATATTCTATGTCTAAAAATTCTTCGGCACCAATGGAATCCTTTATAGATGTAATCGCTAACTTTGCCACTAATGCGATCCCAGGCCAACCTATTAATACGATAGGGTTATTAAGATCGTCCGTATTTAATTCAAATTTACGAGTAATGTTAAAATTCATAAAAATCACTACTAAATATCTTAAATTGCGAAATTAAACTGTTCTCCACAATTGGGGCAATATTTAGTTTTATTTTTCACAAATTCCCCACAGAAGGGGCAATATAAACCAGATCCTGGTTTATCAACTGCATTCATACTCTTAATTGAACTTGGTTCATCGCGATATGGCGTTCCATAACTCTGAGGGGTTTGCTCATAAGGAGTTTGGTATTGTACATTTGTTTCTTTTCTAGTCTTTAAAGATACATACAGAGAAGTCAATAAACATATAAACAATGGAGAAAAAATCAAATAAATGATATTATTTATTAAATCGTATAAAATAATCATACCAAAGTTTCTTGTGGAAGGATTATACCAAGAAGTTTCGTAGAGTTGATTTAAGAAACCGTCAATGAATAAGTGAAAAATTAAATCAATGATCAATATTATTAGATTACTGACTAAAAAAACCCCAATTATTTTCCAAAAAGACTTTCTCGCTATTTCTCGCGCATCTTTTATTGGTTGATTGGAATTATCAGAATTATACGTGAAAACATAAAAAACATAATACCCAAAAATAATAATTCCCGGAATTAAGAGAAGACTGGATCCTATAGAAATTCCAATTCCTAATAAAAGAATTACGAATATTAATTTTCCATTTATTGCTTTTTTAAATTCGGAGAAAAACTTTGTTTCGTTCCCAATAAATTTATTATAGAGGTAATTACTAACCAAACACATTGCTATTACGTTAAAAATATTTGTGACTAAACCGTTAATGAACCCGCTATATAAACTCAGAGCTAAATATTCCATTATAAGATTTAAATCCTCGGGTGTTAATGCAGAAGGATCTTTAACAAGAATAATTTCAATGTCAGGTATTATTATTAGTGATTGCCAAACCAAATCGGCTACTAATAAATTCTTTATTATTAACGAGATTATCAGAAACAAACCGAGTGGTACAATTAAAGTCAAGTAATTTTTACCAAAAAATCTAAAACCTTCAGATAAAACTTCGCTAAACCGTTTATTTGAAAAATATCCCACTCTTGGATGACCATCGGACATAACTTTTAATATTTTTTTAATTATTTATAATTTCTTAAAAAAAGTTAATAATAAGGATAATTCATTTAATTACATGTAGGAATAGTAAAAAATTTAATAAAAAAATAAAATCGATTATTTAAAACCATTAATAATTGATGATGATACTTTACTAAAACTTAAAAGAATCTACAATATTGATGATAATAATTCATTTAATTACCAAGTGGTACAATTAAAGTCAATGTACGCACAACAACAACCAACTCGTAATATCCCCGGAATAATTTCATACTTAGATTATTTTTCAACAAAGAAATCAGCGTACATAATATTTTTTAGTTTACCTACCATAATTGGATTACTTTCATTTATTCTAAATTCGGTTTATACAAGAATTTGGAGTCTCTTTTATCTCTCTAACGTATTAATCACGTTCTATATAACAATGGGAGCAGGGATTGTATTATCAATTTTCTATTATTCAGAGCGAGCTCCTATTTTAGCGCCGCCTCCCAAAGGATGGGGAATTCAAATGAATGCTTTTATAACTGGTATAATTGGACTTTCTTTAATAATTGGTCAAATAATTTCAATTTTTCTTATGAATGTTACATTTCAAGAAGTATTTTTTATACTTGGGACAATTTTAGCTTATATTTTTTCTTATGTCTTACACTATTCATTTACAACCGTTGGAAAATATGGAAATTTTATTCTGGCGTTTATTCAACCCGTAGTGAGCATAGTTTTTTTTAGTATTTTCGCATCTCAGATCCCCTTATTATTTTTCATTAGAGCTATCTTGTTTTTTACAATATGTGCAATTTTCTTCGCAATTCCTTACGCTTTGAATATGTTTCAAGTAAGTAATGTATATAGACAAGCGACAGGTATGGGCGGTTATCCATTTATTAGAGCTTTCGTGCTTTCTATGATGACAGAAGGCAACGATGATATGTTAGAGGGTTTTTTCGATAAAATTGGTATTCTTTCTGATGTGAAGATTCAATATTTAGCAATTCGGGGTAAAAAATCTAAAAAGTTAAAGGGATTATTTATTATCCCCCATATTCATTTTGGGCCGTTCAAAACGTGCGGTTCTTCTGATTTACCTGCTCTCATTTACGAGGCTTTTAAATACGTTCCAGGGACAACCGTTTATCATACAACCAACGATCACACGCAAAATTTAACATCTCAAAGTGAACTCGAAAAAGTTTTAAGGCAAATAAACAGAGACGTAAAATATATTGAAGAGAACTCTCAAAACGAATGGAATTATGAAATAAAAAATGTCTCAAGAAAAATGTCGAATTCTGCTAAATTAATCGGCATTGATATAGACAATGTAGCTATTGTTTTTTTAACGAGACATCCTCTACCTTCTGATGATATACAAGCTCAAATAGGTGATGAAATTAGAAAAATAGCAAAATCAAAAGGTTATCGTGAGATAATTATAATTGATTCGCATAATTCTATAATTGGCGACGAAGTTTTAATAGAAAATCAAACTTTAGAGGCGAAAGATCTTATTTCAGTAACAGAGAAATTTTTAACCTCTAATAAAAATAATAAAAAAGAGAACACTAACAAATTAATTGTAGAATATGGTGTCGCAAAAGATTTGATGGCCGAATATTCTGAAAAGGATGGAATTGGAACGGGTGGGTTAGTAGTCCACCTTTTTAAAGACACAATCACTGATCAAAAAACGGTATTGATCCACTTTGACGCGAACAATGCCTATGTTGATATTCGTTCTTTTATTTTAAATATGTTACAAAATAGAGGGATAGAGAGAGGGGAAATAACAACTTCTGATTCCCATACAGTTGCTAGACAATTTACTCGAAGAGGTTATTCACCAATCGGGGATAAAATTACATTAGAAAAGATATTAGAAAAACTTGATTCCTTAATCAAGGAAGCTGAGAAAAATTTAGAAGAAGTCGAGTTTTTTTATTACGATTCTGTAGTTGAGGGGATCAAGATTTGGGGTAATCCTAGATATTTTGAAACGATTATGGATACTTTAATGAAAACCATAAAAGTGTCTCAATGATTATTCACATACAGTTTAATAATTCCAACTCTCTTTTCAATAATCCTCCTCTTGTTCTTTTATAATATTAATTTTGGAGTAGTTTTTTAGCTCTAAATTTTTGGACTTATTACACTTCTGATTCTTTTATGATAAAATCATAATATGTCGATATTATATAGGTATATGTAATTTATTTACTCTTTTTTTTATTAAATATATTCTTTTCGTAATGATTTAAGAAATGTTGAGTTCAGAAATAAATAAATTAATGAAGGTAACATTCATAGGTTCGCCTGCAGTCGGCAAAACAACTATGTTAAAGCTTCTATCAAAAGATACAATTGATCGATTATATTTGCCTACCCATGGATTCGATTTAAAAACGGTCAAATTAGACGATTATTACCTACGCATCTGGGATTTAGGAGGGCAAAAAAATTACTTAAAAGCTTGTTCAAAAGATTTTCTTTTAGGATCAGATGTAATCTTTATCGTAACTGATTCGACTCCGCGCAATGTTTTAAATTCACGAGAATTAATTAGTTACGCTACGCATTTTGTTGGTAAAGAATGCCCAATTATAGCAATAGCAAACAAACAAGATTTGCAAAAGAGCGATGGTCGCATGAGTTCTAATCGCGTAGAAGATATTCTTCGAGTTAAGACATATGGACTTACGGCTATTAATCCCAATGAAAGAATTATATTAATGGATATTATTAGAAAAGAATTGAAACAAATCGCAATAAGGAGGAGGTTTAAAGAAATTGAACTTTAATGAAAAAGAGCTTTTTGGTGCGGCTTTAATAGGTTTTGATATGATAGACGGTCCTTTTCTCAAGTGGAAAAAAGAATATGGAGCACCTACCAATTTAATGAACCTTGAAGATTTCGCTATGAATTTTTATCTAGCATTTCGAGGAGGTAATGCAGGTAAAAAACCACGTGCTATTTTATATGATAATTTTTATATTGTTGCGTTTCCAAAAGATTTAGAATTATGCTGTTTGTTCATGGAACCTCGTGGTATTGATAACAACATTAAACAACTTAATAATATTGCTTCAAGGATTGTCCATGAAATGGATCTTTTGGAAGATGAAAACGACACACCGGTTGAATCTAACGAGGATACAATTGAAGAAATTAAAAGGTTAATTGTAAATTTATTAAACGGTACAGAAATGTCAACTCCGGAACTAAGAAAGTATTTCAAATTAAGCAATTCACAAATCTGGAAAGTAATGTCTGGTTTAGAAAGCTCTAGAAAAATAAAACGTGCTCGTAAGCAAGGGAGAACTATATTATGGACAACTATCTAATTTTTTTTTTTTTGTTTCTTAAGTTCTTCTATGAGTCCAATTTTTTTGTTTAGTATAATATCTTGAAAACATGATATAGCAAATATCAGGTAACTGCTTTTCAAGATTATTTAGTGTAATATAACGTAGTACATGATTAATTAAGAAAATTCCTACTAATTCCATGTGATAACTTCCGATTTTTTTAAGAAGTGCCTCACCTGAATAGAAAATATCTAACCCCTCTTGACTATCATAAACTAATTCTATAAAAATATCTGGAAAAACTTCTTTTTTGATTCTCCATTCGTTACCCGTTTTCCAGACTTCTGCCCCTAAAAAAGACGCTAAATCTTTCTGATCCTCATCTTTTAATAAATTGAAGGGCTCCTTTCGTTGGATTAATACCTTTTGCATAAGTTCAGTTTTTTTATCGTAAGACTTTTCAAAGGGTTCTTTATTTTTTATCATTCTTTCTATAAAATTAAAAACAATATCAATGTAAGTTATGCTGTCTTCACCGGGTACTAAGGTTACTCGCTCTCCCGAAAAAAAACACTTAAATTCGGCCGTAATACCATCCCCAAATTCATCTCCAAAATAAGAATAAGCTAAATGAATAATTACTTCGGGAAACATTTCTAAAGTAATCGTCCAATCTTCGTCAAATCCGATGTTTTCTATTTTTCCTCCAATATTCTCTGTTACTATCTTCTTGAGCTTAAGAGTATCTATATCCGTGAAAAGCAAATAATTTGCGTTGCTTATATCTTCAAATTCCTTTTCATGGGGTCCTTTTACTCCTGTAGCGTCAATTTGTCCTACAGTCCAAAATTTTGACCTAGTCGTCTTAAATCCACCTTTAAAAAAAGTTGCTCAAGTATTATTATAATTACTTTTTTTTGAATTTTCCTATAAAAAAGCCTTTCGTTTGATGTATTGCGGGAAATAATCTTCCTGTACCAGGAATTTGTCTGTCTTTAATTTTATAGCTAGGAGAAAACCACTTTGGAAGTTTGATAGGTTTAAATTCGTCTAATATCTTTAAAACTTGTAATTCGCCTTCCTCAGGGTAAAGACTACAAGTAGAATAAACGAGAATGCCGGAAGGTTTTAACAATTTAAGAGCACTTTTAAGCAATTTCTCTTGGAGCACAACATTTTGATGCAGAAATCTTTCATTCTGCCGCCATTTAAGCTCAGGATTTGTAGAAAATGTCCCACTTCCAGTGCAAGGTGCGTCTAGCAAAACTTTGTCGAAAAAGTTAGTAAATCTAACAGGTAATTTAATACTATCTGAATTTATCAAATGAGAATTTAATACATTTAGATCTCTTGAAATTTGTCTCATACCATTCAACCGGGAGGTGCTAAAATCGCTAGCTATAATTCTTGCTTGATTTTGAGACAATTGGGCAATAATACTTGTTTTGATCCCAGGAGCCGCGCACATATCGCATATCAGCTCGTTAGGATGAGGACATAATAAATGAACGGCCGTAAAAGATGCCTTGTCTTGGATAACGAGTTTACCGTCTTTATACGATTTACTTAATATGATTTTCTTTTTATCTTTTAAATCAGTATGGAACAATCTTGAAAAATGGATATCCTGTTTAACACTAATATGGTGTTCTTCTAAATCTTTCAAAATAAGATCTATTGAATTTTGATTTGGTTTCTCACTCCATAAATCGTTAGTTCTAAACGTAAATGTCTCGCTACCTTCTACACTTTTCAAAGGTTCGAAATTCTCTTTTATAGATTTAACGCCTATTATAGGTAATATCTTATTAATTAAAAAAGACGGAATTGCTAATTCTAAGCTTAATCTTTCGATCTCGTTTTTTCCTTTTAAGGCTTGCTTCCACGAAAAGAATTCAATGTTATTAAGAAGTTTTGACTGTTGTTTGGTTAGATTGAGCTCTTTTACAATTTTTATAGTATTTTCCTTTTCCCATACAATTCGAAAGATAGCAATTAAATACTTAGCAATATCAGAACTACCAGAAACGAGATGTTTATTTGTAGAATTAAGCCTTCGCTTTAAAATATAATTTATTTTATTCCAATATCTAACAATTTCGTAATAATAATGAACAATCTGAGGATTTCTACGGTAACTCCCAGAAAGAGCACCCGGTTTTCTCTCAACAAATTTTGATAATAATCTCACTAAATCATTTAATGTTTGCTGATTAATGATTAGCACACTCTAATATAGGATTTAAATTTACAGCTTTATTGATCGCTATGAAAAGGAAAATTATCTAATAATTTTCTGTATTAATTCTTCTAACTCTTTTTCATTTATGTATTTTTTTTTTGTAATAATAGTATGTGTCGTATCCATTATCTCGTTAATGAATTTTTCATAATTTTTAAAACCTAGCTGTT
>Ga0114919_10001066_pt1 | contig 22008 bp, 47 predicted proteins | sample BlataG_FD_88682 | JGI IMG/M metagenome (GOLD analysis project Ga0114919, IMG submission 88682) | Deep subsurface microbial communities from Black Sea to uncover new lineages of life (NeLLi) - Black_00105 metaG | ecosystem: Environmental > Aquatic > Marine > Oceanic > Sediment | place: Atlantic... | reverse complement strand
CATATTTAAGTCTACCTCCATACCGATGGCATTTAGAACAAATACCTCTTTGTATTTTTGGGGCTGTCCAATGTGTGGTTACTCTTTTTTCTTTAGGCCAATTTTTAGGGAAAATTAATTCCGTCATTTATTCCTCCCTTTTTCTTTAATAATAACCTACGTACAAGAGACAGCCTTTCTTTTAACCCTTTTCTTTCATCCCTATTAACTACCGCTCTCTCCAAAGCAGATTCTAACGCCTTCTCTGCCATCTAGAGTCGTTCAACATTAGACTCTTCATATAACCTTTTCACAAATAATGGAAGCATCCTTCCTCCTTTAATAAAAAACATTAAAACCCAAATCTTTTAATGCTCTTATCTTCCCCTTTGGAACTTTTCTACCTTCTTTAATATATACCCCTGAATCAAGATAATTTGAACTAACCTCAACATCCTCCCCAAATATACCAACCTGATATAAAGCAATCTTTACGGCTCTCATATAAAGAAAAGGAAAATTAAGCCTTAAACCTGATTCTTTTATCTCTTCAATAGCCTCCACCATAACATTTTCATCAATCCTTTCCAAAACTTTAATATCACCAGTCCCACACTCTAAAAGATGACTTGATAGTCTCATACTATTCCTCCCTAAAATTAAATTCTATGTAATCCGCACAGAACTCATAAGCCCTACACTGCCCCAAATAAAATTGAGCAGAAGTCCTCGACCTACCAAACACATCCTTCTTCGCTTCTTCCTGCCTATGTCTAAAGAGCTTAACTGTTCTCTCAACTACCTTTTGTCTTTCTGACATTTTCTGTCTCCTTCTTAGCTAAAATTCTATCTATTAAAGCTAACCTCTTTTTCAAATGATTTCTTCCAGCCTTACCTTTCACATCTTCCAATTCCATCTCACCCCATTCCCTTATCTCCAAAAGTAAATTAACGGAGCAATCCTCACATAACCTCTTTTCATATAATGAAAGCATCCTCTACCTCCTACTCACAACAAGCCTTGACCATCCATGCCCTACCTTCTTTTTATCATGGTCTTTTTTCCATTGTTTTTTAACCTTCCTCATTTTCTCACTATTATTAGATACAACTAACTCTTCTCCACATTTACACTTATAAACTACCATTTTTACCCCCTTTTAATAATCAATTTTCTTAAATTTCTTCAACTCCTCAGTTAACAACCTAAACTCCTTTCGTGCCTTTGCATCATCATCCCAATAAACAAAATTAGGATTATTCAATCCAAGATGAAACGTCCCCCCAAGTATCCTTTTAGACACCTCATAACATCCTGCACAATGTGGTGTAGCAAACTTATGAAAAGTACAACCCTTACAATCCGTTCCAGCATTCTCACACATAGGACACTTCATCAACCTCTTCTGAATCCTTCTCTCGAACTTAATCAACCTTGGATTAAACCGCTTAAGAAATTCCTCATATTCCTCTTCTGTTAACATAACCCACTTATCACCATATCCCTTCCTATAAGACTTTCTTTTTTTCATGTTTCAATCCTCCTTCATAGCTAATAACTCCTGAAAAACTTTTTTCTCAAAATAAACTATCCTATCCTCTGGCACTTCCACATTAACAATCCGCTTAAAAGCCTCCTCTCTCAACACCATAACCCCTCCTGTAGGAACAATCTTCTTCCTTCCACGATTACCAACAGGCACCTGATTAGCTTCAACCAACATTACACCTACAGACAAATATTTCTCTCTACACTCCTTACAAGGCTCAACATCTACAACCATCTTCATAGGAGCTTCCGCTTTATATCCAGCCCCCAACAGAGCAATCTCACCCTTTTCTTTACCACATAGAATACATACAGACATTGTTGGATTTAACCCATGCTCTGGATGCAACCTAATACCTTTCATATTAACCTCCTAATTTGATGGCTCATCTGTACCAGCCTTATATATTCCAATATATTCATATTCTGCTCGCAACCTTTGCCCACAAACACCACACCATCCATGTATAGTTACCCCACCTAAAGGATACTCAATATAATCAAGACAGAAATTATCAGAACAACTATGCTCTTTTACCTTCTTTCCTGGCATATATACCCCCTTTTTAAACACCACAACTCAAACCGAATTCTTCTCAAATTATTTATAGTCTCAACACTCTCAAGACAAGTCTCCACAAGAGAATGACTCATACCATACAAAACAATAGTACTTTCAAAAACATCCTTTCCTAAAACTGACCTTGCCCTTCTCTTTAAAAGAACTCTCTTCTCTCTATCTCGTTCCACAACCCAACGGAGAAGCTCATCCTGAGTCCTTCTTTCCTCCTTTTCAAACTCTTTATCAGTCATTTCTTAATCTCCATAAAGCATAAAAGTGCTCTTCTTATCTCTACCAAACATAACTCCTGAACCATTACCCTCTTCATCTCTCGCAGGATAGAGTTTCACACCATTCTCAAGAATAACTACCACTGGTAACCCACCAACTTCATCTTGCCAACCCTCAAACTCCAACTCCTCAAATGACATTCGACGAACCCCTACAATCTGTTGTCCAACAATATCATATTTCTTCATAATAAACCTCCCTTAACCTTGAGAAATTTTAAGATTAATAGATATTGTCCACTGATAGTCTATTTTCTCAATATCAAACCCGTCTTTCTTACAAAGCTCCTCTACCTTCAACTCTATCTGCTCTACTACTCCCTCCTCCTCACTTGGTAACAAACCCACGACATCATCAAACTTCAAATCATATTCTTTATACTTCTTTGCCATAACTAAACCTCCTTTATTAAGGAAAGCCCACAAACCTCCCGCCCCAACTTTCCACTCTCGTGCAGGGAGTTGACCCTGAAATCCATTAAAGGAGAAACTTACACCCTTCTATAACTCTTTATTCCACCATTTTTTCTTTTTCTTCTCTTTCCCTTTTCAACCTTTCTTTTATTTCTCTTGACTTCTTCTCCCGCTTTCGCCATCCCAAATCAACGTCTCTCATTACTGAATGATAGGGACTAACACCCCGATAAATCAACCATAAAAGAAAAACACCTATACAAATTAAAATAAGTTCTATCACTTTAACCTCCTCTATATTTTTTTCATGCTTAAAAGAGCTTTATAAACTTTTGATAAAAGAACTCTCACCTTCTCATCATCATCCTTACCCCACCAAATACAATATACAGTGTAATGAAAAAGTCCTAGTACCCAACCAATCCCCATAATCCTAGACATAAGCACATTACAATTTATACATTTACCAATAGGACACAACATACAATCCCCACCAAACGTATTACATATACACTCCTCTTTAATCTCATAACCCCTCTTTGAATCTTTTGCTCGTCTTACATCAAACCTACGTAACAACATTTTGTGTTGTTTTTCCGTAAACCTAATCACTTGTTTATCACTCAAAACATATTCTCTCATAAAAATCCTCCCCTATAAGCTAATATTATAGGTTCTAATCCTCCGACAACCCCTCGCATAACACTGTCTCACTTCTTCTATTGTCATACCTAACAGCTTTGCTACCTTCTCATTACTCCAGACACCTTCAAACACTCCCTTCTTCAACCCCAACACAAGAAGGTCAGTCCTTAACCTTTTATAGGACACATCATCATAAATCATCAATTTCTTCCAAAGAAACTATAATGAACTCTCCCTTCTTATAAACCTCTATAGACTTCTTATTTACATACTTCTCTAACCCACAAGCCTTAAGAAATCCTCGACAATGAATACGACCCACTAATGTAACTTTATTCCGATTTTCATACCATTTAAACCTAAAAGCCCCCCAATCAGCATCTTTCACAGGTAACATTCCAATCTCTTTAGCATCCTTATCATAGAAAAGGTCTACACTTTTCATTTTCTTAAAGAACTGCCTCCTACAACCTACACCCAACGCTAAACCTTCTCGAACAATACGCACCTTTGGTTTTACATTACGTTCCATCATTTCTTTTTTATGATACTTTACCAAACCCATTTCAATCTCCTACAACTCAGATAATATATCCTTCAACTCTTCATCAGATAATTCTCCCTTTTCAAGTTTTGAAACGGTTTTCTCAGGAACATCCTCCACTACAGCCTCCTGCTTAGGCTCAACCTTATCTTTCTTTACCTCTGTTATCTGCTTCTTCTCTTTTTTAATATTCTTTGTTTGATGATACTTTTTCAAACTCAATCCTACTCGCCCTAAGCAAGTTCCTCCAACCTTGAAGAAAGAACCATCACTCCGCTCTAACTTAATAAAATTCTTACCTCTGCCACCACATAAGATACAATGAAAAAATTTACCTTCCTCCATCCTACCCGTCCCCACGATTTTAAATTCATACCCAACAGTTACTTCTTCAAAAGACAACCGTTTCTCAAACTTTAATGTAGATGCACCACTTTTCATTTTAAACCTCCTATATTTTTATCACACTCCCAAATTTGAATCCTCTTTAATAAATATTCACTTCCTGTCATTTCTTCCTCCCCCTCCTATTTGTCATACCCTTTCTTTGCTTCTTAAGCTTCTTACCCACATCTGTACTAAAGCTATGTCCTTCTCTTGTCATATCTAACCTCCGTCTTCTCATTTGGTAGTTTATTAAGAAACCACCCCGATGGTCTGAATCTCCCTTCTTTTTCCTCCGCTTCTCTCCCCTCCCTAACAACCAAGAAAACAACTTCCCCAAAAAAATAAGCAAAGTCCCAAATAGAATAACTCCAATACCTGCACCTGCATCTTTCACATCTCCTCCTCTAAAGCCTTCTTTGCATATTCATAACCATAACAACCCCACACTGCATCATGACTTATATACTCTTTTTCCTTCGTATAAAATTCCTTCACTATACCATAAACATCTCCACTAAGATACATATTCCATGTCTCAATTAAACCTCCTGCTAACTCAAAAGCCATTTCTTTTGTTTCTGCTTCTTTTCTTGATACAAGAACAATACCAACATGAGAAGTATCCCAACCTCCAGGGTCACACACGAAAGAATCTTGGAGAGATAACCATACTCCCGAATGAACAAGACAAGACAAAGGAAATATATAATAATCCTTCTCTTGCTTTATCTTTCTCCCTTGATACCAATCTCTAACATCCTCCTTTATGATTATCTCTTTTTGTTCAACCTCAAAATCATCATGATAATTAACAAGAAAAACACTCTCATCTTCATCCATCTCTGGACTACATTCACTTTCTATATCCTGTACCAAGTACTTAGCCTCATATCCACCTTTCGTCTTCTCAATACTCAAACTATCCTCGATAGGTTCAAAAGTAAATTCAAACCCATCATCATTAACAAATGATACAACCTTTCTAATCATTTATTTACCTCCTTATAAAAGTAAAAATAGAACCTACCACCACTTCCCAACCTCTCTTCTCCAACTCTCGCTTAACCAACTCAAGAATAAGTATATCTGAAACTCCATAACAATCTACCTCAAATATTACTTTATAGTAAGATTTATACTGTTCCTTAAGATATTGAGTTGACCAGTCTCTAACCCATTTACTTTTATTATTTACTTTTCTTGGCATTTTTTACCTCCTTCATTAAGATTAATCTCAATCACCAAAATTATCTGTATTTATATCCACCCTCTTATACGCATCTGACATACCATAAACATCTCTCCACCAATCCTTATCAGCAAACATATACTCTGCCTTAAAATGATGACAACCCAAATCATCAAATTGAGATTGAGATTCTACACACTCTTTACAGAACCGTTTCCTAATCCGACGAACCGCCTTATCTCCACTACAACCCTCCAGCTCCTTAATCAAACGTGCTGCTAACCACCCACTTCTCCCATGAGCACTCATACAACCAAAGCCAAGCTTATGTCCATCTAACAAAACTTTCAAAGCTACCTCAAAAACACCCGCATCAATTGAATAATCCTCAACAGGAATCACCAACAAAGATTCCACTTCAAATAACTTTTCCTTATCCTTATACAAGTTATAATACTTCTGTAAAAGAGGAGGCAAAACCCGACCATTCCCAACAGCAAAATCCTCCCAATTAGGACACAAACCTAAAAACACATCAACACTCCTTACAACTCCTCTCACCTTCTTCTTTGACAAAAAATCACTAAACCCCACAATTACTACAGAATAACCACCAATCTCAACCTGAAGTGGATGTCTACACTTTTTTCCTTTACTCATTTTCCCTCCATATAACTAACGAACAACCAAGACCTGAATTAATAAAATATCCACACTCTGAAGCCACAGTTTCTCTTAGCAAAGAAACCCTTCCATCTCTCGCTCTATCCAAAACTGTCATTATTGAGACCATTGAATCTCCACAGTTAAATTTACTAAATAGCAAACCCCCATTATGGAGATGATGAATTATCCTATCAAAATAAATAATAATATCAGAAATACTTGAGCATCCTACCCATGAATCATACAGTTGCCTCCCTAACTGAACTGCCTTCCTCCAAGAACCACCACCAAAATGACTGTCACACCAAAATACTTCATTAAAAATAACCTCCAAACTATCAAAAACTTCCCTCCACAACCTTATAGGTACACGAAAGTTATATATAAACTCACGCTTCTTTGGTGAACCATCATCAGCCATATAACACTTCATTCCCAACTTCTTATATAAAACCTGATGCTCTTTACGGGCTTGACTAAACAGAGAATATAAATTTCTCTTTGACATTCCTGTTCTCTCTACTGCATCAGAAATCCTCCAGCTTCCTCCTCCATTCCACCTCTCCTTCATAGACCAAAGAGTTATATCACTGTAACCAAACCAACGACTTTCACCTAAAACTACTGACAACAAAAACATCAATAACAGCTCACTCATATCTAAAAACCTACCCCAATAATATTCCTCAATCCGACCAGGCAAACATCCCTGCCACACATTCTTCCTATTAAAAAATTCCAACTCCGTTAAATAAAACTCAGCTATTAACTTTTTCAACTCACAATAATGCACATTCCTATATTTAGGGAAAGCGAGGGAAGCCTTCATGGCTTCCCTCTCATCTACAACAACCTTGTGCAGCACTGCCTACTCCTAAACTCCCGCTTCTTTAAGGACAGCCTTAACAACCTTTATCGGAACATCCAAAGCTATATACTCAGGACGAATCCGAACAACTTCTCTACTCAAATGGATACGAAGTCCCAGCTTACCTGACTTACGAATACGAAACCCAACATGCCTGGAATCTTCAAAATATGATGCCTCTGTCCCTGCAAATGACTCTACTTTCTGAACATTCTTTTTAGACATAGAATACCTCCTATAAGATTATATAACCCTTCGAGGGCTTCCAATATCAGGCAACCCTGACTGAGAAAACTTTCCCTTTTCTATTAAACTCAGAATCCGCTTCCCTCCACAATCAGGACTACCCTTATACTCACATCTCTCACAAGCCTTTAAACCCCAGAACTGTACTAACCAACAATCAGATGTAAGGCTTTTCTGAGAAATCACCTTACTCATAACCCTATGGTCTTTAGTTAATCGCTTAACCTCCATCAGTCCACCCTCCCCTCTGCTGACCAAGACTGTTCTTGACGATTCTTATAAGCCATCCACCACTCCTCACCTAACTTCAACATCCTATGTTCTCCGTTAGTATGACGCACTGTACCTCTACAATATAGCTCATTAGTACCCATAACAACATCCCTAACTTTATGATGTCCTTCTTCCTGATGAACATGAGGAGGTAAAACAAATCCCTTATGTATATGTATACACTTTTTCAATGAAAACTTCTTACCTACAAACAAAGGAAAAAGCCCCTCCTTTAATTCCTTCGAATCTCCAAAATAAACAAAAAACCACTCTCCCTGTCTCTTTATCTCCCTATCATCTGCTTCTGCATTCCTAACCTCAACAGGCTTCAAATACCAAAAAGCTTCCGTAACATCCTTCACTTTTTTATCTAACAACTTAGTCAGAAAATAACCTCTCCCCCATCGAACTGCTCCTGTGTCCACACTACTTAAGTAATAATCCATTTTTAAACCATTCCGAATAACACAAGCCCCCAAAAGATGTTCTCCTCTCTCTCTCTTCTCTCCTGTAGCAGGGTCAGTATACTTAACAGTCCTGTAATCATCCTCTCTCTTATCTATAATATAAAGATTCAACACAGATAAACCTGCCGCTTCCAACATAGAATAAGGAATTATAACAAACTTCTTACCCATCGCCTCCGCATGCCATCGCACAGCATTTTGATGACCTGAAGTTGATGAGCTGTAACTATCCCCATTCAAGATATAACCGTTCTTACACTCTTTTACTAAAGGAAAATGAGTCCCATAACTATACAAAGCCTCTTTATCCATCTGCAAATTACAATAGTGCCTACTAAAGGGATTCCTTTTAGTTGTTCTCTTCCCCTTAAACCACTCTTCAATAAATTGACTATTATTCATTATTCCTCCTTTTCTTTTTTTCTTTCAAATCCTCTAAAAACACCATCAATACTTTGTAAAATCTGAGTATGTGACACAACATTCTCATCCTTTGCTTGAAAAATCTCCTCTTTACGCTTCCAATCCAAAAATATACCTATCAACACAGGTAAATTACTGAATGAAATCTTTATATCCTCTAAAGAGAATTTAAGTTCCCTATGAAGTTCTGTAACACCAACCTCAATAGCATACTTAATCATATCTGACATCCAGGCAGCTCCACCACACCAAAGACCCAACTCTCTCTCTGTCGTAGAAAAAAGACTTACTAACCCCTGAACAACATAAAGACGCTCTTTTATCTCTTTCTCTGGAATACTTTCCATTTCATTCCTCCTCCAACTCTTCAACAGACTGAACTCCATCTCTTCTATTATCAACAAAATCACAACCTTTAACAAACTTCCTTCCTGTACAATGTCCTGCACCTATTAAAGCAAGAGTTTCTGCCTCTTCCTCATTATCAGCCACAACCTCCCAAGTATAATCATGAAACTCAGCTTCCCTTAAAACCACCCTAAACTTTGCCATTCTTCCCTCCTTTTAAAATCCCAAAGACTTTAGAAACTTTAAAAAATAAAACCACAACAAAAACAAAAGAAGAATTATAGCAATAACTGTCATTCCAAGCTCTGTCCCATCTCTAAATGGATTCAATGAACAACCTCTACTTTTAACTTTTCAACTGGAGAACGTTTTGCATCCTGAAGCTTCTTCTCTGCAAAAGCTTTCCCTTTTAAATCAATTACTATATCCTTCCACCTTATAGCTGCTTTACCTAAAGAAGTTTCAATAACAGCACATAATTGTCCCTCCTGAACTTCCTCTTCTTCCTTTAACCGCTTCATCAACATCCCTTCTAAATCAGATATTGCTGCCTTTACCAACGCCATCTTTTTCTCCTTCTTAGCTAAGGTTTCCTTAGCCCTCCTATATTTAGCTAATTCTTCCTGTAATATCATTTATCTACCCTCCTTCCTCTTTTTAACCTTAACATCAAAAAACAAAAATGGTTCTATGAAAAAATCCTGATTCAATAACACAAGCAACATCCCTCGCTCAGAATCCAATGAAAACGACCAGATTCTTGCAACAATAACCTGACCTTTATTCCTAAACGCCCCGTCTTGACGTAAATCATCCATAAGCATCGCTTGTTTTCCACTCATTCTACCAACAATTTTCCACCCATCATTAATGACCTCCCCCTCAAGATAACCCCACTCATCAATAGAGTTAATTCTCAATCTGTAACTAAATTCTCCCTGCATCACAGGATTCTCATAGTCACACCAAGAAACCCGCCAAACCCCAAGAACATCAACACCAGCTCCAAAAGAAAACATACAAAACAAAAATAAACTAAATAAAAGCAACCTAAATTTCACTTACTTACCTCCTTTTTTAATTTTTCATAATAAGGCACAAGAGTCTCCATCATCAACCCAAAAAACACTTCCCGTGAAAGGAACACTCCCTTACCTGTTGCCTTCCAAGCACCTCCCCCATTCGCTACATCCTTTATATCCTTAACATTCTCTATTTCATCAGCATCCAGATAAAACTTCCTTATATCAACATACTTTGATGTTCCCCCAGGAACTTCTGATACCCGTATCTCACTCATAGCACCTGTACGCAACACACCAATAACCCTTGCATTATTAAAATCAATCTTATCCTTTGGCATCTAAACCTCCCTTTCCTTCAACATTCGTCCTAAGACTCTCATGTAAGACAAAGGCAACCATCCATACTTCTCCAAATATTTTTGAATCCTACCCAACATAACCTCTTCTCCAATACCCAAATCAGACAAAGCTTCTGCCTTTTGTAAACGACCTTCATATCGCTTCCTTACCCCACCACGAAACCTTCGATAATCATGCTCCGCCTTCCTTAGAATCCCATCTACAGATTCATTAAACCTTTGTCTCTCCTGTCGCACAGGAACAGACAAATCCAGAGTTAATGCTTCCTTATTCATATCTTATCCCCTCCAAATAAATTATTAAACCTTCTATATACTCCGCATCCTCCCTCACAGGAAAATCAGACAATAAACATTCCAGAGCAAAAATAATCTGGTCAATAGATTTCAAACTTAATACCAACTTTCTATATCCTACAGATTTATTCTTTCCTCCACTCATTTTATTTACCCCTACTTTCTCGAAGCCAATACAATCCCATCACCAATTGCATTTACCGTCTTTCTATTCCAATGATACAATTTTGTATCAAACTCCAAATTACCAAATGCAACCCCAACATCCTCACCCATACTCATTAAGAAATTTTCAACAGCAATTCTTTTTACCTTACTCCGAGAAGCAAACCCTTCAATCTCTACTAAAGATAACTTTCTCATTACTTACCTCCTTAATTAGACTAAAGGCTGTAACTTATATAGACAATCTACCAGAGCATCTAAATAAGCCATATTCTCTTTAATAAAGTTTGTTTCCCCTTCAAGACTTTCTGGCATATCCAAGCTGGCAACTGGATAATTCTTAACCTGTTCTTTCAATAAATCTAACTGAGATAGAATCGCCATCTTTACCAAATTTAAGACAGCATCAAAATCTGTAACATACCCATCTAATTTCTTCTGTCCTTCTGAACCAAACAAGGGCTCACCTGTACAAACACTTTGATTATAAAATTGAATCTCATATCTTCTCATTACTTACCTCCTTTAATAGATTTAACTTATGTTTACTTTGAAGGGATAAACACCCCCTTTCTACCTCTTTTAATAAAGTAAACCTACTCCTCATATATACAGCATATTGGAGACCTTCTAAAGATTCTTTAGACAATAAGCTTTTGGCAGGCTGTTTATTGAATAACCTGAGCCACTCAAAAATTCTCTTGGTATACCCCTTCTCCTCATCTAAATCTATGTTATCCAAATACTCTCTAAAATTAGAAAGGAAGCAAACAAACTCTAATACCTCAGTAACTTCGGAACACTTAATTGACCTCAAAAGACCTGCACGAACAGTCTCTAATTCATATGGGGTCAACTCTAATTTTTTCTCTGTTAAGATTCTCACTCTATATATAATATAGGATTATCAGATAGAGTTGTCAAGTTTTATCTCATTTAGAATCAACTATTTAAAAATAATTTTAAGGGAAAAATTAAAAAATGTAAATACGCTGTTCCGCTATCATACCTCAGAAACTTATCAACCCCCACTACCTAAAAAGTTTTCTCTTTATATAAGATAAAATGTAATATTTGCAAAAAACGTGCCAACACTTTAAATACCCAACAACCCTGGCTCAACTAAAAAAACCATGAAATAATATTTCACATAAATAAACCCCTATACGAAATATAACTTCATAAAAATATATTATATAACCAACCCAAACAACCTCTTCTACCTAACCCACATAACCTATACCTGACACTTCCTAGGCTCCAATTTCCGACGAAATCCCCTCCAGATTTTGACTTCCTTTCTCTACCAAATTCCATCAACCAGAAAATGAAACCTACTCCAATTTCCGACGAAACTTACCCCGAATTCCCAAATCCTCATCAACCCGCTCCGAATGAATTTCCCTCCGAAGAAGTGGTAATTTTTTCCATTGTTGATGGTTATTTTTTAAGAAATTTTTACTAGTAAAAAACCAATTTTTCAATTGGTCAATTTTTTCTCTGGTTAATTTTCCCATAGTAATCTGGTCATATTCCACAAAAAGATGTTCAATATATGTGGTAAAAAAATCCCGCCAGGCTGGAAGACCTTGGTAAAAATCTATGAAATCCTTTACAAGAATCCTAGCAAATTCATTGTAATCCCTGACACCATTAGACTCTTTCTGTCTTTTTTCTGGTTTCAATAAAGCTTTATGAACCTGACGAAGAGATTCCTCAGATAACCCCAACCCTGCAATCTCACAAAGTTTTTTTAAAGCAGGATAAAATTTACAACCTTCCTTATCCCGAATAAACTGTATTGCATCCCAATGCTTACCACAACCAAAGCAATAAGCAAAATTTTTATCATAATTGATTAAGAAAGAAGGATGGGATTCTCTATGAAACGGACAATAAACCAACTCTCGCTCTTTCTTCCCAGAAAATCTAATACCATAATAAGCAAGAACCTTTTCTATCCGCACAGATAAAATCTGTTCTATATCTTTCTGACTAACATAAACATTAGTCATCATCCCCATCCAAATCCAATTCCCCATCTATATTAATTTCATAAAGATATTGATGGGCAAAATCAGCACGCAACCGACAAATTCTACCCTTTTCACCATCCCGTACCTTTAAAAATTCATAATTTATATCCAAAGAATCTTCAGGTCTCCATAGGGATGCTATAATATCCGTTATCTTTTCTGCCTCAGAAGAACTTGATAAGCCTGCAAGAGAATAATGCCCTCCATTTAGCTTGGCTTCCTTATATGCCTCTCGACTTACATGATAAGGACTAATAATTGGAATCCCTCTTCCTGCATGTGTTCGAGCTACTGTTTTCATCCCTCTTAAAAGAGAACTAATCTCTTCATAATCCTGTCGCCTTCTAGTCTCTGGAGACATGTTCCGAATATCATCCAGAATAAGTAAATCAACATGAAACATAGATTCATATTGGAGCAACCGACCACGTAACCAACTCATAGTTGCCTTAGCAGGAGCCTGCACTATCATAAGAGCACCATGCTTTTCTTCTCTTAAAAACTTTTTCATATCTAATAAAGTAGCCCGTTGTTCAGCAGTAAGTCCCCCCGCTTTTAATATCTTCGATGGGATAGAAACCTTAAACTGAGGTAACTTAGATATTCTAGAAAAAATTCGTCTCCTTAATTGACTTCGAACCGTCTCAGTAGTCACCATTACTACATTCTTTTTCTGAACAATTGCCGCATGAACCGCAATGTTAAGTGAGAGACTGGTTTTCCCGCACTCAGTCCAACCTGCTATAAGCATTGTATCTCCACTACGAAGACCCAAAATCTCAGCATCCAAACCAGCATACCCCGTTTCAACTGCCTGTTTTATTCGGCTCTCTTTAGCACTCCCAACCTCCGTAATAAAATCACTTATCTCATCTACCAATAAACCTTCGGGAGCTAAATCTAAATCACCACTACCCAAAGAACTTAACTCTGCAAATACATGATTCCGAGCAACAGCATATCCCTCCTTCTCCATTTTTATTGAACTTTCCTCTATAATCTGTTTAAACTGAATTTGATTATATATTTCTTCTAATCTCCCTAACATCCATTCAAAACCTGCCATGTCTACGTCATAAACCGAAGTCTGACATAAATCCAATATTTCTTCTACCTTAAAAATATGCTCCTCTGATACATTTCTATCTCTCAATAATTCCCGTAAGCGAGTAAGGTTTAAAACCCCCCTTGTTTTTGAATGATAAGTACAAAGCAATCCCCAAAGCTTTTGGTAAAAACCTGTAAAGTATTCAGAATGTGTCCTTGCTAAAGCTCGATGCAAAGCGATAATTCCACCATCCCCCCAAATATACCCTAGAATTATCTGTTGACTATGAAGCCACTCATCCAACAAAAAATCACCCATTATAGTTTCCACTCCCTTTAACTAAAGTTAATAATTCTAAATCACTTAATGAAGGGAATACCTCATCTTTTTTCCCAAAGATAATAGACGAAATCGCTGATTCATATTTTAAACGTCGCCACAAACCTTCTTCTATTGTCCCCTTACAAAGCAAAACATAAAGCACAACATGTGTTTCTTTACTCCCCAATCTCCGCATACGCCCCACCAATTGTACAACTTCTTTAGGATTAAGTAAAATATCCACCATCAACAAATATCTTGCACTCTGTAAATTTAGCCCCGTCTTAATAGCATCTGTCCCGACTAAAACCTGACAAGAAGGGTCAGTTAAAAACCGCTGCTTTATCCTCTCCCGTTCTCTTTTATCATTCATATCCCCTGTAATAAATTCAAAACCCGTATAACCCATCTTTTTTAAACGAGCAACAATACTTCGAACAGTTTGCTTATAAAATGTATAAACTATAACTTTCTCTTTCCCTAATTTATCTCTTATAAACTGCTCAACGGCATCAAGCTTAATTGACACATCTTTCTCAAACCCCACTGTCTGAGTTCCCGAACAAATTTGTCTCATACTATGAAAACCTTTATTCCGAACTGTGCGGAATTCCCCCGTATCCCACGCCCTTATCAACCTTTGACGTAACTGTTCATGAATTACTTGCTGGTCTTTATGTAAACGAAGATGAATTGTTTTAACAATCAACTCAGGAAGCTCTTTACCAACATCATTAAATGTCCTCATGATATAGAAAGGTTTAAGTTTTCTCTTCAGCTCACTACAATTCCTCAAACCAACAACTTGCTTCTTCCAAAAAGTTCTTCCATCCCGCAAAATATGATGCGTTTTCCGTACTTGACAATAATGATTCTCAAATCCAATCAAGCTCCCAAACACTTGGTGCAATCCTAAAGCTTCTAACAGAGAATGCAAATCCCGAACATCCTTCATTATAGGAGTAGCGGTTGACAGAACAATTCTCGTTGCCTGTTTGGACAACATTTTAATCAATCCAGCAGTTTTAGTACAATGATGTCGAAAGAAATGTGCATCATCAAATATATAGTTAGGTATGCCCAATTCAGCCACCAGCTCCCAATCCCGCCACAAAACCTGATAACTCATTATATATGCCTTCCCCGTCCTCATCATATAATGACCAACCCTTTCTCGCCGATTCCCTATACAAAGAATAGGAGCCTCCAACGCAGTAAACCGCTTCCATTCAATTGCCCATTGAAGAATAACACTAGGAGGCACAACAAGAATCCAACGATTGTCTTCCTTCTTCAGATAATCTAAAAGAGAAAAAAGAGCCAAAATCTGCACTGTTTTTCCCAACCCCGTAGCATCTGCAAGAATAGTCCGTTTCCCCTGATAGAGATATAAAAGACCTTTGACTTGAAAGTCATATAAAGGTAATTTGAAACCAAAATCCCCTATCTTCTTGACTAATTGTTCATAAACAATATCTTTAGAATATTCTTTAATTTGAAGTGCTTTTTTGTAAGACATACATTTCTCTCATTTTTTAAATCCCTATCTTTTGAAGAACAAACACTCGCTCTTGCCCATCTTCCCCCCTTTCTAACACCTGAAATTTTTTATCCGTATAATATCCATATTTCTGCCCAAACCAAGATGAAGGGTCAAAAAAATCAAAACTCTTTGAAGTAAAAAAATGACGATGTGTTGGGTCACAAAATGAATTTTCCGTTCTCCAATTAGAAGTACGAATAAAAAGCAACCCATCTGGTTTCAAAACCCTATGCAGCTCCTCCATAGCACGTATCACATTATCAAAATGTTCAATAACATCAAAAGCGTATATGCTCTCAAACTGCTCATCCTTAAAAGGATATGGAAAACTCTCTAAATCAACTATCATATGAACAATCGGAGTCTTTCTAATATCCACATTTAAACAATCAGGAAAATCCAACTGTCCGCAACCAATGTTAAGATTCCGAAACTTTCTACCCCCCATCCGCCCCCCTCAAATACTGTCTAGCTTCTTGAGGAGATTTAAAATAAATACGATTCCCTCTTGACACACAATACAATCTTTCCCAAACTCTGAAATCTGCATCCACCATTGAAAGATGAAAAAAATTACCTGCGGATGGATAATAAAAGATAAGTTGCTTTATGAAAAATTTCCGTTTACGACAAAATTTAAAAATAATTCCAGCATACTTCTGAGTATCATCCCCAACCTTAAAATCAACTGCACCAGAATAACCATTGAACAAATGGTCTGAATTAAACACTCCTCCCACTAAACCATTCAATTCTCCTCTACGAACCGCACTTCCTACAACAACAGGAAGCCCTATATCATCTCGAACAGGTTGAAGAATCAAATGACAAAACCAAAAGATTTTAAGTTTATCCAATTTAGTTAACTCGATTGCCGCTGCCACTTGAGGATAATCCCTAGAAACCCTGAATTCGCTATATGAAAAATTCTTAGTCACATCACCCATAAAAGTCTCCTATCGAAGAGCAAAGAAAATAACTAAACCTATAAGACCACTAACCACAGGGAGCAACCCATACTTAATCAGATTAACAGTCCTCTTTATTTCTCGCATACAATTAGGAACTCCACTCAAATGGTTGCACAACTTACCCATTGCCTGAGTATTATCTTTCATATCTCCACACATATTTTTGAGTTCAATCGTCAAAGCTGTCTGCATCCGAATGGTTTCCTCAAACATCTTCAAAAGCATCGTTGACTTCAAACTATTCCCTGAGCTGTTTTTCTTTTGCCCTGGCATTTTATCTCCTTATTTCAAAATCAGAATTATACCTCCCACGATAATAGCGGTTCCGCCAGCTAATTTCCAATCAAACTTTTTCAGCTCTTTCTCACATTCTTTCAAAATCTCTGCATCCGCTTTTATCTGTGTTTCTAATTCTCGAATAATTCCCTCTGCCTTTTCCATAGCCTGTCCATAATCAATAATAGCCAACCGTAACGAACCAACCTCCGTTTTCCAAGTCACAATCTCTTTCTTATACCTCGGAATCTCTTCTTCCTTATAATGTTCCCATTCATATAAAGCACTTAGATTAACCTTAGCAACATCTAAAGTAAACTGAATACCATCCACATTCTTCCATAAACTATTCGTATCAACTTCTAATAAATAAACCGTCTCGGTTACAACCTTATCCGCTTTCATCTTAGCAACCTTTGCTTGTGCTTCATATAGTTTTTGTTTATCAATCTGACGTTCTTTTTCGAGCTTAATTCGTTTCCCTTTCTCTTTATTTGCCTCTGACACCAATATACCAACTTCAAGCAACAGCCCACTTTTCTGTCTCTCTAACAAAGTTATTTCCTTTGCCCTTAACTGACTCTCTTCCTTAAATGCCTTTTTCTTTGTCCAATAGTCTCCAGTTTGTATAACTGAATAAATAGAAAACAAAATTAAAGTAATAGCAAGTAACCATGCAATTGTTTTAAAATTCATTCACCCCTCCTTTACCATTCTTTTTAGTTAAATAGTCTGTCACTGCGTGAACACCATTCTGAATTCCTTTAATTCCAAGTAAAGTCACAGCTATATATTGAACGGCATCTATCGCTTTTAAATAAACAGCCTCAGAAGGATTTTTCCAAAACTGTGCCATAACAATAACTATTAGTATAGATACCGATGAGACAAGAAAAGCAATGACCTTTTGTCCCGACAGCTTATATAATATCCTTTTAAAAAAGCCCCCAATCCCTGTCTGTTCAGAATAATTAGGCTGTCCAATAGCTTTTCGAAGAGTCTCTATGTAACCAGGCGGAAAGCCAACCTTGACTTCCGTATTCTCAAGCATGTCTTTTCTAGAGTCTTTCTTTTCCATATTTCCTCCTAATTATATATTACCTCAGCCACACACACTTTTTCAAAAATTCAATTCCTTCTTCAAGAGTTTTAAAACTAACAAACAAATGTTCAAACTCTCGATAATATCTATGCTCAATTTTATTAACAAGAATAACTAGCTTCCCTAAAGCAAAAGCCATCCCTAATTCAAATATTGTACCAGTGCCCAAAACTTTAGGGCGATAATCTTCCAAATAACAAAAAATTACATCTGCCTTCTCAACTGCTAACTTATCCTGATACCACCAAGGAGATTGTGTCCTCGCTTTAGATTTCTCTTCCTTCTCTTCTTCTGTTAAATGAAGCTCTCTCCACTCATTTGTATTAGAGTTTCTCTCTTTTTCCAAAGGGTTTAAGAACTGAATTGACAACCCCTGACAAGCTTTGCTCACTTTCGCCCCCCATTCTACACCATCCTTATCAGGATGGAACCCCCCTGACAAATACACTCGCAATAATTCACTCATTTTTCCTCCTTTCGCCACTCTAACCAACCCATAAAATTCAAAACTTGATAAAATACCATAGTCAAAATAGCAATATATAACCCTGTCCTTAAATACAACCAAATCCAAAAAATATTTGCCACTACCCACACCCACCAACAAATTTTCTTTTTCTTTCGAGCAAGAAGAATTCCTCCGCATGACCCAACTGTTCCAAGTATTTGTAAAACTATATTCAACATCGCCTTATATTATCCTCACCAGCCTTCACTAATTCATCAGCATCAATAACTCCTTTATTTAAGGCTCGTAATACCTGTATACCTTCCTTGTAATTGATAAGAGCTATCATACGCTTCTCAGTCCCATTAAGAAGTATCATTGGATACTGATTAATAGCTCCTCGAAACCCCTCTTTCCAAGCATACTCAGTTCGCCATTGCTCAGACCCACTTCGAGTAAACACTCTTGGCTGTCCCTGCCAAAAAACATGACTTATTCCAACAATATCATGGCGATGAGAAAGACTAACTATATCCGCAGTTGAATCTATCAATCTTAGATAATTCATATTAGGATGAAATGCATTCATCTGAGATTCGTGTTTAAACTTATGCCAAGCAGCAATTCGATACACAACATCTCCAACTTTCAAATTAACTGTACCACCAAACCCCAAGTAATAACCCTTGATTGTCGCCTGAACTTCTTCTATAATATCCCGTCGTCCACGAGTTCTCACCCACTGGTCATGACAACCACAAACCATAAAAAGCATGTTTGGCACAAGAGAAACCAGATACTTAATAACTTCTATTCGACGTTTAAGAGGTATATTAACAGTCTCATTCTCTAACTCAAAAAACCGCAAATCTATAAAATCACCTAAATCTCCATTAAAACCATAATATAAATTTGGTTCCTGTCCAATTTCCTTCAACATCCTAACTATTTCTTCTGTGTCTGTACGAAAATGTTCAAAATGCCAGTCCCCCGCTATTACTAATCCAATCCACTTCCGTCCTTTAATTTCAGGAAAAACCTCAGTTTGTCTAACATCCTGTTCATTAAGAAGTTTATTTCCCCTAATAATTAAATCTAAAAACTTCTCTGGCATATTTGCATCAGGAAATTTTTTATCCAGAGTAATTAACTTCTGAGTACCATAAGAATGACTATCAGGTACAAGGTGTCTTTTAACTTTTCCCTCCTTTTGTAACCTCTCCAACTTCTTATTTATTGCCATCTTCGTAGTATCAAATCTCGCTGCTAAAAAATCCAAAAAAGCTCTCCAACTCCCATTCTCCTCAAGCATCTTAGGGTCTGTATACATCCGAATTAATGCCTGTTCCTTAGTCTCAGACCCTTTATATAAACTTTTCCAATTCATCCTACTCATACTAAAAACCTCCTTATTTTTCTTTAGGCTTTTCTATTATCTCTCTCATCTTGGTATATAACTTTCTCTATTCCACTCAAATCCCCCTTCAACTCATAACTTCCCAGATTTCTCTTCATTGCCACATCTATCCCCAAATCTTGATAAATAAGTTGAAGTGCTTCATTAATTTCATTCTCTTGTCTCTTTCGAACCTCTGTCAATAATTGTATATGAATCTGTTTAAAAGGAATTTTTTTAATTACTTTCCGCATATTATTCACCTCTCCTTTCCTTTAGATATAAATACCCTGAGACAGTATATAAAATTCTTAAACAACATCCAATAGACAGTTAGAACAACATCATTATTTTATAAATGTCATATTGAGGACTTTCTCTTACCCACTCGTTTAATCTTTTTATTCTAAAAATATAAAATGCACAGTTAACACGTTCCTCCTTTGCCCAATGTCCAATACGTGGTTGCCAAGATGCCTGAAACTTTAAAGTAATCTTAATGATTTTAGTATCTCTTGAAATCATATCCTTTGCTTTCATCACGCAGTAATAAACGTATTGTCCTTCCGATTGATGTATCGAAAAATCTCTTGAATGAATATAGATATCTGTTCCTGGACAAGGGATTGTCATAATTAAACTTAAAATTAAAGCTATCATCACTGAATTTTTCCCTGAAGATTTGTAGGATTTTTCTTTGTTTTATGCACCCAGTCAAGAAGTATTGAAGCCCATATATCCCAGTTGTTGGGAGCATGAACCTCTCTCATCCTCTTTTCAAAATCTCTCTGATACGTATAACCAATTTGAGCAAAACTTCTCCTCCATGTCTCCCCTTGCTGGTACTCAAATCTATATTGTATTAGAAAATTTCTATAAGAGTAACTCCATATCAAATAAACTCTCCCTTGTATATCAGAAGTCATAGCATTACGATTATTCTGAATACCAGTTGAATAAGGGTCAACCAAGTCTATGTCTCTAATGTATCTAACAAAATTGGGAAATCCACAAAGGATGAGAACCTGACCTCTGTCAGTCTTCCAGCCAGGCTTGCCCTCGTTAAAATATCTGTTTGCATAAGCCATTCTCTGATAAAAAGAATCTTTCAACCCCTCTACTCTTATCTTCCAAAAAATCTTGATATACTTCCTCTGCATATATTCAGGAAGTTGGAGGAAATGCTCCCTCTCAGTTCTATTATTTGCGTCAACCCACTTTGGCACTTTCTCAAACATAAGTATTCGATGATACTCATACCAGGCTTTAATATCAGGCTTTAAATTCCTTTCAAGTTTATAAGTAGTACAATCTATTAAAAACAAAAATAAAAAAACTACAATAAATATAACAACAACCCAAGATATTACAATTCCAATAATATTTTTTGTTTCTGATTTCATTATTCTATATACCCCACACATTTTCCAGTTATATATCCATAGATATTCTTCATAATTTTATACTTAAAAATCTGACTTGCATCCAGTCTCATTATTATCTGAGCAGAATCCCTACCTATTCCATAACTTTCAACAATAGCTTCCCAAACTCCATTTCCATTCTGACAAAACTCAGCTATGAGTTGATGGTCAACGACAGTGGCTCTTGTGTGAATGTGCATGATGATAAACTTGGCATTGGCACTCGTTATTGAAGTAGCATCATAGGTTCGCCAGGTATTATCTGTAGTAAAAGACATCGCAGAAGGTGTACCTTTCCAAACAACCCTATGACAATAATTTGCATTCCGCATCTGAGCAAAAAAGTTAGCAGGAGACATATACCTTAAATAATTATCTTGAGAACAAGTTATACGAGTAATAGTAGAAGAAGTTACTCCACTTGGGGTGTTTATCCAACCAAGCCAACAGTATCCACTTACATTTGTCCTTATTATTTTATTAGCTTCACTTTGTGTCCCTTGAGTATCATGTACATAAAGTCCCCCTGCTTTATCCGAATCAGGAACTTTATTATTTGCTATGAGAGAGTCAAGATAATAAGAACCAAGATAAAGTCGGGGTACATTTACATATAAATTATCATAAAACTTAAAACTACCTCCTGAAGACTGTAATGTTCCTGATGGAGTTACTCCTTCTCCAAGGTCATCTCCTGTTTGCCAAACTGTTACTGCTCCTGCAGATACGCCATAAACCTCCAAAATT
>Ga0114919_10001064_pt1 | contig 22052 bp, 19 predicted proteins | sample BlataG_FD_88682 | JGI IMG/M metagenome (GOLD analysis project Ga0114919, IMG submission 88682) | Deep subsurface microbial communities from Black Sea to uncover new lineages of life (NeLLi) - Black_00105 metaG | ecosystem: Environmental > Aquatic > Marine > Oceanic > Sediment | place: Atlantic... | reverse complement strand
TAATGATAGAAGTTGTGATGAAAAATAAAAACTTGAATGGAAAAAGATAAGAAACTTGCAGGCACAAAAGGTTATTAACGTGTGCTCAAAATGACGCCCCCCCCCCCCCCCTCCCGCCGCTGCTTGAGTCGTCCTACAAGCTTCAATGGTCCATGGTGTTGCCAAATGCATCAGACTTGGGGTATTTTTGGTGCATTACAATCCTGTTGGTATCTTAAACTGCATAAACTACATGCACATGGTTTACTTAGTGGTGATTGGTGCGTGAGTTTGGAAAATACCAACCGCCGACGTGCCTGTCTGCACATGGTTGTCAGAAAGTTGATCTGACAGCTATTTTGGGACGCTCTCTAGCTGTAGATGCCATGAAACCACAATAAAAATTTCCCTAAGGATGAATCATACCACTAGACCAAAGAGCCATGCAACTATAACTGTATAATAGATGTGTAAGAAGGCAACACATGTCGGGCTCTTCCGAGAATCGAACTCGAGACCTCATCCAATTTTTTGTGAGACAAGTAGGTGCCCTTTTTTGTTTATTTACACTATCTATATCATTAAGACCCCTGATACAACCCTCACTACTATACTACACATAAGATAACCACATCTCCATTGGAGTAATTTTTGGAAGATGATCAATTGCTCCCTCAGCAATAAGTAGATTCAAGATTCCTACCAACACAGTTACAAGCTCCAATCTTCCAACTGCCCACCATCTATCAACACCTTGCCATCCCATAATGACGCCATTTTGTTAACATCACTCTTTTTGTAACTCTGCTGGCCTGCTCCCATCATCTCTCATGGGATGACCATCCCTGTCTCCATCGATCGTCCGAACCTTGATTCTTCCGAAATTCCTCGGCCTAGCAAACCCAACCAAACCCACTATTTTATTCGTTGCAATGACTTCTTGTAATAACAAAAGCAACTTGATTCAAAATGATGAATAGCGAGTGTACCGTCAACAATAACAACAGCGGTGCTGGGAGCGTTCCGACTCCCTCTTCCACTCGCACCACCTCAAACCCTACCATAATCAATGGCAGATATAAAGTTCTTAGAGAGCTAAACAGAGGAGGCACTGCAGTTGTATATGAAGGTCAGGATTTACACTCTATTGAATACAAATCAGTTGCTCTCAAAATCATGTCGCTCAAGGATGGCAAGGCAACCATGCCACTTGCCAGTGTCAAAAGAGAAGTCGAGTATGCCGCTTCCCTCCAGCATGAAAACATTGTCAGGCTCATTGATTTTGTCATTGATGGCCAAACTATCATCATTGTATGGGAAATTATAGTTGGACCTGATCTTTTGGACCTTTTGAATGAGTGTGGAGGGCGTATGGATGAAAAAGATGCCGCATTCTACTTTTCACAGCTGCTCCAGGCCGTCAACTTCATCCACTCCAACGGACTGTGCCATAGAGACCTCAAACCTGAAAACTGCATGATTGACAGAGCTACTAAGAAGCTGAAAGTCATCGATTTTGGACTGAGCAAGCATCAAGCTAGTGCTGTTACACTGGGAGTAGGAACCCCAGATTACATGAGCCCTGAACTCTTAGGAGGAGGAGGAGCCGGCGCAGCCTCCGCCTTGGTCGAGCGAAGGACCGGCCACTATGATGCCAGAGCTATTGATGTTTGGGCTATGGGTGTGCTTCTCTACCTGCTAGTGAGTGGTCAGTATCCATTTGAGGATCCAGCAGAGCCTCACAATGTCGTACGCACTCTTCAGAATATTGCAGCTGGTCGCATCAGACCTCTTTCCCGTCGCACCTCTCCAGAATGTGCTTCTCTGTTGGGAGCCATGTTGACAAAGGATCCAGCTCAGAGAATCACATTGGCTAGCATTGCTCAGCACCCTTGGGTGAACATGTGGAATGTCCAGAAGAGTGAGAAAGAATTCAGCTTTGGTAGAGTCGGTAACAAGATAGCAGCGGCACAGACAAGTACTGGGGGAGGAGGAGCAGAGACGCCAAGAGTGTTCACCATTGCAGCTTCTTCTACTGCTACAAATATTACTACAACTACTATCAGTACTCCTACTCCAAAGACCCCACCTGCAGTGAACCCTCCTCCTGCAGCTCCTACAGTCATGATGATGATGAATAACAACAACAGAGACACAGTGATTCCAGTCACACCACCACCATCAACCAGAGTCGACTTAATGGATGTTGACAGCACCAAGAAGCCTCGCCTGGGTAGTATCTGTAAACTCCTCTTTGGTGGCCATTAATTGGCATGAGTATTAATAAGAAAATGAGAACGTTCAGTTTTCCCCTATACTGAAAAGAGCAGGATGAATGAATGCGTGCGTGTATGTATATATGTGTACCCTTGTGCATGTAAAAACACCCCCCCCAACCACATACACTATCACTAACACTAAATGAATTCAAATACCGTACCGACATTCTTCAGATGAGAGTTGTATTAATCTGAGAATACTCACTAGTCTCTGAATCTTCTAAGAACTTGATTTCTACACCCTTCCATAGCAAACCAGCCAAAAGACCAGACAAGTGACCGATCAGAGAAGCACGAGGCACAAGAAGCTGCCAAAAGAGAAGCAGTGCAAATGGATAGGCCTTTGTAGGGACACTAAAGAGGCCAAAAATGGATCTGTGTGGCTCTGAAGCATCGAGTGCATCTATTGCAATGAGTGCAAATAAAATGCCAGACAGTCCCACTGCACAGCCAGATAAGAGGGAAATGCCAGGGAGAAGGTGACCAGTGAGGAAAGTGGTGGCCATGTAGATGATGTCAGAAGCAGTCAATATGGAAGCTAATGCCATTGCAAATCTAGAAGAGCCTCTGGCGTGCTCTTGAGAAGAAGCTAAAGGTGCAAAAGCCATGAGGTTGAGGGAGACATGGAGGATGTTGACGTGGAAGAGATGGGCAGTGATGAGGCGCCATGGTTGGGAGGCATAAGCGGGGGCGAGGCAGATGGAACCGTAGTTGTCAAAGCCGACGATGACCGATACTAGGTGGATGATGACGCATGTTGCAATGATGGATTTGGTAATAACTGGCAGGGAGCTGATCCATTCCTTTGTAGCCTGTATGTAGAACAAGTGAGGAGAGAATTTCTAAACAAAGTAATAATTATTATTATAAAAATATTTATTTTATGTATTTTAACGAGTGCTATGCTCACCTCTTTGGCATGATCGACGGTTTCTGAGTTGATCATTACGACTACTAAGTTTTGAGAAAACAGCTGCAAAGTCGAAAGAGGGGACATCAAAGGTGACGGAGAGAGGAGCTGAGAGAATGAATGAATGAAACCATGCTGGCCTGATAAATGCATTGCATCAACCTGCCAGGTAGCTTTGGTAGAGTCTGCTGCATTATTTGTTTTTAAGCTTTGAATGCTGCTGGCGTAGATCTGGAGAGAGGAAGTGTATTAGGGAGGTTGCAAGCTTGGGAAGGACAGGGTTGATGCTACTTTTAAATACAAGAAGTACTACTTTTTAAATCTCAAGAATAAAGACAATAATTGAGAATAAGCTCGGCTTGGAGCCCCTAACATCTGAAATCAGTTATTTTAAGCCAAAACAAGGGCCCAAAAAGAATTTTCTTGGTCGAGAGGGGAGAGAGACCTTTCTTTATTAACTTTTCACTGGATTTTCATCACTGTGCATAACTTGCTTAGATAGTGGATAGTAATAATAGTGTGGTTTACAAATTAGATTCTGGAAAGATTTGCTTGGCATGTGTGTCAATCTTCTTCCCAGGTAAAGAAGGATCAAGTTAAAAAAAGGGGTCCATAATAAATACAAGTTGGAGCTCCCCACACTTACACAGCAAGTTGAGAAGATTGGAGCGACTTTCAGCTTTGGCTTTCCACCAAAATTAGTGAAAAATGAAAAATCCCTTCAAATATCCGCCAATCCAAAGCTTCATCTAACTATTCCACAATATATGGCCTGTACTTCAAGTTGATTTCTCTACCTCAACTCTTCCACAATGGCTACCATTTTTCAAATCAAACTCATAATCCTCGTTCTTATATCAACGTGGTATTTCAATGGATCAATAGCTGCACTAGTAACATGTGGAAGCGTCATCAAGCTAGAGCACAGCATTACAAAATACGTTCTACAGTCCCAGGACGTTGCATATGGTCACGGGCGTGGAAGCGGAGGACAAGTGATCACAGGAATCCCAGACAAAAACTCTGCCACATCTTTGTGGACAATCCGAAGTGGAGATGAAGACAGCCATTGCACTCAAGGAACGCCCATAGAAAATGGCACCGAGATTAGATTACAGCACACAATGACCAGTAGGTGGTTGCACAGTCACAGGTACGCATCTCCCCTTTCCAACAACCAAGAAATCAGCGCCTTTGGTGGGGACGACCAAACTGACAGCGGCGACGTGTGGATTGTAGAGCTTGAAAAGGGAGCAAAATCATGGACTCAGGATGCTGGGGTCTATTTAAAGCATAAGGAGACTGGTGTGTACCTGGCAAGTCATGAATTGAAGTACCAACGGCCGATTGCAGGACACACAGAAGTATTTGGAACTGATAAGAAGCAATTTTGCAATTGGAAGGCGACAGAGGGCATTTATTTTATTTTGGATAGAAGTGAATGAGGAAAAAGAGGCCCTGGAGTTGGGAGGGAGGAAGTGGAAGAGGAGGGAGGAAGACCTTCCTCAGGGGAGGAGGAGAGAGTTGGCATGTCGTAAATCTAGAGAGGAGAGCTATTAGAATGCAATTACAGATACTGCATCTAAGCTATCACACTTATTGATATTATGCTCTTAATGCAAGCCAGAGTAGAGGTATCTCATAGCCAAATGGTGCAACTGCCGACATCAAACAAAAAAAATAAGCCTTTAAATGTTAAAAAGCAACCAAGTCGAGCAGGGTGGCAACTGGCCATCATTCTTTACCATTCATCAACTTGAATTCTTTTTCGACACCGCCATGAATACGTATGGAGTTAAAGTTCAGTCATTTAATGAGAATATGAAACGAGGGCATATCCCCAGGAACTATAAATTGAATCGGAGATCACATATCTTGAAGGCAACTCCGTTTGACGCTTTCTTCACGAAATTCAAGAGGTAGACAATTCTTAATTGCAAAAAAGTTGTTACATAGGAGCCCTTTGTGCTCTCTTTCACACACTTTATTCACTCACTGCTTACGGTTTCTCCCCGGGCCCGTCTTCCTCCTCCCCCTTGCAGCCCAAGTACAAGCGACGTACTATATCAGCTACTTACCTCAGGTTCAGATGACACATCTACAACACGTAGCACCGTAGACAAGCTAGTAGACCAACTGATAAGAGAGCATGCTGGAAAACCGTTTACAGAACGACAGCTAGGGAGAGGCCCTTGGCAGGTGCGCTACTCTCGAGGGCCGTTGGCTTGGAAAGGGTGGACTGGTGCCAAAAAGGGCAATGCAGCATCTCAAGAATTTATAACAGAAACAAAAGAAATAATCAATACAGGAGAAATACTGGGGAATTGGATCACTGTGAGTGCAAGTGGTAGGTTCAAGACAGTTGGAGAGAACGGAAGATTGCCAGTGATGATAAGGGCATCGGTTGAAGGAGGGAAAGTCTGTGTTTTGGGGAAAGAGATAGAATTACCCATCAGGGGAAAAGGGGAGGTGAAGCTGATGTTTATTGATGATAGGTTGAGGGTGTTTCAGTCGCCCAGGAATGGAGCGACGACGGTGCAAGTGAGATGATTGAGAGGGGAGCGGAGGGGTGGGCACCATCCTTCAGCTGCCTTGGGATGAACGGATGGGATTCTTCCTAGAGAGGTAGTTGAAATCTTTTAATGAGAAATTATAACATAGATATGCATTAGATCACAATCACTGAGAGTTTTCTTAGAGTTAGAGGACTGTTTTGAAGTGCAGTGGGAGGGCAGATCTAGGAAGAGAGAGCCATTGTGAACAAACACAATCCATCTTCTATCACCTCAAAAGATCAATGAAGTTGCCAGTTAGTGGCATTTTCTTGATATGTTAAATGTACAATCGTATCTTGGGTCTATGGCTTGCAAGAAGAGGGTTTTAAATGACTCTGAAGGTTGGCAGGGTTGGCGACAGCTCCAGTTTCATCAAAACAAGGTTTTTTGGGGGTGTCCGAGAAAGATTTTCTTATAGCAAAAACAGAAGTAAAAAAAACCCGAAGCAAGAATCATACCACTAGACCAAAGAGCCGGTACACAATATGAACATACAATGCAGGGCTCTTCCGAGAATCGAACTCGAGACCTCTTGCACCCAAGAATGGAAGGTACTATATCGAACTTGGATTTTAGAGTCTATTAATAAGGCCTATAATTTGGTTACATCGCTTTTTCCACAGCTCTGTAGGCCTGCCTCCTCTTTTACCAACCCAATATCATATCATTCACTGATCCACATCCAATCAGTGACCCAAATGATTGTGATGCATAATAATCTGCCAATATCTTCTAGCATCAATGCCCTTCCAACAAACTTGATCTTCCCTCTGACCAACTGCATACTTGCTCAAAGAACTTCAAAACGCTTAAGATGCAATCCCCATAACTTTAAAACTTGTAATATATCGCCCATTAAAGGCCATTTCCTCGGTGGGGCCACTGTGTATGCATCCATCCCCGACGTTGCCCCGACCTATGCACCTCAAGACACTGACGGCGAGAACAGGAAGGGAAATTAGGATGTGCGCATAGCAGCAAACTCCTTCAACGCAGAAAGATCTTCTACTGAAGTAGACAGACATAGTTGACTTGCGTTGGTTTTGCCTCAGAAATTTGGGAGAAACGTACCAAGGTGCCACAAGGACCAAACATGGAGTCAATGTTTTATTATTTCCTGCCAGAACCTCCAGTAGGACATTTCCAATCCTACTATTGTTCTTCGTGGACTAAGAGCTGCCCCGACACACACAGCTGTAGGAGTTCTCCTTGCAACTGTGACACCGGCGCCAGGCAGGAAGCTGCAAATGTGTCTTTCCCGCGTTACAGAAGAGAGACTTCCTTCCAGCATTCATTCATGTTGCTCTCCATTTTAAGAGTTTCAAAAGTTATGCACCCACCAACACTTAGTCATCACTCAGCACTTCTGCACTCTATTACACTTTTTACCAGGAACCCTTTACAATCTATCCGATCAAAGAAATCAAAATGGCAGGTTTTCTCGGCTGTCCAACCATCTAACCAAAATCGCAACCAACACCCCCCTACAAATGATTCAAGCATAACCCTCAAGAAATTTTCGCAGTTGTGGGCAATCATCCTGCCAGTTGGCTATGGATTCATCCCTATCATCACCCAGGGCATCACCTCCGCTCTCCAACCAACTCTGGGCTCACAACAAGCAGCCCAGGCAACAGCAGCCTTATTGGGAGAGTCCCTCATCCTAATAATCATCCCACGAGTAATAGAAACCAACAATTATACATTTATTCCATCAAAACCATCACAATTCTCCTGTGGCATTGCAGCTGGCATATCCTCACTCGCCATTGCCCTCCTCCTCCCCCCCCTCCTCGACATCAGTTCAACAACAACAACAACAACAACAACAACTGTCCACCCAATTGCCACCACTCTAACCTCAGTAGAAAACCCGCTCTTCCTCCTACCTTTATTCATATCTACATCCATACTAGCTCCAATCATTGAAGAGATGGTATACAGAGGATACCTACAACACAGACTTGTCAACATTCACAACTATTCACCCATCTCTGCAGTCTTGGTATCTGCTGCAGCTTTCAGTTTTGGTCACCTCCAGCAGTCTAGCTTTGGTCTATTTCAATTGTTTATTATTGGTATTGCTTTTGGAGTAACGTACCAGCTAACTCAAGGTGGTGGTGGTGGTAGTGGTGGTGGTAGAGGAGGAGAAGTAGAGGCAAAAGGGGGGAGTGATATTTCAACACTATATAGTGGTGATAAGAACGAAGACATGGTTGAAAATAGCAGTAGTAGCAGTAGGAATGGGAAAAATAATTATGTGGGTGCTTCTGTAGTAGCACATGTTGTATATAATACAGCTTTATTTACAGATGCTGCTTCTAACGGTATATGGCCGGTATAAGTAAGCAGCTAGCTCATTTTTTTTAATTATTATATATTGTATTATAGACTGCTCATCCCTCGATATCGAACCGAACTGGTTTTGTAAAACAAGTAGTGTCCATCTTCAGCGTGTTGCTGGGTTGCTTACTTGATGGGAGGACCACTATAAGAGCAGTACTGGTCTCCTGGGCTCATGAAGTCAGGCTCCTGTGGTCTGTGCAGAGGTTAAGTCTTGAGTTTCCCTTAGCTCGTTCTCCCAAATACAATAACGTATCTTGATGAGAAGAATAGCATTCCCTTAATCTACAAACCTTACAAAAGAATGTCAAGAATGGAATTAAATCAACAAAGTACTACACCATCAATTACGGTAAATCTATCTATCTATCTATCTATCTACCTACCGACCTAATCTATTATATTATATTATCAAACATCATACATGCATGTAAGGATTCGTTTTTATATTTTTATTTTATCTGAAGTTATCATTCTTTCTTCTGGGGGTATGGTATATATATATCATCATCATCAAACATTATCATAATAATTATTAAATCACGTTCCCTGCTGCTGCTGCTGCTTCATTGCCAGATGTATGCATCTTCTTCTTACCCAAGGTAAATGGTACCACGTGGTTCTTTTCCATCACATTCTTGGCATCTTTTAACACACCTGGTTGCTTGTTGTTCTGCTCTTGCTGCCTTCCAGGTGATGATGGTACTGGTAATGGTAGTGGTACGACTACCTCCTCCTGCTTCATTCTACCTTCTTGTTCTTGTTCTTCTTCTTGTTTCTCCACCTCTACATCCGCATCCATGAATATCTCAATAGATGCCAATGATTCATGCGATGGAGTGACAGTGGGTACCTCCTCCACATGTAGACGGTTCCCACTACCAGATGCATCTTCAATCAAGCCATGATGGTATCTGGACGTCAACAATCTCTTAGTCTCAGGAGATGATGCTGATGATGGCAGCTGTCCTCCTCCTCTTCCTAGTCCACTGAGACCAGTTATTCCACCGCCAGCAGCAGCTGCATCAAAGGCGGCCTTGTCCAACAATTCAAATGTTTCCAAATGAAGAAGGTCCAAATCATCAAGGGATCTCTTCCTGTTGAGCAATGAACGACGGAGGAAGGTGCAATTGCCACCATTGTTGCCACCACTACCACTACCAATTCTTCTCCCGCTTCCAGCGACCTCGACAGCGTACCTCACACGGACTTGTGCCTCAGCGGAGGAGGCCATGCGAGCGGCTTTGGTGGCTACAATCTCAGCATTGGATCTATCTGGGAGAGCCGGCGCTGCTAGACAAGCGGCCATTTCCATCTCTCCAGAAGAGTGTCTGTGGGGGGGATGATGATGAGCAGCAGCAGGGATGTTGGTGTTGTCGTTGGTGGTGGTGGTGGTGAAGAGGCTTTGACCGTCGCCATCTTGGTCTTGGAGAGAGGGGGCCTCTGCAATCATCTCCATCTCAATGGGGAGACACTCAGTGGTGGAAAGAATACCACGACTGGTGATAGCGTAGACTATTTCAACAGCAGTGTTGGGTACTGGAGCAGTGTAGTGGTGATCAGTCATCATAGCCTTGGTGGTGGTGGTGTGGTGGGGCTTGCCTGGAGCTCGAGTTTTGAAGGCGAGCGGAGCATTGTTGAACATGTGTTTTGGAGTGTTGGATGCTCCCTTATCTAAGGAGGCAAGATTTGGAGCGCTTTGTACCTTCCTCATGACGCTTAGGTCGAGCACAATGCGTGTGCGAGTTCCTATTTCCTAAAACGTGTTCTAGATCACCGATTATGCTTCTATATGCTTCTCTTGACAATTGTAACAAAACAACGCCTTTAACTATAGTGAATGCGTGTACCAATCAAATCGCAATGAACAGACAATACATTCCTACACGGTTTACTAATGTTTTTTTTTGGTCTTCCACCCCCATATGGTCGGCATCAACACCCCCGACCGAAGACCGCCATCTGGCAGCCCTGGCATACATTCCCAAACATCTCCTCACCTGCCAGGTCGTTGAACTCATACTCATTCACTCAGCACTCACTCCTTGCATTGAACACATGATGCTCTCCAATCAATGCTGCCAGGTACTCTATATCCTCTTCTCCTCTGATTCTCCCTCTCAGTTGTATCTTCCCAGCAGATGCTCTCAATGCTGCCCTCCTCTCTTCACTCAACCTAATTCCACCCTCCTCTTCATCCTCCTTCGCTCCACCATTAGTATCATTATCATACTCAGGGCCCTGTTCACTGGGCATCACAGTTTCCAGCAGCTCTTCTCCAGTCACTAGGTCATCATTATCAGTAGTCTTGGATGGAGCACTGCCACCATCTCCTCCTCTCTTGGCAAGTACAGAGTCCAGTATGAAATCTGATACACTATACAACAAACCTCTGCCTCCTGTATGATGCTGCCTCTTCTTCTTCTTCTTCTTTTCCTTTATAGTATCACCACCACCACCACAACCACCAATACTTTCCTCTTCCTCAAGGCCCTCCTTGACCAGCTTCATAGTCTCAGCTTCCTTCTTCACAGCCAAAGCCAAAGGACCACCACCATCACCAGGAGTCCAATTCTGCAGCTCCCTCTGTTGCTGCGACAATGGAAGCTGAGCAGATAGGAAGGCCAGCATTATGGTGGACAAGAGATAAATTCCCAACACTGGATCTAGTCTTGCTGTTATACCGAGTAGCTTTAGTAACCAGCCTACTGCTTGTTCGAATAACGGAAGAGGGTCTGCAAAGGAGTTGTGACTGGTGCCTTTTAATACAAACAACAATGCTCCTCCTCCTTTTGCTTCTTTTTTACCTTTAGTTTTATTATCTTCAGTACTATTGTCGTCATCATCATTGTGACTACATGCAAACGCTGCTGCTGCCTTCATCACTGCTTGTTGTCTCTCTATTCCACACATGAACTCTCCAAATACATTGGGAACATTCCAATCATGACTACCTAGGATCAGTAACGGACAATTACTCTTAAATGATGTCAGTGCTGAAGATTCTGGGTATAATGCTGGCCACCATGGATCAAGGCATATACAGCAACCAACATGGACATGATCATAATCATGATGCGGAGGGTGGTGGCCTTGTTGTTGTTGTTGTTGTTGTTGTTGTTGTTGTTGTTGTTCTGAGCAGAAAGCGGCAGCAGTGGCGCCACCGTAGCTATGACCAATTGCTGCTATGCACCTGGTGTCAAGCTTTTGTCTGAAAAACTCTGCAGCATCTATATTAATATTATTAACCGTAAGATTACTGATGACAAGAGAGGTGCCAGGTGGAGGACACCCAGTAGAGAGAGCATTCACCAACCTCACCGCGGTCTCCATTTCTCTTCTCCTGTGTCTAGTCTTATCAACTTGAGCTTCTTCATTTCCTATTCCTTTATAAAACATCCAATCTTTATTTCCATTGCCAAGCTTTGCTGCACTAGCTGATCCATCAGTGTGTTCTAATGCCACAACCACATAACCCTGGCTGGCTAGCTCTAGACACAAGACGGCGTAGACGTGACGGTTGCCACCCAGGCCGTGGCTGAATAAAACTACTGGGAAGGGGGTGTTGTTTGGTGTTGCTAATATTTTGGCAGCCGGTGACATTTGTATAGGCTGGATGTTACCGAAGAATGCGTTGGTAAGAAAGATTGCGTTCCGAAATATGCGGAAAATGAAGGTTTTGGGTCGACGGAAAAAGAGTAGTGTGGCTAGGCCATATGCGTAATTGAAGCCTGGAATCCAGGCAACTGAGTTTCTGGGCCATAGCCATGATGGCATCCAGGATGTAGTGGATGTGGGTGAGTCGCATGGGTAGTAAATGCGGCATACTAAGTGCTATTTGTGTGTGGAGAGGGAGGAGCGGAGATCTCAGGGTGAGTCGGGGGTGTTGATCGCTGCTGTGTGTCTTCAAATACCGTAGACTAAATACTAGTCCAATCTTCAGTATGTATTGAGTTCCTTACCTTTGTTGGATCAACGCCATCTGGATTTATCGTAGCTTCAGGAGCAGCATATTTCAGATCAATAAATCCAACAGGCTGTGGCCCACTCGCTTTCCAACACTGCATATTCTATCGTATTATACACAATCACAGTCAGGCTAGGATATAATGTACATTTTACACACCAACAGAACCGTTTTGACGTTTCCAATGCCAAAGACCTCGTCGAGCTCGGTCCCGCTCGACGCTCAATATGTAAAATCTCCTTCCTTCCCTTTCATTATTATTACAATTTCACACACACACACACACCTCAGAGAGGCTGCCCATTCCATTCCATCCACTGTCTCTCCAGAGCTGTCCTTCTCTTCACATTCCCTTCACCACCTCCATTCTTTGCCCCACCATTTGGAGAGTTTTCCACCTTTTTACTTCCCCCTCCAAATACCAGTTCTGGATTCTGCTCTAGAAATCTCAACCTTGCTGTTGATGGGGACGGGGGACCATCGTCATCATCCATCTCTCCTTCTTCCACCACTGCATTACTACCACCACCACCCCTACCATCAGCAGACCTAGTGCCTAGAGGGCGATGAGCCTTGATTCTTGACAATACAGTTGGCGGTTTAAGCTTTGATCTTGTTGTTGTTCTGGGCATTTCTTTCTGTACTACTGGCAGTACACTTCCTCCTCCACTACTACTACTAATATTACTACTAGTGCTCTTAGTGGTGACTGGTTTTATAGGAGAGGTACTATTGGAAGGATCAGCATTAATGTTCTGATTATCATCACCTTGCACTTCTATAGATGGTTGCTCCTCCTCCTCTTCTTCTTCTTCTTCTTCTTTATTTTTTATATTTTGACGATCATCATTATCATGACACGTAATGTCTTTTTCTTCTTCTTTGTGTACTTCTACATAACTATGTTCGTTACCATCTCTTCCTCCTCCTACTAGTAGTAGTACTCCTTCATCTGTTGGTCCAAGGAAGTCAGGGAGAGGGTGAGATGACAGTCTACGTTCTTCCTTGATAGTGTCTGAAACTTCCATGCTTGACATTTTGAATAGGATGGCCATTTCTTTCACTTTATTTTCATCTTTGAGGAGGAAAGATTCGTCATCTTCATCAAGTAGTAATGTCTCCATCTTGGATGGTTCAGATGATGCAGGGCTGGTTTTGGGGGGGATAGCATTCAGAGTGGTGTTATCTTGCTGGTGTTGTTGCTGAGCGCCGGCGTTGTTGTGTACATGCACAGCTTCCTTGTCTTCTTCTTCTTCTTCAGGGAGATCTGGGAGATTATGAGTAAGGATTTCATCATCTAGATCTGGATCAAGCCATAAGGTGCCACCACCAGGGTTGTCGTGGGAATGCTGGCCAATGGCCTTTGACAACGGAAGGAGAATGTCCTCATCTCTTAGATAGAGTTCGTCGTCAACATTGAGCAAACCACTGCCCCTGGTCTCCGTTGCGAATGAGCTGAATATTGCGGTACTCTGGCGTCTTGGATCAGCTCTTCTGTTTTCCTTATTGCTAAAGGAGGGGAGGTCCCCCAACCCATCATTCATTCTTCCTTTAATGTTTTTAAATTCAGTTTGTACCAGGATATCAGCTGTTCAGGCAGCCTTGGCAGTGTCAAACACTCCTTATGATGACTTTATTGTTAGTTAATCAAGCAACTATAAAGGGGCACGTTAGGATCTATCCGACTGTGGTAACTGTCGCTCACGATTTTCAACGCTTCTAACCTCTCCCCCCTTGCAAGGGTAGTGAGTGCCTCCGCACTACCTTGGGTGTAAGCAGGAGAGGAATGCTGGTGCGTTTCAATCTACACAGTCAACCATTATGTTTTATAAACGAGTAGGCCATTCTATCGGTTGTTGATATGTTGCTGTCTTGCCATGTTGATCCCACTTCCTCTCTTTACACTGTGACAGACCAGACTGTCGGACGTCACTCTCTCCTCGATCTCTCCTTTTGTTTCCAACCCTTTTATCTCCACTTATAGACACGAACTCGACAAAAATACGGAAGTTTGCCAGGTTTGAAGGGTTATAATTTCATATAGACGAGAAGAATAGGTGTTTGTGCTTTTCAAAACAGCTGAATAATCTCCTTGATTATGATGTTTGGCTTGTAGCTCTCTCCATAATTATCGTTCAAAAAAGAGGACGTTAACAATAGGCCTACAACTCGTTTATGCATAAACGAGATGCCGAAGGAAAAGCCAGTGGGGAGTCCCACTAATAATTACAACACCATCCCTGACTACCAACACCCACAGGCTCTGTATGCTCAAGTGAGTAGAAACCTCTGTGCACATACGATTCGCTTCTTACACCTCCCATCCATTTTAAATTATCAAAGTTGGATCCGTATCCACACTAAACTCATCTCTCACCGCCCCCCACCCACCCCTCCTCTGACTCCTCCCCAAATCAATTACAGTGCAAGAAGCAAGGCAAAAAAGCAGAAGCAGCCGAGCGAGAACTTGCTCAACTCGCCTCCTCCAATCCCAACAGCGGTATTCTCATCGCTCTCTCAAAACTAGAACTCGCCAGAGCTGCCTCTGCAGCTCTTGAAGCTGCCAAATCTCCAGAGACAATACTCTACCCTCCGCCTGCTATTCTCACCCATCTTCACAACTCGCTACCCTTGTTAAGAGATGCGGCAATTAAACACAGATCCATCCAAGGCCTCACCCTACTCAGAGGTGTCCTATCAGCAGCGGTTGGACTGGGGACTGAGAAACAGAGAGCAGACAGAGGAGAGATCATTACATACGTCAGAAACTCCCTTCCTGTCAAACTCAATGCGTCAGGATACTCGACCACTACTGTGAGTGGAGGAGAGGATGGAGAGGAGGAAGAAGATGTAGTATGGATGTGGGTGGATCCAAGAGCAGAACCAAGAAGCAATGATACAACGAATGCCTTTGATTCAGAATGGCGTGGATTTCTCTCAATAATTTCTGAGAACCATGGGCCATTAAAAGCAGCAGAGACTTTCCAAGCTGCTGCTGCTGGCTACATGGAGAACACTGCAAGAGAGTTGAGGGACAGGAGGTTTTTGTTAGACACACTACCGAATGAATTGCTGGCAGCGTCAGTGAATAAACAGCCAGAGAAGTTTTCATTTGTGAAGGAGGAATCTAGTCCGAGTAAGTTGTTGGAGAGATTAGCAAATGGAACACCAACATGTCTACCTATGGGTGACGTGGAAGTGTTGAGACGGAGATTGTCAGCAACAACAACGGCTGCATTGGAGGGACCACGTGGCCGTGGTAGTACTAAAGGAGGAGGGGAGAAAAGTGATGGTGGTGGCGATGGAATGGTGGAAGCAGAGCAGAGTGCAGCAGCAAATGAAGCTGTGAAAAAGGCTCAGAAGAAGACCAAAAAGAAGACTGTCCCTGTCCCTGCCGCTGCTGCTGCTGCAGCTGCTGCAACTTCCACTACCACAGCAGCAGCTAGTACTACTCCAACTAGTGCTAGCACAGCCACTGCTAAGATCAAGTCGGCTGGCTATACCAAGCAACTAGCAAGAGCACTAAACCCATCATCAGAAAGTGTCCAGTTCTCCCAACAACAAAGCACAGGACTCATGCCCAACGTATTTGACCCCAGAAGGAAAACGCTCCCACTAGCACTTCAAAACAAACGCATTGCTCGCACTGAAAAAGGCAAAGCAGCATACAAACAAGCCACCCTCATTCAAGACTACCTCCAAGGAAAGTTTGCCGAAAAACCAGTCAAGCCTGCAGTGGATATGAAGGCACATAATCAAGAAATGGTGGAGCTGCTGTCCCTCAACACTATTGAATTCCGACAAGCCCTTGCCGCTCTGGTCAAAGACAAGACCATCTCTCCAAAATCAGCACAAGAAGCAGAAAGGTGCCTAGAGAGAGTTCTCCCCAAAGACCCATCTCAAACTCCACCTCAGAGAGTCTGGTATGAAGTCCCTGTTGGCAACAATGCAAAACAAGTGGTGAACACCCCCATTGAGGCAAGAAAAGTCATTATTGAGGCAGTAAAAAAGGACGATGCAGGGTATAAAGAAGCTTGGGAGTCGATAAATGAGTCGGTAAGGGGATGGGATAAGATAACAGAGGATGTGATATCTACTGCTACTGACCATAATCTTCTACGAGAGTGGGGTACTCATGATCCTGCATTATTATACTCTAGATTTGGTGTTGATCATGATGATGATGATGATTTTGACTTTGATGATGAAGATGAAGATGAAGTTAATGGTGATAATATCAAGTCCTCTCTGCTATCAAAATTGGGGGATGCACAACTCAAGGCCTTATCTCGAGCTCAAGATATTCTATATGCAGAGAATATGTGTGGATTGGTAAAAGGAAGGGATGGAGCATTCAAGAAGAAATCAAATGCTGCTAATAATAATAGTAATAAAGGTGTGTTGTTGCCAGGAGAAGTTGAGCTAGAAAAGCCAGATTACGATGATGAGTATGCCAGCAATCCATTATTGAGAAGACCTAAAGTTCCTAAGAAGAAGGTGAGCAGCAAATCTAGTCCTCACAAGAATACAACTACTAGTGGTAAGGGTGGTAAGCATAACAATGGACCATCAGTACGTATAAAAGAATTGAAAAGCTTGAATGATGACGATGACGATGACGATGATGATGATGATGATGATGATAGTAGTCTTCCTGACCTGGAAGATGAAGATGAAGCTAGAAATGTGGATGATTCTTATGACGACGATGCCGACGAAGATGATGATGATGGTGATGATGAAATCACAGAGTTGGATGAAGATTGTAGTATTAGTGCTGGATCTTATGAATACAAACCATCAGAAGGTTCAGATGATGATGAAGATTCAGACGACAACGATGAGGATGACTGGGGGTACCGTGGCTTTGAAGATGAAGATTTCGATTATGAAAGTGACGAGCACATTGTCGGTTGCAGCTGCTGCAGGCACCTGCTGGAGTACCAAGATGGAGAGCTACCATTGCGTCCACCAACCAGTCTGCAATTGGGACCGGGGTCTATTTTGGCACTTGATGAACATGCTGAGCAGGCAAGATTGCTGGTAGATATGACTGGTAGTTTATTACGTACTGGAGCTGGTGTGGTTTCATTTTCTCATTTTGAGGAGCTGGTTAAACAGGCGTATTCTGATCCGTCCAAGAGTATAGCAGAGCATTCATTGACATGTCTGTTGAGGAAGGCTTTCCAGGGTCATTGTGGTTTGTTCCTGCTGATGCATCTAGATAGTCTTAATAGTCGTAAATTCAGTAGTAGTAGTGGTGGTGGTGCTAATGAAGATAAAGCGATAGATGAAGCATGTAGAATGCTGTACAGAGCAGACCATTTCGGTCCCAAAGGACTCCCCGATTCGCCCAAAGCCTGGGAAGCAGCGTGCAATGTCAGCCCTCGAATTGCCAAGACCCTGCATCAGCGTGCACATCGTATGTTGGAGCGGCTGACAGATCTGACCCCTCAGGGAGCAGCCACTTTAGAAAAGAATGCAGTGAGCATTATTGCAGACATTCTATCCCCAATACTTGTAGATGCAGTGTTCCCTGATCCAGAAGGAGGAGAGTCTCCGGTACCACCTGGTGGGACATTTGATGCGCGTATTGTCAATGTCAAATCAGGTCTGTCTAAAGCTATTTTATTGGGCCTCACAAGGCTGGAGCAACGACAGAAACTGACTACTGCATTATGTGAGACAATCATCACGCATGTTATGGATTTCTTGGAACCTTCAGATAGAGAAAAGTATATACCAACAAAAGGAGATGGTGCTTGTACTGGTGCTGATGGAGCTGAAGATTCACCAACCATGATGATGACACTAGAGCAATGCATTGAAGCATGTGGCTTGTTACCTCTCCAAGCCCTGGTGATGTTGTACTTTTTTTTAGCACTCTTTTGCTCGCAATCTGCCTCTAGTTCTGCTGAAGTATGGGACGAGTACACAGCATGGTTTAAGGATCAAGACGCTCTGGTGACTTTAGACCCTGAGACTGAGACTTTCTATCTTAGATTGGAGCCTCCTACTGGTCCTGATGGTATTAATAGTCTTGACAGTACTGGTACTGGTACTACTGGTACTGGTTACAGTACTGCTAGTGGTGGAGATATGAAGAATAAAGGGAAAGGGAAAGAGAACAGCAATGATGCCACATCATCGCAAAGTGATGCCAGCAAGGAGAGTGATGATATTTTGAAATTTGTATCTCTCTATGCAGCTGGAGTACCTTCCCTCCAAGAAGAAGGAAATAAATCCAAAAAATATGGTGGTGGTGGTGGTGGATCTAGCACGATGTCTCATGTAGAAGAGCTGCCCTTCCACTTGGCATTCGGTGACGGTCCTTCCTTCAAAAACCTCCACACACTACGTATGCTGGCTGCAGTAATCAACCAACATCGGGTAATTCTATCAGATCCTCGGCATATAGAGTCAATTGCTTGGGCAAAAGAAGCCATTGCCAAGACGAAAGATACTCCTGAGAAAGCTCCATTTTCCTACCCTCAAGACCAAGAGAAGGCAGACAAGTTCCTTCATTACTTTTTGCACATGTATGGATCTATTGCAAGAGCTAGAAGCTTGGAGGTGTTGTTACAACAGCAGAGTATCTGGCGTTTTACAGAGCAGATTGTGAATGCATCAGATGAGTTGTTACGTCGTCAGCATTCCAGCAAGAGAAACATTGACGGTCTGCTGGCTGCTGGGTGTGAAGCAGTTGCTGAGTGGTTGACCCAGTCAAGGGCATGCCTTGCTTCTTGGAATAGAGCATTGTATGCGGCAGTCCAAGCACTTACACACGCTAGACCAAAGGGTGGAGAGGAGGTTGTTATAACATCCATGATATTTATACAACGTGGATGCCTCCTGCAAGATGTACCTTCAGAGGTCATCGCGACATTCTCCTTCCTCCAATCAGTGATGCGAGAACACAAGGAAAAGCAGCTGCCGCATTTGAAGGGGCCAGTCCAAGACTTCTCCAGCATGGCCACTGGTATTGAATCGTTTGAATGGGCAGCAAAGGAAACATTGATCAATTTAAACCGCCTGGCAGAATGGGTGCATATTCAGAGAGAGATGGAATTGTGGAGGTTGATAGCTCTGTCGACTCGATCTTGCTTTGATCCTCTGTCGCCATTGTTTATTAATGTGGTACGAGTTGTTGCGTGCACAAAATGGCTGCCTGAGATGGAGAGACTGAGTGAAAAAGCATTTGAGGAGGCTCTGGAGGCGTTTGCTGATGATGATAAGAAGATGCAACAACAACAACAGCAAGGGAAGGGAAAGAAGAAGAAGAATAAAAAGAATAACAATAAACAGGAAACAAAACCTGCAAATGCAAATGCAGCAGCTGCTACTACTCCAGTTAAGGAGGAAGAGAAGAAAGGTAGTGGTAAGGAGAAACTAGCAAATGGTGGTGCAAATCATACTATCGATTCTGACAAGGATGAGGAAGAAGATCGCCCAGAAACTGTGGTCGATTCGGATGAAGAAGGGGGAGAAAAAGAAGGAGGAGATAGCTCTGACGGCTATCAAAGAATGTTGGCAGAATTCGGTCTGGAAATGGAAGAAGAAGGAGCTGCTGATTTACTCGCACTTGCAAGCAGACAAAAGAGAGGAGATGCAGCCCAGCATTCTTCCTCTACAACAACAACAACTGGAGCTAATACTGCCAGCAAACAGCAAAGACCGGCTTCTTCTATTAGCAACACCAACACCACGGGTACTACAGTGTCTGTCAAGAGAGCCATTCCTAGTCCTAGTCCTATTACTTCTTCCTCCTTCTCCTCCTCCTCCTCCCACGGCAATACAACCACCACTTCCAAAATCAGACCTCCCAACAACAGTGCTGCCATCGTCCGTATCACCTCTCAACATGGCGACTGGGCTTGTTCTTGCGGTGCAGAAAACATCCGCCTCCATTCGCATTGCAATAAATGCAGTCACCCTCCTCCTTGTAGAGACTGGGGTCGTGGTGTTGGGTGTAGGTTTGGGAGACATTGCAGGTGGGCTCACCCTCCTTTTAATATCCCACCATCTACTACTACTACTACTACTGCTGGTGGTGGTGGTAGCATCTCCAATGGGCCTGTTTCTAATGTCAAAAGTAATGGTTATGGTGGTCCTGCAGCAGTACCATCACAGAGACCAAATGTGGTGGTTATCAGGAAACCTGTTTATAATAATAGCAATGGTCCTCCAGGAGCAACATATAAACATCAACCTCAGCAGGCACAGCAGCAGCAGCAGCAGGCACCAAGGCCGCCCTTACCACCACAACAATACAATTGGCAACAGCAGCAGTCTTTGCCTGCTCTATCGACTCTGACCAGCAATAAAGGAGGGAATGGTGGTGGTGGTGGTGGTGGTAGTGGAGCAGGTACTCCTACTGTACTCGGAAGTCGCTTGATGATGCCACTTTCAGGTCACTCATCACCACTGTTATCTTCATCCTCTGTCACTACCAGTGCTCCTACTTCCAGTGAAGCAGGTGGTGGTGGCCTTGGCGTGGCGGCACACTTCCAACAACAACTCCAACAACCAGCACTCGGCAATACAGGAGCAAGTAATTGGACTGCTTTGGGAGGCATCCAATCCCCATTATTGAGCAACAACAACAATAATGGTATGCCAGGTCTAGCTTCATCATCAGCAATAGAGTCATCGAAATACCAAGATGAGAATGCATACATATCTCAGTTATTGGGCAGCTTGCATGTCAGAGAAGAAGGACCAGCACCAACACATCATCAACAACATGAACATGAGTTGGATACTAACGGTGAGAGCATGGTTAACTATCTACTGAATTCTCCCCAACAATCACCCCCACCATCATCATCACTACAACAGCAACAACATGCACAGCAGCCAAGAGATGGCCTGATGCATGCAGTAGCCCAGTGCTTGTGGAACAGTCGATCCTTCCATTCAGCAGTAGCCAACTGGCCACCTGTTCTTTACAGAGCAGATCCAGCAATCAGAGCTCTCCATGCCTTGTTCAGCACTATGGATGCTATCCAAATGCATGACTCTCTCAGTACCATAGCAGCAGCTGCTGCTCCTGCTTGGGCTAATTCACCAGAGTATGATTTATTGCTGAGTGAACTAAGGAATGCTCTGGGCATATGGTCGGTCATTGACCCATCTGAAGTACTGACCGCACTCTTCCAAAGGGTAGCCGAGGTTTGTGGAATGATGGGTATACTGCCATCCCCAGCAGATGCTATATTTGGTATTGAAATAACGGAGGAGTTGGAGTGTTCTTTGTGTGGATTAAAGTCGCATTTTACTACACGAAGGAGCTATTTCCATACAGCCAAGACGTCAACTGTATGTGCTCAGCTGACGACTACTAGTACTACTACTGGTACCGGTACTATTAATGGTACTACTGGTACTGGTACTGGTACTGGTACTGGTAAAGAAATGAATCACAATAGTCTGGGGGCATGGTTGAGGCTACCAAGCCAACATGAAAAGAGCTGTGATATCGCCCTTGGAGGCTGCGGTATGCTATCCGCTCCAACAAAAAAACTTAGCCACATCCCTACTGCATTTACTGTTCAACTCTATTGGGATAATCAATCGTCGTCCGAGTCAATTACTGTATGTTTGAGAGCTGTGTCGGAGATACTTGATCTTGCTGATATCCTTCCCTCCTCTGACAATTACACTACTACCACCACCAACAACAACAACAACAACAACAACGACAGCAACAACAATCAGCAGCAGCAACAGAGAGGGGTGCATGTATATAAACTAAGTAGTGTGTTGGGTGTGTCTAGTAATGCCAGTACTCAGGGTGGACTCAAGTACCTGGCTGTAGTTGATAAGAATGGTAGTGATAATGGTGATAAAGGCGAAGTTTCATTATCATCTTCATCATCTTGGGTAATAATGGATGAACATGGAGCTCCTAATGGAATGCTCCCTACGAATTGGGGATCCTTGATAGAGAACTTGGCTTCAACTGGGTCCATGATACCTGTATTGTTGTTTTACGAGTCAATTGGAGGAGCAAGGTAGGG
>Ga0114919_10001063_pt1 | contig 22056 bp, 23 predicted proteins | sample BlataG_FD_88682 | JGI IMG/M metagenome (GOLD analysis project Ga0114919, IMG submission 88682) | Deep subsurface microbial communities from Black Sea to uncover new lineages of life (NeLLi) - Black_00105 metaG | ecosystem: Environmental > Aquatic > Marine > Oceanic > Sediment | place: Atlantic... | reverse complement strand
GTTACCCATGATGATCCCCATCTTTACGTGGTGAAGGAGCTTATCAAGAACGACGTGCTGGTGGCTACCACCGGCTGTAATGCCATCGCCTGCGCCAAGCAGGGCCTGCTCACCGCAGAGGTGATGGACTATGCCGGGCCCGGTCTCAGGGAGGTGTGCCAGACGATCGGCGTCCCGCCGGTACTACATATGGGATCATGTGTCGATAACTCCAGGATCCTCACTGTGCTCGCCCAGTGCGCCACTGAAGGCGGGCTTGGCGAGGACATCAGCGACCTTCCGGTAGCCGGGTTTGCCCCGGAGTGGATGAGCGAGAAGGCCCTTTCTATCGGGGCCTACTTTGTTGCCTCCGGTGTTACCACCTGGATGGGCGTGGGCTCTCCTGTCGCTGGCAGTGAAGCGGTTACCCGGATAATTACCGAGGGGTGGAAGGAGAAGGTGGGCGCCGCCTATTACTTTGAGCCTGATCAAGAGAAGGCGGTACAAGAGGCGCTGGCACATATCGATGCCAAGAGGGCGGCGCTGAAGCTTGAGGAATACAGCCCCACCCGGTATGCCAAGAGCGAGACCTACCTCCCTGGCGATTATGCGTCCGATGAGGTGTTTGCTGCGGGTGCCTATAGCCGGTCTAAATAACCTTTAACCGACATCGATTATCTAAGTCGCTTCTCCTGTCTCGTACCGGGGAAGCGACTTTTTTATACTGAAGGAAGCCATTATAATTATTTGAAGCGGTTTTAAAAAGGTTTTTCGTCTAACAATTCGTAAGGAAGGGCCTACCTTAGCTGAGAGTCGGCAAATGAATGGTGCAAAAAAGGGCGCAAAAATGGTTTCGGAGGAGCGGCTGAGGCTAACCTTTACCGACATCGCGCCGCAGGGTGACGCCTTAGCCCGGCATGAAGGTGAAGTGGTGTTTGCCGCCAATGGCATCCCCGGCGAGGAAGCCATCGTGCTGGCGAAGCGGAGGAAGCGTTATATTGTGGGGGAAGCGGTGGAGCTCCTCAGGGAATCGCCCCACCGGATAGAGGCCCGCTGCCCGCACTTCGGTAAGTGCAGCGGATGCCAGTGGCAGCATATCGATTATCCCTTTCAACTGGCGCTCAAGAGGCAGATGGTGGTGCGGCAATTGAGGGAGCGGGGCAGTTTCCCCGACGCCCCGGTGCTGGCTACCCTGCCCGCCGCCGAGCCGTGGCATTACCGAAATCACGCCCGCTTCTCCGTTGACCCCCAGGGGCAGCTCGGCTTTGTCCATAAGCAGACCCGAAATTTTGTGCCCATCGATTTTTGCCACCTGATGCACCCCCGGATCAACTCGGTGCTGGCCGCGCTCCAGGGGAAGTGCGCCGGCGCTCATCAGGTTGCGGTGCGCTATGGGGTTAACACCGGGGAGCAGCTCATCCAGCCAAAGCTACAGCAGATCGACATTCCCTCGGGGCAGCCCTGCTATGAGGAGGAGCTTTTAGGGCGGCGCTTTCGCATCTCCGCACCATCCTTCTTCCAGGTGAATACCCCACAGGCGGAAAGCCTGTTCAATGTGCTCCGCGACCACCTCCAACCGAGAGGCACTGAGCTGGTTATCGATGTCTTTGCCGGGGTGGGCACCTTCGCTACCCTCCTGGCGCCTCTGGTCGGTAGGGTGATCGCTGTCGAGGAGGCAGCCGCTGCGGTAAAGGACGCCGCAGTAAATATCACGGGGCTGGATAATATTGAACTGCTCCAGGGGAGGGCGGAGGAGGTACTACTTCGGATTGAGGGGGTACCTGATGCCGCAGTCCTCGACCCTCCCCGAGTGGGCTGTCACCGCAGGGCGCTGGCCGCCCTGCTTCAGCTTTCTCCCCGAAGGATTATCTACGTCTCCTGCGAGCCGGCAACCCTGGCGCGTGACCTTGAGATATTATGTGAAGGGGGTTACCGCTTGGTGGCAGTGCAGCCGGTAGATATGTTTCCCCAGACCTACCATGTGGAGTGCGTCGCCACCCTGGTGAGGGGCGACCTCTCCCCCGATCTGGTGCTGGCTTCCGCCTCGCCGCGACGACGCGAGCTTCTCTTCGTTCTGGGTCTGGATTTCGAGGCGATCGCACCACCTGAGGACGAGCCTTTTCCTCCCGATGCGGAAAATGTGGAACAGGTGGTGGAGCAACTGGCGCTGGAAAAGGCAGAGGTGGTAGCGAAAGTGGCTGGCCAGAAAACGGTGGTTGCCGCCGATACGGTAGTGATTCACCGCGGTACGATAATGGGCAAGCCCCGAGACGCTGATGAGGCTCAGCAGATGCTCCGCCGGCTCAGGGGCGAGGAGCATATCGTGGTCACTGGCGTTGCCGTGCTGAGCGGGGGCCGCTCTCATGTAGGCCACGCTGCCACCACCGTCACCATGCGCCATTATTCCGATGAGGAGATCGAGGCTTATATCGATTCCGGGGATGCGCTGGACAAGGCCGGGGCCTATGGCATCCAGGACCCGATCTTTGCGCCTGCGGCAGAGGTGGATGGCTGCTACCTCAACGTGGTGGGGCTCCCGCTGTGCGAACTGGCGGGGATGTTAAGAGAGGCCGGCGTTTCAATGAGGGCGCGACCGCTGTGGGCGCTGCCCCCCCAATGCCAGCAGTGCGAGGGGAGGGGTGGGTTGGTGGGGGATATTGATTAAGGCTCACATATCGCTAGAATGTGTGGAGCATCAGGAACTAAGGAATAACAGTTACAGTGACTGACTGTGAGTCAAGCTCACTTCCTTTGTAAGATATGGTGTAGGTTACTTCTGCGGAGCCAAGGGTGCAATAACAATATGACCTTTTTACATCGATGTGACTATGACTTGGCACGGTAACGCTATCACTAGCGAAGTCCCCCGTGACAGAAGAATGTGCTTGCCAATCGACAGTGATATCGCAGTCCTCGTTATTTACAAGCGTTAAAGTGTGCCTCACATCACAAAACCAACATCTTTGGTTAACTTGAGATGGTATGCTTAAGCTTTGAATTCTCACATCAGGAAGAAGGGTCGGCTTTGAAGGGAGACTGGGCTCTGTGTCTGACCATATTGAATACCAAACCCTAAGACCCTCAGCACCAACATTGCCATGCTGTCCAATACCCCAATTCTCGTCTGGATACCATGTCTGCTCGTAATAGCCAATAAGCTCGTCGTTTTCCGGCATGTTCGAAACTAAATTCTTAAGCGGAAGGATGCTTTCTCTATAGTACCACTCCATCATAGCTATCCAATCCAGATAGTCACTTTTAGCTTGATCACGATGGTAGGCTAATATGCTGATCTCCAAATTGCCTTTTATAAATGGCGTGTGGAAAACCCTCTGATTGTTAAGCTCTTTTATCGCGAAGTCACCCATGTAAACAACTTCTCCCGCTTCAACTGGAGGTATTAAATATTTCTCAGCTCTATCTCCGTCTTTCACTTCCACAACCAATTGTACATGACCGCCGTGAGCACATTCGACTCCGATATAGTCGAGATGCACATTTAGCGGTGGATTCGGCGTTGCCGTTGGTATAGGCGTGGGTGTAAGTGTTGGCGTTGGCTCTGCTGCTGGTACTCTCCCACAGGCGAATCCAGTCACCAGCAACATGGCTAGTAGCAATATTGCTGCAATTCTTGAGATTTTCATCGTCTCCCCGTGTCCTTTAATACACCTTATTTCACATATTTGTCAAGCCAGCAAACCGGCTTAGCTCTTCAGCAGGTACTCGCTCATGGCGAAGCTGCGCATGCGGTCGAGGTCGAGGAAACCTATCACGCTCTGGGCCATGCGCAGGATGTTCTCCTTCATCTTCTCCTTGGACCCGTCGGCGCAGAAGAATAGCATGGGGTCGGTGACGTGCTCCGCCGAGGGGAACGCCTCGTCGACGATGCTCAGGATGGGCGGGGCGTCCGTGGTTAGGGGGCGGGCGACGGCGTTGCGCACGTAGCGCATCCGCGGCTGTATCTCCTCGGAGACCGGCGATTGAACTCCGTACCAGTGCTTGATCCACTCCTCGTAGGTGAGGCGCTCCGGTTTCTCCAGCACGGTGACCATCAGCACGCCCGGGGAGCGCTGGCCATCGGGCCAGTCACGCCGCTTACCCCACTTGTTGTCGCCGTAGTCGGTGTGCAGGGATTCGGTCACCAGGTAACCGGCCATGCGGCAGTCGGCCCGCTCTAGGATCTCCTCGAAGGGCTGCCGCCGGTCGTGGCAGTCAAGCCAGATACAGACCTCAGCCGCCAGCGTCTGCTCGCCCTCGGGGGTGGGGGCCGCCGTCGGTATATCGGAGTCCGAGTCGTGTATGTTCACAGAGAGCATGCGCGGCCCCAGTTCCAGCAGGCGGGGTGCGCATTCGTCCAGCAGAATCTTCTTGATCTGGTCAGGGCCCCGGCCTTCCGCGGCCCAGAGCAGGTAGATTAGCTTTTCCATGTTTCCTCCTCTCGCGTTCGGGCTCCGCGACGTGCCGATGATATTCTCGTCGCACTTGTACGTCAAGCTCCTGTACTCGTCCAGTACGTTAGTGACACGTCACCTCAAGATTGCTTTTTCTGTCATTGCGAGGAGCCCTGGTGACGAAGCAATCTCAGGAGTGACGGGTGGGCAGGTACGCGATGGTGAGATTGCTTCCCCCGATAAATCGGGGTCGCAATGACAATGGGGCTTCTATTGTGAATCATATAGAAGTGAAGCGTTACCTGACTTCTGGGAGGTTTGGGACAATACCAGCTATCAAATGTCACCCATCTATCTGAACGAGATCAGCCAGCGTGGTAGGTTAGCGGAATCTCAGCGTGTTGCGCTGCTTCCCCCTTAAGAAATAACCTGCCACCAGGCCGAGTACCAGGCCGCCGAGGTGGGCCTGCCACGCTACGTTGGGGAAGAAGGAGAGTATGACGAAACCGCCGATGACCGCAACCCAGAGGGGGAGGGGGGCCGGTATGGGGAATACAAAAACTTTCAGCTTCGGTGCCATCAAGGTCAATGCTCCGGCTACTGCAAAGACGGCTCCCGATGCGCCTATGGCCGTAGGACCAGATGGCTCCAGGAGTATGTAAAAGAAGTTGCCGATTATCCCGCCTAGGAAGTAGACGATGAGGAACCTCGCGTCTCCGATCATCATGGATAGGTACCTTCCGAAGAAGTAGAGGGTGAGCATGTTAGCTGCGATATGCCATATGCCGCCGTGGATAAAGAGGTTGGTTAATAAGGTCCAGGGCCTTTCCAGCCAGATTGCCGGCTGCAGCCCGAGGGTATAGATGAGGTCACGGTCGGCAAGCACCGCTATGAATAGCACGAGGTTCGCGGCTATTAGCGCAAGGACGGAAATCTCGGCGTAACGGCGATGGCCTCTGTATGACATCTACATCATTCGTTGGGGCAGTATGTGTACTCAAATCCCATCGATTCGTTCGTTGGGGTAATACAGGTAGTCAACCTTTTGTGATTCGTTTTTATCATGGTTGTGATAATAGACATCGGCTATGGCTGGGTCCACCCTGGCAATGGCGTCCCAGTTCCATGGAGGGGGCATACACTCATTGCACCAGTGCCCGGCTAGAATAAGCCTGGGGGTAGCCTCAAACTCATGTCCGAAGCCGCATTTCCATTTGAGCTTGGATTTAATATCGACATAATCGGTTGAGAGGCATTGCCCGCCCCTCGATTTGGCCAGCTCCTGCATGTCCTTTAGCGTATACTCTTTGGTTAGCGGGTCTTCCCTGGTTTGCCGGTCTTTATCCTCCGCTTCAACCAAGTACTGGTCCCAGCCGGGGATATTTTCCCACGCTTCGCGGCTGCCGAAGAAAGCCTTGATCTTCTCTTCATCGTTATTCTTTATCCATTTCAACGGGTCTGCCATTCTCTTCATAAAGACTTTAACCACAGAAGCGGGGGCCAGTTTTCCTCCCTGTGTCATATACCAAGGGGCGACAGCTTGCACCTGCTTTATCTGATCCTCAAATGATTGCCGCCAGTGGCCCAGGTATTGGTTGAGCACCCAGCTGTCCTCATACCAGCCGCAGTGGAAGTTCCTTACACAGAACCAGTTGCGGGGCAATATCTTTCGGTAATCCCCCAAACCGAAGATCTTCATAAAGTCCCTGAGATAATCGCTGTATAGAAGCCGGCACAATGGGCCGCCCCCCATGTTATATACCCTGCCGTAGAAATCATCGGGGCACTCAAGGGTTTGAACCAGCCCATATCCGGCGTCCTGACTGGTTATGATTTCGAAGTGGGTATTGGGAGGCTGGTGGAACATGATGGGGTCCATAAGCGAGTATACATTGGGGATAGCGATAAAGGTCTGACGCATTGAGGCCCAGTATTTCAGACCCGATTCTATAACCGTTCTCTCCGCAGCTATTTTGGTTACGCTATAGTAGTCACCAACACTTGGTCTTAAGGGGTCGCCAACCCTGATCCATTGCACCGGTGGAAGCCGGTCTCCATATGCCGCTACCGAACAAATACTAACCAGCCGCACATTATCGCCGTTGTTTGGCTGCTTCTTGATCGCTTCGACTATATTTCTGGTGCCCTCGTAATTTGACCCTCTGGTGAGTTGCGGGTCGTGGTCTGCCGCCGGGGCTATGAGCGCCGCTGGATGGAGCACGTGATCCACTCCATTGACCGCCTCCAGTACATCATCGGGATTTATTAAATCCCCCCAAACGATTTTTATCCCTTCTTGCCCCTCATATTTAGCAAAGGCCTTTTTGTTTTTTGTAGAAGGCCTGAGCAAGAGCACGGTGTCATATTTATCCCCTCTTCTAAGTAGCTCTTTAAAGGCTTCGCCGCCCATAGAGCCGGATGCGCCGGTGAGCAATACCTTTTTCTTTGCCATTTTCTCCTCCTTTGCCCTACTAAATCCCTACCCCGCGCTCTTTAAGGCTCACATAGCGCTTTCCGCCGATGATCATGTGGTCCAGCACCTCGATATCCAGCACCCTGCCCGCCGCTACAATCTGCTTGGTGACGGCGATGTCCTCGGGGCTGGGATCGGGGTCCCCTGAGGGGTGATTGTGCACTACGATGATCGCCGGGCAGTTCTCCCGCACCGCCTCTCGAAAGAGCTCGCTGGGGCGAATCAGTGATGTGTTCACATTCCCCTTATATACCTCGGATATGGATATTACCTGATTCTTGGAGGTTAAGAGCACCACCCTGAGCTGCTCCTGGTCGAGAAAACCCATCTCCGCCATGAGAAGGTTAGCCACATCCTGGGGGGTGCGCACCACCGCTCTTTCTTCAGGCTGGGTGGAGCTAAGCCTTTGTCCCAGCTCCAGGGCGGCCTTGAGCTGAGCGGCCTTGGCCTGCCCCACGCCCTTCTCGGCGCAAAGCTCGCCGAAGCTGGCCCGGGCCAGACCGGTGAGGCCGCCAAATCTGGTGAGCACCCTGCTCGCCAGCCCGAGCACATTCTCCGCAGCAGTGCCGGTACGCAGGATAATTGCCAGGAGTTCGCTGTTTGAGAGTGAGGCGGGGCCACTCTCCTTTAGCCGCTCCCTGGGCCGCTCGCTGGCAGGTAGCTCATTGATCCTGAGATGATATTCCATCATAGATCAGCACCTCAGGCCTGCTTCAGATACCCTCAGGTAGCGCGGCCCAGGGCTCCACGAAAACGCCCACTTTAGATGGAGTAGCCAACAGGGGCTCGATCTTGGCTGAAATCTGCCGGCGCTCGGAGTTGTTCTCCCAGGCCCTCCAGTCCTTCAGGCTGTACCACGTGCTGATAACGAGATGCATCCCAGGTATATCGACGGAGGTCAGCGTTTCTCCCGCTATATAGCCCGGCTGGTGAACCGCGTGAGCTCTCAGTTCCTTTAACAGCAACAGCAACTCGTCCTGCTGATCCGTCTTCACTGTGCGTTCTATGACAATCTTTACCGTCATTGCCGGGTCTCCCTCCTAAAAGCTATTTGACCTCAACGGCGGCCCCCGCAGCCTCCAGCTTCTCCTTTAGCGTGGCGGCCTCCTCTTTAGTAATGCCCTCCTTCACCGTTGTGGGAGCAGCTTCCACTAGGTCCTTACATTCTTTGAGCCCGAGGCCGGTTACCTCACGCACCGTCTTGATCACACTGATCTTGTTGGCGCCGATATCCTTGAGCATCACGGTGAATTCTGCCTTCTCCTCCTCCACTTCGGAAGGGGGGGCCTCTGCGGCAGCAGCGGGTGCCGCTACCGCCACCGGAGCGGCAGCGCTGACGCCGAACTCCGCCTCCAGCGCCTTGACCAGCTCGCTGAGATCAAGCACGGTCATGTTCTTTATTGCCGCGACGAGCTCATCTTTCGTCATCGTCCTCCCTTCCTTAGCAGGAGCAGGCTTCGGCGCCGCCTGCTTGGTGTCCTTTGCCTTTTTCGGCTCCTCCGCCATCGCCTCTGGCTTCTCCTCCACCTTGGCCTCTGCCTTCGCCTATGCTTTCGGCTTTTTTGGCTCCTCGACCTTCTCCTCCGCTTTCGCCGCTGTTTTCTCCTCCGCCATCGCCTCTGGCTTCTCCTCCACCTTTTCCTCTTCCTTCTCTTCCGCCTTCTGCTCTAGCTCCTCTGCCATCTTATCCTCCTTCCAATTGTTTTCTGCGTGCAACCAGCAGGCTCAAAAGACCGGTTATGTTTGCATTAAGCACATGGACCAGGGCTAAGATGCTTCCCTGCATCCCGCTCAAGAGCTTGGCGATCAACACCTCCTTTGGGGGCAGGGTAGCCAGTGTAGCTACCTCAGAGGCGCTGAGCACTCGCTGCTCCATCAGCCCACCACTAATCCTAAGCTCGCTTTTGGCGGAGCGGATGTAATCGATCAAGGCCTTGGCGGGTGCCACCACATTGCCATAGCCGAAGGCGATCGCTGTGGGGCCCTCGATAATGCTGATTAGCCCTTCTTTACCCGCCTGCTCGGCAGCAAAATGAGCCAGGGTATTCTTAATCACCCGGTATTCGATCTTCTCCTGGCGCAGTCTGCGCCGCAGCTCGGTCGTCTCAGCCACCGAGAGCCCACGAAAGTTCGTGGTGATGACGATGCTGGAGCGCTCGAGCTTCTGTGCAAGCTCGTTAACCGCCTGCTTCTTCTCCTCCAGACGCATATCTCACCTCTTAATTTTATACTATAAAGATGCTTTACCCCCTCCTCTGCGATCTGCGAGAGGCGCATCTTTATTGCAAGGCATTCGAGAGGGACGAAAAAAGTCCCTGCGCCATAGACCCAGGGACCCCTGGTTTCGCCTCGGCGGGCAAATATTAAGCCTTTAAGGCACCCGCTGTCTATGGCACTCCTTCTCGGTTGCTATTTATTTTGTTGAAAAGTGGAACAAACCGTACAGCAAACAGTGTCCTGTTGCTGCAGTCAGCAATATAAGCGCCCCAAAAAGCGCCAGCGCAATCCCCCCCGCTGCCCCGCTACCAGCATCGAGAATGAGGAAGGCGAGAATCAGTGACACCGCTCCCAAGGCGAGCCGCACGATTCGGTCAACAGGCCCTTCGTTTCGTCGCATCACTCACCCCCTTTTTATGGAGCGCGCAGCTCGAGGGTTGGGTTCAGGTCAAGCTTGATCCCCGGCCCCATTGATGTGCTCAGCGTGGCGCTCCTTACATATTGACCCTTAGCGCCGCTGGGCTTTGCTCTCATCACGGTCTCGATCAGGGTTGCCAGGTTATCCAGCAACTTATCGTTATCCAAGCTCAGCTTGCCTATGGGGAGGTGGATGACCGCCGTCTTATCTATCCTGAAATCGACCCGCCCCTTTTGGGCATCGCTTATCGCCCGCGGCAGGTCGTTGGGGGGCACGATGCTCCCCGATTTTGGATTGGGCATCAGCCCCCGCCGCCCCAGGATCTTGCCCAGCTTGGAGACCTTGTTCATGACATCGGGGGTAGCGATGGCGATATCGAATTCGAGCCACCCCCCCTCGATCCGCTTCACCAGGTCATCGCAGCCCACATGCTCCGCGCCTGCCTCCTCAGCGATCCTCACCCCCTCGCCCTGGGTGAACACGAGCACGTTAATTTTCTTGCCCAGCCCGTGAGGCAGGCTGGCGACCCCCCTCACCTGCTGGTCGGCATGGCGGGGGTCGAGGCCCATATGGAGGTGAAGCTCCACCGTTTCATCGAACTTGGCATAGGCTGCCTGCTTTGCAAGCGCGATGGCCTGTTGAGGGTCATACTCCTTGGTGCGCTCCACCAGCTGGGCAGCCTCCTGATACCGCTTGCCATGTTTGGCCATTATTCCACCTCGATCCCCATACTTCTCGCTGTGCCCTCGATCATCCGCAGCGCCCCCTCAATGTTGGCGGCGTTGAGGTCCTTCATCTTAATCGTGGCGATCTCGCGGAGCTTCTCTCTGGGGAGTGTGCCAATTTTTTCTATATTGGGCACGCCGCTCCCCTTCTCCACGTTGAGTGCTCGCCGCAGCAGGTCAGCGACGGGTGGGGTCTTGAGAACAAAGCTGAAAGAGTGATCCACGTATATGGTGATCTCCGCAGGGACAATGGAGCCTGCCTGGGAGGCGGTGCGCTCGTTATACTCCTTGCAGAAGGCCATTATGTTACAGCCATACTGACCCAGAATAGGACCCACCGGCGGGGCCGGGCTTGCCTGCCCCGCGGGGAGCTGGAGTTTTATCACCGTGTTGATCTTCTTGGCCAATCCTCTCCCTCAATGAAAAGTATTTGTGGTTTTAAAGCCTCTCCACCTGAAGGAAGTCGAGCTCCACCGGCGTCTCCCGCCCGAAAAAGGAGACGAGCACTGTTATCTTGCCCTTCTCCGCATTAATTCCATCCACCACCCCGATGAAATCGATAAAGGGGCCATCTACCACCCGCACGCTCTCCCCTTGGTGGAAACCAACCTTGACCCGCGGCGTCTCCGCCCTCATCTGGTTGAAGATGGCGTTGACCTCATCCTCATCCAGGGGGATGGGCTTGGCACCGGAGCCTACGAAGCCGGTGACCCCCGGAGTATTGCGCACCACATTCCAGCTCTCGTCGTCCAGCTTCATCTCCACGAGGATGTAGCCGGGGAAGACCTTTTTGGCTACGGTTCTTTTTTGCCCATCCTTGATCTCGATCTCATTCTCGGTGGGGATGACCACCTGAAAGATCTTGTCCTGAGCATCCATAGAACTAATGCGGTGCTCCAGGTTGGTCTGAACCCTTTGCTCGTATCCGGAGTAGGTATGAATTACATACCATCTACGCTCATCCTGTGCCATCTCTCTCCCCTTTTCGCCCTTGATCCACGCTCTTTTTGAACAATCGCCTTGAAATTAGAGGTCGGCTTCTTATAACGGAGCGCCGAGAACGAAAAAGCCGGGCAAAAGGAAAACCCCTCACTGGGGTTTGTTTCCCGCTTCCCCTTACCTCCTTATCCTGCTAAACTGGTTATCCATTCAATAAGACGAGTGAACCCGTAATCGATGACCCCAAGAAAAATCCCTATCGCGCCGGCGATGATGATCACCATTATGGTGAGCCGCCTTGCTTCCTCCCTGGTAGGCCAGACCACCTTCTTGAGCTCGGAGATGACCTCGCCGATATAGCTGCGAATCCGGGGGATACCCGGCCTTCCCGCCGTGGCCTGCCTTCTCATCCTACCGCACCTCTCGATGGAGCCTGTGGGTGCGACAGCGGGGGCAATACCTCCTGAGCTCCAGCCGATCCGGGTCGTTCTTTTTACTCTTGCTGGTAGTGTACGTTCGCTCCTTGCACTCGGTGCACGCGAGATGAATGATAATCCGGGAACTTCCCTTCTTCGCCAATCAACATCCCCTAATCTATAGTCTTGGTGATCACGCCAGCCCCTACGGTGCGGCCACCCTCCCTGACAGCAAACCTCAGCCCCTCCTCCATAGCCACAGGCTCGATAAGCTTAACTTTCATTTTAATGTTGTCACCGGGCATCACCATCTCCACCCCCTCGGGCAACTGGATGCTTCCGGTGACATCGGTGGTTCTGATGAAGAACTGGGGCTTGTAGCCGGTAAAGAAGGGGGTATGTCTGCCACCCTCCTCCTTGGTGAGCACATATATCTCAGCATCGGCCTCGGTGTGCGGCTTAACTGACCCCTTGGCCGCCAGTACCATGCCCCGCATCACATCCTCCCTTTCCACCCCACGGAGCAGGCAACCGACAGCATCCCCGGGCTCCCCATCAGCCAGGGTTTTGTGGAACATCTCCACGCTGGTGACCACGGTCTTCTGCGTCTCTTTCAGCCCCACTATATCTACCTCATCCCCGGGCTTGATCACGCCGCGCTCCACGCGGCCGGTGGCTACCGTACCTCGCCCCTTAATGCTGAAGACGTCCTCGACGGGCATCAGGAAGGGCTTGTCCGTGTCGCGCACCGGGGTTGGGATGTAGTCATCTACAGCATCCATTAGCTTCCAGATAGGACCGCACCACTGACACTCCCGCTTGCCGCAGCCACACTCCAAAGCCTTGAGGGCACTCACCCTTATTAGCGGGACCTCCTTGCCGGGGAAGCCGTATTTGGGTAATACCTCCTCCTGCAACTCGAGCTCGGACACCTCCAGCAGCTCCTCGTCATCCACCATATCCACCTTGTTCAGGCAGCACACGATATAGGGCACCTCTACCTGACGCGCCAGCAGGAGGTGCTCCCTGGTCTGCGGCATCACCCCATCGTCGGCAGCGATCACCAGTATGGCACCATCCATCTGCGCCGCACCGGTGATCATGTTCTTGATATAGTCAGCGTGCCCGGGGCAATCGACGTGTGCGTAGTGGCGCTTCTCCGTTTCATACTCGATATGAGCGATGGCGATGGTCAGCCCGCGGGCTTTCTCCTCAGGGGCGTTATCGATGGACTCGAAGGAGCGATACTGTGTCGGGCCCACCCCTGACAACAACTTGGTTATCGCCGATGTCAGCGTGGTCTTGCCGTGGTCCACGTGCCCGATAGTCCCCACATTAACATGGGGCTTCGTCCGCTCAAATACTTTCTTTGCCATTTTCCCTCCTCACTTAAGCCCACAGCCAGAGTTGAACTGGCGACCCCCTTCTTACCAAGAAGGTGCTCTACCACTGAGCTATGTGGGCTCTTTTTCGAACTTTTCGTTTTCTCGTACTGATAACGCCTCGTTCTACATAGAAACCGAATTTTGAACCAGACGTTTTCCACTTTGCCTTGCTAGGCCCAAAGTAGTAAAAACGCCGAATGCTCGGCCAATCAGAGCGCTCCATGGTTGCGGCATACCGAATCCTTTTACTGCCATTCTTACCGTGACTCCTGTTGCAAGGCCCGCCGCTGCGGGGTTGCTGACAGCTTGCTGAGCGATTCTGCGGACTACCTCCGTTGCAGGGCGTAGCACGACACGAACCTCTTGGGCTTTATACGGGATCATTCTCGACCGATTCTCGTCCGTTGTCGATTGCTCCCTCACCACAAGCTTTCTGGTGGCGGGGGTTGGATTCGAACCAACGAAGCCTGTCGGCGGCAGATTTACAGTCTGCTGGTTTTAGCCACTCACCCACCCCGCCGTTCTATACACCCCTCGCCTTACGCAGCCCGAGAGCGGATTCGAACCGCTACCCTGCCGATTACAAGTCGGCTGCGCTACCGTTGCGCCACTCGGGCTTTTTTTGAACTATTTGAGCTATGTAATTATGTATTACATATAATACAATACAGTTTTGACTAAGTAAAGTTATCACCTTTCGCTACCATTGTCAACATGGGTTGCCCCCGGTGCATCCCCCTTATCACGCTTAGATAGAGAGGTGCCACCTGGGATCGTGGTATTTCGCTTCACTCGCAATGAATGCACAGAGTGCGACGAAGAAAATAACGTAAAGGAGTTGATGCGTCACTAAATACCTGAACGAGTGTACCCCCTTATCAAAAGGCTCCCTATTTGATATACTGCGGGGTGGATGGGTGTGGTGGGGAGCTCGAAAAAGTGGATGGGTGTGGTGGGGAGATCAGAAAGGGATAGAAGTAGAGAAATCACCGGGTATCGGGGGTAAGTAGGAGGCTCGTATGCCGGTAATCGCTGTTATTGGGGCGCAATGGGGAGATGAGGGGAAGGGGAAGATCGTGGACCTTCTGGCGGAGAAGGCGCACATGGTGGTACGTTTCTCCGGGGGGAGCAATGCCGGGCATACGGTAGTTAATCCCTGTGGCGAGTTCAAGATGCACCTTATTCCCTCGGGCATTTTCCATCGGGAAGTCACCTGCATCATCGGCAACGGTGTGGTCATCGATCCCGCCGTGCTCCTCGAGGAGGTCGAAGCGCTAAAGAGCCAAGATGTATCGGTAGACAGACTTTTTGTGAGCGACCGCGCCCACCTTATCATGCCCTATCACCTCCAGCTCGATACCCTGGAGGAGGAATCGCGCGGCAGTGGCGCGATAGGGACGACGAGGAGGGGGATCGGACCCGCCTATATGGACAAGGCGGGCCGGCTGGGAATCCGCACCGGTGACCTCCTGGAAAGGGATGCCTTTCTTGAGAGGCTTCGCCTTGTCCTGGAGCAGAAAAACCGCATCCTGACCAGGGTCTTTGAGGTGGAGCCGCTGGTGCTGGAGGAGATATATGAAAAGTATTGCCATTACGGTGAGCTTCTTGCCCCCTTCATCAGGGAAACCGATCTGATGGTCGAGGAGGCTCTGGAGAGGAAAGAGAAGGTCTTGCTGGAGGGGGCGCAGGGAACCCTGCTGGATGTTGATTTTGGCACCTACCCCTATGTTACCTCCACCACCACCATGGCGGGGGGCGCTTGCTCCGGATTGGGGCTTAGCCCGCTGAAGCTTGATGGGATCGCTGGCGTGTTTAAGGCCTACATTACCAGGGTGGGGAGTGGTCCCATGCCCACGGAACTCCTGGACGAGACGGGGGAGCTGATTCGGGAGCACGCCCATGAGCGCGGCGCCACTACTGGACGCCCCCGCCGCTGTGGCTGGTTCGACGCGGTGGTCGGTAGCTTCAGTACCCGCGTTAATGGCTTCTCCTCCTTTATCCTCACCCGCCTCGATATCCTCAGTATCCTGCCCTCCATCAAGATATGCACCGCATACAGGCTTGAGGGGAAGACCCTTACGAGTCCCCCCTCCAGCGTGGCGATGCTGGCGAGGTGCGAGCCGCTCTATGAGGAGCTTCCTGGCTGGCAAATAGACATCAGTGACATCCGCCGCTTGGAGGATTTGCCAGTTGAGGCTCGCACCTATGTGGAGAGGCTGGAGGAGCTGCTTAATTGCCCGGCAAGCATCATCTCCGTGGGGGAGCGGCGTGAGCAGACCATAATGGTGAGCGAGCTCCTATAGGGCAGTGGGCATTGTCGCTATAGTGGCTCGACCCTATAACAAATGTTATGCGTTTTCGCTAACCTCTTCAGGGGGAGTGAGATGAAAGTAGAATACGTTCACCAGGAATTGGGTGAGGATGTAAATGCCCTGGCGGGGTACTATACTCCGCTTGATGAGCACAGGCTGCAGCACGATGGGAAAGAGGTGCTTTGTATAACCGGGCTCGGGGTTATTGAATCCAGTTGCTGCGGCACCGGTGGCTGCGCCTACGCAATTGTGCCCGGATACGTGGTAAGCTGGAAATTCAAGAAAAACGAAGCTGGTCTGCCTGTATCAGAAGTTGAGCCGGTCGCCGACAAGGAAGCGAGGCGAGAAATTTCGGCCATTCTAAAGGAGGGGCAATCCGTCCAGAACATAGAATTTTGGTAGAATACCGGTGCATTTGAGGATTTGCCAAGGGAGGCGCGCACCTATGTGGAGGTGCTTGAGGAGCTATTTAATTGCCCCGCTAGCATCATCTCCGTGGGGGAGCGGCGGGAGCAGACAATAATGGTGAGCGATCCCCTGTAGCTAACCGGATGAGGCGATAGCACAGTTATCCTTAATCTGGCGGCTGGTCTGTCTCCCTAAATTCAAGCGCCTTCATAAGTATCTCAGTGACTCTCAGGTCGCCTAGAACCTTGCCTTCGCTATCCAGCACAGGAATAATGGCATCTCCATAGGTGATCATTCGCTCTAAGGCATCCTGTATGGTGTCGCTTGTCTTAACACCAAAGTAGCGCCAATCGCCGCGTGCCAGGTCTTTCGCCTCTGTGGCAAATGCGAGATGAATGATCTCCCCAGTAGATCCCTTTTCCACTCCCAACTTTCCGAAAAGTTGAAAATATAACCACTTTAGGAGGTCAGCTCGCCTAATCGTCCCGGCGAATCTTTGATGCGAATCCACAAGAAAAATCGCACGAAGTTCTGGGTCTTGGGCGAGTCTAGCGACGACTTCTTGTAATGATGTCCCTTCAGGCACAGATATCGAGGCCGGCCCGCTTAGTTGGTAAACCTCTTCGACTAGGATTGGCTTCATCGGAACTATACCTTGTGTGGGCTGACCCTCAAACCTTCAGATCAATGCTGTAGTTTTTAAGCGTCGCCTCGATTACGGACGCTGACTTCTCATCGGGCTCGGTTAGCGGGAGGCGAGGCTTGCCCACTCTAAAGCCCACATGGTTCAGGGCGTATTTGATGGGGATGGGGTTGGAGACGACGAAGAGGGTGTTTATCAGGGGGAGCAGGCGATGATGAATCGCCGCCGCCTCGCTCAGCTTGCCGCTAACCAGCTTCTCGATCATTTCCCGCACCTGGTTGCCTACAAGATGTGAGACCACGCTGATCACCCCGTAGCCCCCCATGGCGATAACGGGGAAGGTATCGCTATCGTTGCCGCTATAGACTATGAAATCCTTACCTGTGCCATTGATGATTTTAGCGATCTGGTCCAGGTTGCCGCTGGCCTCCTTTATGCCCACGATGTTATCGATCTGGCTCAGCCTGATCACGGTATCGGGGGCCAGGTTGGTGACGGTGCGACTGGGCACATTATAGAGGATGCAGGGCAGGGTGGTTGCCTGGGCGATGGTCTTGAAATGCGCGAAGAGCCCCTCCTGCGTCGGCTTATTATAGTAGGGTACTACCAGCAGTATGGCGTCCACGCCGATCCGCTCTGCCTCTCTGGTCAAATCCACGCCCTCCCGGGTGCAGTTACTTCCTGTGCCGGCCATTACTGTCCCTCGTCCTCCCACCGCTTCCTTCACTGCCGCGAACAGTTTGAACTGCTCCTCATCGGTGAGCGTGGAGCGTTCTCCTGTGGTGCCGGAAACCAACAACCCGTCGCTCCCTGAATCCAGCAGCGCCAGGGAAAGTCGCTTCATCTGCTCATAGTCGACCCTGCCTTCGTCATCGAAGGGTGTTACCATAGCGGTGAGTAATCTACCAAGCTCAGTCATCGTATCCAGCTCCTATCGATGACGGTCTCCGCGATCTGAACGGCATTGAGGGCCGCTCCTTTTCTGAGGTTATCGGCTACCACCCACATGGCCAGGCCGCAATCGTGTGAGCTATCCTTGCGGATGCGCCCTACGAAGACCTCGTCCGATCCCGCTACTGACCAGGCCTGGGGATAGAGGCTAATATTGGGGTCATCGAGCACCTTGACCCCGGGTGCCGCGGCGAGGATGCGCCGTGCGGTATCAGGTGACATCGGGTCGCTAAACTCGATATGGATCGCCTGACTGTGACCGATGAATACGGGGACTCGCGCGCAGGTGGCCGAAATTGCTATATCCCCGGCATGCATTATCTTCCTGGTCTCCTCCACCACCTTCCACTCTTCCTTGGTATAGCCATTGTCCATGAAGAGGTCGATCTCTGGCAGTATGTTGAAGGCGATCTGGTGGGGGTAGACATGGGGCACCACAGAGCGCCCCTCCAGCACCTGCCTGGCTTGCTCGCTCAATTCCTCCAGGGCAGCGGCACCGGTGCCCGACACCGATTGGTAGCTATCCACGATTAACCGCCTGATGGGATTGGCCCTGTGCAGGGGGTAGAGGGCTACCACCAGCTGAATGGTGGAACAGTTTGGGTTGGCGATGATCCCTTTGTGCTCCTTTATATCATCGGCATTGACCTCGGGGACCACCAGGGGGACCTCGGGATCCATCCTGAAGGCAGCGCTATTATCGATGACCACCGTGCCGGCCTGCGCCGCGATCGGTGAGAAGTGTTGGCTGATTTCAGCGCCTGCGGAGAACAGCGCGATATCCATCCCATCAAAAGACTGTTGTGTGGTCTCCTTGACTTCCAACTCCCTATCATCGACCGTGAGCTTACGGCCTGCGGAGCGGTCCGAGGCAAAGAGGTTAAGTGAGCTCATCGGGAAATTGCGCTGTCCCAAAACCTTGATAAACTCCTGCCCCACCAATCCCGTGGCGCCTATGATGGCAACATTGAATTCTTTCATCGCCACATCCCTATAATCCTAGTATTGATTCGAGGCCATAAACAAGACCTTTCTTTTTTACCACATGTTTTACTGCCATGACAACCCCGGGCATGAAGGACTCGCGGCTGATAGAGTCGTGGCTTATGGTCAGCGTCTGCCCCGGTGCCCCCAGGATCACCTCCTGGTGGGCTAAAAATCCGGGAAGACGCAGGCTATGCACACTAATCCCCTCAACCTGCCCGCCGCGGGTGCCGGCGAGGCTCTCCTTCTTCAGCGCAGGATACAAAAAAGGCTTTCCCCGCGCCGCCACCATCGCCTGTGCGGTGGCCAGGGCGGTGCCCGATGGGGCATCAACCTTCCCTTCATGATGCTTTTCTATGACCTCGGCATAATCGAAATGTCTGGCTGCCAGTTTCGCCAGATGGATCATCAATACCGCTCCCAGGGAGAAGTTTGGGGCCACCACCGCGCCAACATCGCCCTGCCGACTTAACCTTTCGATCTCGTCAATATCCTCTGAGGAGAGGCCGGTAGTCCCGATAACCAGATTAACGCCGTGCTTGGCAGCGAGGCGCACTGCCGGCATGGTCGCCTCTCGGACGGTGAAATCCACCATTACATCGGGACTGGTTTGGGAAAGGATGGTCTCCAGGTCTGAAGAGCAGGGGATCTCCCCGGAGCCATCGGGAAGGAGCAGGAGCTCTCGGTCTGCCTTAAGATCCACGGCGCCCGCTGCCTCAAGCTCCGCATCGGAGCACAGCGCCTGCAAGACCTCACGCCCCATTCTCCCTGCCGCACCATGAACGATTACCCTTATCATCGTTGGATTAGACCTCGCTACGGCTCGTCGCTACCCCACTACTTATAGGGGGGCCTCCCCCCTCTATTCGGGTAACGCCTCGGCGGCCCTCCCCTGGGTCTGCGCTCCAGATCACCACCCCGAGGCCGTTGGGGTGGGTTCTGGGGTCTCCCCGCAAAGCCTGACGACATAGTATCCTTCACATTGGACACCTTTGAGGGCCCCTGAAGTACGGCGCGGCGGGAAAGATTTATCCGCCCCATGCGGTCGATCTCGGTGACCACGACCATGATCTCATCGCCCACCTTGACCACATCCTCAACGCTGGACACCCGGTAGTCGGCAAGCTCACTGATATGAACCATCCCCTCCTTGCCGGGGAGGATCTCCACAAAGGCGCCAATGCTGATCACCCGGGTCACCCTCCCGGTATAGACAGTACCAACCTCCACATCTCTGGTCAAATCCTCGATGATCTTGATCGCCTTTTGTGCTCCCTCCTCACTGGTTGAGCCGATGATTACGGTGCCATCGTTTTCAACGTCTACGGTCGCCTTGGTCTCCTCGACGATCGACCTGATCATCTTGCCCCCGGGGCCGATGACGGTGCCGATCTTATCGGGGTCGATGGTTATCTTGTACATCCTGGGGGCATATTTGCTGAGCTCCGGGCGACTGGAGCTGATGGTCTGGCTCATCTTATCGAGGATGAAGCGGCGGGCATCGTGCGCCTCTTTAATCGCCTTCTCGATAACCTCATAGGGGATTCCTTTGAGCTTGATGTCCATTTGGAGGGCGGTGATCCCCTCGGCCGTCCCCGCTACCTTGAAATCCATGTTGCCGTAGGCATCTTCCAGCCCCTCGATATCGGTGAGCAGGACATATTTATCATTCTCAGCGATCACTCCCATGGCCACCCCGGCCACAGGGCTACTGATGGGAATGCCGGCATCCATCAGGGACAGGATGCTGGCGCAGACGCTGGCCATGGAGGTCGAGCCATTAGAGGAGAGGACCTCGGAGACCAGGCGGAGGGTATAGGGGAAATCCACCTCATTGGGAAGCACGGGAGCAAGCGCCCTTTCCACCAGGGCGCCGTGTCCGATCTCCCGTCGCCCCGGCCCTACAATACGTTTCACCTCACCAACGGAGTAGGGGGGGAAATTGTAATGATGCAGGAAGCGCTTGCTCTCCTCCTGACTGATGGTATCGATGAGCTGCTCCTTTCTTATTGAGCCCAGTGTGGTAGTGGTCAATACCTGGGTGCCACCGCGGTTAAATAGCGCTGAGCCATGGGTGCGGGGCAGAAAGCCAACGTCACAGGCGATGGGGCGAACCTCACTCAGTCCACGACCGCCGACACGAGCCCCCCGCTCCAGGATTTGCGACCTTACCTCCCTCCGTAACAGGGATTCGAGGGCGGAGGTGATCTCTTGAGGGGGGAACTTTTCCTCCAGCTCCTGGGAAAGCTCCTCTTTAATAGCGGTGAACGCCGTCTCACGCTCACCCTTCGGCTTGTAGATGACCTCACTAAGCCTGCCTCCGATGATGGCGGAGACCGCTTCCTCAACCTCGGGGCTGATCTCGGTGGGGGTGAAGTCCATCTTGGGCTTAGCACCGGCCTCGCTAAGTTGCTGTTGTAGCCTGACGATCCCCTGATTCGCCTGCTGCCCAAATTTGATGGCCTCCAGGATCAGCCTGTCAGGCACCTCCTTCGCCCCGGCCTCCACCATGACCAGAGCATCGCTGGTGCCGGCGATGACAAGGTTCAGAGAACTATCAACCAGCTGGGTGAAGGTGGGGTTGAGCACCAGTTCCCCATCGAGGCAACCAACGCGCACCGCCCCCACCGGCCCGTCAAAGGGGATAGCGGAGAGCGAAAGCGCTGCCGAGGCGCCAATTATGGCCAGCACATCCGGGTCGTTCTCTTGATCTGCAGAAAGGACAGTGATCACGACCTGGATATCATTGCGGAAGCCCTTAGGAAAGAGGGGACGGAGCGAGCGGTCGGTGAGCCGATCGGCGAGGATGGCAGCCTGGCTGGGGCGGCTTTCCCTTCTGATGAAGCTCCCCGGGATCTTGCCGGCGGCATAGTGCCTCTCCTCATAGTCCACGGTCAGCGGGAGAAAATCTGTCCCCTGCCTCGGCTCGCTGGAGACGCAGGCGGCAACTAATACCAAGGTATCGCCATACTGTACCGTGACCGAGCCACCCGCCTGGGTGGCAAGCCTACCGGTCTCAATAACAAGGGGCCGCTCGCCTACCAGATACTCAAGAATCTGTGGCATTATAAGGTTAACCTCCTTACTTTCGGATACCGAGCCTTGCTATCACCGAGCGGTAACGCTGAGGGTCGGTCCTGTTCAAATATGATAGCTGCCGCTGCCGTTGTCCCACCAGCATGAGAAGTCCGCGGAGGGAGTGATAATCGTGGCGGTGAACCCTCATGTGCTCGGTCAGGCTATTTATCCGCTCCGTAAGGAGGGCGACCTGAACCTCGGGGGAGCCGGTGTCCTCCTCGTGAAGTCGAAAACCCTCTATAATGGTCTGCTTTTTATCCTTCTCCATTCCAGAATGAGAATTATAACATAACCGCGGCACCATGTAAATCATCTATCCGAAACTGGGTCATAACCCTGGAGCGAAAAAGTGTTGCTAAAAATAGCGGGTCAAATAGCCACAATTGCCTTGAACTCTCTTGAGGGGTTGAATGCTCTCGATTTGGAGGTTTGGCTGGGGCTCTAACCTTTAAAATGGTGAGTCTAACTGGTCGATTCAAAGAACCTTCATCCTTTCCACTTAGCGCATTGCTTGGGTCAACGTAATTGTAGCAGCGAACTGCCACCAGTGCAACACGCCGCTTGCCATTAGAGGAGTTTCCGAGTAGAATAGATGTGGAGAAATAGGTGCGGGTTTGGGGTGCCTCTCCTGAAAAAGGGGAGGCACTTTTCCGAGAGGAACTAGCGGGAAGCCTGGACGCAATATGACACTGGATTATATCTTCCACCCCCGCTCGATAGCGGTGGTTGGCGCCAGC
>Ga0114919_10001061_pt1 | contig 22075 bp, 32 predicted proteins | sample BlataG_FD_88682 | JGI IMG/M metagenome (GOLD analysis project Ga0114919, IMG submission 88682) | Deep subsurface microbial communities from Black Sea to uncover new lineages of life (NeLLi) - Black_00105 metaG | ecosystem: Environmental > Aquatic > Marine > Oceanic > Sediment | place: Atlantic... | reverse complement strand
TGTGGGTGGGGGGTGTGGTTAGGTTGTCTTAGAGTTCTCAAGTGCATGTTCTCTTGTGTTATTGCAGATTGTTATCAGGCAATCACAGCTTGATTTCTTGGTTTGGCTCATGATGCACTCAAAAAAAGTAGGAAGGAGGGAGGAGGGAATAATTAAATGGAAAAAACAAGTTTCCCCCGACGGCCATGAAATGCTCCAAGCACCCTACATGTGAATGTAGTAAATCCATAACTACATGTGAAATCTAGTATTACTTTTATTAGCTTGTGCAATAGTATGAAGACCAGGAATGCCGAATTGCAACCCGTTGTAGGGCCTTTTTTTTGAGTCAGTTTTACACCTTTTACTCACCCTTTGGGAATTTCAGAGCCAAACCAAAGAACCAAAGTTGTGGTCCCCTTGACTCTCTAAATGAAATATATATTTAAAACAAAAAACAAAAAATCTAAGTGGTAATTCATACATCATTCACAATTTGAATTCTTCCCTCCACTCTGGGGGCAATACCAAACCTTCTTCTACTTCTGTCATAAAAATACAAGGCATCAAGGCCATGAGGGCATGGGTCGGGTTTTTGTAAAAGCCTCACATCCACAGCCCTCTCCTCCTCGTCACTACTACTGCTTCTACTAACATTATTATTATTATTACTACTACGACCACTACTAGTATTACCTATGCTAGTATCAGCTGCCATACAACTGCCTGTTCTGTTCTTCTTCTCTGCATTATTCAGTGACTGTATTCTACTCAAAATAAACTGAACCAGGGTGGCCAACCTGGGAGCAGTCTCCCCATTCATCAACACCTTGGCACTTTTCAACATTTCAAATCCATCCTTACCCCCCCTTAAATACTGCTTTGTAGCGCATTTATACCTTCTTTCCATATCCAGGGGCTCACCATTGACTTGAACACTGTCTGCGATGACTCTATTAAGAGTCGTGGATGGATCAAAAGTGAAATTGACACCGCTAATTTGGAGGAATCTTCCTTCCTTGGATGGATATTTGCTTACCCCAGTCTCCAGACATTGCAACACCTCTTTCCCAGTGAGTTCCACAAGTACTAGTGTTTCGTCAGAATAAGGAAGCAGTGATACAAAGTCTCGCATCACCAGCTGCCCTTGGTGATGGATCTGGTCAGACCTGATGGTTCCACCGTTTAAAAATGCTAGGTCAGCACCCAGAGAGAGTTTAGAAATATCAGCTAGAAAGTTTCCTATGTTGGATTCTTGAGTGCGTACCGTTTCAAATCTAGCATCCAAGTCAACAAAACTAATACCCAGTGGTTCATCCATTTTACTGCCCATAACTTTCTGGTAGCTTTCAACTAGTTTTGCAGTGGCCTCGTCCTCTGGCATGTCTGAAGTCACTTCTAACTTTTCCCATTCAATTGTAGGCCTAGGTGGCATTATATTAGTAGTATGAATACTAGCAGAATGAGGATGAGGATGGTAAAGTGGAAAGGTACATGTCAATAGAGTGCCTTCCCTAAAATCAGTACCACTTTTAAACACCATAGTACCATGAGGCGGTACTTGTTGTACTTCGTAGTCATGATCATGTCCACCAAGTACGAGCTGAATCTCAGGAACCATCTCTGCTAGCTTTTTATCATTTACTGATCGCATATGAGTCAGAGCAATGCAGCACGATATATCGTGATTGGTCCAGAGATCCGTAGCGAGCAGCCTTCCAGCTTCTACAAAATCAGTATATATAACATCTCTTTCATCTAAAGAAGGGATGGTGAGCATCCAGTCATGTTCTACCAGGCCTATAAGACCAATTCTATGTCCGTGCCATTCTAGTATGTGAAACACCTTTGCTCCTGCTAGTGGTTGGTTGGTCTTGATGTCTACAATGTTGGAAAGAAGCCATGGGAACTGAAATTGCTTGAAATATTGTTTTAATGTTGAGACTCCAAAATCAAAGTCGTGATTGCCAATTACTGCTGCGTGCACACCTATATCGTTGAGGACTGGAACCATCTGCTCCCCGTGAGTGAATGAGGACATCAGTGAGGGGGAGAGGGCGTCTCCTGAGAAGAGTGTGAGAAGGCTGTTAGTGTCGCTGTTGATTTCATGCCTGAGTTTTCTAGAGAGGGCTACAAACCTAGCTGCACCTCCTGCAGGTTCTTTAGGTTTGGCTTCTACATTGTAGACGTCATTGAAGTGGAGAATTTTGAGGTGTACTGGTGATGCTGCTGGAGAGGGAGAGGAGCCGTTGCCGGAAGTTGGGGAAGTGCTACAGTGAATGGGGATTGTCTTTCTGTAGCAATGGCTGCTGCTGTTATGGGAATTATTGGTGCGCATAGGATAGACCTTTGGGTTTGATAATTTCCGCAGCAGAAACATCTTCACCTGCTGATAAGGTCTTTCGATCAGTTTTGAATCATTGTAAATTGAAAGATGCCAAGATAGCGCGAAGATATTTCAGATGAATGGAGAGAGATTAGTTTTTTATAATGTGCACGTACAAGTTGTTCAAAGTATGAATAGAAATGACGGATCGTTTTAATTTCAAAGGATGTTTGGGAGTGCAACGAAGCAGAGGACAGCTAAGAGGGCTTGTTTTAGAGATGGCGTGCCATATTCTTTGGAATGGTGCAATGATCTGTATTTTTTAGTTTCTTCTTAGAAAGATCGAAAGCAACTATCTCCTTTTTGACAGCACTTTGTTGGCACTTGGATCATATGATGATCAAGCCACCATCTCCCTCACCACTTTTCCCTTATCTCTCGAATCTGAAAATATTGCGATGCCTATCATGGTACACTACATCATCATCAGCATCACCACCACTACACACTGAGGAAATCCTCTCCTCCACACCACCGACACCAACCGCTTCCCCTTTCTCTCCAACTCGGTATGCCATCATCCTCCACGGCCTACTAGGCAATGGGAAAAACCTGAAAACATTGGCCGCCATGCTCTGCAAACACGCGTCTTTATCCACATCGTCTCCTTGGAAGGCCGTATTAGTAGACCTTAGAGGCCATGGAAAATCTGCTGCTCTCAACTTCCAACCGCCACATAACCTCCATTCCGCAGCTTGTGACGTCATTCAATTAATCAATTCTCAAATCCAACTAAACAACAACAGACCTCCAGATCTTCTTATTGGACACTCTTTAGGTGGTAAGGTATTTTTAGAAGTCATAGATCAACTAATGAAGGGTAAAGACCATCACCAAAAACAACAAAAGGAAACACTCTTTCCAGGTCAACTTTGGGTCTTGGACTCTATGCCAGCCAAGTTATCAACTGAAGAGCTGACTAAAATAAGAGCAAAGCTTGAGAATAATAGTAATAAAAGTAGTGACCCATTGTTATCATCATCAGGTGTATATGAAGATTCATCATTAGCAGCAGCAAGGAACAAGACTTTAGGGGTATGGGAGGTACTGCAAGCAGTCAGCAGCATCCATCTCCCCGTACCATCCCGAGAATGGCTGATCACCGAAATGACCACCAACCGAGGGTTCACCAAAGACCTGGCCACATGGCTTGCCAGCAACCTCCAACTCAGCAGACAACAAAGTAACAGTAACGGTAAAAACAACAATAAGAATGAGTATACATGGACATTTGACCTTGAAATCGCACTGGCATTATATGAATCATACTGTAGCTGTGAATATTGGGAGACCATGATGAAAAGTCCAGTGAAGATTCACCTGGTAAAGGCAATGAAATCAGGGCGGTGGAAAGATGTTGCATTGAGTGGAAGGTTGGGTGAGGTAGTAAGTCTGGATAGAAGTAGAGTGACGGCTCATGAGTTGGAAGCTGGGCATTGGTTACACGCTACACATCCTAGAGAACTTGTAGATATGATTGTTGCACATCTGTAGAAAAAGAAAGAAGAAGAAAAAAGCTAGATAGAGAAATGGTACTGGGGTTGTGATATGTACATTATTACACACATCCATCTACACCCATTCTCTAGGCTGCCTGAGCACCTCCAACAACGCCTCTCTCCTTCCCCTCTCTTCCCCACTCGCACCACTACCTCCACCACCACCATCCTCTCCCCCCCCCTTGTACCTCCATGATATCAATGGCGGAGCAGACACCATGATACTCTCTATTCTCCCCCCTTCTAAGCCAAACTTAACTCCTCTGTCGTATAATAAATTGAATTCCAGGTACCTCCCTCTTCTTTCTAATTGCCACTCCCTTTGTTCATCAGTTACCCGGGTGTTTCTACGGGCTTCCACAATTGGGAGCCAACTGGGCAGGATATTAGTGCCTACGTCTTTCACAAAGGACGCCGCATCAAACATCTGACCATTATTATTATTATTATTATTATTGTCAGCAGTACTGTCCAGATCATCAAAGAAGATTCCACCCAGACCCCGGTGTTCCTTCCTGCAAGGAATGTAAAAGTATCTGTCACAGCATTGTTTGTAATCAGGGTACAGCGCAGTGCTATATTTATCACATATGCGCTTCCAATGACGGTGAAAATTCCTCGCATCATCTTTATAGAGGTAGAAAGGGGTGAGATCACATCCGCCTCCGTACCAAGCTCGCTGCCCTGCTTCAAACAGCCTGATGTCTGCTCGCAAGGTTGGGATGTGAGGGTTGGCGGTGTGGAAGACGAGGGAGAGAGCGACGGCATGGTAAGGGTCTCCTCCCTCTGGATTGATGTTGGACCTGCCTCGGGTAGACATAGCTTTGGCTCTTTCTGGTGTGAGGGTGCCGTGAATGACAGAGATGTTGACTGCTGCTTTTTCAAGGATGGATCCACCTTCTACAACGGCAGTGATGCCATAGCCTGAAGTTGTTGGGCCTTCTCTTTCCCATCTGTCTTGAATGAAGGATTTGGTGGTGGTTTCTAGGGATTGAGTAGTTTTGATGATGGAGGCTTGAGTGGAGAGGATGAAGGCTTCAAAATCAGCAGCGGTAGGAGAGGAGGCGCGAGGTCGGCGGCATCTTTGGGGATCAACATGTCGTTTGTGTCGTCGGATGAACGATGGTGGGATTGATTTTGGATAGAGTGACACTGCTAGATGCATCATATGTAATATTTGTGACAATTTTGAACGTTGGAAATGAAATACAGGCAAAGGATAGAAAATCTTGATGAGAGTCAAGAGAGATGCATTTGTGAGAGAAGGGGAGCATGAAATCTGTGTCTCAGCCAGAAAGTTATCATTTTAAACCATATATAATAACATCTAACGTATAACGACATCAAATATAAGCCTAAGCGGGGCATACATACACCTTTCCGAAACAAAAAAAATATCAATCAATTGCAGAAAAAAATGAGCCTTCTCATCTCTTCTTTCAAGCCTTACACTTTGGGTCAGCGTGTATCGACATCTCCCAATCGTGTGGGTAACTTCAAGGTGATGTCCAGCCTGTCACCTCCAAACCAAGAAACCTCTCGTCGGTGAGTTTGCTCACACAACCAACCTCTCTTCCTCCTTACGTTTTCAGCCAACCTTCCTCCCATGCCCCCCCTACCCCCTTCCCAACCCACCCATATAACAGTTCCCTCATGGCATTGATATCTTCTATTCCATTGGTAGCAATTGCCTCTCCAGCCTTGGCCCTTGGCAAGGATCTCAGAAAGGCAGCTGAAGCAGCTAAAGCTCGTAAAGAGAAACTAAAACAAGCAGCACAGCAAATGAAAGAAAAAGGCAAGACTGTGCAGGCATTTTCGACGTCTGGACTAGACGAGTCTTATCGTACCCCATCTTCAGCTCCATAAAGCATAGAATAGGGTTGTGTATATAGTGGAGAAGAAAACGAAGATTTGTAGAGCGATGCAATGACACTCAAAACTTTCAGTGTTCTTGTGCTGTGAAAAAGAAGATGGTGTATTATTGAGTGTTATAATGGTATTGAGATGATGATAGGTTTAATTTTGTTCAAGACTTTTGGAGTTGTAAGCTAGCCACAGAGAGAGAGAGAGAGACAGAGATGGGCGGTTGAGGAAATGAACGTGGGCCGATTTAGTATATCTCCTGGCAATTCTATGCGCGCTTAGGTCAGTATCTCCACTTTCAACAAACCCAGTGGATAATAAATGTACACAATAACGATATATAAAGCTTCTGTAGCCCAATTTCTACCGAAGATTCAAAACAACCAACAATGATCCCAGCCACTTTTAGACGAAATTATCGCAATCTGCCCTCTCTATGGCCAAACACTGACCACATACACCTTCTATACTACTGCACCGGATATACCACTCCCTCACATCACCTATCCACCGCCATTCTACCGCTCATCCCCGCCTCTTCTTCTGGAAGAGGCAACAACAACAAGCTCCCATTCAGCTGGAAGACCCTCGCTACAGCAACCTTCATCGCCACAACAACCTCCCTTTTCTCCACATCACTATGCAAATCTACCAATAACAACAAGGGAGAAGAAGAAGCCACTACAATTGCATTCGAAATACACCACCTACTAGAGGAACACATCCACCGACTTGAAGCAGCAGGCAAGCTCTCCTCCCCCTCCTCCTCCTCCTCCTCCTCCTCCTTACCATACACTAGCTTACCTAAACCATCAGTTGCTAGTATAGGTAATAAAATAGAAATCACATTCACATTACCACAATTCCTAAATATATCGGCAGCCGTACAGCAGCTAAGAAGTAGCTTCAGAGGTACTACTGGGTCATCAACGAGTGCTCTGTTCCCTCTTCGTCAAGATCATCACGCACCTCCACATAATAACAACAACAATAGTAGTAGTAGCAGCAGCAGCAGCAGCAGATCTGTCATATTTGAAGAATCGTCGTCATTTGGTCCTGGGGGTAAAGCTACTACAATTCACATCGAATCATTCGACTCTGCACCACCATCATCTTCTTCATTGTCCCAAAATAACAACAACAACAACAACCAAGGTGCTCTGTCATCATCTCCATCATTTACACCTACTGAGATGACAGTAGAGATAACACAGCCAACAGACACATCTCAACCTGCTACCTTCTTATTTAGATCCCCTGATCCTCCTTTGCACTTAGCTGACATCATGCAGCAAGTTATTGGTGCTACTACAACACCAATCAATAATAACAATCACCACCAAGAGAACAATAACAGTATTAGGAGGCTTCCATTTAGGAGACATAATCTATTTCTACCACCACCACAACAACATCAACAAGAAGACCAAGATTCAACAATCAATGATGAATTCTCACAATTTGGGTCTGTGTTTGATGAATTGCAAGCAATGATGGATGCATTTGCATCACAGTTCTCCCCTTTAAAAGAACAATATGATAATAATGACGAGGAAAGTGTAGGTTCTTACAGGAAGAGAAAGTATAAACAGTTTGAAGATGTTCCTGGCTCTCACAACCACCACAATAATAGTAACGGCAAGAGTGCTACTTCTTCTATCTCTCAATTTGATGCTCACCAGAGAATGATGCTCACCTTGAAAGATAAACTAGAAAACATGGGTGCCACTGTCTTCCTTCCCAATAGCAATACTATTACCACTCAAGATAAAGATAAAGCTCTAGATTGGGGGATCTTGGCTGGATATGACAAGGAGAAGAGAATGATAGAAGATACCATGTTGTTACCTCTCCAACATGGTCATGTATACGATGAAATTAGGGCAGGTACTAGATCTACTAATACTGATGATGTTAGTACTGGTGGTACTAATTATAATAATAGTAATAATATTGAATCAAGTTCTTCAATGTCGTCATCAAGAGCGAGGGCAGTACTGCTTGAAGGCCCCCCGGGATGTGGCAAGACGACTGCAGCCCGTGTGATTGCCAGCCAAGCCAGTGTACCACTCATCTATATACCTCTGGAAGCAATAGCCAGTAAATGGTATGGGGAAACTGAGAAGAAGCTGGCTTCCATATTAAAATTGTGTGAATCATTCCCTGCAGCAGCAGCAGCAAGAGGAGGGGGGGGATGTATTGTGTTTATAGATGAGCTGGATGCACTGGCGACAACAAGAGGAGGAGGAGATATGCATGAAGCGACGAGGCGAGTGTTGGGGGTGTTGTTGCGTCATTTGGATGGATTTGAGGGGAGAAAGGGCAGTATAGTAGTGGGTGCGACTAATAGGAAGCAGGATTTGGACCCTGCATTGAGGTCGCGGTTTTCAGCGACGATTGAATTCCCGCTGCCAGATGAACTTGGGCGGAAGGGCATCATTGCCAAGTATGCAAAGCACTTGAAGGAAAGTGAGCTGGATGAATTGGCTAGAGTAACCGACGGTATGTCAGGGCGTGATTTGAGGGATGTAGCAGAGATAGCTGAGAGGGCTTGGGCATCCAAGGTTATTAGAGGGAAGGAGGAGCGGGGGAGGTTGCCGCCAATGGGAGAGTATCTGGAAGCAATGAATCTTGGGATGCGCAAGTAAAAAATTGGAACCGTTGAAGCGGGTCCTTTAGATTAAGCGACATAATGGGTGTGTAATGAAGCATATTCCAGTGGCATATATTAACTTTTTCTTGAAACTCGGAATCCACCTGCACCAACCGCCAGGGGGGGAAGTTGTTGGTGGTTAAAAGGTGACGTGTTACAGCTTTAATCAACCCAAAGTTTATCCTTTTAATGCTTCTTCGTTTCTACTGGGTAACTAAATTGCTCGGGTTTAGCTATTGGTTGGCTTTTTGTGTGCCAACTAAATATATATAGAGAGATTTATATTAGCATTGTCCATAATAGCAGGATGCTTAGAGCAGATAATTGGGAGACGCAGGTACGTGTTATAGAGCACTATATGCTTACAATGAAGGCCATCAAAAGCAATCGTCTCAGTTGCAGAAGCGGGATGCAACATGTCAACTCAGCATCATCCCAAGACCCAGAAACGCCCTTAACAACCATATTTACCTGGGTTTAAGGTTGTGTGATTATGTATTGACACCCCATCAGAATCTAGACTGCATCCCATTAGGCCATTGCTCGTGTATGCAAGCAGAGACACGCTCACCATGTCCAACTGCATGCCCCAATTTAATGTCACTAATCCCAACCCATTCTTCACCGCAGGCGACTGACAAGCTATGTCACGCACATAATATCTCACCATTACACGAATCAAAAGCTCTATTCGACGGCAAAACATTTTCCACGGATTCCACTGCCACCCAGCATGGCCAAACCGCCACAGCACCAACAGACCCCACCCTCCTCGCCCCTGCACCCCTAAGACAGATCAGCCTCGATATCCTCAAAGCAGATGAATCTAAGAATCTTGACACTGCTTCAGACCGGCAATACATCTTCAAAGACGAAATGGACCACCTCAACAATTCCAAGGCAATCGACGATGCTTTCAATCCTAACAGCACCCTTTTCACCCTCCCCTCCATGGACTTCTTGGAGACCCTCCTCTCAGATATGGACGCTAAGTTAGCAAGATCAGGGAGGGCACCAGCAGAGCCACCTATTATGGTCCCTATTGAGACATTTGACCTTCCTGGGGACAGACTGAAACCTACGCCATTTGACATGGTATCCCATCCCTCCCACAATCACCACCGTCATCAACAACCACCGCCAGCCTACAACATATCTGCCTCTGCCCTGGCCAACCACCCTATTGCCATGCCAGCTTCAGTAGCGGGCCCATTTATTCATATGGGAGAGAACAACAACAGTTTGTCTCACAGTACCATCATGTCTGGACACAGCACTCAGCAACACCATTACAGCAGTACCGTCTATCAGCATCAAGAGGAGCACCTACCTCAATTGCCACATATGCAGCAACCCTGCTCTCAACAACAACAGCAGTACAGTGCAGCAGCTGCATATATGAGAACTAATGACAGTAACGGTCCACAATCACTCACAACTATGCCCCATCCAGGTGGAATTCATGCCCCTGTACCATCAAGAATGAACCCCAACAATAACAACATGATGATGATGATGCACAAATCTCAATCTGCAGTAGATGCTGCTTATTACCACCAGCAACAGCAACAGTCATCGTACAACTCAATGGTGATGGAAGGGGCTAGTGAGCCAACTCTCCAGATGAGTAAGAGTGGGAGGGTACGCAAAGTACAATCTTTCACAGGAGGAGGAGGAGGTGGCAACAGTAGACAGAGGCCATATATGAGTGAGTTAGATACAATGCACCACCATGTCTCAGCACCAGCTGCAATAGTCCCCCAAGCTGACTACCACAACTCATATCAACCCTATCAGCCACCACACCCATCCGAATCCGGCAACACTGCCGCTACCACCACGACAACCACCACCTCTAGTGGCATGGCAGGCGACTCCACTGGACCAGACGGTATTGGTAAATCTAAACGCGGTAAAAGCAAGAAGGGGAAGAAGACAACGTGCTTGAATTGTGGGTGTCACCAAACCCCTCAATGGCGTTGTGGTCCTCTGGGTCCCCGCACATTGTGCAATGCGTGTGGTGTGAGATATAAAAAAGGGCTGCCATTGAATTGCTGGCCATTGAGAGATGGAATGGTCTTTCCTCAGGGAGCTCAGCTTCCTTCTGGATTCTCTGTTCCTGAGGGGATTAACATAGTAGTGCAGCCATGTGATTCTGAATAAAAGGTAAAGATTAGAAAGGAAGAGGAGTGGAGAGAGGAAGAAGTGTATGAAGAAAACAAATAGTGCAGCACCTCCCCTTTTCACCCTGATTTTTTTTTTGGTTTTTTTTGTATGTGTCTATTGACGATTCCAGTCTTGACACAAGCAGCGTTTGATTGGGATATATCGCCGTCGTTTTCTTTTTTCATCAACAACTCTTGTTGTTTTGGGTACAGTATGCTTTTTCTTGGCTTTTTTCCATGCCCTTCCTAAAATTATAGCTTGTATCTACACGCAGCAGCAGTATGTTGTATAGGCAGGAACTATGCAGTAGCTTTTGAAATACTTAGAGCAGCAGGCATTTTCTATTTTACAGTACCTATTCCTTTTCATATACACCAGCCTACCACCACCATCACCATCATGAAGAGCAACCAACTTGCCCCCACCTTGAACAACACTTATCGACCACATTATATTATCCAAACTATATGACGTAACTTGTAACAATGACACTTCTAAACATTTAAAAGGCTAGCACCAGCAATAATAGTAAGTAGTAGCAATCAGGAAAAGAATGATATATAGATATTAGCTACCTACAAACCTGTGCTTTTTAAAACCCCACTGCTTAATTCCTCCTACAATTTCTTAAACTTTGCCATCAGATACAAAGCCAACCAAGCAAACAGCCGTGTTCCCACCATCAACCCCAGCAATATCAACAAATTCACTCCAACCGACAGCCCGTTGTTAATCTGAGGAGGAATGAGCTCCGACCCAGGAATAACCTCCCCGCCAGTAGTCACAAAGTCAGTCTCATCAAATTCATGAGTAACCACTGCAGCATAGGCATATGTCAAGTAACTAATCTTTCCTATCCAGGAAAAATACACAGGAACATCAGACACTAGAAATCCAGAAAATGACAGTAAAAATAGTAGAACAAAAGTGAGTACGAGAATGGCATAGGTGGCACTACTGGTAGCCATACCACACATTAATCCAATACTTTCTGATGTAATTTGAAACATAATATAAGCAGCTAGGAATACAAAGAAGTTAGATGCAGTCATTGCATAGCCTACCATGAAGAATGAAATCACCACAAACAGTGTTGTTTGGATAATTTCCATTGGCACGGTGGTCGCCGTTTTGGCCCAAAACCAAGAGTGAACGGAATACATTCCCTGGCCTGCTTCCTTTCTTACCAAGATTCTATCTTTATCCCACAATGTAGCTGCCGTATAGGAAGGGGTGAAACTGAGCACTGCCATGGCAAACCACATGGAAGCAGCTCTATCGGAAACACCAGTCTCTACTGAGTTGTTGAGTTGGAGGTACATCAGGCCAACAAAGAGAGCCATGAAGATGTATTGTGAAGCTTCAGAAATGAGCATTATTGGGTTTCTTATCCACATTTTTAGCATTCTGTGGCTTAGTACCCAGACTTGGTAGAGAAAGGGAGCACCGGCTCTAGAAGACGCTTTGGCTAGGCCTCTCAGTTGTTGACTGCCAGTCAGTGTTGTGAGGGAAGTTGTGAGCTGCTCTGCTGCTGCTGTTGTTGTTGTTGTTGTTGTGGTGGTGGTAGTGGTTTTGATACCACCATTGGTACTCTTATTGCTTACTACTTGTTCTCCTTTATCTACAACTACTTCCACCCCTCCTCCTCCACCACGATCACCATCACCATCAGCAGCAGTACTCATCAGTAGTCTCTCTTGCTCGACATCTGCCAACCTGGCTGCAGTTCCATCATCAGCCAACACACTAAGGAAATAATCAGTAGGATTCATATACGGAGGACATTGATACCCTCTGTCTGCAAATGTAGTTACTGCATCAGTCCAATGCCCAGTGTACACCACTCTCCCCCCTGCCAACAATAAAAAATCTTGGAACCCTGCAGTGATTTGAGAATTTGGTTGATGTATTGTCACAATCACCGTTCTCTTACTATTTTCAGCGAGGGATTTCAATATAGTCATCATACCAGCAGCTGACTCTGAATCTAGACCACTAGTGGGTTCGTCGCAATAGAGGCAAGGGGGGTCTTTTATCAATTCAATGCCGACTGATAATCTTCGACGTTGGCCTCCACTGATCCCCTTCATGTTCAAGGTCTCGTCGCCGACCAAGGTGTGCTGGCATCCAGTGAGGCCTAGTTCCTTTATAACCTCATTGACCCTGGCTAATTTCTCATGCTTGGGCATGTAATAGGGTAGTTTCAAGAGGGCAGCAGTGGTAATGGATTCTCTGACGGTGGAACTGGCGAGGAGGATGTCTCTCTGTGTGACGTAGCAACTGATTTTCTTTCTGTCTGCTGGAGATAGGCGGTAGCCGTTGACGAGGATGGATCCGGTGACATCTCCAGAGATGGTGTTGGCTGAGAGGACATCGAGGAGAGTGGACTTGCCAGCACCACTGGAGCCCATGATGGCGAGGACTTTGCCCGCCTCGGCTCGGCCGGAGATGCCTTTAAGGATCTCTAGCTTTCCATCTTTGGTGTCAACAGCGAAAGTAATGTCCTTGAATTCGATGTTGATGAGAGGGTGGTTAACCTTCTCCTCTGAAGAAGACGCATCCCTTTTCTTGGATGACAATGATCCCCAAGACAATACACGCTTCATTGCCACTACTACCACTCGAAATACAGTGTTTCAAACCTCAAGATGTTCACGTTTCGAATTACAATAGCCAACAAATAATGGTCCAACTCGCCACCTTTTTCAAGCATTATGTTATGGAAGAAAAAACAGTGGGCCAAACCAACCACCATTCTGAGCTCCCATTCTCCACATCCAACTTCCCACTCACACCCAACCCCCTTAGTACTCAAAAATACTCTACCCTTTACCAAAAAGCTTAGCTCATTTACAACTCCTCATGCTCCTCTCCGTCATAATATGGAATGTCATCTAGATCCAGCCCCTCAATATTAACATCATCCACTGTATAACTCTCATCAGCATCCATGTCCTCCTCCTCCTCCTCCGCGTCATCCATGCCATCCTCCTCCTCCGCGTCATCCATGTCATCCTCCTCCTCCATGTCATCCTCCTCCTCCATGTCATCCTCCTCCTCACTATCACCACCACTATGACTGGGCACAACTTCATCTTCAGTAAATGCAGTTATCACACTCACCTTCCTTCCCATCTCCACCATCTTTGCACCACTCATCCCTTTCATCATCAGCCCCTCCAAACGTGACAATTCACCTGTCAAATAGTCAACAGTCCCTTTTTCCATAGCTTTTTTGACATAATGTGCATACAAATCAGCACTCTGTCTTTCTTCCTCGCTATTACTTTTAATAGCTGTAGCTGCTGCAAGTAACTCTGAGCCTGCTGCATCACGTGGCTCTCCTTCTTCTGCCAGGAAGAAGGCACGAGCCAGGGGAGTAAGAGCAGCCACTTGGGCGAATGTCTTGTCTTCCTGAATTTTCTTCTCGATAAAGGCCATAAAGGCATCAACCGATCTGGCAGATTTGTAATCTCGAGGCGTCTTGAAATCCGGGCCTCTAGGGAAGTACTTGATGGTGGGGAAGCCCTGGACTTTAAAACGTTCACCCAGAGAGGAGTGCTCGTCTGCGTTGACCTTGGCGATGATGACTTTGGAGTTCAAGAGGGGGTTTGATGTGATCTTGGCTGCAAGTTCTGTGTATGTAGGGACAAGACTCTTGCAGTGTCCACACCTGGAAGTGCGGGAACAGTAAGGGGGAGGAGGGGAGAGGTGAGGGAGAGAAGAGGAGAGGAGAAGAAGGGGTGTCGGGGATGATGATGATGATGATGATGATGATCTGTTCAATATTTTCCCCCCGATTAGCTGATTTCAGGCGACTTACCATGGAGCATAGAACTCTATGAGAGCATGCTTGCTTCCATTGATGATGGAATCGAAGTTTGAGGGTGCTGCAAGGAGGATTGGGCAATGGTTAGAAAGTGATCGGTGTGTCCCTTTGTCGCTCAATGTAGGGACTTACTCAAATCTACCACTCCAGGAATGCTGTCAGATGGATCTGATGCACGCACAAAGGTGGCTATAAACACCACAGAAAGAATTCCAACAAGAGACTTCATCATCTTGATCTCTACAAACAAAGGCTGATAAACAAGTATATGTTACCAACATAGCATTATGAAGTATTGTATTCATTCGTCATTCATTCATTTCTACTGCCACCAACGGCTGTAGTGCCACCATCCACCACCACCACCGTCTCCTCCTCCTCCTCCTCTCTCTTCAACATTGACAGGAACACCTGCATCTTCTTCATATCCACTCTTTCCACATACACCTCTACCTTGGTTCCCATCCCTATAAAATCAGTAGGACACACCCCATTCTCACAACCCAATCTAGATGCATGCACCAACCCAATCAATGTCGTTCCCTTTTCAAGGAATTCTTTTCTTCCACCACCGACTCTACGACTACCACTCCTCCGCTCATCATTAGTACTATTATTATTATTATTATTATTATTATTATTATTATTATTATCACTAGCCGCAACTACAAACTCCACAAAGCATCCAAACGGTTTCACTTTAATCACCATTCCTTGCACAGCACCCTTCCCAACCATATTCAAAGCGCCATTCAACAGCTCTTCTTTGGGAGGAGGAGGTTTCTTCCCCCATGTCTTCAGCGCTGCTCTTTCAGATATCAGCACCCTGCCTTCTACTCTGTCTATATCAAGCACCATTCCCAACACTGTTCTTCCCATCATTACCGACATTGCCTTCTTTCTTAGATCGGATTTACTCTTCTTCTTCTTTGCTACTAATGTATCCTCCTCTGTTCCCTCTTTTTCATCATCACCACTACTACCACCACCACCACCACCACTACTACTACTACTTGTATTAGTAATTACACCATCACTCCCCTCCTCTCTATCCTCCTCCATTGCATCAACCTCTATTACCATCTTCTCCTTTTCTTGTTGCTTAAGGTACTTCTCCTCAGCCAACACTCTAGCAGTGTGCACCTCTCCAAGAAGAGATAAAGGAATAAATCCACTGATGTCTCTATTCTCGACCAACACACCAGCTGCATTGACCTTCCATACTCTAAATTGCTCAATGGAGCCTGTGTCTATGGCAACCTTGGCACATTTCAAGCTACGTAATCTATTGACATGTAGTTTCTTCTTGTATGGGCTGTCATTGGATGGGACCATGTCGAACTGCAGGAGATGATGATGGGTGTTGTTTTTGACATAGTCGTCGTCGTCAATGCTGCCGGCCATGCTGCTGAAATCAAAGCTGTCGGTGGGAGAAGGAGAAGGGTGATACACTGGGCGTGGCAGGAGCAGTTGCTCACTATTGTTACTACTAGTGGTGGTATCTGTGATAGAAGTTGAGGGGATGGATGCACTACGACTTGTACTACTAGAGGCTGCATCTGGATCCAGCTGTCGTCGATATGGGTGGTGGTGGTGGTGGTGAGGGGAGAGGGCATTTGCTTTGACACTCCTCTTCTTTCTATTGCTGCTGCTATTGCTATTGTTGTTATGAGGGCTAGTTGTGAATGTATTTGTCTTCTTAGGTGGTTGCTGCCGTAAGGATGAGGGTGATGGAGGTTTTGGAGTAGCAGAGGAGGATGGTGCTGCATCACTGGCGTTGTTGCTAGGGCGTTGTTGTTGTTTGTATGAAACCTGCAGTTGGAAGGGATGAAGAGGTCAGTTCAATTGATATATTGGGTTGACTTGCGAGTGAGAAGAGTTTCGTTGAGGTGTAGAGAAGAGTAAGAAAGGAAAAGCTCTCTGAAAGGAGAAGATCAAAGTAAAAATCGTTGAGCTCCTAGAAGATAGAGGCTACTAGATAATAAAATATGGGAAGGCCGTCTGGTGAAAAAGCATTCTTCTCCAACATACTCGGCTGCTTCAAATGCTGCACGGATTTCAAGGACAATGGTGGAGATCAATATCTCCAGCCGCTGACGCTCATGCCCACCAGCAACCAGACCCTTGACGACTCATTAGAGCAGAGCATTGCTACCAGAGAGCAGCTATGGAGAAGTCTAGGCAGTTTAGAACCCTTCTCATTATCCCAAGACACAGTAGGATCCATTCAATCAGGTCCTAGGTGGCCATCAGAAAAGCACAACTTTAGAGTCATCCACCGAACGAATGGCAACGTCATGATCGTATCCGATGGCCTCTCAGATCCTTTCGACGACGTCCAAAACGCCCAAAACAACGTCAACGGCTTCGGCCTAGAATTCTACGTTGAAACTCCAGAAGAAGAACTTGGCTCCACTCTCACGGACATCCGAAGATCCTGGCAATTCCAGCTCCTCTACACGGTCGCTCAGCTGGCTGCCGGCCACGGAGGCATCCGTTCCATCATAGAAGACATGGGCCTCTTATCTACTGAAGCTGAGGGAGTCGCAGAAGCGTTTACCTCTCCGGAAACCAGGGATACTCATGTCAATCAGGCAGGGAGGGTTGGTGCATTGTTGGGTCTAACTGATCAGCGGGCCAGTGCTGGGGATAGGGTCCCTGATTATATAAATGGCATGCCGTTGACAATGGTGAGGTTGGTGAATATCAAGTTGATATCACTGGCTGAGTTGAGGTTGATCACGGAGAGGGGAGCTGAGGGGAGGAAGAAGCTGTCCGAGTTGTTTATTGGGGATGCTAGGTTGGTCTCTTCTTTGCGTCGTCCTTCTGCCTTGTAATTGTAATATATAATTGTATGATGACATATATAAGCTGCTCACTATCTATCTTATCATTTCTCTTTTTTTTCTCTCTCTTCGTATTTCTTCGTATACCAAATAAACTTACCTTTCTTTGTGGTTTTGGAGCTAATTTCTCCAGACCTCTAATGGAGCTGGATTTACTACTAATAGGGGAAACAAGAGATGATGATGAGGATGGCATGTCCTTCTCTTCCCCAGCATCATCATCATCATTGCTGGCAGGTGAAGGCATTGGAGGAAGACCAGTCAATCTATTCTTATTCCTAGCCAAAGTCTTCTGTTTTGACGTGAGTTTAAACTGTCCATTCTTTCTTTCCTTTTCAAATTCCTTGAGAGCATCCTGCGTGGTAGTAGGAGTCCATCTGTTTTTGTTTCTCTTTAGTTTATTGCTGACGTGGACTTGCAAGTCTCGACCAGCGACTGCTGACCGAAGGATGTCGTAGTTTTCTGATTCTTCATTCTCCCATTGTTGGAGGAATTCTGCTGATTGTTGGTCTTGTACTGGATTGATGCCGTTCAGTTGTAGTTGCTGCTGGACGTCCTTAGGTTGCTCGCCGAGGAAACGGCCGAAGAGGAGATAGTCTGAGAGATTGACGTCGTCGTCGGAGGGATTCTTCGATTCTTTAGTGCCTCTAGCGGTTGTTGGAGAGTAGTACTGTATACAGAAATCATAATCAGTTCTTTGATACGGTAGCGATTGTCAGATAGGAGAAAGAGAGCGTGTATGAACCTCTTACCTCTTCAATTTGTCTTCGCTTGGCGGCTGTAATATGTTTATTTTGCCTTCTATTGAGGTCGTAGAAGCTGAGAGGCACATGCCCAGCTTTCCACAGGCAGTGTATTTTCATGATTTATTCAACAATGGTGAAATGTAGCGATCAGAAGCATTTTAAATGGATAGAAAGGATTTTGCATGAACCCACTAAAATTTTGCAATTAAACTCGAAATTAGATCAAGTGCAGGCAGTAAAATATGTAATATCAGATGATCTCTATCTACGCTTCTACCAGTATGTGTTAAAGGAATGCCTGTTCCTTATACTTCTCCTAGATGCAACACAAGATTATTCAAATCATTTTCACCTACTCCCGTACACAAGGCCCCTAGACACACTACATCACGTGCTATGGTATCACAGTCGGATAAGGAATCATTCTGGAAGGATCAACTCCTCAACATTGAAAAAACCTTCACCGACGTCACCCACTCTTCCCCCGCTGATCTGATCCAACAACAGCAGCAGCAGGAGCAGATAGTTTTCCTCGACATCCGAGAAAAAGAAGAACAGCAAGTCTCCATCATTCCCAATGCCATTACATTAGATCAATTCAACCAATCAAAGCAGCAATATAAAGACAATAATACTCTTATCATTCCTTACTGCACAATTGGCTATAGGAGCGCCATCACCGCTCAACAACTAGCAATACAGGATGGCTTTAGAACGAAGAATCTCATTGGTGGTATCATTGCATGGACTCAACAAGGTCTACCTCTAGATACGCCAATTAATACTAGTTACAAAGAAAAAAGGGGGGGAAATAGAGAAGAAATGCAGTCAGTGAAAAAGGTGCACGTATTCTCCCAACAATATGTAGGCACCCAAGGAGTAGGGTATGAAGCAGTGGTCACCGGGGGAAAGGCTGTATTGGCTAAAACTGCACTTAAAATGTTTCAATGTAAACTACCAGGGTGGCTGGGTGGTAATAAGAGCAATTACACTTAGAAGTTATTATTATTATTATTTGACAGAGATCTAGATCGACACCTCGTAAACTAAAATTCAAGCATGCCAAATATGAATATTTCCATTAACGTCCCCAGTCACAATCCATTTCTTATCTTCATCGTAAAATAAAGCAGTAGTCTTATAATAAGTCTTTGCTTTACTGAGAAACTCGGCATGGGAGATGGAACCTCCACCTAGGGAGGCTACCTCTTTTCCAGGGAAGATTCCCATTTTCGGATTGTTGGATGTTGAGAAGATTTTGATACAGGCATCTAGAGTGTGATTCGACATCTGGTGGATTGGTGGTGATGGTGAGAGGGATGAGATTTGTCTGCTGCTATCATCATTACTACCATCATCTTCCTCATCATCATTTTCATCACCATCACCATCTTCTTCTTCGTCATCCTCTTCCTCATCATTGTCGTCGTGCTGCTGTTGTTGTGGTGGTGCAGCATTGTTTCTATTATATTGAAGAGCAATCAGCCTATCCGGCCCCTCCCGTCTAAGAATTTGCTCAAACAATCTACGATCGTGAGCTGCATTAATGCCATGACATTGATTTATATTCTTCACCACAAAACCACCCTTTTCTGAAACATACATCCCAGAAACAACAAAACCACTGTTATTCACACTTGTGGCAGAAGTGCCTATGATACATCGACCAATGCAATCCCAGATATCAATCCTATCATCATATGTTGCCAAAAATGTATCGGTACCTTCAATAAAAGTCAACTCTGCATTGTCATAAAGTCCATGGCCCCACACAATGTGGTCATTCTTTTCAAGAGAGTTGTAGTAGTCTACAAACAGCGTGTTGCCACTATCTTGTGAAGGAGTTGTGATGTCTATAATGAGAGCATTATAATTCCTTTCTTTATGGATAATCCACCTGCCAAATGTGTGGCATAATGTCACGTTTTCTACTACAGAATCCGGATCTTGAAGCTTGACCCTTGTACACAGACGCACTTGGACGTCTTTAATAACTTCGCCAGTCAATGCATGGATGTACCTGTACGTTAGTGCTCCATACTGTTTCTTTTTATCGGTACCGATAGTTAGGATCACACAGCACAGGCATCCACTACCAGTTATAGTCAACTCCCGAATGGCCTGCTCAGCAAATGGTATCTGGTACAATATTTGATTTGTTTTCAAACTCCACACCCTATACAACTTCCTTTCACAGCACATAGTGACCGCTATACCCTCAGAACTGTGAAATTCAATGTATCCTGGATGGTTAATGCTCTCTTCTGCATACAATGGCCTCCAATTCTCTTTCAGATTTATAGCATACTGTATATCATACAGGGAAATAGCTCTACAGTATAATCTATATTTATCCCCTCTACTGTACCGGGTATTTGCATGATAGTACTTGGATATTGTTATTAGTGTGTTATTGAAGGTGTTGATGAAGAAGGAAGCCATCTCTTCTCCGTCGAGATCCAGTTTGGAAATGAACCTGGGGCGGGAGCTGGCAGTGACGTCCCAAGCAGCACACACACCAGAAATAGTGAGGGCAATGAGAAGATTGTTCCACATGCCTATTTCAGCTATCCTGTCGTAATTATATTGTTCAGTAGGGATGAACTTAAAGCTCTGCTGTGTTTTATAATAGTTGAAACTTGCAAGGGTGAGGGTGGCGGAGGTGGATTGATCGTCGGCATGACGCTCTCTGGCGCCTGAGAGATGGTGAGAGAGGATGGGGAATGTAGGGAGTTGGTGTGTTGATTGGGTCATAATGAGATGGTTGAATGGTGATGGCGATATAAGTACGGTATGCCTTGTTTCATGTCTGTGTGTTGTGTTGTTCAAATTTTGATCCGATTCAAAGTAGATTGTAGCGGAAATAGAGGTATTATTTACTTTATTCTTTATTGAGACGCTAATTGATACTACATACCGTCATCATATATCATAAACATGATCCAACCTCTTCTCCTTTCCGCTAAGAACATCAAATCCAACCCCTTTCCCCGACACCAGAACCCCCTCCTTCTCCTTCCTCTTTCCCTCTTCAACGCCATACCCATAGTACTGGTAAAATTCAGGAAACCTTCTCAACAGCTCATCCTTCTCTTCATCATCCAATCTATGAGACCTTTTCCCATCCCTTATCCTTACCTCCTTTTGCATAGCTTCTCCCAGCTTCCCTCCACTCCTCCTCTGCTCCAGGTACTCCTGAGATAAATGATTGGGCCATATTTGCGACACAGGATCAACCCAATCCGTCGGCACAGCCAAGCTACTAACTTCCTCCAATGTCTTATCAAGAGCTTCACTCGTCAATACCCACCTAATTCCAAGATCGTCAGCCAACTGTAACAACACGTCCCTGGGTCTGTCAATAATCAATTCAAACGCAAAGTCCCTGGTAGCCACATCCTTCCACTTCATGTGATCCTTCACGTAGTTTACAGGTAATTCATACTCCCAATGCATTCTTCTATAGGAATCTAGGACTTGCCTCAGGTCCCTATGCGTGACAAAGATGTGGGTGGCTCTGGAGAGGTCAAATTTGTCACCGCTCCATGCATGTGTTTTTATAAGGACATGATGGCGATTGCTGTTATTGCGATAGGAGGAGCCTGGTAGTCGGTCGTCAAGGGTTTTGTCAGTCACAGTTTTCAGCCAGTAAGAGTCCAGTGGTTGGTGACAGTTCTGGTGGAGGAGACGAATCGCATTAAACAGCCATGTGGACCCACTTCTCTCGGGGCCACATGAAATGATGACTTTGGGGGAGGAGGTCGTAGTAGTGGAGCTCCATGATTTTTGAGCTTGCCTGAGCTCCGGTAGAGTGAATAAAGCATCACAGTTAAGCGCATGGCATGTTTCAGCCACAGGGTCCCATTTACACTTTGTTTTGAAAATGCCATCTGCAGGGATGCAAAAGGGGACGTCTTCGATGTCGTTGGAGGAGGGGTGGTTTTGGTTGGAGTTCTTGTTGATGTTGGGGTCTTCTGGGAGGCGACTTTTATGGATTTCAAACGCCATAGTTGTTATAGTACGTGAAAACAAGGAAATATTTAGTGATATTACAGAAAGAGACGAATGAGTGAACCCCTCTGTTTTTCAATCCGAGGGTGGGAAAGGA
>Ga0114919_10001060_pt1 | contig 22085 bp, 16 predicted proteins | sample BlataG_FD_88682 | JGI IMG/M metagenome (GOLD analysis project Ga0114919, IMG submission 88682) | Deep subsurface microbial communities from Black Sea to uncover new lineages of life (NeLLi) - Black_00105 metaG | ecosystem: Environmental > Aquatic > Marine > Oceanic > Sediment | place: Atlantic... | reverse complement strand
GGACCTGCTGCACGCTCAGATACAGTTGGCGAATATGGAAAATGTGTTGGAGACGCTGGAAGCGTTCAGAGGACCGGTGGTTGCAAGACTTAATTCGGCGTTGAATCGTCCAACCACTGCGAATCTTGCGTGGCCCAAAAAGGGAGAATTTCAGGAAGTTCGCTTCGACATCTCGGATGTAATGACGCTGCTGATTGCCAAGAATCCTGAACTCGCAAGTCTCGAGTGGGAAATCGAGGCGGCCAAGAAGAAAATCGAACTTGCCAGAAAGAGATTTTATCCTGATATCGGGACAGGTATAGAGTGGATTCAGTCCGGCGGCAAGGACCCTGTGGTACTGCTGTTCTCGATGACCCTGCCTTTGTGGCGGGAAAGCTACAAGGCGGCCGAACGCCAGGCACAGGCCCAAATGAGAGAGATAACTCACCAAAAACTTGACATCCAGAACACGATTCTGGCAAAGACCGTGGAGGTCCTCTATGACTATGAAGAGGCGGCAAGAAAGATACATTTATATGCCGATACTCTGATTCCGAAGACCGACGAGCTGGTCCGCACATCAGAAATCGCTTACAAAGCCGGAACAATGGATTTCCTCACGCTTATAGAATCGCAGCAGATGCTGCTGAGGTATCAGCTGGGTTATGAAAGGGCGTTGGCGGACCATCAGCAGAAGCTGGCGGAGCTGGAGATGCTGGCAGGCGGTGAGCTGGGCGAAGCCCCCGGCAGCGAAGAGCAGAAAAACAATAACTGAGGGCAAAATATAAAAGGTCAGGCGTTATGAAAAAGAAGCGATTAAAAGCAAGGTCAGCGGGCAAAATAATTCGCGATGTTGCGTTGGTACTCTTAGTAATTGCGGCCTTTGCTCTCGGATTCATTACAAGGGGCTGCCTGCAGGGTTCAGATTCCGGGCACACTCAAGCAGCGGGCGGCACCGAGCCGCAGGCGACGACGTGGATATGTTCGATGCATCCGCAGATTCGCGAGACGAAGCCGGGCAAGTGCCGGATTTGTTTCATGGATTTGATTCCTGCAGCACCCACCCAAAGCGATATCGGCCCGAGGCAGATATCCTTCTCCAAAGAGGCGATTAAGCTGATGGAGATTGCAACTACGCCCGTAGAAAGGAAATTTGTTACAGCCGAGGTTCGTATGGTCGGCAAAATCGAGCTGGATGAAACCCGGGTTAAGAATGTCACCGCCTGGGTGCCCGGCAGAATTGACCGCCTGTTTGTGGATTTTACCGGCATCACCGTCAACAAAGGCGACCACATGGTGGAGCTGTACAGCCCCGAGCTAATCAGCACCCAGGCGGAGCTTCTCCAGGCGGCAAAGGCCTCAAAGAACATTACTCCTGAAACCTCCGAACTCGTAAAAAGGTCCACTCTGGCGACGCTGGCCGCGGCCAGGGAAAAACTTCGCCTGCTTGGCCTAAGCACAAGGCAAATCGAAGACATTGAAAAGCTGGGCGAACCACAAACACATATAACAATTTATTCACCTATGGGCGGAATAATCATTCATAAAAACGCCACCGAAGGTATGTACGTTGATACCGGCACGCCCATTTACACTGTTGCGGACCTTTCACGATTGTGGGTCAAACTGGATGCTTATGAATCGGATTTACCCTGGCTCCGGTATGGACAGGAAGTTGAATTTACAACACAGGCCTTCCCCGGCCATATCTTCAAGGGAACTATAAATTTTATCGACCCCGTCCTCAATGACAAAACAAGAACCGTCAAAGTAAGAGTCAATGTGGATAACACCGAAGGCAACCTCAAGCCCCAGATGTTCGTCAAGGCGATTGTTCGCTCTCAGATAGCTGGGCTTGGCAAAATTATGGCCCCCGAAATGGCAGGCAAATGGATTTGCCCGATGCATCCGGCTGTTGTAAAAGAAACAAAAGGTAGCTGCGATATTTGTGGTATGGATTTAGTAACTACCGAATCGCTCGGCTATGTCAAAGCTGAAACCTCGGGAAAAGCGCCTCTGGTTATCCCGGCTTCGGCCCCCTTGATTACCGGTACACGTGCCGTTGTTTATGTTCGAGTCCCGGAAGCGGAAAAGCCAACCTATGAGGGCCGAGAAATAGTACTTGGCCCGAGAGCGGGGGATTATTATTTAGTTGAGAGAGGTCTTGCTGAAGGCGAGAGCGTCGTTACAAAAGGCAACTTTAAGATTGACTCTGCTATGCAAATACAGGCAAAGCCCAGCATGATGAACCCCCAAGGTCAAAAAGTACCAATGGAGCATCACGAACACAGTCATTAAAAATGACAATATATTTTGAAAGGGTAACAAAATGAAAATCAGAAGAACACAAATTGCAATCGTTGTATTGGTTGGCCTGCTGCTGATTGGGATGGCAGTGTTGCCGGGCTGCAAGAAATCAGAGCCCGCTCCGGCTCCCGAGCCCGGAGAAGGAACCGCCGTTGCGGCAACCGTGCAGACAACCTGCCCGGTAATGGCCGGTGCCATCAACAAGGACCTCTTCATCGAGTATAAAGGCAAAAAGGTTTACTTCTGCTGTGCTGGGTGTGTGGACACGTTTAAGGCAAATCCCGAGAAGTACCTGGACAAACTACCTCAATTTAAAGAGTAGAACTTAGAAAACCCAATCAATGGATGAACAGTTAAGTAACGTTGACCCCGTTAGAGACCCAACTGAAAAGGTCTCTAACGGGGCCGATGCCCAATCTGCCGGGCTGCTTGACAAACTCATACGATTTTGCCTTGAGAACAAGCTGGTCGTCGGGCTGCTCGTGGTATTTGTCGTCGGATGGGGTGTTATGGTCGCCCCGTTTGACTGGGAGCTTTGGGGCCTGCCGCGCGACCCGGTGCCGGTTGATGCCATACCGGATATCGGTGAAAACCAGCAGATAGTGTTTACCGAATGGATGGGACGTTCACCCCAGGATGTAGAGGACCAGATTACCTATCCGCTGACGGTCTCGCTCCTGGGTGTCCGGGGTGTAAAAACCATCCGAAGTTTTTCTATGTTCGGTTTCTCCTCCATCTACATAATCTTCAAGGAGGATATCGATTTTGATACGTCACGATGGAGCATCCTGGAAAAGCTCAACAGTTTGCCGGCGGGTTCGCTGCCCGCGGATGTCCAGCCCGCTCTGGGGCCTGATGCAACTGCCTTGGGGCAAATCTTCTGGTACACGCTTGAAGGACGAGACGAGCAGGGCAATCCCGCCGGCCGCTGGGATTTGGACGAGCTGCGGACTATACAGGACTGGTATGTGCGCTATGGCCTGCTCAGCGCCGAAGGCGTGGCCGAAGTAGCTTCTGTCGGAGGGTTCGTCAGAGAATATCAGATAGACGTTGACCCGGATGCGATGCGCGCCCACAAGGTCGGATTGGATGATATATTTAAGGCCGTAAAAGCATCCAATATAGATGTCGGCGCACGAACAATCGAGATTAACAAAGTTGAGTACGTGGTTCGAGGCCTGGGCTTTATCAAGGAACTGTCGGACATAGAAAAAACAGTCGTCAAGGTCAGTGAGAATGTCCCGATTTACATTAAAGATATAGCGAAGGTTTCGTATGGGCCTGCACTTCGGCGAGGGGCGCTGGACAAGGGCGGAGCCGAGGCAGTCGGCGGCGTGGTGGTTGTACGCTACGGCTACAACCCCCTGGAAGCCATTAAAAACGTAAAAAAGAGAATCGAGGAAATATCACCGGGGCTTCCTAAAAAGACTTTGCCCGATGGCACGGTTTCACAGGTGACAATTGTGCCATTTTATGACCGCACAGGACTCATTTACGAAACCTTGGGAACACTAAACACGGCCCTTACCGAAGAGATACTGGTTACGATTATCGTGGTTATCGTTTTAGTCCTGCACCTTAGAAGTTCGGTACTGATTAGCGCCTTGCTGCCTCTGGCGATACTAATGTGCTTTATCGCAATGAAGACTTTTAAGGTAGATGCAAACATCGTTGCATTATCGGGTATTGCAATTGCCATCGGCACAATGGTTGATATGGGCATAATCATTTGCGAGAATATCCTCAAGCACCTTGACAAGGCAGGCCCGGACGACAACAAGCTCGAAGTAGTCTTCAAGGCCGCAAGCGAGGTCGGCAGCGCCGTTCTCACGGCGGTTGCAACTACGGTGGTTGGCTTTCTGCCGGTCTTTACGATGACAGGCGCCGAGGGCAAGCTCTTCAAGCCCCTCGCGTTCACCAAGACTTTCGCGCTGATTGCCTCGTTAATCGTGGCACTGACGATAATACCCCCGGCCGCCCACATCTTCTTTACAAGAAAAGCCGCTCTTAAAAAGCTGAAGCGATACATATTGGGTGGGTTATTGATTGTCGCTGCTATTGTGGCAGCTTTTTGGCTCAGATGGCCGATAGGTGTTCTTATCGGCGCAATTGGGCTTTACCATCTCTCAAGAGACTACATTCCAAAGAGAGTGAACAGTTTGCTGCCCCTGTTCGCCAATGCCGCGGCGGTGGTCCTGGTTGCCGTAATACTTGCCGGCCACTGGCTACCGTTGGGCGTGGATAAAGGTATGGTGCGAAATCTGGTGTTTGTGGTGCTTTTAATCGGTGGGCTGCTGTCCTTCTTCCGGGTCTTCCAGAAACTCTACCCGCGAATACTCGGATGGTGCCTCAGGCACAAGATAGCGTTTTTGTCGGCTCCGGGGGTACTGGTAGTTTTGGCTTTGATGGTGTGGCTTGGCTTTGGGAGGGTCTTTTTCTTTGTGCCGGAGAAGTTGAGGGCCAATACATTATGGTCTGCTGCCGCGCATGCCTTTCCCGGACTCGGCAAGGAATTTATGCCGCCTCTGGACGAGGGCTCATTTCTCTATATGCCTACAACGATGCCCCACGCCTCTATTGGAGAATGCCTGGATGTGTTGCAAAAGCAGGACATGGCATTTCAGTTGATTCCGGAGATAAAATCTGTCGTGGGCAAGATAGGCCGGGTGGAATCTCCGCTTGACCCTGCGCCGATATCAATGATAGAGACGGTCATCAATTACAAATCCGAATATAAAACCGACAAAAACGGGCGAATAATAACCGATGAAAACGGAAAAGCTGTCCGCCAATGGCGAGACCATATCAAAACGCCCGATGATATATGGGACGAAATTGTCAAGGCCGGCCAAATCCCCGGCACCACCAGCGCTCCCAGGCTCCAGCCCATCGCTGCTCGAATAGTAATGCTGCAAAGCGGAATGCGTGCCCCGATGGGTGTCAAGGTCAAGGGACCTGACCTGGATACAATCGACAGAGTCGCTCTGGAAATCGAGCGATTTCTAAAAGAAGTCCCGAGCGTTGAAGCATCGGCGGTAATAGCCGACCGCATTGTGGGCAAACCTTACCTCGAGATTGATATAGACCGTGAGGCCATAGCACGGTACGGGGTCAATGTCCTCCAGGTTCAGAACGTCATCGAAGTCGCGATAGGCGGCAAACGCATCACAACTACAGTTGAAGGACGCGAGCGATACCCGGTGAGGGTCAGGTATATGCGAGAGCTCAGGGACCAGATTGAAACGCTCGGCAAAATTCTGGTCCCGGCAGCCGACGAGTCGCAAATACCACTCATCCAGCTGGCCGAATTCCGCTATATTCGCGGCCCGCAGGCCATAAAAAGCGAAGACACATTTCTTGTCGGATATGTACTGTTTGATATGAAAGCCGGCTACGCCGAAGTTGATGTTGTCGAAAGCTGCCAGCGGTATCTGCAAGCCAAAATTGATAGTGGCGAATTTGTCATACCCCGGGGCGTAAGTTATACTTTTGCCGGCTCCTACGAGAACCAGATTCGCGCGCAAAAAACCCTTTCGATAGTCATACCGTTGGCGCTTTTTATCATTTTTATGATTCTATACTTCCAGTTCAAATCCACAACAACCAGTATGTTGGTCTTTTCAGGAATACTTGTCGCCTGGTCGGGCGGCTTCTTGATGATATGGCTTTATGGACAGCCGTGGTTTCTTGATTTCAGCGTCTTCGCAGTTAATATGCGAGAGCTTTTCCAGGTGCACCCTATCAATCTGAGCGTGGCGATATGGGTGGGCTTTCTGGCGCTGTTCGGGATTGCATCGGACGATGGTGTTGTGATGTGTACGTATCTGAAGCAGTCGTTCCAGCGCAAAACGCCTGCGAGCATCGAAGAGACACGTCAAATCGTGCTCGAGGCCGGGATGCGCAGGATTCGCCCTTGCCTTATGACAACGGCAACAACCATATTGGCGCTGATTCCGGTACTCACCTCGACCGGAAAGGGCTCTGATATCATGGTGCCGATGGCGATACCTTCCTTTGGGGGAATGACCATCGAAATTCTCACAATGTTGGTCGTACCGGTCCTCTATTGCTGGATAAAAGAAGCTAAGCTCAACAGAGCTTCTTGAAAAAGTGGGTCTGCGACACCGGATTAACCATTTGCCAAAACAAATCTCCGGGCCAGAGAAACAAAGAGTGGCAATAGCAAGAGCACTAATAACTGAGCCGAAGTTCCTGTTAGTAGATGAGCCTACCGGCCATTTAGACACGAAAAATACCCAGGAAATCCTAACTGTTTTCAAGCAGCTCAACGAAGAGGAAAACCTGACTATAATTGTGGCAACTCATGACCCTAAACTCGGCTTGCAAAGCAAACGCGTGATATATCTTCAGGATGGAAAAATCGTTTCGCAATGAAAAGAAACCGCCCCAAATTCGACACCCATCTATATTGCTTGTCTGATTAAGCTTCCCGTTTTGAATTTCGTATGTGTCTCTCTTGTGCCCAGTCTCAATCTGGTCGTAACACGACAGACCGGCGGCAGTGGTAAATGGGAATATGAAAAGTACCTCGCCTCCGCTTGCGAAGCAGCGCTGCACTGACCCTGAACCCGGCAGAGCCCTTTGCTCGAAAAGAAACCTTTGACAACAGTAGATTCTTAAACTAAAACCTGACTCCTGTAAGACTATAGTCAGTATGAACTATGCCATCGGCAGATATTGAAAGGAAGAAAAATGGCAAGGCCAAAAGCATATCTATTGATATCGGCACTGAGCATCGTGTTATCTGGACCTTTTGCATCGGCAGCCGGACAGAACAACCCAATCCTCGACAAAATCGGCGTCACAAAAGGCATCTGTGTCCTGCTGGGCGATAAGGATTGCACACTCGCTCTCGAATTAGCCGCTTCCAGCGAGCTGCTGTTCTATGTCCAGTTGCCGCAGGAAGCCGATACGGAAACGGCACGCAAAGCCGCCGATAAAGCAAACCTCTATGGGACACGCATCTTCATCGAGACCGGCCCGCTAAAAAAGCTGCACCTGGCCGACAATATAGCCGACGTCCTGATGGCGGTGGGCAAGTCATCTAAGATTCCTGAAGCCGAAGCGCTGCGGGTCCTGCGGCCACAGGCCAAAGCTATCCTGGGAACAAAAGTCCTAACTAAACCGTTCCCCGAAGGAGTTGACGATTGGAGCCATCCCTATCACGGCCCGGACAACAATCCCCAATCCCAGGACCGCGTCATCCTCGCACCCTATCTGACGCAGTTCCTCGCTGAACCCCGCTACGCGCCGATGCCTCAGGTGGCGGTCGCCTCAGCCGGCCGCGCGTTCAAGGCATTCGGCCACCTCGCTTTCAAGGACAGGGAAGAGCCCATGCTCAACAAGCTCGTCGCCTTCAATGGTTACAACGGCACGCTCCTGTGGGCGCGCGACCTCAATGAAGGTGTTATGGTCCACCGCAATACGATGATAGCCACGCCCGATATCCTGTACGTGGGAGATGACAAATCCTGCAAACTCATCGATACCGCAACCGGAAAGCTCAAAGACGAAATTGTCCCGCCTAAAGACCTCGCCGGGGGGACATTTTGGAAATGGATGGCCCTCGAAAACGGTGTCCTCTACGCCCTCATCGGCGAGCAGGAGCAAAGAGACCCAACAATGCGATGGCACCGGAAGAAGCACGGCTGGCCCTGGAATCCCATCTCTAAGGGCTTCAACCAGCCCGACGGCATCAAGGACAGCAAAAAGGCCTACCTGGCCCATCCCTGGGGCTTTGGTCGAAATGTCCTGGCCATCGAACCGAAATCGAAAAAGGTACTCTGGACTTACCGAGAAGACCAGCCGGTTGACGCCCGAGCTATGTGTATGAAGAATGGGCGAATTTACATCTTTAGATTTGGGGCGTACCTGACCTGCCTGAACGCAAAAAACGGCAGCGTCCTATGGCGCAAAACGCCGGACAACGCCCCCGGCCTGTTCAGGTCACTGGGTCCATATTCCAACCGCCAGGATTACCGAACCAACTGGCGAACCACCTGTTATCTCAAGTGCAGCGACAAGGCCCTGTATTTTGCCGGAACCCAGGTCGGCAAGCTGCTGGCCCTCTCCGCCAAAGACGGCAGCATCCTCTGGGAGAATCCCTACAACAACTTCCAGTTGGTCCTGCGGGATGACGGACTCTACGGCATAAGCGGACAAAGAGACGAGCATTCGAGCATGAAGTTTTCGGCACTGACCGGCGAAGTGCTGGCTGAGATTGGCAAGCGTCGCCGTGCCTGTACCAGGCCGAACGGCTCGGCTGACGCCATCTTCTTCCGCGCGAGCGGCGGTTCGGTGCGTCTGGACCTGGCCAGCAGGCGAGCCGAGTGGATTTCGCCGATGCGTCCCCCCTGCCATGACGGTGTTACCATCGCCAACGGCCTGCTCTACTTCTGGCCTTCGGTATGCGATTGTCAACTAACTCTCTACGGCATCACGACTCTGGGACCGGCGGGCGACTTCAACTTCACACCACGGGCCACCGAATCAGAACGCCTCGAAAAAGGCCCAGGTGACGTTACGAAGGTCGCCGAACTGCCGCAGTCACCGGCTGACTGGCCAACCTTCCGCGCAGACAACACCGGCAGTGCAACAACAAAAGCTGCCGTCCCCGAAAAGGCCAGGCTGCTCTGGCGACTTGCGCCGAAGAAACCGCCTGCTTCATCAGCCCCTCCCCCAACCGCCCCTGTCACGGCCGGCGGACTGGTATTTCTCAGCGGGCCCGACGGCATCGTCCGGGCCATCGACGCAGAAACAGGCAAGCTGCAATGGAAGGCCTATACCGGCGGAGCGGTCCGTATCCCGCCGACTATCTGGAAAGGCCGGGCTCTCGTCGGCTCCGGCGACGGGTTCATCTATGCCTTCGAGGCGAAAACAGGCCGACTGCTCTGGCGATTCCGTGCAGCCCCGGCACGGCGCAAGATACCTGTGTATGGCGCGCTGCTATCCACCTGGCCGGCCGCCAGCGGTGTGCTCGTACAAAACGGGATTGCCTATGTTGCCGCCGGCATCGTCAATTACGACGGCACCTATGTCTATGCCCTCGATGCCGCCACCGGTAAGATCAAATGGCAAAACAACACCTCCGGCCATCTCGACCGCCAGGCCCGCACGGGTGTCAGCGTCCAGGGGCATCTGCTGATTAACAACGGCAAACTCTACCTCGCCTCAGGGACTTCCCTCTCACCGGCCGTCTATGACATCTCCAACGGTAAATGCCTCAACGACCCGGGACCGCTGGCGGCCTGTCAGTCACAAAGTCCTCGCGGCTGGGAGCTTTCTCTGCTCGCCGACCACGTCGTCGCCTGCGGCAAACCATTCTATGCTCACCCGAAGTATGACGTCTTTGACGCCACCGTCTTCGGCAAAATCTTCCTCGCATCGACCAGCGGCCGTGACATTGTCTGGGCGGCTGACCAGAACAACAAACAGCTCCTCTGCTACAATCGCATCGACAGAAACCTGCTGAAAAGAAAAATGGCCGAACCCCGCAATCGATTCCAGCTCAATTGGGCTCAACTCGCCATAAAGGACAAACCACTGTGGAACTACAATTGTAAAGACGGCGTCGCTTTTGCCCTCTGCAGCAATGCCGTGGTCGTCGCCAAGGAATCAGAAATTGTCGCTTTGAATCTCAAAGACGGCAGGGCACTTTGGTCTGGGCCGCTGCCGGCAGCCCCCGTCACCTGGGGCCTTGCTATTGACGGCAATAGCCGTATAATAGTAACCCTTGAGGACGGACAGGTCCTGTGCTTCGGCAGAAGCGATTGAATGAGAGATAAATGAGCGTGCAAAAATATGGTTGAATTGCCCAGAAAGTATAATCCAGCATCAAAGCAAAACGCACGTGTTCCATCGCACGAAGCACTTATGGCCCGGTTTCAGGCCCGTCTTGAATCGGATGCTTTCGAGCAAATCGTTTCTTACTATATGAGTCCCGCTCTGGCAGTGGCCCGGCGGGTCCTTTCGGATAATGCTCTGGCAGAAGATGCCGTTCAGGAATCGTTCCTGCGGGTGATTCGCAAGCGGGATCAGTACATATCCGGCCGTCCCTTTTCGTGCTGGTTCTACTCTATTGTTCGGAATGTGTGTGTCGATATGCTGCGTCATCGGGCTCGTCAGAAACAAGCAATTGAGAAAATTGCCGCCGGGAGCGAACCGAGCACACTACGGACTGATTTACCTGCCTCTTCGTCTCAAGACGCAAATTGTGGCAGCAGAGCGGAAATCCCGGAATTGTTGGACGTCTTGGCGCCTGGCGAGCGAGACGTGCTGGTGCTGCGAATTGTCCATGGTCTAAGATTCCGTGATGTCGCGGCCGCACTTGGCATTTCTGAAGAAGCGGCCAAAAAACGGGCTCAACGTGCTTTGAGACAACTGCGTGCAAAGATTTGTGATTCGCCGTGCTACGGCAGGCTCCGCCCCGACGAGGAAAGTTCCCCTGGCAGATTGCCGGTTGCGCTCTAAATCCCACAAGTGGTGTACCTGGGGGGCCTAAAACGCCTTTTTTTCGCGTTTGGAGAACCTCCGGCAATTCCCTTTATAAACATGTCCCCGAATTGCTCCACGAAACGTATTGGGTATTGAATAGGAGCCAGAAACGTATGGACTGTTCAGAAGTCAGTCAGAAAATCGAATTGTTTGTCCTCGGCGAACTGCCCAAATCAGAACGGGTCGCGGTTAAGGCACATCTGACAACCTGCCCAGCTTGTAATGCTGTTCAAGCCGAGTACCGCTTGGTGGTCAATAATATCAAAGAAGCCGCTCAACCGGATTCGCTCAGAGCCCGCCCTGAGCTTGTCGAAGGATTTGATTTCGCGTGCAGGGTTCGTTCGGCAGTTAGGGCCGAAATCCACTCCACAGCCAGCCGCTCATTGGCGCGGCGCATAATTACCATAGCCGGGTCAGTGGCAGCATGTTTATTGTTCGGCCTGGCGATCTGGCACGTATGGATTTATTCTGGTAGCAAGCTCGCATCTATGGCAGCAAAAAATCCTTCCAAGGAGACACTGCGTGAGGCCTCATCTACTCCTGATGTGCCATCTATCTTGCAAGCATGGCAACACAAAGGCGCCCGCTCGGTACCTAGGTCGATGGCTGATGGAGTTGTGATTCGCGGACAAAATATGTATCTCCTGGTCGAGCATGGCGGAAAGACCTATGTGGCGGCACTTGATATAAAGACCGGCAAGCAAAAATGGCTATCAGATATTCAAAGTTGCGGCTACCTTCTGGCAGAGGATTCGCGCCTCTATTGCCTCTCGCTAAGCGGGGACGAAAAATTCGACCTGGTTGCAGTCGATACGGCCAGCGGCAAAACACTCTGGAAATATCCACAGAAACACCCAGAGCCGCTACGGAGCCCGTGTCGTCCGACGCTGCTGCCCACGGGCCACATCTGCTGGACCACAAATACGACCGTCCACATGCTTAGCTGCGCCAATGGGACAGCACTCTGGACACATCCGATTCCTGATGGTGGCTTGTTGTCCGCAGCGGCAGTAGTGAATAACAACCTCTACGTCGCAAACGCTATCGGGCTCTATTGCTTGAATATAACAACGGGTCACGAATCCTGGAGATTGGCCTGCGGCGACGTTACGTCCGCCCAGGGCCGACCGTTGCTGGCTGCGGCAGACGGAGAGATTTACGTCGCCTTGAGCCTCGGCCTTGGCGCCAGCCGGTTGCTGTGTATGGATATAACGGAACACAAGATGCTCTGGTCCAGGACGGCAGCTCACGTTACTCACCTCTATGCTATCGGCGATATGCTCTATCTACGCGACCAAAACGTACAGGCACTGGATAGAACAACAGGAAAGTTGCTTTGGACCTGCCAGGCCACAGGGTGTAACCCGGTGACCTATGTGGAGGAGCTGGCCTATTTTGTCGATTCAAGTGACCAGGGACGCTTGATAGCTTTGAACAGGTACACCGGCTCTAAGGTGTGGGAGTTGGCTGGGATGAGGTCCTGCAGCGCGTTCATCAAAGTCAATGGCACCGGCTTCCTTAAGACCCAGGACGGCGTCATCTATGCGATTATTTTCAAGGGATAGGTGGACTTTTCAGGCAAGCGTTACTATGGGAATATGCGAACCTATATCCTTGTATAATCAGGAACTCTTGAAAATGGACAGATTATGTGCTTCGGCCAAAGGGGCTTTGGTGCTAATTAAGCTGGAGCAGAAGGGTAACTTTCTTGTTATGTGCAACAGAGTATTGGCAATATGCAGCCGATGCCAGAGATTCGAGTGGAGATTAGCTTGATGATGAGAATATCACGGCGATTTCATTTGCTTGCCCTGACACTGCTTGTCTGCGGAACCGGCTGCCTCAATGGTAAACCACCGTCCTCTCCTGCGCGCGAAAAATATACCGCCCAGAAGGCACTCAATATGATAAAAGCCAGCCGGGGCAGATTGGCGCCGGTGTATGCTCCCCTGGCTAAGCAAATCGTCTCAGATTTCGACCTGAGCGAAAAGGACGGTATCGGGATTGACCTGGGAAGCGGGCCGGGGACGCTCATCCTCGAACTGTGCGAGCACAGCCGGCTCCATTGGGTCAACGCTGATATCAATCCGCATTTCTTTCCACATTTCTACAGCCAGGCAGAGCAGCGCGGTTTCGGCCACCGCGTCAGCACCGTCTTCGCTGATGCACACGCCCTTCCTTTTCGCGATAACTATGCGGACATAATCGTTTCCAGGGGCTCTTTCCATTTCTGGGAAGACAAAACCCAGGCATTCAGCGAGATATATCGCGTTCTCAAACCTGGGGCCTTAGCTTACATCGGACGCGGTTTCTCGAGAAACCTGCCTGTCAAAACGGCAAAAAAGATACGCGCCAAACAACGCGGAAAAATGAACTATGATGTTGATAAAACAGCTAATGACCTACGCAATATTATGAACAACCTGGAAATCAAAGAATACAAAATTCATAGACCAGAACCTCCAGGTGGTGAAAATGTCAATTACGGAGTCTGGGTCGAATTTCATAAGCCCAAAGGCAAATAAGGAGAAAACTATGGTTACAAGATTGCTAATCTGTAGGAGTATTATTTTCCCCGTGCTTGTAAGTGGTATCGCTTTGGGCGCGGCCTCCTTTCCTTCTCCCGAAGGAAGCGAGGGGGCGGATGCCAACAGTCCTGACGACACTGAGGGCTACACGCTGCCCGAGGTGACCGTCAGCGCCCCGCGCGATTTTGATTACACCACACTGCCCGAAAGAGACCTCATCAAGCGGCCCTTTACGGAGTCGCCCGGATTGGAGGCGGCTACCAGCGTTGTGGGCAAAAAGGAAATCGAACAGATGCACGCCTATTCCGTGGTGGATGCATTGAAATACGTACCGGGCGCCTGGACGGAGACACGGGGACGAAAGGTTAAAAGCTTCTTCTCCGTTCGCGGCCAGAGATACCCATATCCGGGCTATCTGATTGACGGCGCCTGGTTTAGAGAATTCCATGAGACCAATTTCTATCTCGGCGCGGCCAATTTTGACCGGATTGAGGTGCTGCGTTCCAGCAGTGCGCTGCTCTGGGGCCCGGGGGGAATGACCGGGATGGTCAATTTGGTGCCCAGGACGTACGACCAGAAAGAAACTCAGTTCGAAAGTCTCTATGGCACGCATAACACGTATCGCGGTCATATCGCTCACGGCCAGGCCGGGGCACTATGGAATTACGGAATTGGTGTGGGCTACTATCATACGGACGGTTCCAGCGGGATGAACGCACGGGAGAATATGACGAACCTGTTTGGTCGGATGCAGTTTCAGTTGGCAGAGGACCTGACTCTGTCGTGGACAAACTTTGCCCTATTTGGGGACCGTCAGCTAAAATTGGCTGAACCTCCCGCCAGCGCGACGCTTCAGACCCGACGCGACAGCTATGACCCAATGCGGACCTATCTGACGGTGGCTAAGCTCCGACACCAGGCAAGTGAAGACAGGGCGACCGAACTAATCGGCAACTACGCAGGAAGACGATTTGACGGCCATCGTGCCGGAAGCTCCGACTGGTTGGAGGAAGACTACGAGTACGGGGCAAGCATTATCCACAGTCGGAAACTCACTCAGGAAAACACCCTTCGATTCAACTTTCTCTACAATAGGTGGGTATCTCCTACCGGTAAACGGTTCTATGTCGGTAATCCCGCGGATATTCGCACGTATTCCGGCGCCATTGTCGACGACCATGATTTCGGCAAGCTGGACGTCAGTATTGGCTACCGGTACACGAGGGAGCATACAAAACGATTCGGCGGCTTCAACGTTGAAGGCAGTCCCAGCGGCGGGCTTGGAAGTGTTGAGGTCAGGGATGAGTGGGAAGACCCACTGCACACGGTGAACCTGGGGGCATCCTATGAACTATCGTCCACCTGGACGCTGTTCGGCAACGCGGCATGGGGACAAATCTCGGCCGGACACGGCATGTTGGACGAGAATCTGAGCAGGCCCGACACGGAGACTCGCCAGAAATACGATCTCGGGCTTAAAAAGGAATTGGCCGGGTTCGGCGAGGCAAGCATGACGGGATTCTTCGTGCGTCAGGATGATGCGGCCCTGGTGACTAATGACACAAGGACCGGGTCGGACGGTTTGGAATATGCATTGTTCGAGAATGGTGACAGAAAGAACTACGGCGTGGAGTTCGAAATTCGCTCCAATCGCTTCGACAACGGGGTGCAGTTCTTTGGCAACGCCACGGGTATGAAGACCAAACGCACGCGTTCCGGAAGCTGGGGGACCGACAAAGAGGTCCCGGACTTCCTGCTCGGCGGAGGACTTTCCTATCTGTGCGGCAAATTCGAGTGGTCGCTTTTCGGCAGGCAGGTATCGAGTTATGAGAACCAGCGGTTTGTGACTGGCGGAGTGCCGGCCTCGCTTGGGGACTATTTTGAATTGAACGCTCAGTTGACCTACAGGCACGACGAGAATACAGAGTTCTTTATTAAAGTGGACAATCTTACCGATAACGAGTACTCTACCGTTGCGGGTTATCCGCATGACGGTGCTTTGATATATGCAGGACTGGTCAAAAGATTTTAGTAGTACGTCGCGATTGCAGCCCTTTCCGGCTACAAATAAGTGTGTCACGCTATGGGTTCTGTGGCTTGTGTTCCTTGTTCTGCTGGCCCCTGCGGGACCGGCCGATGTAACAACACATCCAACAGATCCTAACGACATGCATATCAACAGTGCGCAATCACAGAAGCTCTCTCGAACCTTGGAAGGCCTGGTACGTCAACTAAGAGAACTACGGTCAAATTACTATCTGCAGAAGGCAAAGGACGACGCACTGCTCGAAAAAGCACGCCGGAACAGAGAGACCCTTCAGGCCGACCTGGACGACCTTCGTAAGCAAGAGGCCGACCTGGACCAACAGATTCAGAAATACAAGTCGGAAGTGGTTGGCCTGAGAGAGCAGCTTGTTTCGAGGTCCTCCCTGCAGAAGGTTGTCCGGCAGCAAATCCAGCCGTTTCGCTCGACCCAGCGAGCTGCAATTGAGAATGGCGCACCATACAAACAGCAAGACCGCATTGCACGGCTGGAGGCCGCTTGTGAGGATTGTAACGACGCAAATGCTACATCCGTAGCTGACCAATTGGGCCGCGTCTGGAGTTATGCCCAGGAGGAACTGCGCCTTGGACGTTCGCCGGAAACCTATACGGCCCGGGTGCCGAGCGAGGACGGACCATCTCCCCACGCACGCTACTTCCGAGTCGGACAGCTCATTCTCGGATATGTCACGGAAGACGGTCGGCAAACAGGAATGTGGTCGGCACTATCGGATAGGAATGGCTGGCTGCTGATATCAGACCCGAAACAAGCCGAGCAAGTGCGTGACGCCGTCGAAATCCTTGACCGGCGACAAGGACCAAAGCTTCTGATGTTGCCGGTCGCGATACAATCTGCAGACATAGCCGGGGAGGGCCGGTGATGAATGTGAAGAAAAATCAAACCCGGTTCACAGCGAGAGCTCGGCTTCAGGGGCTCTGTACGCTCGCAGTACTCGTGATTTGGACGCCGTGTCTCCACGCTGAAGCTATTGACTTCGTTCAGCGACTGGCCGATGCCATCGAACAGACTAAGAGTGAACTAAAAGCACAGAAGGCCAGAATCGAAAAAGAAGAGCAAACTCGGCAAAACGAGCTTGACCAGGTTCGGGCTAAGTGCAGAAGACTCGCCGATGAGGTTGTCGAGCGCAGGATATCAATCGCCCGCAAGCAGGCCGACTTGCGTCAGAACCGCCAGCAGCGCGAAACACTCTGGGCCGAGCACACACAGTGGCAGGAGGACCTTTCCCAGATAAGACTGATTTGCGGCGAGGTAGAGAAAGAACTCACGGAGCTGCTGGGTGTCGTGCCGGTATCCGAGCATCGCCGGAGCCAGCTTGAACAACTCACCGGTCTGGCCAAAGCCCTTGACGAAGACAAACCGGACGCTATGATTAAGTCGGCCTTTGCGGTGGTTGCGTCGCTGTTGCATGAAATCCGCAGCACGGCGGTCTATCCCGCAGAGATTGTAGACCCCCAGGGTCTGCGCCGGCGTGCCCAATTACTGCGGGTAGGCCAAAACCTGTTCGCTTATCACGTTCCTAGCACTTCTCAGGTCGCCGTAGCCATTTCTGACCCGTATCTGGAAGGCGGTTATCGCTGGTATGAGGACTTGAGCAGGCCTATGCAGCAAGCACTCGTCAATGCAATTGCTCAAGCACCGAATCGCGCGGCCCTCTATCCGCTGCCAATCGATGTCACGGGCACCATGACGGCTGCAACGAATCTTTCAGACAAGACACTTATGGGTCGCATCCGTTCCGGGGGTGTCGTCATGTTTCCTCTGGCAGCGGTAGCCGTATGCTTGGCCATCCTTATCTTTGAGCGCCTGGTCGTTCTGCGCCGCCAGACCAAGCACTCACTGCAGTTCTGCGAGCGCATACTGGATATGTGCAGCAGCGGTAACTTCAAGCAGGCCGAGGAACTGGCCGACCGGACAAAAGGAGTGCTGTCTCGGACACTTAAGGTGTGTATGGCCCATCGTACAGAATCGCCAGCCGTCCTGGATGACGCCATCCAGGAGACGTTTCTCCATGAGTTTCCAAAGCTGGAGCGATTCTTGCCTTCCATCCGCATGCTCAGCTCGGTTGCCCCCATACTCGGTCTGCTCGGGACGGTCACAGGCATCATTGCCACATTTGACATGATTACGGTTGTAGGCGGTGGAAAGCCTCGGCTGCTTGCAGGCGGCATCTCCGAGGCCCTGATAACAACTGCAACCGGCCTCATTATTGCGATCCCAGGGCTGTTGGCCCATAGCTTTCTATCTGGAAGAATCAACGGCATTATTGGCGATACCGAACGCTTCGCCGCGAGTCTGTCAAATCTGATAAAGCAGCATCAGAACTCGACCAAACACAACCGAGACGATGGGAGTTACAAAGATGAAGCCGTTGATTGAACTATTTTCAAGTGGAGGCCCGGTGATGTTCTTCATCGCGGGTGTGTCTCTGGTGGCATGGTACCTGACATTGCGGACCTGGGTGGCGGCTGGTTCTCTTCTAAAGAGGGTCCAGCGAATCAGCGCCCCGCTGCTGCAATCGCTGAGTCACCGCAATGGGGCATTGTCGGACGAACATTTGCCGCAGCCAGAAGGGAACTTCGGTGATTATCGATCCCTGTGCTTTGGCATGGAATCTCAGACGACGCAACTGAAACGCACGCTCTGGTTGATAGGGACACTCGCAGCGGTGCTTCCCCTTTTGGGCCTGTTGGGGACTGTACTGGGTATGCTCATCAGCTTTGAGGTGATTCAGTTCCATGGCACGAGCCAGCCCAGACTATTGGCCGGGGGAATCGGCCAGGCGCTGATGACGACCCAGGCGGGGCTTTGGACGGCCGTGCCGGTGCTCTTCTTCCATCATATTATTCATAGTCGCATGCGCTTCATAAGCAATGAGATGGAAGTGCTTTCTCACATAATGCAGGCCGGCTCTGCCAACGGAAAACCGGTGTGGCCAAGCGAATCCGCTGCAGAGCCGGGGGCTAACGAATGTAGAGCTAATCATACTGGAGGCCAGTGATGTTCAAGTCCATTCGTTCAAGAAGAGCACTCGCGACGCAGGCCGAGATACAGGTCACGCCGCTGATTGATATGGTCTTCATACTGTTGATCTTCTTTGTCGTGACCGCGAGCTTCGTCTCGGAGGCAGGGCTGGATATTCAGAGACCGCAAGCAAGCTCGTCAGAGGACCTGCCCCGCGAGAGTATCCCCGTTACGGTCAATGCGATTGGCCAGATAACCCTGGACGGACGAAAAACCTCGCTGTTTTCGGTTCGGCCGCTCTTAGAGCGAAGACTCAGAAGCCAACCTGGACTGGCAGTTGTCATTGTTGCTGACAAAGTGGTTCCCGTGGATCGCGTTGTGCGTGTCATAGATGAGGCAAGGGCTGCAGGGGTTACCCAGGTTGCCTTGGCCACAGCACAGAAGGAGTAGTCTGATATGGGGCGAACTGACGCCATAGGTAGAACGGTCAAATCTAAACCGCGGCGGTTGCGCTGGCTCTCGGTGATTGTAGCAATTGCCGCCAATGCGATGCTATTCTATGTGCTCGCGTTGGCCCGGACTGTGCCCCCTTCGGTGACTGATTCGGAGTATGAAATAATGCGAGTCATATCTATTGATTTGCCCGCTTTGAGCGACGTTGAGGAATACATCGCAGATACTGCGACGGACCTTATACGGGCAACTTCCGAAGACACGCTGGCTGTCTCGGTTGAGCCTGCCGTTGATATGTCCCCTTCGTTTCTGCCCCGGCTGTCCGACTGGCTCGGCGACATCTCACCTGATTTAGCTGGACTGCCTGTGGTCCTGCCCGGCCCGTCGGACTTGAGACCTACACATTCAGCAACAATCAGCGGCATCGGTGAACGACTTTCCGTACTCAAGGTGGATCGCATCCCATCCAGGATTGCCGGGGGGCCGCCACGCTATCCCCAGTGGGCCAGACGAGCGGGCCTTGAGGCGGTCGTTACGCTTCGATTCATCGTCACCACCCAGGGCGATGTGCAGGATATTAAGGTCCACAGCATTGAAGGGGATGAGCGCTTTGGCGATGAAGCCGTTAGGGCAGTTGCCATGTGGCGTTTCAATCCGGCGCTCAAAGCAGGCAAACCAGTTGCCTGTTGGTGTTTTCAGAAAGTGAACTTCAAGCTTGTTCATTAGAGTAAGACGATGTTCCACACAAAAGTCACAGTCGTTATGCTGTTTTGCTTGGCCGCGTTCTCAACAATGGCTCGGTCACAGGACCATGCCCGGCTGGGTAATGCCGCGTTTGAAGAGGGCGATTTCCAAAAGGCCGTCGACCACTACACACAGGCCCTTCGCGCTAAGCCAAACTTTGCACTCTACGTCAACCTGGGCCACTGCTATACCCGACTTGAGCGTTGGAGTGACGCTGCAGAGGCCTACCAAGCGGCAATAGACCTTGACAGAGCGGCTGCCACGGACCAGATATGGCGCTTTCTTGGTCAAGTACACTACAATGACGGCCAGTTTCAACAGGCCATAAAGTCGTTCTTCGAGGCCGCTTCTCTCAAGCCGGACGCCCAGGATAATATGTGGATTGCACGTTGTATGATCGAGCTTGAGCAGTGGATACAAGCCCAATCAGTTCTATTGAGACACTTGCAGCGTAACCCAGGAGACACAAATGCACTTGAACTGCTCGCCTACGTGATTTCTCAGCAGGGCAATTGGCCCGGCGTGATTGGTGTCTATCGACAACTGCTGACTGTAGTGCCCGACCGTACACAATATCGGATTTCCCTAGCAAACGCACTGGCCGCGGATGGCCAAAACAAGCAGGCCATTGATACGCTTGAATTCGCCTGGCGCGTGGACAAAAACCTCGGTGAACAGGTCAATCGCTTGCTGGCCGACCTTTATCTGGCCGAAGAGATGCCGCAGGAGGCGGCCGCGTGTTACGCCAGGCTCATCGCGATGGTGGATGCTCCCTCCGTTGATGATTACTATCGGCTGGGCGTGACCTATTTCCAAACCGGGGAACTAACCTCAGCCGAGAGCGCCTTGCTTCAAATGAAAAAAGCCGCTCCGACCAATTCTAAGCCGGACTTGTATCTCGGTCATATCGCGGCCCAGCGCGGCGATTTCGATAAAGCTCGGCTTCATTATAACATTTCTATAGAAAAAAATCCCACGCTTGTAGAAGCCTTCATGGCACTGGCCAATCTACAGATGAAGAACCAGCAGTACAACGATGCGGCCGTCCACTTCGCCAAGGCCATTCAGCTTGGTGATAATAGTCCCATGCTTTACTACAATCAAATACTGGCACTTATGCTCCAAGCCGATATGGAACAGGCAAAAGCCGCGCTTAAAACGGCCCTCGCTGAACACCCTTCAGACAGGAATCTCATCCGCCTCCTGGATCAGTATGTCGTGGAGATAGCCCTCAAGCAAACCGGAAAATGACCTCTTGACGCACCTAAGCAATACACCTGCGCCGCACCGAGGTAAGATGATGATTCGCCCCGAAGACATACTTGTTGCCCCGCTCTCAAAGCACAACAACAAGAGTGAAAACGAATTTCCTGTTAAGCCCGCCCGATGGCGCGACTACGGCGGTTATGTCAAAGTAGAGCTTCGAGGCCCTCTCAATCTCCTCGCCCATCTGACCGGCGCCGATTTCGCCAACCTGCAGCCCGAACGCCACGCCGACCTTATCGCCGTCTTGCGCCCTGAAAAAATCCACGTATTGTCCGGATAATCCGATGTTGCTTTTTTTTAGCAAAACATTTATACTATAAGCACGTATATACGTGGGGCTTATTGCTTATTGAGGCCGACACAGATAAATTTGATTGTTTTTCAAAGAAAAGGATTTACAGTGACTAAAATACATAGATTATTTCCATTGCTGTGCCTATTGTGTTGCCTGGCAACTCAGCCGGCGCACGCCTGCAGGTACAATGTCCGCGAAACCGGATTCACTGATTTAGGCATAGAGTCGTATTATCTCTTCGGCTTCGTCAACAAGGATACTCCACAAGAGACCACCTCCACCTTCAAGCAGATATTATCCACCACCCTTACGGACACTAACCTCAGGGCTGAAATAATCGACATCGACAAGCAAAAAAAACACCCCGCAATCAAATTCCTCAATTCGGCCCCGGCAAAATCTTTCCCCGCGGCGGTCCTGGTCTCACCCGATGGCCGGACACTTGCCGTGCCCCTGACAAAACCCAACCAACCCTTCAAGAAAACTCTCTCGTCGGCAATTGACAATATCCTCTCCTCATCGAAACGCAACGAAATCCTCCACAAAGCCGCCAAAACTTATGGCGTGGCCCTGGTGATCGAAGGGCCCAATACTCAACAAAACAAAAACGCCAAAAAGTTCGCCTCCACCGCCATCGGGCATATAAAATCTCAAATGGAAATGTTTCCAAAACCAATCGCCCATCCTCCCGAGCTTGTTGTACTCGACTTCAACTCGCTTCCAACTGAAAAAATCCTCCTCTGGAGCTTCGGCCTGGATGTCGAAGACGTCAACGAGACCTTCGCTGCCGTAATCTACGGAAGGGCACGCTGGATTGGACCACTGTTCAAAGGTAAACAAATCACCGAAAACTACCTCACCGAAATCCTCTTCGTGGTCGGTGCTGACTGCGAATGCGGATTCAACTATAGGTGGCTTCAGGGTACAATGCTGCCGACCAAATGGAACCAGAAGCTGCACAAACAGGCAGTAG
>Ga0114919_10001056_pt1 | contig 22113 bp, 21 predicted proteins | sample BlataG_FD_88682 | JGI IMG/M metagenome (GOLD analysis project Ga0114919, IMG submission 88682) | Deep subsurface microbial communities from Black Sea to uncover new lineages of life (NeLLi) - Black_00105 metaG | ecosystem: Environmental > Aquatic > Marine > Oceanic > Sediment | place: Atlantic... | reverse complement strand
TGGAGAGAGGGTATCAATTCATTCTTGGCGAATCTTTCAACTTGCATTTTCGATCACGGTTCTATTTAACTATCCTAGCTTGAATATAAAATTTCTTCGATTATATAAGCTAGTATAAACAGTTAAGGAAAAAATAAAAGATATGAAAATAATCAGGGTTTCTCCGATATGGACTTCTAGAGAGCCCTCGCCCTGTCCACGACCTCCTGGAGCTCACTGAGGGTCATCCCGTCGGGGAGGTAGAGAGGGTCGGCGACGTCCCCCTCGTCGAACCTGTCCCACGTGACCTCGTCCATCTCGTCCCCCATCTGGTCCCAGAGAGGCGAGCCGGGGTAGGGGGTACAGACGGAGTAGGTGACGGGGAGCCCCAGCTCCTCCATGAGGGCCAGGGTCCTCTCCTCGGACTCCACGGTACTCCCGGGGAGACCGATGACGAAGAAAAGGTTGATCTCGAATCCGATGTCCCGGGTGATCCGGACGGCCTCCCTGACCTGGTCGACGGTGATGCCCTTCCGGATGTTCCAGAGTACTCTGTCGTCACCCGACTCGACACCGAAGTGGATGGAGTAGAAACCGGCTTCGTACATGGTCTGCATCAGCTCCGGGGTGACGTGGTCCACCCTCATCCCGTTGGCGAGCTGGAATGTGAGGTCGAGCCCCCTCTCCCGGATGAGCCTGCAGATCTCGTGGACCCGCTCCCGGTCGTGGGTGAAGTTGTCGTCGACGATCTGGACCTCGTTGAAGCCCATCTCCCTAAGCTCCGCCATCTCCCGGACCACGCTCCCCGGGCTCCTGGCGCGGTGGCGGACCCCGTTGTTCACCCTGGTGCAGAAGATGCAGCGGTGGGGGCAGCCCCGGGAGGTGATCATGGAGGCTACGGGGGTCTGCCTGGCCTCGAAGTTCTTGGACCACTTGACGTACTCGCTGAGGGGGAAGAGGTGGCGGGCCGGGGACGGCAGGGCGTCGAGGTCCTCGACGTAGACGGGCTCGGTGTCGCCGGCTACCTCGCCTCCGTGCCTGAATGCGACGCCGTTGAGAGCTTTCATCTCCCGGCCCATCCCCTTGGAGAACAGGTGGTCCAGGAAGTCGGGGAAGGTCTTCTCTCCCTCTCCCAGTATCGCGGCGTCTACGGCCTCGCACTCTTTGAGGGTCCTCCTTGGGAGGGCTGAGACGTGGGGGCCGCCGATGATGACGGGTGTGTCGGGGGAGTCGTCCTTGAGGGCCTCGGCGAGTTCGTAGGCGCTGGGGATGGTCCAGGTGAGGGCTGAGAGCCCGATAGCGTCGGGGTTGAGCCCCAGGACGGCGTCCTTCACCCGCTCCACGTCGTACTTGTTCTGGTCCATGAATGTGCAGTCCACGACCTTGACGTCGTAGCCAACCTGCTCCAGTGAGGCTGCGATGTAGGCTGGGCCGAGGGGGATCAGGGGGGTGGCCATGACGACGGGGACCATGGAGAAGGGGTACGTGTTTGAGCGGACGTAGGCCGTGGGGAACGAGGACGGGGAGGTCACCAGGACCACCCTTCGCTTCCGCTTCAGCAGCCTTTTGAAGAAGGACACCGTGACACCAACTTACAGCCCTCCGAGGACCGTATTTAAGATTTCTAAGGCTAAGGTCATGTTGAGATCGTAGATCGACTGTTCATTACGATGTCTTTCACTGGGTGGAAGTGAAGGAAAGAGTATGGGGGATAGAGGAGAGAAGCCTATTTAACTATGAGAACGGGCTTCGAACTGTCATCGGTAACCTAGATCATGATCTAGTGGAATAAAAATGAAGGAAAAAGTGGGTTCTAGATTCTCTTGAGGACCCTTCCGGGAGTTGCACCTGTGTGCTCCGTCTTCTCGACGACTGGTGTGCCGTTGATGATGACATACTCGATGCCCTTTGGTTTGCTCCTCATGTTCAGTGGGGTGCCCGTCACCTTCAGCCCCGGCAGGTCCATGAGGACGATGTCGGCGTAGGCTCCCTCCTTGATGATCCCCCGTTCCTTCAGGTTGTGGCGTACCGCGGCCTGTGTCGAGGTCTTGTGCACCGCCTCCTCCAGGGTGAGGGCCTTCATCTTGTTCACGAACTTGTCGAAGAACCCGACGAAAGCGGAGTAGCTGCTTATGCTGGGAGGAACCCAAGTCGGCGTGTCGGTGATGTGCTTGTAGTCGTCGACCCCCGTGTCGAGGCCCACCGAGGAAACCGGATGCTGGTAGAAGATGGCGTGGTACTCGGCATAGGGATCGCTTGCGGCCCCCACGGCGGACATGGCGTCGGGGTCTTCGGAGATTAGGTCCATCCAGACGTCGAAGGCGTCCTTCCCCCTCTCCTCGGCGATGTCGGCGAGGGTCTTGTCCACTGCCTTCGGGTCCTTGTGCCTGAGGACGTGGATATTCTCCGCCCACTGGGGGTTGGTGTTGGGGTTGTAGGCGATCCGGATGAAGAACTTGCCCCTCTTGAGGGAGTCCTTGATCTCCTCCCGGAAGTCCTTGACCTTCAGCCACTTCGCAAGCTCCTCCCTGCTCCCCAGTTCCCGTATGTAGGGTATGAAGAGGGAGCAGAGGTAAGACGAGCCACCGAACTTCGTGGGAAGCGCAGGCGGGATGACGTCGAAGCTGACATTCAATCCCTCCTCGAGGGCGGCGTCGATGTACGTGAGGGTCGCCCTCCTGTTCGCCTCCTCAAGCATCTCGGGCCCTCCCTGGGGATTGACGTACCAGCCGCTGAAGAGGTGAGCGATGTTCATCCTCACCTTCGACTGCCTGCAGATGTCCAGAATCTCGGTGATGCCGTCGATCTTGTCGTGCTGCCTGTGACCGGCTGCCACGTCCCTCCTCCTCCCTGTGCGCCTTGAGTGGGGGCAGAGGATCGCGCCGTACTCGTTGAGCACCTTCGCGTGCTCCACCAGCTCCTCCCTGTCGGCGAAGGTGTCGGGGTCGTAGTCGAGGCCATAGGACATGCCGATGCAGCCCTCCTCCAGGGCCTTCCTGATCTCGTCGGACATCTTGTCACGCTCCTCCCTGGTGGTGGTGCGCATCCAGTCGTCGCCCATCACGTAGCGCCTGACGGTGCCGTGGCCCACCAGGGGGACGTAGTTCACAGAGAACCCTCGGCTCTCTACTAAGTCAAAGTATTCCCCCATGGTGCGCCAGTCCACGGTCCAGCCGTACTCCTCCTTCATTATAGCATTGACCTGCTCACGAGGGAACTCGAACTTCTCAGGATAGTACTTGTACTTAACCAGCTTGTCCATATGGACCCTCGCCACTCCAGGGAACCTGATCTCGTCGCCTATGGGCGCGGGTGACCCGCTACACTGGCCTCCCACGAAGGTGGTCACGCCCTGGTGGACGAAGCTCTCACACCCCGGGAAGGAGAGGAGCCCCGTCTCGGCGTGGCTGTGGGAGTCGATGAAGCCAGGAACCGCCGTCAGGCCCTTTGCGTCGATGGACTTCACGTAGTCCCCCTTAACCTCACCAACGGAGGTCACCTTGTCGCCCTTTACCCCAATGGATCCTTTGTAAGCCGATTTACCGGAACCATCAACGATAGTCGCGTTCTCGATGAGAATATCGTATTCGTCCATAATAACACCAAACAAAATTGTTCTATTTAATATTTATGCGCACGCGCATTCCTCAAGGTAGTGTCCGAATATCTCAGATATCCTAAAACGCCCTGAGTTGCAGATTGATATTAAAAAGAAAAAAGAAAGGATAGATTGTGGTCTTAAATCAGCGGCTGCCCAAGCTCGTCGGATCTTAGGAGCTTCTCCCATTTCTTCGTAGTGTCTTCCTGGATGCCCTCGAGCTGCTCATCGGTCACGTGCCTGAACCTAGCCTGAGACTTGTAGTACTCCGCCACCGGCTTGAGCTCCCTGGGCTTGTAAGTCAGATTGAACTTCTCACCGTCAATGACCTCGTACAGCGGCCAGATACCGGTCTGAACGGCTGACCTGGCTACTTCTATTGTCTTCGATGGATCGAACCGCCATCCTACTGGGCATGGGCACTGGATGATCAACATCTTAAATCCGTACACCGTCTTGCCGTACTCGATCTTGGCAATAAGGTCCTCTGGGAAGCTGACTGAGGCTGTGCCGACAAAGGGCACGTGGTGGGCAGCTAAGATCATGGGTATGTTCTTCTTACCCATCTGCTTGCCCTTTATCACAGACCCTACGGGGGTCGTAGTTGTCATTGCGTATAACGGTGTTGAGCTGCTCCTCTGGTTTCCCGTGTTCATGTAGGCCTCGTTGTCCTTTGTGATGACCCAGATGTTCTCGTTTCTCTCAGCAGCTGCAGAGATACCCTGGAAACCAATATCGTAGGTTCCGCCGTCGCCGAAGAAGCCCACGACCTGTACATCAGTGATGCCCTTGGCCTTGAGTGCCCTCCAGGTGCCCGTGAGAGCGGCTCCGCCACCCTCGAAGACTCCTCCGCCACCCCTTGGGGTCATGGTTGCGGAGTCTGGGCAGCACGGGATACTGTGCCTGATTGTGTTGGGTCCTAAGGCCTTGAAGGCCAGTCGTGCAGCTAGAGCTGCGCCACATCCCTGACATGCGCTGCCGGGGGTGATGGTTAGCTCGTCCAAGGATACTTGGGCTCGCGTAATTCTTTGACTCATCTTTTATTCACCTTTTCCGCTCCTTTTAAACCCACTCCACCTGGGAGACTTTCTCTCCTCTGGCGGCTTTCAGTATCTTGTCGCCGACTCTTTCGAAGTCGCCGACTCTGACTTCCTTGCCAGATAGTCCTGCGTGGAACTGGAGAACCTTCGGTCGTTCATCCATATCGTAGAGTGTATTTCTGATCAGCCTGTATCCTGCACCGCCGTGTCCTAGGCAGACGTTCCTGTCGATCATGCCGATCGCCTTGAACTTCTTTCCGTATTCCTTGAAGTCATCGACTGCGAAGGGCTGATAGGCTTTCAGCTTTACTAAGCCTATGGGCTTCCCGTCTGCTTGCAGATTGTCGATGGCAGCTCTGGCAGTTCCAGCCAATGAGCCCATCGCCACCATTACAGCCTCTGCGTCCTCTGTCTTGTAGGTCTCAGTAAGGCCGTTTCCGTATTTGCGTCCGAAGACCTTGCCGTAGTCCTCGTTTATCTCCTTGATGACTGGAAGTGCACCTAGTAGAGCTTCGTGGTGGGTGATCCATCCCTGCTGTGGGTCTCCACCCCCTCTCCTTCGTACGCTTGTGGCAGGATCGTAGTCCTTGGGGAGGATGCTTTCATACTCGTAGGGAGGAAGCCAATCGTCGACTGTCTTCTGGGAGGGAACCTCAACCGGTTCAGCTGTGTAGCTGAGGACATATCCGTCGTAACTGAATACCACAGGAAGCCTCACCCTCTTATCTTCAGCGAGCTTGTAAGCCATTAGGGCCGTGTCGAGTATTTCCTGGTTGTTCTCACAGTAGAGCTGTATCCATCCAGTCCATGTCTGGGACATAAGATCCGTGTGGTCGGGCTGCATGCCCTTGTTGCCTCTGTGCACTGTCGCCATGACAACGGGCAGCCTGCTCGATGATGTGCTATGCATTGGGTGATGCATGTAGAGCTGACCTGGACCAGAAGTACACACGAATGTACGGGCTCCAGCCCTAGAAGCAGCTTGCACGATGACCTGAGTTGATAGCTCACCCTCTGCGTTCACGAACTCGCCCTTTATCTCGCCGTTGGCGGCGAACTCGGATAGGTACTGCGTGATTGTCGTCTGCGGAGTTACAGGGAAGGCCGACAGGACCTCCACTCTTGCGAGCTTAACGGCCGTAGCGGCAGCCTTGTTACCTGTCATTACGTCGAATGTGCTTTCACTCATTCTTTATCTCAACCCTCTTGAACTCGATTGCCTCGACTGGACACTCGTTTACACAGATGCCACAACCCTTGCACTTGCGCCAATCTATCTCGGGTTTGTTTTCATCAGTCCACTTGATAGCGGTCTCGGGACAGTAGATCCAGCAGTTCTTACATCCAGTGCACATGTCTATGTCAATAACGGGCTGGAAGACACGCCAGGAGGAGACGTCCTTCAGGACGCCGTATCCGCCTACGGCGAGGGCTTCACTTTCACCGGCAGTCTTGACAGGTGCGGGTATAACCTCGCTGCATTCATCGTAAGATCTTTTGATAGCCTCAATGTTCATATCGGCTACTCTTCCGCTGAACTGCTTCCTGATGGCCTTCTCGATTGACTCAAGCTTCGGCCACCCAACAGCCTTGGCGAAAGCGCCGAGGATTGCGGTGTTCGTGATGGGTCTCCTCAGAGTCTCCAGGGCGATGTTGGACGCGTCGACGGTCGCCACCCTGATATTACCGCCGGTCTTAACCTCCTCGGGAGGATAAGCGGCGTTCAAGAGTAGAAGCCCGTCCTCAGCCATGTCATCAGCCATTGTCTGACGTGTGCTCAGCAGAGGGTCCAGAACCATGACAATATCTGGTGTGTGAACCAGCTCCCTCTCCCTGACCCTGACGTCGTCGACACGTACATAAGCCGTTACAGGTGCGCCACGCCTCTCAGTACCATACATCGGTATAGCCTGAGAAAACATGCCGTCGTAGTAAGCTGCAGTTGCCAGCAATCTAGACGCAGTGACGCCCCCTTGGCCGCCCCTGCCATGTATTCTAATTCCTGTTACCATTTTCTCATCTCTTGTGAATCATGAAGAGTATAGTTATTCTTATAAAAAGCCTATGGATAGTTCGGCTTTTTTGAAACCATTTATTAAATAAACTATGGTTGACTTAGATTTTTTCTGGGCGAACGCACAGAGACAGCATCAATACTATCGTGATCCACTGTCCAGTTAGACCATCAGGAATAGAAATTTGCTTTTTTAGAATCTCCTATTGTTACTAACTCTATAGCACGGAGGCTATTGTTAAAGGGGCTCTAGCCTTCAGATGCCTCCAAATACACTTTTTAGTTTTGTCGCGAGCAAATAGTATCATCTACTATTTTAGCGAATTACAAAAGTTTAAGCGGTGATGCGCACCCTTCTGTGGTGGGGAGGGCTAGGGGCCCAATGGGGACTTGTGATCCTGGATGTCGGGTAAATCGTTGCAGGGAGAAGCCTTTAAGCCCAGCCAGGTGGGCCCCTGCTCCTAGGGTGAATCAAACCTTGCTCCAGGGCCGGCAACACTCCCCAAGTTCTCAATTAGAAGGTGTTTGATTTTGGAGAAAGCCTATGTACTATTGACTATTGAGATAGACTCTGGGAAAGAAGTGTTGAACGCGTTAGACGATATACCTGACGTCAAGGAGGCACATCAAATCTACGGCGTATACGATTTCATAATTCGCGTCGAGGCTGAGACGATGCAGGAGCTCAAAGACTTGATAGAAAAAAGAATTAGGGGCATCGGAAAAATAAGTTCGATTCTGTCATTAATATGCATTAAAGAGAAATGAATCATCCTATAGGGATATTTTCAGATGATAAAGTTTGTCGTCCTCGAATCCAAGCAATCGACCAGGAATCGGAGTTATGCTAGGATACATAGAGCCAGTTGTGGCCACGCTAAGAAGCCAAACTACAAGACGGTTAACACGTTATGCCACGGTTACTTTGACGGATACTTCGAGGCGCTGGACTTCGCCGAATCGCTGAATGTGGGAAGAGTTTATGAATGCGAATTCTGCAGCCCTAGGCACGAACGCACGCGCGCGAAAACAACAGTTCTTTTCGAATAATGGAAAGAAAAAATGTTAGGGAAGTTAGACTCCCTCTGCCATTACGCCGTTCTTCTTGAGCTGGTCATACTGCTCCTCGGTGTAGCCTAGGTACTCCATGAGGATCTGCTTGTTGTGCTCCCCGAGGAGGGGGGCATGTGACGTCACCTTGCCGGGTGACTCGGACATCTTCACCGGGAAGTTGACGGCCTCGTACTTGCCCATCTTGGGGTGCTCGATCTCGACGAACATATCCCTGGCCCGCACGTGGGGGTCCTTGGTGGCTTCGCTAGCCCAGTAGACAGGGGCCACGGGTAGCCCGACGTCCACGAAGAACTTGACGGCCTCGTCGCGGCTCATGGTCTTGACGTGTTCCTTGACGGCCTCCTGCTCGAGCTCCTCGACGCCCATGACCTCCTTGAGCTTCTCCATGCCCTTGGGCCTCCAGCCCGCGAGGTGGATGTGGCCGTCGCTCACCTCGAGTATGCCGCTGATCCTCATCATCCCGCCCCTGCCCTGCTGCTGCTTGCGCCTCTCATCCTGCTCCGCCCGCCTCTCCAGCTCGGTCTGACCCGTCACGAGGTAGTTGGTAATGCCGGTCTGGTAGGCGATCATGCAGTCCGTTTGAGCGACGTCGATCTTCTGGCCCTTGCCGGTCTTGTCCCTGTACCTGATGGCTCCGATTATACACATGGCTGCCATGGTCCCGGGGGCGAGGTCGCCGAAGGCCCCGGTCATACTAATGGGTGGTCCCTCGGGGTCCACGTTCATCCCTTGGTTCTTGGCGAATCCAGCCATAGCCTCGGCTATGACTGCATATGAGGCCCATGTTGCGTAGGGTCCTGTCTGGCCGAAGCCTGAGAGGGCTGCGTATATGATCTTGGGGTTGAGCTCCTTCAGCACGTCGTAGCCTAATCCCATCCTCTCCATGGCGCCGGGGGCGAAGTTCTGGACCACGACGTCGGCCTTCTTCACAAGCTCCTTGAAGATCTTGAGCCCCTCGGGGTTCTTCAGGTCGATGGCGATGGCCTTCTTGTTGAGGTTGAGGTGGTGGAATGTCGTGCTTGCGCCTCCGTAGAGGATACCCTGCTGTGGGATCCTGCCCAGTCCGCCCCACGGGGGCTCCACCTTTATGACCTCGGCGCCCATCTCGGCCAGCATCATCGTGCACCAGGGGCCGAACCAGACGTGGGTCATGTCTAGAATCCTGATATCTCCAAGAATCTTATTCAATTCAATTGACTCCTTTTAATTCCCTCATTTAGATGAGTTTGGATATTAAAATATTTTTCTATATCTATCATATACTGAAAATAATTAGGAAATTTAGGATATTCATTTGATGTTATAGTGAACTACCACCTATTGAAATCGGTGGCTTCCCGCTTCATCGACCCAAAACTCTCCATGTGGATCTCAACCCTACCACCCTGACGGATGGTCACGTCAGACGCCAGCACTTTAAGCCTTGCGATCTGCCACGGGAATCCACAGGCGTTTGCGTTGCGTGGTTCGGGCGGTCCCCGCCCTATCTCTCGTCCTCTCGCGTGGATGTTGAGCCGAGTTATGATCCCCTTCCATTACAAACCACAGGAATCCCGTCCGGGGCTCCATTCTAGGAAGAGAGGCATCTTACATACATGAACATTCCATAGGTCATTCTTCGAGCGGGTTCTCCGGCTCATGGACGCCCAACCAAAAGACCGCAGCGGCAACTAAACCGATGACCGCCGAGAGCTGGAAGGGCAACTGCGGATTGAACGTCTCCCAGAGCCAACCACCGAGAACAGAGGACGGCGCAGCGACAACAGCTGTGAGGGTGCCTATCACACCATTAACGGTAGCCCTCTTCCGAGAGGGAACGATATCGGCGATCAAAGCACTCCAGGCGGATCCCCCCGCCCGAACGCCGCCGCCCCCGAAGGCCAGCCCAATCGCGTTAAAGGACCGAACCAACATATACGGGTAGAACCCCGTGACAGCCGCCATGAAGTACTGGGTGACGGGCGACATGACCCTCGAGACCATGATGTTGTTCTTGCGCCCGTACTTGTCAGAGAGCATCCCGCTGGGAAGCGTCAGGACCGTCTGCACCAGGCCGGCGACTGAGCTGATGACGCCCAGCTGGGTCGCGGTTATCTTGAGGATGTCAAGGGCGTAGAGGTTGGTGTAGTCCATCACGAGCCTCCCCGAGAAGCTCCCGATGATTGAAACTATCATCATTATGAATATGGGTCGGGGCAGCTCCCTGAAGGTCTCAGCCGTGGGAATGAGGGGGGGCCTCTTACCGGGCTTGTGGACCATCGTCTCCTCTATCGTGAAGTACCTGACGATGACCGTGAAGATGGAGACGCCGATCTGCACCAGGAGGAACATCCTGACGCCCCTGTATAGCCCGTATGTATCCATCAAGATCCCGCCTATGAGAGGAGAAACGATGTTCGGAATTCGGGTGATCGTGTTGTAGACCCCGTAGCCGGAGCCCCTCCTCTTGCTGGGCAGGGACTCCGCAACTATCGCGGTGAAGGCCGGCATGTACAGGCTCGTCATGCCGCTCGCTATCGCACCGGGGATCACCCACTCCCAGCTTGGAGCCAAGAAGTAGAGAATCGGCCCCAGGGTCCTCAGGCATGAGCCGAAGATAATCAGTTTTCTTCTCCCGTATCTGTCGGCCAACAACCCCCCCGGCAGCTGGAATATGAGGCTTTCAGCCGTTGAGATCATCGAGAAGATGCCGATATTCATGACCGAGGCCCCTAGATGATTCTGCAGGTAGAGGGCCCAAAAAGGGCGATAGCCCATTCCTATCAGGCTCCAAAGACCGGTGGTGACAGAGATGGCAATAATATTCTTATTACTAAATACCTCTCTGAACATGGAATAATATTCCTTAAGGTTACCTTTAAGCACCAATTAGATAACCACCATGAATCGGTAATAGGCTATCACGTAGTTTATATGATTTATTATGGAACACGCTGGATCCATCTAATCCCACGAGCCGTATCTCGGCATCGTCGGAGTCAATTTCCTGTTAATGCCAGTGCTCCAGGATGCCGATCCATTTCCTGACAGCCCCACGTCCTCATCGCCCATCACATACGCTTTCTCCCGAATTACGAGGCTCATATCTGCTACAGATAGAGAGTTCAGAAGAGCTATCCCCCATATTACAGAGACTCCATACGACGTTGTGAGCAATATCGTGACGATGTCCCTGTTCGATCAGATATCCTTGATCATATCCCTGAAATTTGATAACATAATATTTCTCAGTCGTCTTTGGTCAATAATTTTTTATGTTACGATATGTCTGACAGCGCACAGCATAATCCAATGGATGGCTCATACTAACAAGGTATATAGGCTCAGACAGATCAACCCCAACCCCATGAGGAGATTGACCCATCGCTTCTTCTCTGATATCCACAGCTTCGCATACATTGTTTGCAGGCCTAAAGTGTGGATACAGAAGGTGATTATTAGAAGAGGTGATATGATGATGAGGTTGTAGATAGCCAGCAGCAGGAACCCATCCAACTGAGTGGCCTTCTCCGAGATGAGGTTTACTGCCAGGAAGTATGGGGCGGAGCTGCATGGAAGAAGTAGAGCTGCGACGACGACGCCTGCGACGAAGCCTGTACGAGGATTAGACACTCTCTCCAGATACTTTGTTATCTGCTTGGCGAAGGCATCCGGTATATGCTTCCTCTCACCCGTTATAAACTCAAAAATACTTAGGCAGCCAAGTATTAGAGCAAACGCCACAGCCACATATCTGATGCTGGATAGGCTGCTGAAAGCTCGGATTAATCCTAGTCCCATGAGGAGATAGGTTAGGAAGACCGCTCCACTAAACGCGATGCCGGTACTCAAAACGACGCTCCTCTCCGAGCCATAAAAAAGGACTGAGAGCATGACCAGTAAAACACTGATGGCACAGGGATTCACGGCGTCCATGGCAGCCACAATAGATATGGGTACAATAAGGGATATGAAATCCGTGGATAGGCCGAGTGTTTTGGTTCCTTTGAAGAGGGCTTCAAGATTAGTCCTCTCCTCCACGTCTACAATGCTCTTTTTCAGTTCTGCCTTTCCCGTGCCGTCACCAACATAGACCGGGATGCCCTCCTTCTCCTCATTGAGGATGGACTCCCAAGACTCCTTTGATATCTCGCCTGCGACTATTATCTTCAGGCCCTTGTCTGAAGCTATTCCCCAGATCGGGACAGATAGGAGCACATCGTCAAGTATACTCAGGATGTCGTTGAAGCGTTTGAGATGTATCTCCTCGGTGATGTCATTCTTCACGAAGGTCGTCTCCGGGAATAGGTCCCTTACCGTTACGTACCTCTCTACACACGGATCGCATTTGTCATTCGTATAGACGTAGAATGTCGTGGCGGTGTTCGAAAGCAATGAAATGACGAGAAGGAGCCTTATATTAAACATGGAGGGCATCTTCTAGATCATTCTACACTTATTGTATTGAACTTTAAGAATCTTGAGGAGCATAGGGTCTGTGCGCGTTGACTCACGCGTCTACCTTCTTTGCTCAATGATACTTATTTTTTTTTAATTTAAGTCTTAATGATGCCTAAAAATATAAAAATAGGTATTACATAATATATAATGGAGGAAAAATTTCTATGCCTAAGCGAAGTTACATCAAGATTTACGGTCCACCCCTGTTAAAAGCGGTTGAAGCATTGGAGAACCTCTCCTTAGATATGCCTGAGGTATGCATCATGGACACGATCATCTATGGCATACCTGATTATAATCAACGCTTTGAGGAACCCGACTACGTTATGAACTATTTCGCAAACGTACGCAGTTTCGAGGAGATCGATATCAAGAGATGCGACAAACTCGTTAGTAAATCAGGGGAAATGCTGGGAGAGTATGACTTCTACTTCGAGTGGTTCACGGAGCCGTCCATGGATCAGGTTAAAATGTTGATCGGTAAGATCGATGAGGCCCTTATACCACTCGGATGCTCTTACACTATGACAACAATGAAGCAGTAACTAATACCATATACCCTTTTTTTATCGGATAGTCGCAAGAAGACCACCCTACTTGTAGGGTGGATGAATTGCGGTCTAAAGTGAAGACCTAAATACCTCAAATATACAATAAAAAAACATCCGACTCGACATAGGGGAAACCGTGAACCCCAGGGCACTACCCAGATGTGCTCACGGTGCGAAGCCGTGCCTAAAGACCTGTCCCAGAGGACCCATAGATGCCCATACTGCGGGCTGGTGCTGGACAGGGACTTGAACGCAGCGCTCAACATCCTCGCGAGGGGACGAGAGATAGGGCGGGGACCGCCCGAATCTAGGCCTGTGGAGGAGGGGGCCACTACACTATCTACAATGATGCAAGCCTATCCCTTGAAATAGGAAGCCTCCCTACTTGTAGGGAGGTAGTTCACCTTGGTGCTCCATCTCATGATTATGAGCCTGACCAGGCTCCCAGTTTGATGGATAAAGGTCTTATCGCCCGTGGAGATCATCTTCACTCCATATGCATCCTCTCCTACCGATCTCTGCGCGATCAGTTTGTTGAACGATCCGGAGAGGGATAGGCCTCCAGCCGTCCTGTAACTGAACATGATGCTCCAGCAACTTCCAAGCTCGTTCTCCTCCTTCAACATCCTGACCCGATCCGTCCTATTCGTAGGATCACGCTCATGCGTCTTCAGTATACCATAAACATAGTTTATGAAATCTTCAATCATAGAATTATGCACACTGATGGGTAGGGTCATTTCTATGGGCTCACCTACCTCCACTCCCACTCTGAATCTCCATCTCCTCATCAAGGAGGGGGTAATGATCACAGAGCTCTTAATGGCCAAGACTGCCCCTATTACCACAGTCATCATAGCCGTCGCTAAGGCACCGAAACACCAGAGAGCTGAGACTTTCTGTTTCACCTCGAGGGCGATGCCAGCGAGGGCGAGAACCTTGTACAACCCCAATCCCAGGAGGTAGCCCATCCCACCTCCTATGAACCCTATGATCATAGCCTCAGCTATGAAGATACCTCCTATGTGGCTGGGGTTGAGACCGACGGAGGAGAGGATATGAATCTCTCTCCTTCGCTCATAGAGGGAGTTCAACATGGTGACGACGACGTTGAGGACGACGATACCCCAAGGAACGGCGAGGGGAAGGCCTTTACCCTGGAACTGGGTTCCGAGCCTCGCGAGATACAACCCTTCTTCCGATGAGGCCTTGACCTGATAGTTCCTCTCAAGAGCAGCCCTCACGGCGAAGTCGTTGACCGACTCACTCTCCACCAGAATGGCATTGACGCGTGATATGAATACGGTCGGCAGCTCTAGGGCGGTCTCCAGATCACATATGATGATCTCATCGGTCTCGACTGGACGGGATTGGATATCTGATGGCTCTCCGGGGGGGCTGATGTTAATGAGCTTGACAGGCACCATGGTCTCGCCATCTAGGTCCCTCAACTCCCTGAGCCTTTCGTCCCTGAAGATGCCTATGAGCCTAACCATCCTATCGCCAAGCTGGAGAGTCTCATCGATCTCAATGTCAAGTTCCTCACTCAAATCGACGCTGATGAGGATGACATTCTTGTCGCTATCCCTTAGATATCTGCCTTCGGCTAGGATTCTGTCGAGTCCAGAGACTTGTGCCTCCTCTTCGGGCTTGATGCCGATGATTCCGTAGATGGGTCTCCCGTCCAACCTCAAGATGGGCATTAAAGAGGGTTGATTCTCCGCCTTGAGGGCTACAAACTCCACTTCACTCTGTTTCCGTAGCCAGTCGATGGCTGTCGCCTCGAGGGGAACGAATGAGGGCCGCTCCCATTCAGTGCTGCTGAAAGGAGCCCTCATGATGACGCCATCTACGGGTATAGGTTGGCTTGAGATGGGCTTCAGGATGAGTCCGTAGCCCATTGAGAAGGAGGTGAGGGTAACGAAGCTCATGACTAGGAACGTGATGGAGGTGAGAGTAAGCATGAACCTGAACCTGCGGCGCGTCAATCCCCTTTTTGCGATGGAAAAGATCGGGACGATTATATTCCTGAGGGGAGTTCTTCCACCTACCGTATGTCCCTTCATCAAACGTGGGAAGACCGCGGTTATGACAACCGTGGCGCACCAGGAAAATGCTGAGAACGTGATGAAGGTTTCGACCGGGATATAGGCTGCACCGGGGTATATCTCATGAAGGACAATGTGAAAAAGGGCCGTGAGGCCTCCGGAAGCAACCGCCTTACGTAGGGGATTCTCGAATAGCAGGAAGGCGATGGCCGTCGATGTTAATGCGAGAAAGAACATCAGGACGAACGATGACGCGGTTGCGCTATTAAACGTGTAGTTTAAGCTTTTAGAGAGGTCTGTGATCTCAATGTAAGCCCTCCGGAACTCCGTGAAGCTGTCACGGTATGAGCCCTCGAACAGGTTAGACTTAGCTCTGTTGACGATCAATGAGACCTCCACGAGCTTTTGCTTCTCCAAGAAGAGGTGGAAGCCCATCCCCTCCATCTCATTTGTCTTTGCCTCGACCTCCCTCTTCTTCTCATCTATCGACTCCTTGTCGTACTGTAGAGAGTACTTCCTCACATCCAGGTGTATCAGATCCCCCTGTGAGAGATTCAGGTGGCCCGGCTCATCAATGACGAAGGATCTTGTGACCCTCTTTCCCCCAATAGTGATCACGCTGTTCAAATTAATTTCGAAAGGGATCCCGGATGGAACGATCAGGTGGGATGTGTCGAGACCCAGAAAAGGGGTGTGGATCTCCTTGGAGGTACCATAGATTGGCCTGTATCCATTGACATCCATGACCTCTCCACTCCCTGGTTCTCTGACCTCCCAGGTATACATGGTGACCTGTGAGGTCATGTCTAGGAACTGGATGTCGTAGTCGATTATCACAGAGCCCCCCAGTCTCAGTTCCATCGTGAGGTTCACGTCATTCGTCGATGATAGGATCTCTTCGAGGGCTGGAAGGTAGTCCCATCCGGGGGTGCTTGGTGTATCCGCATAAACGTAGAGGATATAGTCATTCCCTTTGGGTATCTGAACAGCGAATAGACCTTCAGCATCAGTCCTGTCCTGGGCTATGAGGCTGCTTCCTCTCCAGACCTTTACTGAAGCATTGTCCACTGGATAATCAGTCTCTTGATCTGTCACAAGACCACGGAGCATAATCATATCTAGGCCGCTTACTGCCGATGACGATGCCCCCCATGGGATTAATATAAGTAGAAAGAGAAAGATTGTGCCAGAATGCCTGTGCCCCTTACCTGATTTTACCCCGATGTATTTCATCTCTTTACAATTTAAGGTTCTTATATAAATTTTATCTCTAAGGCTGTTGATTTTGCGAAATTATTGCTGGAATACCCTTGGATTCTCTAAAGTTGAGAAAAAAGGGGGGAGTTAAGCTCCTCCGAGTATTAAACCAAAGAAGAAGTCCCTTATTAGGTACTGCAACTGGCCAGCGAGCATGCTCATGGCCCAGATGTAGTCACCAGCCCAGATGACGGCGATGGAGGACATGATGAAGGCACGACCAATGTACGCCGATTTTCCGATGAGGCCTGTGTGTTCCCTTGTGAAGAAGAAGAAGGTAGTAACTGTGACCGTGCCTATGAGAACGAGGAGACCGTTGAGGAGTGCATAGGGCGATGTCGCCCCAGTTATGTCTGTAATAGTCATTCTTATCTGGTCGAGTATCTGAGATCTAATCATCGAGACGACGACTACTCCGAAACCTACTCCAAGCTGTACCCCCATCGGGTACTTGGAGATCCATGCATACTTTTTCGATAGTCTTGTATACATCATTAGGCCAAGCAGTAGAGGTATAATCCAGATCAGTTCTCCTTTCATGATTGGTGCTATTGCGTATTGGTTTGACCAGTACAATCCCCAGATCTGGGCGTGTATGACACTGAAGCCTATGACTAATCTGGTGCTCCATTTGAAGAAGAAATTGTCACCAATTATCAATGACAGCTGTGAGACTATCAGTATAGTTGAGACAAGTACTCCAATTTGTTCTTGGATTACCATTTTCTCTTATCCCTCCTCCTCCTTTTCAAAGAATTTTTTGCCGAAGTAGGAAAGGTTTCCTAGAAGTAAGACAGCGACTGTAGCTATTCCGGCGAGGTCTCCGATGTCTGCCATAACGATGCCTTCACCCATATGTCCACACAACAGTTCTAATCCAGCTGCTCCGGCAGATCCAGGTATAAATCCCACGATCGGTTTATCTGGTCCGTAGTATGGCATGACGTTTGGGACGCAGTTGCCTATGGTCATCATGACCATTTTTAGCTCATAAGCCGGGTTGCCCGTTGTCCAGAACTGTCTGACCCATTGGTCAGGTGATGTGCACCCCCAGGAGCCCCAGATGTATAGGTCGAAGTCGTAGGCGTCAAGTTTATTTGGGTCACCGCCTCTTGCAGCGACTTCTTGTACCACGGGAATTTCATAGATTGGTGTACCCACCCATTCCGAACCTATTTCATAGATGTGAATGTCTGTAGGGCAAACACTTGCTATATCAGCTGCGAAAGAAGCTTGAACTGGTTCATTGACTACGGGAATATATCCCAAGTCCACCCAGGTTTCACCGTATGAGTCTATCCTCCACTGTGGAGGTTTAAGCTCACCTTGGATTAGGTCGTCCATTTTTATTGCGCCGTCAGGAATGCTCACATAGGCGATGATTTTGATGTTCTTCTCCTCTGCTATGTCCCATAGCGTATTCCACGTAGCGACCAGAATTGGTCCTGTGTCAGCCCAAACGCTTAGATCAACAAAACTGTGAACAAGGATGGCGCTATCTGGAGGAAGGTCTACTATAGCATCATAATAAGTTTGAACGGGGGTGCTGATTTTCATTGGTATACCGAGAGGGTAGAAGATGGGAATCGACAGCATGACGATGAATGTTGCGTAGATGATACGATAATCGATTGAGCCCATCTTATCCCATATGCTCTTCTGTGTTTTCTCATCCATTTTATGTCGTCTCCATTGTGGACTGTTCTTTTCCAAGCAGAGATCTTAAACCTACAATTATAGCGCCAATTGCGGCTGCCATATTTGCAGGTCGAGTACCCCCGAGGGATGGCCCCTGAGTAACGAATGTACCAAGTTCTGAAATACCGGGAACATAGGATGCGAACAGGGGTATACAGCTAAGGATGAATATTCCTCCCGCTACCAGCATTATCGTTGACTCCATGGAACGGGCTCTACATACCCTGTAGAGGGAACCACATTGAAAGAGGAACATTACCGCGTACATAGCTTGAGACTGAGGCTGGTAGATGTTATACTGGAACCATCTGTACTGAGCATTATAACCTGCATCTAGGCCACCGTAAAAGACACAGACAAGGGCCATGATTATTATCATCGCGAACATGCTGCCAGAGATTATGGTTTGCTGTTTTGTTGGGTTACGACGCCATACAGCGTACTCGGATGTAGTGGCATAGACAGTGCCAATACCTATAGAGACCCTGTATATGATCGTAACGACCAGTCCGAGGTAACTCTTGAAATCAGATAGGGCTTTGATGGGGAAGAACCACTCTGCTACTATGGCAAAGCCGACTATTGCTATCAGGAGGGTCGGTAGATCTTTTCTAATGAAAGTTGACATCTTTTTTCACCTCATACCTTGAAAATAGCCGGGATGTTTACACCAGCAGCTGAGAGAATAAGGCCAATAGCAAGAATTGCCAAGAAGAGGTATTTCAGTGCCTCCTCGGCAGCTATGCTTGCGATCATGTAAGGATTATCTGTCACCTTTGCGCCAGCGGCGTAAATCTCTTCACCGATGAATATGTAGTCACAGGTCAAAGCGAAGATGTACATGGCTGTCCAACGAGCCGTACCGCCGATGTTTATAGCTCCTTGAATTTTCGCAGCTTCTAGGGCGGGGTATATGATTGTTGTCTGCCTGCCTACCAGGACGTTCATTGCCACGCCATCATCCATGAAGCTCGAAGCCATAGCTGAAGCGAAAACCATTGAACCTGTACCATAGAACCGCATGTCACGCGCTTTATCGAAGGCTTCAGTCTTTCCTTCCTTCAGGAAAGCTTCATCTACAGCGCCTTCAAGAAGTGGTATGGCAAAGGGTTGTTGTGGAAGATGGAAGATAAATCGTGCACCAAGTCTGGCGCATAGGCCTGCCGTGTACTGTAAAATCCCCAAACTAGCCACAGTCTGGCTGACATCAGCGCCTGAGACAACTGCGCCATAAGGGCCGAAGGAATAGTGGACGGGCTTCCTGATCTCTACACCTCGTCCAACCCCCTCCCTTATGGCCTCAAGGGCGGCAATAGACCGTATCTTTGGAAGCGATTTTCCTTTGCTTGCCCGATCAAGATAGTATATAGTTAGTCCCAGAAAGATGCTGAATAGAAGTAAATCCCATATCCTTCCGGTTTTAAGGATTTCCATTGTCTTTTCCTTCCGGTGAATATGGTTTTGCCTTTTTCATATTTAACACTTGGGGAGTTTTTAGGTTAATAATTGTACTTCTTTACGGAAACTGGAATATATTTCTATCATTTATCGGATTCTTTCTCTAAAATTTTCAAGAGCTTTTCAATATTTTTTGGTTCCTCAAACGTATTAATGATGTGTCGAGTATTGATACCGATTATGTGTAACATGGGGGATACAAAGATTCTGGATAGAGGACCACCCATCTGAGCGAGGGGTTTAAGGCTCTCAAAAACAAGGATTGCGGCGGTCTCTAATTTTTTCTGTTTAATCAAATCGGCTATCTTCTCTATAGTTTCATCCATTTCTTCCTCTGTTGAAAGTCTCCAGATTAAGCCCTCCAACCATTGCACCCCGAGACTTAACTATTCTATAATTTAATGATTGTCTTATAAAAGGTTATTATAAGTTTGTTACTCAATATAGTATTATTATATTGGTGAACGATGGGGGAAAAAGAAATTCAGACCAGAAACGTGAAATGGAGGGATTATGCAGCGGGAGTAGCTTTAGCCAATGGACCAGTTTTCATTCTTAATACATATCGAGACATTGTATTAATTCAGTTATCCTTGGTTTCCCACCTCTTAATCCTGAGCTTGTTAATATTGATGGGGAGTGCCCTTTCAGGATATTTGATAGCTAGAAAGACCAAGGAAACTTACCAGAATGCAGGAATTACTACGGGTCTTCTCTCCTACATTACATATGTAGCATTATCAATGATCCTTGGCATCCCAATGATCTCTTTTGAACCCTCGATATCAATCACAGGCTTCGTAGTAGGAGCTGCAGCAGGCGCCAAATATTTTCATGTCCGTCGGTTTTCCGCTGGGAAACCGAAGGAAGTTAATCCCACTTAAAGAGTTCAGGCCAATGCAAAGTGACCAAGGATTATTTCTGAGCATATGCACATGCACTTTCGGTCAATAGAGAGAACTTGCTGACGGATGGCGTAAAGGAAGACCTGCTGATAATATTCAGGAACAACGCCGCTTTCGAGGTGGTGCCCAGTGCCAAGAACGAGGAGATGCAGGTGGTCCTCTCCTATCCTGCTCCTCTCCGATGAGCCAGCCGCTCTCCATGATCCTCTCATCACCTCAGCAAGAAAGCGGCCCTCATCGGACCAGAGCATACTTGAGATTCGTTAGAGAGAAGGAAAACCGAAAGGATCTCCAGATTCCTATACGGCGTCTCTCTGGAGGGGGCAGGCAAAGCAGCGCGGCCCTCCCTCCACCCCTCTCACGCCTCTGATCAGCTTCACATCGACGTTGTGCTCCTTGAGGGCCCCTATCGTCCTGGGGCTTTTGTCGTAAGAGACCACGACCCCGGGCCTCAGGGCGAGGATGTTCGCCCCCAGATTCGACCTCTCTCGCTGGGCGCCGATCAGGTGGTTCATGTCGTTCTCCTTCTCGGGCCTGCCACCCACCAGCACGATGCCGTCTCTGTCCAGCAGCTCCTCCTTGATGAGGAAGTCTATGAAATTCCTCTCCACCCTCAGACGGGTCGGCTTACCCTTCCGGTCCCTGCCGTAGACGTGGGTCTCGCCGACCCTCTCGAAGTTGGTCGGGAGCATGAAGCTCTGGAGGACGCCCGATCCTCCGTCCCTCATGAGCTTATCCCCGTAGTCCCTGATCAGCCTGACGAGGAGCCTCTTCGGCGGCAGGTCGCCCGCCAACTCGCTATCGTGCCAGTAGGGCTGCACCAGGGCCTTTCCCTCGTCGACCCAGTTGAAGACCGTGTCGAGGTGGACTTGGGCGTAGTGACCCTCCACCCAGGGCACCATGACGGCGCATATGTACCTCAGCTGCCCGTCCGCGTCCCTCTCGAACATGTTCTTCACGTATTGGGAGAAGCAAGTGTCCTCGGGGGCGAAGGCGTCGATCACGCCGCAGGCGAGGATCTCCTCGCTGCACACGGCGTGGTCACCTCCCTCCATGGTTCCGACCGAGACCGAAGATTTTCCGTCGGTGGCGTGATCGTAGATTATTCTCACCCTCTTCCTGAGTTCCCTGTCTCGTTGAAGGGCGAATCTGACGATCGACGGCTCCCGCTTCCTCCACTCGTTCATCTTGCCTATGACGTGACCTATGGGGGTCCCGAAGGAGGGGTCCCTGGCGTAGGGCCTGAAACCCATCTGGCTGAAGGCGTTGGGGAGAAGAACCCTGTCCTTCACCGGGTCGTACGCGGGTTCGAGTGGGAACCCATAAATGACATGCTCCCATGTCAGGTCCTCGGGTCTGGGCCTTATGGGATCTCTGCCCCAGATTGTCCTTAAGATCTCCTCCCTCTCCCTCAGTGACGCCTCCTCGACGATCCCTCTTACGACCTTGGACAGCTCAAAGACCTTTATCCCCCCCTCTTGCAGTATCCTTGAGAGTTCTGTGACCTGTGGCATTTTCTCATAGGGCATGGGTATCATGATCGAGGAAGCTGCCGAGATGATATTAAAATCCACGTAGCTTGCATTGTGAAGCAAGATGGCCCCAAGATCACCTTGCTCGGATTTTACGTTCCACAAATTCATTCTTTCATTTGGCTGCACATGAAAGAGTTAAGGTTTCCGATATTAAGAACCACGAAATTCATCCATCCGTTAAAAAAGGCGATTGGTTCGCTTTACTTGCTTAAAGTAAAGAAAGTGTAGATGGGGAGTTTTATGTTATTCTTCAATTATCTCGACGTTCGCCCTGGGAATTGTCACCACACTTCCATCTTTTAGTTCTGCCTCGAGAACCCTTACGAATGATTCAGATTCGAGTTTAACGAGGTTTACTGGAAGACTTACAACTTTCCCTATGGCTCCAAAGTAGGGCTCCCTTATTATCCTGATGGGTGTTCCTGGAACCATGCCCTCTGAGAACTTTTCCGTAGATGCCTCATAGGTTTCCTCGTGTGGTATGATGATCTCGGGCCTGAGGACACCCGCCCTGAT
>Ga0114919_10001054_pt1 | contig 22124 bp, 25 predicted proteins | sample BlataG_FD_88682 | JGI IMG/M metagenome (GOLD analysis project Ga0114919, IMG submission 88682) | Deep subsurface microbial communities from Black Sea to uncover new lineages of life (NeLLi) - Black_00105 metaG | ecosystem: Environmental > Aquatic > Marine > Oceanic > Sediment | place: Atlantic... | reverse complement strand
TGATGCAAGGCCCGAAGCCTTCCTTGAGGGGTGATTCACGCTCATCTGTCTGCCAGTAGTGACAAAACCATTATATCTTGTCTGCTTTTCACCTTCTTTCATTGATGCGGAGGTTGCCAAGCCTGGCCAAAGGCGCTGGGTTTAGGTCCCAGTCTTTGCAGCGTTAGTTTTCGCGGCAAAGGGGAATTCTCGTAGGAGTTCGCGAGTTCAAATCTCGCCCTCCGCACCATTCATTCTATCCTGAATACAAAACACTCATCATCTCGTCTGTTTCGTCTTCATTTTCATGAAATACATGTTCCTAGCCACTGAAGACAACAAGATGCAGCTCATGCACATCCTTCTCAACGCGAATCATTTCCATGACTCAGGTCACGAAGTCGCAGTAGTACTCGAATGCGCATCACCAAGTCTACTCATCGGAATCGAAGACGGCTCGATCAAGCTTCCACTCTTTAACAAGGCAATGGAGAATGGAATAATCGATCACGCGTGCAAAGCGTGCACCGCCCAGTTTTCAGCAACCGAAGCCGCACAGAAAATGGGAGTCCCCATCATGGGAGAGCTCCAGGGTCACTCCAATCTTCTTCGTTTCGTTGAGGAGGGCTATTCAATCATCAGATTCTAGTTTCCTCTGGAAAACAATGAAGGATGGCGCCGGGGATGAGATTCGAACTCATGCGCCTCAAAGGGCAGCGGTTTTCGAGACCGTCTCCGTAGCCACTTGGATACCCCGGCTAGATTGCGACAGTATAGCACTGGCCTCTTTGGATTTAATATTAACTAAGGACTCTTAGTCTCTTCAAGCGCCTGCTTCATCACATCTCTTGCGATATCTTCCAATTTCTTCAGAGATTTCTTGGTCTTGGCGCCAACATACAATCTGGCCTTTGGTTCAGTTCCCGAAACCCTAACCAAGACGTAGGAATCATCTTTGCACTCGATCCTGATTCCATCCTCTTCTAGGACTCTCTCCACTCCACTAATCCTTGGAACAAGCAACTCCTTCACCTTTGGGAGAAACAGCGGTTTCACATTGTCAGGACATGGAAAGCTATCCCGTAGGATTGGATATTCGGGCACTGTCTTCATCAATTCAACACAACTGCCATTTCCCTGTTCGCTAACCATCTGAGCGATTCTAGCCGCTCCAGTAATCCCGTCCATCCATAGACCAAGCCTAGTGAAGATTGGCTTCCAAGGCTCCGATGCAAATACAATATCATCCGAATTTGACGAGAAGGTTTCCTGCAACGAACCCAAAGGTGCTCTGACGACTTCTCCGCCAGCGTTCCTGACTAGTTCGTCGATGACACTGGAGGTGTCGATTGACACGACCACAGTTCCACCACCCTCTCTCTCCACCTCATCACGAGCGAAAAGCGCTATCACTCGATTTTGATCAATAAAGCGCCCCTTCTCGTCGATGACTGCAAGACGGTCTCCGTCTCCATCATGACAGATAGTGACCCCAAAGTCAGAATCCGCTGCGAAACTCATTGCATCGCCCAAGTTTCGCGGTGCTGGTTCTGCAGGTCTTCCTGGAAAGTGACCGTCAGGATGCGAGTTCATGGTGATGACCGAAAAGCCCAGTTCTCGAAGAAGATCTGGAGTGTAGTTATAGGCTGCACCATTAGCAGCATCTATTAGAACTCGCACTCCATCGCTTCTCCCCCCTCGTTCCAGAACGAAGTCCTTCACTCTCCCCAGAAAGGTCTGACGAATGTCCCATTTTGAAATGCGACCTATATTCTTCCAAGATGCAACTGCGAACTCACCGCTGTTCACGCGTTCCTCAATGAACGCCTCCTCAGACCTCACAAATTCACGACCGCCTTTGAAAAACTTGAAACCATTGTCAGTCGGAGGATTGTGACTAGCAGTGATTACAACAGAGGCAGACACGCCATTCATCGCGCTATGGGCTCCTACTGCAGGCATTGGAGCCCCTCCTAGATCAATCACATCCACTCCTGTAGAAACAACCCCTGCCACAAAGGAGTTACAAAGCATATCATTGGAGGTCCTAACATCTGTCCCGACACCGACTACTCCTTGACTATCCAGGAACGTTCCCAACGCACGACCTAGTCCTAGGGCTAGATCCACCGTCACCTTGTTCGCAATATTACCTCTGATTCCCGAGGTGCCGAAAATTTTCCCTGTCAACTGTCTTCCTCCTCGCTCTTTGGGAGTCCCAAATCCGCGATATCCTTGGCAGCCTCCCCGATCCTGAGTAGAATATCAGCTACGTAGAGGTGGGTCTGAGGCTCGTCGCTGGGAGTTGAGATTAGGTACTGCCTTAGTTTGGCAGTGACCTCGATTATCTCTTTCTCTGCTTCTATGACCCATGCAACTTTCTCAGAGTCAAACTTGAACAGGCTTGTCACGGCCTTGGATTGCATCTCCTTTACCATCTTCACAATTGGCTCCATTTTCTTGACAAGTTTCTTGTCTAGCGCATGCAGTGTTCGATTGGCAATTTCTACAGCTAGGTCTGCAATCCTCTCAATATACTGTGCAGCCAGTCGGAAGTCGAGTGCCTGTACCGGCGTTATACCCATTCCTTCGGACATGCGAGGGTATTGAATGGCCAATCTGAGCTCTCGAACAATCAAAAAGAAAAGACGATCTACCTCTTCATCACGCTTTACAACACTCTCTGCTATCTCCTGCAGCCCATCGAAGTAAGCGGTCAATGCGTCATTAAGCATTCTAGAGGCAATCAGGTTCATTCTTCGCATTGCCTTGTCTACAGGCAGCGTGGTGGGGTCAACCAGACATTGAACCACTATCTGATTATCGTCCTCGTCGGTCACCTCCAATGCAACAAACCTTTTGATGATTCTCTTCAACTCATCTCTCTGATCGTTTGAGATCGGTTTGTCACTCACCACACGAATCTCATCAAAGCCCAGCAGGTACTTGCTTGTTATAGTCCATCGAAGGTTCGACTCAATCTCTACACTGGTATTTCTGCTCTCTCCAGCTATAGGAAGACTCGGGTCAACAATTAGGCTGCCGTCCTCACGTTCAATAATCACAACAGGGTCGCCCTTGCTCAGTTTCTGCCTGCGTATCCACTCTTTTGGCAATATCACAAGAAAGGAGCTACCGCTCTTGCCACCCGTCTGCTGTAGTTTTCTGATGCTATATGGCATACTAAGTACCGACCTGGATTGGAATGGCGCCAAACGAGATATAGGTGGTTGGCTTATTACATTTCCCGACTGGTCCATTGCTGTAAACCATGCTGTTTTCCCTTCGGTGTCTACTCTTCTCTCATGGTTTAGACAGAAATCAGTTGTGCGTTGACAACTATGATGAAGATGTCGCGTCATCGCCGAGCGGACGTTTAAAATGACTTACTATCTTTCAATCTACCGATAATATATTGATCTCCACTCTTCGTCGCAGTATCCTGAAGCTCTTCATCAAATCTGGGCTTCAGATTGCGCCAGATGCACTTGACTACATGCTCGACCTAGAGAATCCTCTAGATGCAGCTGAAACAGTAATCCATCAAAGTAACACGTCAGTCGCCCCATCAGTCCTTTCCCGCGACCACATTGAGGGACTCCTTTCCACAAGAGCAGAGATGCCCGAATCACATAACATTGATGAAGGTTCTACGAATGTGATATTTCCTGAGGACTCTTCATCACCTCCAGAAGAAAACGAGTGGTCTATCGACGTAGTCAAGAACCCCACTCTGGAATCAGTGGGCTCTGCTGGAACAGTAGAGGACTTCCTCGCTCTCTTTAATGACCGATTTCAACGCATAAAGAGAATCTACATGAGTCGAATTGACACACAAGGTGCCATTTCTCCTCAGGCTGCACGAAACAGGCGAAACGATGCGCGACACCGCAAAGCTATGAATATAGAAGGAATGCACTCTCAGAAACGTTCCACTCAGATGGTAGTTGGCATGGTCAAGAACAAGAGCATCTCTCGTTCCCGAAATGTGATTGTACAGCTGGAAGATCCAGAGGGCTCTATTGTATGTGTGATTCCTTCCGGAAGAGAGGGCATCCGAGGGCGTGAGTTGACAAACAGCGGCAATGCCTTACTCTTGGATGAGGTAACCTGCATATCTGGCCACGTCGACCGAGATGGACGGATGATTGCACAATCCGTGATTTTCCCTGACATACCCACAGCCCGGGAGATGGGACGGGCCCGCCTTGATGTCTATGCCATCTTCATCTCCGACCTTCACTATGGCAGCAACGAATTTCTTGAAGATGAATTCGACAGCTTCATCAACTGGGTGAATGGTCGCGATGTTGATAGCTCAGAGAAAGAAGCAGTTCAAAAAATCAGGTATTTGTTCATTGCAGGCGACTTGGTTGATGGGGTTGGTGTGTATCCATCGCAGTATGAAGACCTATCTATTCCAAGCATATACGACCAGTATGCCGGTCTAGCTGATAAACTCCGTAAGATTCCCAAACATATCAAGATAATATGCATCCCTGGAAATCACGACGCCTGCCGACAAGCATTACCAAAACCTCCAATCCCTGAGGAGTATGCAAAGTCTCTCTACGACCTTGGGGACCAGATACTGCTGGTGGGTGATCCAAGTCAGCTGATAGTCGAGGGTGTAAACATACTATTGACCCATGGGGATAGCCTAGATGATGCAGTGACACAATTGCCCGGAGCTACCTACAAAAAACCTGCAATCCCCATGAAGGAGTTCCTTAGAAAGCGACACCTAGTTCCGATGTATGGCGGGAAAACGGAGCTCGCGCCTTTGCATCGTGACTGGATGGTCATTGACACACCTCCTGACATTGTACACTTTGGCCATGCTCATCACAATGCAGTTGACAACTATCGAGGCGTTCAGATCATCAACTCGGGAACATTTCAGGGCCAGACGGAGTTTATGCGCAAGCAAGGTATTATCCCTACTCCTGGGATTGTGACATATGTGAATCTCCGGACAGGGGCTCCTGAAGTCAAGTTCTTCTACAAGGGTCTGATTGCAGAAACAACCGGATAACGATAATCACGGAACGAATTCATGCTCGTCCATTAAATCATTGGCTATCTTCGTCAAGCGCACATCCTCATCAAGAATTGCGCCAATCTGCCTTTTGCTCACTGCAAGTCTGATTTTCTTTGTGCGGCCATACCTGCCTTTGGAAATGACAGTCGTATTGATGAGTCCAAGCATATCAAGCTCAGATATGAGATCAGATACGCGTCTCTGGGTCAATGTATCAATCGAGAGCGACTTGGCTATCTCTGCATACACATTGAAGCATTCTCCAGTGAAGATATCGCGTTTGCCCTTGTTAGCTAAAGCGAACACCGAGAATAGAACGGCCTTTGACTGCATTGGCAATGTCTTCACGGCTTCCGTGATGGTGTCGCGCTCAATCACCTTCTGGGCTTCTCTGACATGCTCTTGTGTGATCGCATAGTCGCCTCTACGCTCGGCCAATTCACCGGCAGTTCTCAACAGGTCAAGTGCTCTTCTCGCATCACCATGTTCCTGAGCAGCAAGAGCTCCTACAAGGTTGATGACACCCTCGTCCCCAATTGCCTTGGAATTGAACGCAATCTCAACTCTCTGCTGAAGGATGCCTCTCAGCTCCACTGCGTTATAGGGCGCAAATATGATCTCCTCTTCACCGAGTGTCGATAGTACGCGTGGGTCAAGCATCTCCTTGAACTTCAAGTCATTGCTTATTCCAATGATGGAGATTCGACTATTCGCCAGCTCTCCATTCATCCTAGTGAGACTGTAGAGGATGTCGTTTCCTTGGCTGACATCGCGCTTGACAAGAGAGTCCACCTCGTCTAAGACAACAACCATTATGCAAGTTTGCAGATCAAGGCGGTTCTTGAATATTGATCTAATCTCATCAGTAGGTAGACCGGTGAATGGAACCTCTGATCCGTCAGGCATTCTTGCGTCGATGTCTTCGCACAGCTTTCTCAGAACCCTGTAATTTGTACCCACAATCCTGCAATTCACATATGCCGTAAGTGGCGCAATCACTCCACTCCTTTGAGCCTTTTCCACAAGCAACGATAGAACGTAGCGAGCAACCACAGTCTTTCCAGTGCCAGTCTTGCCGTAGCAGAGGATGTTTGACGGCGGCGCACCTCGAAGTGCAGGACCTAAGGTTGAACCTATCCTACTCATCTGGTCGTCACGATATGGAAGCTTATCAGGCACGTATGTTGGCCTAAGGGCGTTCCTATCCTTAAAGATCGCTTGACCTTGAAGAAACTTATCGAAGAGCTTGTCTAGCGGCTTTTCCACTGTGCTTACCCAACTCCATTCGAAACCATGGTTAGTTCCTGTGGAATAGGCACCACTTCCAGTGGAATTACTGATAAAGCTACGTATTACCTTTGGCTTGGAAAACAACTAATTACCTCTTGTTGTTATTGGCGCATCCGTAGAATTCATCAGTGTTTCAGTATCATAACCGGGCAGGCTGTCGTGCGAAACAGGAGACTGCAAGTTGCGCTTGAAGGACCTGGAGATTACATTGCAATCAATGGAGCGAATCTCTGACCACGAAGTTTCTCTAGAACAATATCCAACTCCCGCCACCATTGCAGCCGCGGTACTGTTCTCTGCTGAGATGGACCACGGTGATATCGGTGGCAAATTGGTATTCGATCTTGGATGCGGAGATGGTATATTCGCAATAGGCGCAGCCCTTCTCGGTGCGAAGAAAGCAGTGGGCGTCGATGTCCAACGCAAAGCCTTAAAGGCATCTCAAAGAAACTCCAGCTTACTCGGGACAGAGGACACCACAGACTGGATCCTTGGGGATGTTGCCGATCTAGCATTGAAAGAGCCCATCGACACGGTGTTGAGCAACCCGCCCTTTGGAGTCAAAAAGCGAGGTGCGGACCTGAGATTCCTCAGGAAAGCAATCTCTATAGCTCGAGTAACATATAGTATGCACCTCTCAGGTGAAAAGAATAGAGTCTTCCTTCGGAATGCAGTTGAAGACCTCGGAGGAGTCGTCACACAAATCGAGAGATTCGAGTTTCCGATACCGAGAATCTACAAGTTTCACCGGAAAGAACGACACATGATTACAGTAGACCTGTACCGAATATACAATGTGGATTGTGAATAGAATGTCTAGCGTGAAAAATGGGGACATAGTTGTTCCTGGGGATCAATTATGTGTGATTGAAGAGATGTCTCCAAGCTTTGGCACCTACGAGAAAGACGGCGTAGTGTTTGCAACCACAGCAGGAGGCATTTCAATAGACCTCAAAGCGCGCAGCATAAGCGTTCTAGGTCCTGATGGCAGTAACAAGCTTGCACTTCCAATCAAGGGTGATATCATGATAGGCCAAGTAACTCACGCCTACGAATCGCGCGCGGAAGTCAGTCTTGTAAAGCGAAACGGGAAGGACATGCTTAGTCCTTTCCTTGGTGAAATTCGTATTGGCAATGTGACACGGCGGTTTGTGAAATCAATGCATGATGTGATGCATGCTGGCGACATAATCCGCGCTGAGGCACTAAACACACATAAAATACCCGTTGAGCTTAGTGTGGTTGGTCCGGATTTGGGTGTGATTCTCGGAAAGTGCACGCGATGTGGCAATAATTTGGTCTTGACCACACACAATAATATGGTCTGTTTGCGGTGTGAGAATCACGAAATCCGCGAAGCGGCAAAGGACTACGGGGTGATGTTCGGTCTCGAAGCACGACCTGACATCGCACCACGAAGAAGGTCTTATGGTGACCGAAGAGACGAAGATAGACGTGGAGGAGATTCCAGGGGAAGAAGCGGAGGCCGCAGGAATTCCTACCGTGATGATGATCGAAGGCCCAGGAGGCGATAAGTCTGAAAGCAAGGACAATAGAGCATAGTCGAACTGAGATTAAGGTTGAATTTCAAGAAGAGGGACATGGCTTCTGCAATTTGTTGCGCATGACGCTTCTTGAAGAACCATCTGTCGAGTTTGCAGGTTACACTATTGATCACCCTCTACTCGCACATCCCGTTGTTTCTTTGAAGACTAAGAAACGTCAGGCCAATGTAGTCCTTCGTGAAGGACTTGAGAAGATGCTTGCCCGAACAGAGGAGCTCCGCAAGAAGTTCAACCAAGCTGTGTCCGATTATAATGTCGACTAAGTCTACACTTTGTCATCCATCTGGTGACACACAATGTGGAATGCACTCATCCAACATGAAACGATTGACTCGATAATGCAAGACAAGGGTCTCGCAAAGATAGGTGACGGAATCGTAAATCTCTGCTATTCCCTTGCGAAGTCGCTTGTTGTCGGGGGGGCCACCGGCGAGAAAGTGCGAGACAGTGTATTAGCTCGTGCAATTCGTTCCACATCTCTGTATCAGCATATGGGTCGCAGGACAGATATTGGTCGCGCAGCCGATGCCTATGAGGCCATTATGGCTTTTCTCTGGCTAAAAGGGATGATGACAATAAAGGTTGCAGTCACCGCTTTGGTTCCAATGCTTGAGATTGATACCACAACTAGTAGAACGCAGGAGGGAGAAGTCGCAGCTCGCGCTTTTCAGGCACTTCTCGAAGAGAATCAAAAACATCTTCCCCCTTCATATATCCCGTAATGATGGGATTCGCTTCTATTGATTGACAAAGCAATCCTTAATTGAGAAACATCCACTCCCCCCGAAGAACAAGAGGCACTTCGATATGCAGTTCTGTGAAAAATGTAATGCGATGATGGTACCTGTGACAGAGGAAGATGGCTCTAGGGCTTTGAAATGCCGCAGCTGTGGAAACACAAAAAAAATTGGCGGACATCTCACAGTTTCTCATGATCTTGAGAAGACCCCACGGGATAAGATAATCATAGTCGAAGAAGACTCCATTCCTATGCCAACCATAAAGGCGGCGTGTCCAAAGTGCGACAATAGCGTTGCGTATTATTGGACACTTCAAACGCGGCGTGGTGACGAAGGCGCAACAGAGTTTTATCGATGCACGAAATGCGGTGCGACTTGGAGGCGGTATTAGGAAGCATAACTCACATTGTCTACGCACCGGCGAACCTGTGCGAAACCGAACATACTTCCTCTGAGGTCAAAGAACGACTACCTGTCGCCTAGTCTGGACTTTTCACTCGTTTTCTACTCTCTCGCTCAATGGTCTTTCTAATGGTTCCCGGCTGACGAAGTGCTCCGAATCGGTTCCACAGTATCTCTGTAATTTGTCCTGATTTGAAGCCTTGTCTGTGAAGATCCACGATAATCTTAAATTCTCGCTTGGAAATCCTTCGCCATTTCGCAGATTCGATCATTATTCTCAATTGAGTCAAACGCTCTTGACGTCCGACAGCATGCCTGAACAGAGGTAGTTCTTCACTCCTCTGGAACTGAAACTTCCACCATGCCTCAACTTCATCATGCTTCAGCTCATGATTCGAGTCCCACAGGCTCGCGAAGCAGCCATTGCATCCAGTCGTGATTGGATGACCCCCAATCATGGCGGTTGAGTCGTGACGGAACTAACACATTTAAGGTCCCAAATATGTTGCTCACCGAAGCTCTTGGTTCATCCCATTCAGAATTAGATCTGTGGTGTAAATAACTTGACTGAAGAGAAGAAGTACCCACGGGCCAAACCCGCCAAACTCGTAACAGTGCGCAGCTTGAGTGCGGATGCTGAAAACCCCATCAAAATCATGGGGATTGTTGTTGAGGCACAACCAGGGATTGCACTGGTACAGGACATTCTTGATGATGATGTGGATAATGCAGGGTCGATATGGGCCATTGTTGAAGGCACACTCGATGTTGCGCAGAAGTACATCTTGATTGGTGACGTCACAGAGAAGAAGGCCTCAGATGGCAACGAACTCCGGTTAGCTGTTTCTCTCTCGTACAGCATTGATTCACTTGATGTCGCACTTTACAAGGAAACGCTAGGATTGGAGGAAAAGGTTAACCAAGCTCTGTCTAGATGATGAGGACCACAGGATATCCCATAGCGAGCTGCAATTACTGCAATGCTTCCTGCCCGTGGCACCTCAGCGAGGCCTCCAATCTGAAAGAAGAGTACACTTTAAGTAGGCAACATCATTGGTCTAATTTGCTTGAACCTCACGAGTTGAAGCTCATAGTTTCATTCATGGATCTAGATGAAGTGGCAGAAATCAACATCCATGAGCATACCATCAAATAGGAATCACAGGTAGTTGATACAGTAGACAACCGATGGGAGGAATCGACATGTTTCACGCGACCCTTGACAGTAGCAAGACATGGAAGCAAATTATAGATGCCCTTGCCACGCTTCTCACAGAGGCGCACTTCATAGTGTCTGAAACCGGCCTGTCATTGCGCCAGCTGGACTCGTCCAAGGCGGCTATGGTGGATTTGACATTGCCTGCCGGGGTTTTTCAAGAGTACAAATGCGATGGCGAATATGATATCTGCATAGGAATTGATGAGCTGGCCAAAGTCAGCAAGCGGATGGCAGCCGACGACAAGCTTGAATTCAATCTTGATGAAACCGAAAAGCGGTTTGAAATCAAGATGCTCGGCCAAGCAGACAGACAGTTTAAGCTTCAGCTTCTCACACCTCCTGATGATCGAACGAAGAAACCTAGTCTTGCATTCGATGTCAAGGCTGAGATGTTTGCTGACGCTTTCAAACAGGCAGTGAAGGATGTTGGAGTGGTTTCAAGTCACATCAGAATCACTGCTGACGGCAAATCGCTTACTTTCACCGGTGAAGGCGACACAGGAGAGGCTCAGATTTCATTGCAGCTCGATGAGGAATCGGCATTGTTCGAGCTGAATGTGAAGAACAAGTCTAACTCTATGTACGCCCTGAACTATCTAGCTGAAATCTCAAAGGCGATGACCAGTGATAGCATAGTCATCCAGTTCAGCACAAGCAAACCCATGCATATGGAGTTCGCGATTGCAGAGGGTGGACGAATCAGCTTCATTCTTGCCCCTCGTGTGGAGCGAAGGTAGTACCTAGTACTATCACAAGCACAGATGATGCATAGAAGTGGAGCTTCAGGATTATGCCGCGACAGGCGCAAGAAACGAAATTCCTGCAACTGATATTTCAGGACCACTATCGGGCCAACCCCGAGAATATCGATATACCTTCAAAAGTGCACGCTCGAGAATTTGGCATGGAGAGTTGGGCGTATACTTGGCGCTGCATTGAGAGGAATGAACGCGATGAATCTGGGTCCACGATACGCAAAGGGTGCGGACGCTCTGGGAACTCGTTTATCCGGGTATCAAAGTGTCCAAACTGTGGCTCTTCCGACATTCAAGTGAACAACTGGACTCGGCATCATGGTTTTCGAACTGCCGAAGCGCTAGTCAAGGAACTCGCTATTTCAGCACCGCATAGCGTGTATCATTCTGCCGCGTTCTACAATATACCTGTCGCTAGGCACATGGACGAGAAGGAGTGGCAAGGAGCAGAATTAGTCTTTGACATAGATGCTGATCATCTTAACTCGCCCTGCGCAGATGAGCATGACGCATGGAGATGCAATAATCCCGAGTGCGGTGAAACAGGTTCAGGACAATCCCCTAAGACCGGTTGTCCAAAGTGTAATGGCATGAGTTTCAGCAGCCGAAAATGGATATGTGACAAGTGTCTTGATGACGCAAAGAAGACCCTGCTGAAGGTGTACGATGACTTCTTGGTTCGTGACTTAGGAATCAATCCGGAGATGATTCAACTGAACTATAGCGGTCATCGCGGATACCATATCAGAGTGCGTGACCCGAAAGTATACAAATTGGGCTCGAATGCGCGTGTCGAGATTGTGCATTTTATAACCGGAATGGGTTTCGACAGCACAAAGGCGGTTGTTACCGTTGGCAGCATTCCCAGAGTTTCGCCCCGGAGCTTTCCCGGATGGGCTGGGAAGACTGCCCAGGCGATGATTGAGTTCATCAGGAACATCGACACCTATCTTGGAACGGAACAATGGGTGAAACTTCTGAAGAAGAACCGGACTGCTGCCATAAAAGGACTCCAGCGAGAGCCGCCCATTATCACCAAGGTGCCAGGCATAGGTGTGAAATCTTGGCAAGAGATTGCAACTAAATCCACTGTAGCCTTTGGCGGAGAGATTGATGTGCCAGTAACTCATGACATTCATAGAGTCATCCGTCTAATAGGAAGCCTCAATGGCAAGACCGGTTTCCTTGTTTCAGAGCTCACGCGTGATGAAACAGATGATTTCGACCCCTTCGGTGACGCTCTTGCCTTTGACGAAGGTGCGCTTAAGTTGAGAGTCGCCGGTGGGCAGGTCAAGGTTCCAAGATTCCGGATTGGTGACGACGCATACGGTCCATATGGGGATGAAGTTGTAGAGCTTCCAATGTCTGCTGCAGTCTTTCTACTGTGCAAAGGAGTAGCTACCATTGAGTGATGTGATTTATACTGACATAGAGTCTGCCTGGGAACAGGAAACCGCGAACGAGAGTCTGCAAGATCTTGAGGACCTGAAGCTCAGTAGAATGGTTTCATATCTCTCAGAGGTTCGCGTTTCCCTAGCTAAGACAAAAGCAGAAGACCAACTCCAATCTGACATTCTCGCACAAGAAGCATTGAATGTCGAATTCATGTTGAATGACCTTCTATTACTCCGACAGGATAAGATTCTGAAGGCTGCCCTTGCACAAAGGCGTCCAATCGGTACAATGACACTTGCAGAAGAAGAGTTCTACAATCGTCTTCTGAGAGGAGTCGAAGGACACCAAGAGTTCGTCAAAGGCGCTCTGACTAGCACCCCGCCTTCAACTGCAAAACGATCTACCAGAAAGAAGCACAAGAAAGGCGACGACAAAGCAGATGTTCCCCCAGAAGAGGTTACGGATTATGTCCTCGTCAGATTTCTTCGGCCTATCAAGGATGCATTCATGGGTCTGGACGAGGCCACCTATGGTCCATTCAAGAAAGAGGATATTGCAACCATACCAACAGAGAATGCGCGAGCATGGCTTCGTGATGGTATAGTTGTCAGGGTTGTTGCTGAAGAGTAGGAGGCCAAGAAGTGAAAAACCCCGAAAATCTTGTCCTTCAGCTCATGGAATTGAGAAACAATACAGTCAGAATGCAATGCGAAATCGAACAGGAGTATGAGAAGTTCCAGGTGGCGCTTAGCGGTGTTCTTCGTATTCTCTCGGGAGATGGCAGCACGATACTAAAGGCGATTCAAGGCTCTCCTGAAGAGGTAAAGGGGTATCTGATTCAGCTCGCATCACAGCTTCGCCAGCATACGACTGAATCCTTGGAGTCGTTGAAGATAGAACTGGATAACATGATAGAGCTAGCCCAAGGGGAATAGGAACAGAAACTTCTAAGAGGGATTAACGTCCACTGGAATCCCATGCCCACGAAGCATCGCATACCCCTTCTCCTGGTTGGAATCATATGTGTCACACTAGCGATGCTTGGCATTCTAATGCAGCCCTTTGAAGATGCAGGATTGCTAGAGATACTGGGATACGAAGTGGTGGTGATTGGATGCACAATTCTCCTTCTGTTTCTTCTGTACAAGGGTGGTTTCTCAGAGTAGGGCAGACACGAAATTCAGGACACCCGTTTGGCTGCCACAGGCCGAAGATTTGATACCGAAAGCGTCGTGTATGTTTTCTCTTTGTACCGATGTCAGCGATGAAAACTATTAATACCTGTCAGGAATTCGCAAACGCACTCAGCACATAGTTCGCTTAATCTCTGTGGTGCGTTTGTCATGACCGAAACAGAAGAAAAGACTGATCCCCCAGCCGTGATGATCGAACCTATTGACATCTCCAAACTGGATCCGGACTTTCGAGAAGCAATCAGGAGCATGCCCAATGGAGAGGAGCTCTCTGCGTGCTTCGCCTGTTCGACTTGTACCGCCGCATGTCCTATTGCGAACACTTGGAAGTACAAGCCCCATCAGCTGATACGCATGATTCTTCTTGGAATGCGTGAGGAGGTTCTATCCTCTGAGGAAATCTGGCTCTGTTTGACGTGTTTTGAATGTCAAGAACGTTGCCCGCAGAATGTGAGGGTGACAGACATATTCTTCGACTGCAAGAACCTTGCAGCGGAGGAGGGCATGATTCCGGACAGCATCGTGGGTCTGGCAAGAGAGCTCATAGACAAGGGCCAGCTCTATGTCGTAACTGCGGATTGGGAGCGTGAGGACATGGACCTGGAGCCGGAAGTGCCAGGTCTCTCTACTGAAGAGTTCAAGGCTATTCTAAAAGGAACTAGAACAGGTCGTATTGTAGGGGGAGATGAATAAATGCCGTCGTACAATCTGTACATGGGTTGCAGTGTACCAGCGAATTATCCGAACTATGAAACTACTCTGTTTAGAGTGGCTGAGAAGTTTGACATAGAACTGAACTACATGGAGGAAGTCAGCTGTTGTGGAAGTCCAAACCTCCGCGCGATAGACTATATGGGCTGGCTAATTGTCAATGCAAGGACATTGGCCATTGCTGAAAAGAATGGTCATGACATAGTTACTCCATGCAATGGCTGTTTTGGTTCTCTAAAGGACGTGCACCACTTTCTTACACATAATGCTGATTATAGAGTGAAAGTCAATACCGAACTAAAGAAGACCGGCCTAGAGTTCAAGGGCACTATCAAACCACGCCACTTCATTGAGGCACTATTCTACGACATAGGCATTGACGAAATCAAGAAGAAGATTACAAAGCCTCTTGATGGGGTGGGAATCGCTATCCACTATGGTTGTCATCTGTTACGCCCAAAAGATGTGACTGAGTTCAAACCGGAGATTTTCGAGGATCTCATTAGAGTCACAGGTGCAAGTGTCGTTGAGTATCCATTATGGAAGCAGTGCTGTGGTGCCACTGTACTGCCAATCAATGAAGAACTAGCAATCAGACTGGCGCGCGATAAGCTAAAGTCCATGAAGGAGGCTGGAGCGGTCTTCATAACAGTTGCCTGCCCTGCTTGTGGAAACCAGCTCGACCTACAACAGCTGGGATTGAAGGAGTCATACGGGGAGGAGTACAACCTGCCAGTTCTCTTCATCACACAGATTCTGGGGCTTGCGATGGGTATGGGGGACGATGAAGTCGGTCTCAAGATGAACAGGGTTCCAGCAGATCCGATTCTCAAGCATCTGAGCGGTTGAGGTGAAGACAGTAGTGTCTGATCCGGTCCTAATCATTGGAGCCGGAGTAGCAGGATTAACCGCAGCTACTCAGCTGGCAGACTCCGGAATTCGAACTGTACTAGTTGACAGGCTGCCAATTGTTGGTGGAAATGCTATGGATCTGTATAAGGCATTCCCAACGGATGATTGCTTCTATTGTTTCGAAGGGAGTCGATTGAGGCCTGGAATTCGGAAGTGCTTCTATAGAAGCGCCATCTTGGATCAGCCAAATATCGTTCTCAAAGTTAATGCCGAAGTCACTGAGATAAGAGGCAGCCCTGGCAAGTTTCAAGCTAAACTTAGTGTGGGTCCACAGTACATTGATTCAAAGAAGTGCATCATGTGTGGACTTTGCATTGAGTGCTCTGGCGCTTTCAGCCTACCTTCGCCACAATGTCAACCTCAGGCAGTGATCTATGATCCTGAGATGAGTGACGATGGCGCCAAGAAGGCAGAAGAGGAGTGCCCGACAAAGGCGATTAATCTGAGGGCTCAACCCTTAAAGGAAACGGTTCAGGTCTCCGACATAGTGATTGCTACTGGTTATCATGAGATGAAACCTGTTTCAATAGATGAGTATGGTTACGGCAAGATACCCAATGTAATTACGCAGTTGGAATTGGCTCAGATTCTTGATCCCAACGGTATGTCGGGAGGCGCCTTGGTTCGCCCCTCTGACGGTGGTCAGGTAAAGAGGGTGATGATGGTGCAATGCGTCGGCAGTAGAGATGAGAACTACTACCCCTTTTGCTCCAAGATATGCTGTGTCTATGCGCTAAAACATGCTAACATCATTACGCTGGAACGCGATAGCATCCAAGTGGCAGTAGTATACATGGACATCCGAACCTACGACAGACATGAACGCTACTATCGAGTGGCGCGTGATGCAGGTGTCAGATTCGTTCGCGGAAGGATAAGCAGACTGGATGCATGTGAGGATGGAACTTTAGACATCATAGCCTATGACTCGCTGCTTGACAAGTACCTGAAATTCAATGTTGATCTCTTTGTTCTCTCATCAGCATTGGAACCGCCGAAGGGCAGCGCTGAGCTAATCAAATCTCTCGGTCTACACTCTGCTAATGGTTTCGTGGGTCCTGCTGACTCCACCTGTGAGAACGAGGTTGTCGCTGGTGACCATGTGTACGTGTGTGGCGCAGCGACAGGGCCCTCCGAAATTCCTGAGAGTGTTACACAAGCGAGGGCTGTAGTGAGCATGATTCTACAAAGTAGGAAGTGAAGCGAAAGGTGGCGGACAACAAATCGGCAGTTCTGGTTTGCACGTGCGGCAAGCGGCTTCAACTAGACTACGAGCTAATCAAGAACACTATCAGCAAGATGGAATTGGCTGCCTCAGTGACAGTTCATGACCTTGTGTGTCAAGAAGAAGGTTTGGCCAAGATATCCGAGTTGATTGACAAACATGATGGACGCGTCATAGTCGCAGCCTGCACTAATCAGAAGTTACAGCCTCGCATTGACGAGCATCTAAAATCAGACGGAAAGAACTCTACTCAGTTGCAGTACGTGAACATCCGTGAGCATTCTGCATGGGTACATGAGAACCAGGAAGAGGCAACCAGAAAAGCGATAGACATGATCAGAGGCGTCCTCGCGCGCTCTGCAGGCTCCACACCTCGCCAAATCGAGAAGAAGAATATTCCCAGTCATGCGACAGTCATTGGCGGTGGGATTGCTGGGATTGAAGCCGCGCTGAGCTTGTCCAATCTAGGATATGAAGTGACGCTGATTGAGCTCGAAGAGGAACTGGGAGGACACGTCATTCACCTTCCTGTAGTAGCCCCGACAGGCAAGCCTGGAAAGGAAATCCTAGGTAGCAGGCTTGATGCGCTTCAGGGGAGAAAAGGCATCAACGTGATGACAAAGACTAGAGTCAAGTTCGTTGAGGGCGAGATGGGCCGTTTTGTGGTGCATTACACCACAGAAGAGGATGAAGAAGAGAAGACCATTGAAACATCAGCCATAGTGATGGCAACTGGATTCAGAGAGTTCAAACCCACAATGATGGATGAGTACAGATACGGGAAGAATCCTGATGTCCTCACCCAGTTCGAGCTGTCATGCATGCTCTCGGAAGGGGCTCTTGCACGGCCCTCGGATGGCGGAGAGGTCAAGGACATTGTCATGGTGCAGTGTGTTGGCAGCAGAGATGAGGAATACAAGCGTGACTGCAGCAAGCTATGTTGCACATTTGCGATTGACAACTCACTATCGATTATCGAGAAAGTTCCCGATGCGAAGATACGCATTATCTACATGGACATCCGCGTGCCATTCGAGCATGAGATGATATACAAGGAATCACGCGACAAGGGCGTCGACTACATTCGCGGTCGTATTAGTAGAGTATGGGAGAAGGATGGAAAAACACGCGTCCAGTTCTACGATTCCCTTCTGAATCAGTATTTTGAGGTCACCCCCGATCTAGTTGTCCTATCATCGGCCATTCTTCCGCCAGAAGGCACCAGAGAACTCTCAGAAACCCTTGGTTATCTGATTGAGGATGATGGTCATATCAAGGAGCTATACGGTAAGCTTCGACGGAATGAAACTCGCAGACGCGGCGTAATAGCTGTAGGTGGAGTCACTCGGCCACAGTTCGTTTTTGAGGCGGTCACTGATGCCCAAGCAGGGGCATTGATGTTACATACTGAACTTCAGGGCGGTAGCATCGAGGGCGTGGCACGTGGTGCAATTCTGAACGTTGATGATTGCGTGGGATGCAGCCTCTGCGCGCAGCAATGTCCTCGTGGAGTGCCCCTGATGATTGAGCAGACAGACAGAGAGGAAGAGGATGAAGAGCAGAAATTCATCTTCATTGCATCGATTGATACTCTACTCTGTCACTCATGTGGAGTCTGTCAGAGTCTTTGCCCCACTGGAGCAACTCAGCTAAACTTCCTCTCCAATGAACAGCTCTGGTCTGAAATCGAAGCCACACTCGAAGGAGCAGGTCCGGACTATCCAATAACCCTATGTTTCTATTGTGAGGAGTGTTCAGTTTCCACAATCGATATTGTGGGAACTAGAAAGATGAACTACCCCGCAAGTACTCGTTTAATTCCCGTCCCATGTGCTGGTCGGGTTTCCATTATTGACATCTTGAAAGCACTAGAAAGCGGAGCCAGCACAGTGATGATCGCAGCCTGTGAAACTGATAGGTGCCATATTGGAGGAACTGGGAATGAGATAGCACAGGTCCAAGTGGATGTGGCAAGAGAGATACTCACTGCCATCGGTTGGAACTGCGAGCGGGTTGATATGTTCAGGATGTTCAGCGCAGAACCTGAAAGATTCACGACGGCAATCAATGAGATGGTGAAGCGTTCAAAGGAATTGGGTCCAACTCCTGTCCATAAAGGAACCTCAGGCAAGTGGATGGAGGCGAGCAAATGAGCAACGTTGCGACGGAGAAATCAATGGCTCCCAAACGCCAGCGCATGATGGACATGGTTCTCTTCATTGGAGGTCTCAAGGAAGAGTCCGCAATAACTCCAAGCAAGGTCAATGAGGAAATCGAGAATCTGAAAAGTGATGTTACACCTCTCACAGAATCTATTCTGGAGTTTCCAGATGCATACCTGACCGAATTCATAGGAGTGGCCCAACGAACAAGAATGGTAGAGGAGATTCATAATCCATCTGTTCTCACCGAGGCGGTTGCCAGTCTGGAATCAGCCCTCACCAAAATAGACTCTGAAGCTGTTTCAGGCTTTCTAGTACTACTGACGGAATCGCTAAACCGCACGGAAGGTACTGATGAAGCACCCGAGGACGGTGTGGCTGGGGACCTTGAGGCAATACTGAAGCCTCTGCCAGAACTAATTTCCAAAATAGATTCAACCATAGGTGAATACGAGGAAACGGCAAGGTCCAATGCAGAAGCAGCAACAATTGAGCTAACATCGCTGATTGACACTTTGGAGAACCTCACCTCTGACATGGAATCGGATCCTGACACAACACTTGATGGATTCCAGAAGCTTGGGGCCAAGACCAGATATGGTCCGTTTTTGCGGACTGCGGCACAGCTCAAACGCGGCAAGAGAGAAGGACGAATCGATGATGAACTGTTCCTTCGACTACTTACAGCCAATTTACTCACCGAGCTCCGCCGTGGCGTCATCATGTATATTCTGAATAGAATGGGCTCAAGAACGGTTCCTCAACTCGGCGAGCTCATGAAAACACACCCCTCCGAGGTTCAGAAGGTCATTGTGAGCATGTTCGAGAGGGGCGAAGTTGAGATGGTGAGCCTTGACGGCGATTCTCCAGTCTTTGCACGAGTCATGACCGACACGCCCGGTACAACACTCGTGTTGAAGCAGATTATCCAACAGCTCCGTGGAATGCTCGGCTCCCTTGATGAATCACTCCGCACATCAACCGAGTCTATACTTGGGGCATTGGATCAGCACTTGGAACGGCTGGTCCTACTTGGCGCTTACGAAGAAGTATCTCTTGCTGAGTCAATGAATGAATTGCGGGATCGCGCTGATTCAGCGACCGAAGCTGTCTTGAGCACTTCAACCTCAGACACCTCTGAAGAGCTTCAGCTACTGGTTTCTGCTGGTCTTGAGGCATTTACACGATTCAGGCTCAAGATAACATTAGAGAAAGGCCCGAATCTTGTTTCCGATACCAATGTTTACGGTGAGAAGCTCGACCCAGAAGTCTACAAGACCATGATGGATAGCTATCTTGACAACGAGCTCGAGCGCGGCACCATGTTGATTCTAATTCGTGAACTTGGAGCCATGAGCGCCAAAGACTTGGCTGAGAAGACCAAGATCCCCCAGGATAGAGTATTCAGCCATCTTCTAAGGATGAAGCGGGATGAACTCTTGCTCCTCGCAGGTGAGGAACACGGATATGTCCTGTACGATGTACCCCGAACACTTAGCGAGGCCGAAATCGCCACCAAAACCGTTTCCGACCTTGCGCTCCAACTCGCCTCTGCCAGAGTTGAGCTTGAATCAGTATTAGGTGACTTCAAGGCTGAAAATATCGGGAAGCTAGCAACCTCCTTGGAAACGTTCTCAAAAGCGCGCGACAAACTAGAAAAGGTAACAGTCAAGGGTTCAGTTATTGCCGAGTCAGTGCTGAAGGGTGTGGAAGACAAAGTAAAGTCCGCTGCAGCAATGACCTATCGGACCCGCGCAAAGCTCCCGAGTACGCGCCCCAAGGTAACGATTGAAGAGCTAATGGATGTGGATGTTCCGTCAGTTCTCGAGGAATATCGTTCTCAAGTGGGCTACGCTCCTCTTCTAGGCTTCGGGACCATTGAATGGGAACAGTCCAAATGTCTAGGATGTAAATCGTGTGAGATTGATTGTCCCGAAGATGCAATCGAGCTCAAGCCCGTGATAGATGTGCAGGAGTTTTTCGAGTTCTCTGAAGAGTCCATGAAGAACCTTCCAGTGAATAAGGTACTATTCTATCAGACCGTACGCAACCTCGCCACGAAGAAACCTGTAGAACGCATCAGGCTGGCGAACGAAGCTCCTGGTTTTGGCACAATTGAGGTGGACCTCTGGCTCTGCGTGGGATGCCGGACCTGTGTCAGACGATGTCCAGGACCTGAAAATGGAGCCCTTGAACTCGTGCTGAAGTGGAACTTGCCCGAGGTTGTCAAACAAATCACGTCCGAAACTTAGCCCAGCTCTGACTATTCTACAGCAACTCAATCCTCTTCTATTGCTGACTCATAATTGAAATATACTGCTACATTGAAGCGTTGTTACTAGAACTATCACAAGGGAGTATGCTATCATGATTGACTTCTCGCTATCCAATAAGCAACTCGAGCTGCGGAAAAGGGCGCGCGAGTTTGCACGACAGTACATGATTCCTTACGCCAAGTACTACGACAAAACCGGTGAGTTTCCGTTCCCGATTATGAGGCGATGCTGGGAGTCTGGGCTGATGAACCTTGGAATTCCAAAAGAGTATGGGGGGCATGGACTGGGAATCCTAGATCAATGCATTGTCGTTGAGGAAATGGCCGCAGGGTGTCCGGGAATGACAAAAAAAGGAGAAGTATCTAAAGCCCCTCCAGTGCTAGACCTGGCTTTCCCGGATATCTCATCGCAACTACACTAGACAAGTCCGGATGAAACAGATTTATGATGCGACGATATCGATTCTCAAAGGGAGGAATGAACCATGCTAGTTCGACGCCTTGAGAATCTCAAGGAAATCATTGCTATCGACGACACAATCCTTCGTGAGATCATCAATCCCCTCCACGATGATGGAAATCCGAAACTGGGCTACAGCATAGCACATGCCATAGTCAAACCGGGTAGTGCCTCCCTATCTCATAGAATCAAGACATCCTCAGAGTTATACTACATTCTCAAAGGAAGCGGACGCATATATGTTGATGAGGAGTCTGAGGACGTGTGCCCCAGCGATACGATATACGTTCCCCCGAACGCAACACAATACATCGAGAACACAGGCGATACCGACCTGATGTTCCTGTGTATAGTGTATCCTTCATGGCGAGCGGAGGATGAAGAGCTGGTTTAAGATCTCAATTGAAGTGCCTCTACTCCAAGCCTTCCACTTGGACTGAGCAGAACCCATAAAGCAGTGATTGACGCCATCGATACTTGAGGCATGGGAGGTGACCTAGACTGACAAGAACGGAGATCAAGAGTATTTGCATGTTAAGCACACACGGTTACGTTGATCCTGAACCTCAGCTAGGTAGGACGGACACTGGCGGGCAGGTTGTATACGTGCTCCAGCTATCCAAGGCTCTCTCCAAGCAGGGCATAAGAGTCGATATCTACACCAGGTGGTTTGACAGGTCAAAAGAAAGCGTTGAGCATGTCCTCGGCGACAGCAATCTGAGAATAGTCCGAATACCTGCAGGACCCATGAATTTCGTACCAAAGGAAGAGCTCTATGACATTTTGCCTGAGTTGGCTGA